>MDSV01123831.1_pt1 | contig 24356 bp, 6 predicted proteins | sample 810851 | NCBI WGS metagenome assembly MDSV01 (sample SAMN05326640, study PRJNA326480) | marine metagenome | isolation source: seawater | place: Atlantic Ocean: North East | collected 2012 | reverse complement strand
TTTGTATATGGAAAAAACTTTTTTGCATTTGAACATGGTGATGTAAATACAAAAAATTCATTAATGCTTTATTCTATGGAGTATCCACAAGAATGGGGTAAGACTTTATTTAGAACTTTATACACTGGACACTATCATCATAAGAAAAAAATAGAGTATATAACACAGCATGAGAATACTGGGTTTACATTAAAGATTTTACCAAGTCTTTCTAAAACAGATTATTATCATTATCACAATAAATTTGTAGGATCTAGAAGGTCAGGCGTTCTTTCATTGCATACATCTGGTAAAGGTGAGATATGTGAACTAACATATTCACCTGAATAAACTTGAATAACTCCCCTTTTTTTTGTAAATTATAATGTATAGTGTTAATATGATTAATAATTTTAAACAACCAGATCTAAAAGCACCAAGATACCGTGAAAAAGTTCTTGGACTTTTAAATGCTGAATTAATAAATGAATTTAAAGATAGAAATCCTATTTACTCAAAAATAGATAATGCTAAATTTAAAAATATCATTAAGATATTTAATGAAAGAATTTGGAATGAAGTAATAGAAAATAGAGATGGTGTAGAACTTCCAGATTCTTTGGGGTATTTATTTATAGGGACTTGTCCTGCTGCAAAAAGTGTAAATACAGATTATGCACTATCAAAACAATACGGTAAAGTTTTACAGAATAAAAACTGGGAAACTGATGGTAAAGTAGCTAAGATATTTTATACAAACTATTCTACTAAATACCGTTTTAAAAATAGAGAATTATGGCAGTTTGTTGCTGTAAGACAATTTAAAAGGGCTGTAGCAAAATCTTATCCACAGAAATGGAGAAAATACATAACTATGGAAAATAAAAAGAAAGTAGCTCATATGTATAATAATAGATAATAGTAATTACTATGACAACAATAGGGGAAGTAGTTTCTAGAGTAAGACAAGCAATAAAGGCTGACAATGAGGATGCCTTTATTACTGATAGATATATATATAGTCTTATTCTAAAGTATGGTCAACTTCTTATGAGAAGACAAGATCATGCTAATAAGTTAATGAAATTTAATAGTGTTTGGCAAAGCCTACCTTTTGTTGAATTAATTGAAGTAGATAAAATAGAAGCTAAGTGTGCGGGCATACAAAGCGGGTGTACAATTAAACGTACAAAACAAAAGCTTCCAACTTTTATGGAAGGTTATTGGGGACCACTAATACGTACAGTAAGTTCTATAGATACATCAATAGAAGTTCAACCAACTAATCCAGGAACTTATACGTCTATGACGAAAACTACATCTCATAAGTATAATAAAACTAAATATTATTGGTGGCTTAATGATTATATATATATTCCAAATGTAGAATGGGATGCTATAAAATTAGAAGGTATTTTTGAAGGTGATATTTCTGGTTGGAGCTGTGATCTTGATGATGATTGTATTCCAAGATATAAGCAAAGAATATATATACCAGAATTTTTATATGCTGAGATAGAAACACAAGTATTAAATCAATTAATGAATACTATGAAGGTTCCTTCAGAAGATTCTGATAATAAAATAAATATTAATAGATAATGGCTATATCACACAAATTTAGAACTTTTGATCAGTTACTTGAGGATGTATCTGTTGACTTTTCTACTTATGCTTTAGAAGGTATGATTGAACCTCAGCAATTAATTAAAGTTGCAACCAGAGTAAATTATGATCTTGGTTTAAGAATACATAGAACTAAAGAAGCAGTAATAGATATTGAACATAGTAAAGGTAAACTACCAGAAGATTTTGCATATTTAAATTATGCATTTATGTGTGGTACATATACTGTTAATAATAGAATGCCAGCTGGTACAGTTGTTGACACAACTTACACAGAATATGTTCCAGATCCAGGTGATCCACAACAATGTGTAACACCAACAGATTGTAAAGATGTTTGCGTAGTACAAACATGTGCAAAAACTGATGGTAGAACAACTACTTATGATGAACATATTGTTGTACAGTTTGTTGGAGCTGGTCAATACAGAACTTTTTCTAATTATATGCCTCTAAAAATAGGACAAACAAACCAAGTTCAATGTGATTGTCCAAATGTTAATATTCAAGCTATGAATGTTGCAGAAATAAAAGATGGATTTTTATTAACTAATTTCAAGACAGGCCATGTATATATAAGTTATCAAGGAGCAATGGAAGATAATGAAGGTAATCTTTTAGTTTTAGATCATCCTTATTGTAATGAATACTATGAATATGCTTTGAAAGAAAGAATATTAGAAAATATGATTTTTGCTGGTGAGAATGTTTCTCAACAATTAGGTTTAGTATCTCAAAAATTAAGAGCTTCTAGAAATAATGCTTTAGGATTTATTAATACGCCAGATTTTTCTGAAATGAAAAAGATCTGGGATGTTAATAGAAGAGCACAATACCATAATTACTACAATATGTTTAAGAGTCATCCAGCACTAGGTGGAGGATATTAAATTTTAAAATAATTTGCAATGGCCGAAAAGCAAAATAATCCACAGTTACCTCAAAATACATCAAATATAGATACTGATGTTTTTGTAAAAGGTATGACTAAAGATCCTAACACTAGTTTAGTGGGAAAGGAACAATGGACACATGCCCGTAATGCTATAAATAATTCTGCAGAAGGTGACGTTGGAACATTAGGAAATGAGCCAGCAAATCTAGCATGTGGTGAAATTCCATATACAGTTATTGGTACAATACATTTGTATGCTGATAAATGGATTATTTACTCAACAGATAATGTAAATAGTGAAATAGGTAAGTTTGATGACAGTGAATGTAAATATGAAACACTAGTTAATGCTTCATCAGGTATAGCTTGCCCTCCAGAAAATTGTTTAAATTTTAATACAAGACATTTAATAACTGGTGCATCAAAAGAAAATTTTGATTGTACATGGCAGGTGTATTGGGATGATGGCGTTAATCCATCTAGAACATTAAATATAGATAGAATACCTTGGAAGCAAAGATTAACTTCTGAAGAAGATGATCCTTGTAAAGTTTATGAAGATATTGTACCAAGAGAAATTAATTGTGAGGCACTTAGATTAGCACCTTTAGTTGATACACCTTGTGTAGAAATATCTAAAGCTCCTGATGGAGGTATGTTAAGAAATGGATCTTATCAAGCATTTGTTGGTTATACCATAAATGAGCAACTTGTTGGAGATTATATTGGTATATCTAATATACAGGCATTATGGGAACATGAAGATACTTCTTGTTCATTAGATATTAAATTAAGCAATATAGATAAAGATTTTGAATTTTTCCAATTAGTTATTTTAAGTAACAATCAGGGAGAAATGCAAGCTAAAAAGATTGGCTTATATAGCACAGAGGTTACTGAAATATCTATAGATAATATTAATCAAGGGTTAGAGACAGTTCCTATTGAAGTTTTACCATTACGTAATCCTGCATATGAAAAGTCAGAAAGCATGTATGTTGTTAATGACTATTTAATAAGACAGGGGCCTTATGAGCAATTTGATTTTAACTATCAGCCACTAGCAAATCAAATTCAAGCAGAATGGGTTAGTGTTCAGTATCCTGGTGATTATTATAGAAAAGGTGGTAATAAACCTACATTTATGAGAGATGAAGTTTATTCATTTTTTATAAGATTTATTTATAATACAGGAGAAAGATCTAAATCATATCATATTCCTGGTAGAGCTCCTGCTACATTTGCACATCCAAATGGAAATCCTAATGTTGATGAATTAGATCCAGCAGATGCTATTAATATGCTAGATCCAAATGATCAAATGTGGCAAGCATATAATACTGCTAATATGACTACAGGTAATTTATCACAACCTTTACCTGGTGATGATCAAGGTATTATTAGAAGAAAAGGTCAAATGGGATATTGGCAATCAACTGAAAGATACCCTGCTACACAACCAGAGATTTGGGGTGACTTATGTGGTTTGCCTATTAGACATCATAAATTTCCTGAAGAGCAATTAGATCCTGCTGGTGGAACTTTAGATAGAGCAACTTCAGATAATCAATTTATACATGTATTAGGAGTAGAATTTAGTAATATACCTTGGCCAAGATATAATGAAGAGCCAGATAATAGTTGTACACCATTAAGTGGTGCTCCTACAGGACCACTTATTCCTAACATAGTAGGTTATGAAATATTAGTGGGATCAAGAAAAGGTAACAAATCTATTATAGCAAAAGGTCTTGCTAGAAATATGAGGCAGTATGTATTACCTGAAGGACCTACAGGAAACCAAGAAGTAATAGGTAATGTTACTGGTGTGATGCCAAACTATCCTTTTAATGATTTAGGTCAAGATATGTTCTTAAATGCTAACACAGCTAATGGTGTAGGTACAACATGGTCTCAATTATCAACTCTGGGTGCTCCACAACAAGCTACACCTTATCCAGCTAACTTTACAAGACAAGATATATTTACATTTCATTCACCAGATACATCTATAAATAGACCATTTTTAAGTCCTTATGAATTTAGATCATATGGTGTTGCACAAGGCAGATCATTAGGTAGATTTAAAAAATCAGAAAAACATCCACAACAAAAGTTGCTAAGAAACATGGCAGCTATTATTGCAATTGTAATTGGTGCTGGTTATGCTATTGCAGAAACAAGAGGTAAAAGAAATAGAAAAAATAGAGAAAGTACAACATTATCTATTGGACAAGAAGCAGGACCATATAGTACAGATACAAATACTTATGCTTTAGCTGATGCTGGTACTATTACAGGATCTGTTGTTGAAGGAAGTGTAGGAGTAGCTTCTGCCGAAATTTATACATTAGCTACTGCTAATGGCACGACAGGTATTACTACAAATGTTCAAGTTCCTACACCACTGGCAACAGGTTTAGCTCCAGGTCCTGGTGCAGCTGCAACTGCTGGAGCAAATGCAGTATTAAATGAAACAGCACAACAATTAGCAAAAGTTAATGAAGTAGGTAATGAAACAATATTAACAACTGCATCTGTTTTAGGTGCTCCTAAGTTTGTAAAACAATTGCCTGTATTTGGTTATGAATCACTAGTAAGATCAGGACAGTCTACAGCAGCAGGTGCTACTACTGGTCATCTTGGTCCAGGACAAGAAATAGAATTTGAAGGTTCTAGATTTGAATCATTTCCAGGACTTCTTCAAGTATTTTATGGTTTTACTACTTTTATGAATTTTGCTGCAGAAGGTGGTCAACATATTATAGATTTAATTTATAATCTTGTAAGTTATCAAGATTATGTATATAAATATAATGCACACGGATTGTATGGTAATACACTTAGAAGTGGCTTTAATACACATAGAGTTCCAGTAAATAAAGCTAGGTATGTAAAGAATACAATGACTAATCTTGATCTTGGTATTAAGGTTAATAATTTATTTAGACCAGCTACTGTTGCTGTAAGATGTGATCCAAATGCAAACCAGTTACCATTACCTGTGGGAGACAACTCAAGATTTTCCATTGGTACTGCAGGTATTTGGTGTCAACCAACTGTTCCCCAAATTAGAAATATATCTGCACATTATTGTGCAATGAAATTAAATTTTGAAAATCAATATGGTCAATTAGATCAAATTAAACAGGTTGTTGTTAGAGGTTGTGTACAACATTTTTCTGATTTCTTAGGTAGGGATGAAGATGGAAAACCTATAGAGCCAACAATTGATACTGTATTTACATCTGAAGTTATATTTGGTGGAGATTGTTATATAAATAGATATACAGAAAAGGTTGTTATGCCTTTTTACTGGGACTTTTTATCTGGTCAACCAGATGGATTTCCATATAACTATAAACTTAGGGCTAATGTTCCAACACCAATGTATTGGGCTAATTTTGAAAAATATGATCTTTCAGCATTAGCTAGAAGTTTGCAAGGTTTTGGTTTTTTCTTGGGTAACAATTCAGAATTTAATGCATTACCAAATGATTTTTACTTTTTAGATAGGGATGGTACAGACTTTGGAAATGACAATGGATTAAGTGGTGGTAACGCAATAAGTTCCGCATTTGGTGCAAATAACTCAGGTGGTGGTAATCCTACTGGTGGTGGACAAAGTGGTTGTGGTACAGCAAGTGTATTTCATATTAAAAATGGTTACATGTACACACATGTTAGTGGTATAAATGATTATTGGGCAGAATCAGAAATCAATGTGGCACTAAGGGATTATGAAGAGACTCCAGGAAAGATGCACTATGACTGGTTAACTTATACAGATGTAAATGACTTGTTCCATGCAGATATTATAAAAGAAGGTAATTTTTATAAGTATGATGATTCTTTATCTAAAGCTAATTTTAATACACAATTAATTAGTTGGGGTTTAATGCAACCTAGAGACTATGATCCTATTATAGCAGAAGATTGTTTTACTCATTACCCTAAAAGATTAATATATTCATTACAAGCTCAATTAGAAGCAAAAAAAGATTTCTGGAGAGTATATCTTCCAAATAATTATAAAGACTTTAAAAACAAAGTAAATATCATAAAGCCTATATCTAAATCAGGTGCTATGATATTATTTCCTAATTTAGCTCCTGTTATGTTCCAAGGAGTAGATCAATTACAAACAGATCTAGGAACTAAATTAACTATAGGTGACGGAGGACTATTTAGTCAACCAATGCAGAATGTAGTTAATGCAGAGCTACCACACGAATATGGATCTTGTGAAAGCCAAAGAAGTGTTGTTAATACACCTTCTGGTTTATTTTACTTATCACAAGCACAAGGTAAAGTTTTCCATTATGCACAGGGATTAGTTAATATTGCTAATGCTGGTATGAAACAATGGTTTAATCAATACTTACCTTCAAGATTGTTAAATGCATTTCCTGGAATAGAAGACTGTGATGGTTATATAGATAATCCAGTTGCAGGAGTGGGATGTCAATCTGTGTATGATCCAAACTTTGATATAGTATATTTCTGTAAAAAGGACTATGAACCTTTGCTGCCAGAATGTATTGATTTTATACCATGTAATGGGTTTGTTTATAATCAAACAACATGTGATGGCGTAGAACCTACACCATGTTGTCCAGATGGATACAATTATGTACCACCAGGAACTGCATGTCCTCCAGGATTTAATTTAGTTAGTTGTTTAGATGGTTCACCTTGCTGTACAGATAATAGTGGTAATCCACCGTTTCCTGCAACAGTTACAGAAGCTACATGTGAATATTTAGAATATGAACCTGCTGTTGATATATCAACACAACCTCCTTGTCAGTTTGATATAGTATTTGCTATTGACTCTTCAGGTTCTATACAAGGAACTGAGATAACTGCTATACAAGATCTTGTAACACAAACAACTGCTGCATTTTCTACACAAATGCAAAATGATGATGTAAGAATTGGTATAGTAGAGTGGTCAACTAATGTAAATAATATTGTTCCATTAACAAATAGTCAAACTGTTATAGATGACTATATGAATAATACTTATCCAGCTGCTCAAGCTGCCACAAACCCAGTTATGGGATTCTGGTGGGGGATGGAAACATTATTTGGAGCTGGCTCAAGAACAGGTATACCTAAGAAAATATTTTTAGTAAATGATGGTTATCAAAATTCACCTGCAGGTAATCAATGGAGTAGTCCAGCAAGTGGTGGACAACCTACTAATGTTGTTGGATTAGAAAGTTTAGTAACTGCTGGTGGAACTGTAACTGTTGCTCCAGCAACACCTGCTATGGTTAATATAACTGCAAGTACAGCAGGCGTATTAGGTAATGCTGCAGGTACTACTGATTGTAATGGTATTGGTAGTGGAGGTACTCCTAATGATACTTTTTTAAGATACCTTGACACTAATATTTTTCCTAACCCTGCTTATAATGATGCTTCAGATCCTAATTGGAGAGGTGATTTAGAAGTGTGGCATATATGGCTAGATGGTGCTGCAGCTAATGCAGCAGCTATTACTCAGTGTGTACAAGATTATACAGTAGCAACAGCTTCTCCAGGTTGTGCACTATGGGGACCATTAACACCACAGGGTGCAGCAGCTATTGCAAATACATTTATTGAGCAATTATGTACCATACCACCAGAATGGCAGTGTCCTCCTGGATGTGTATTAATTAATCCAAATGATCCACAACCAATTTGTCAGTGTTCAGATTATGTACCTGTTACTTATCAAGATGTAACATATGAAATACAACTGCAAGATGAAAATTATTTTGAAGATGTATCATGGACAGTAAGTTATGATCCTAAATCAAAAGCATGGATTTCATTCCATGATTGGCATCCTGAGTTAACAATACCAAGTCATCATCATTTTTTAACAACAAAAACATTACCATTAGGTGATGATGAACAACCTTACTGTCCTCCAGGTTTTACTTGGAATCCATCAACACAAACTTGTTGTCAGACTTTAGAAGGACAGTTTCCAGCTGATGTAAATATATTTGAAGAAGAAGTTACTGTGCTAATAGATACTACACCATGTTTAATGGATATTACAATAGCAGTTGATAAATCTACTTCTGTTACAGGTGGGACAGATATAAGCGGAGATTTTGTAACATTTATAAATACTTTTGCTAATGCATTATCAGCTGAGATGGCAGCAGGAGAGGTACAAATAGGAATATCAGGTTGGGGTGGTGCTAATTTTACAACTCAAGATCAAACATTAACAACAAGCATTGCAAATATAAACAATGCTGCAGCTAATTTAACTTGGACTTCTGGTACTAATTACAATGCTGCTATACAATCTGGTATAAATAATTTAGATTACATATTAGCTAACACTTCTGCATCTGGAAGTTATTTAGGTAGTAGACAAGGTCAATCTAATTTTAGAAGAGTTTTAATTGTTGTAAGTGATGCATCTAATGCATGTTTTACTTTAAATTTTGACATGGTTAATTTCTTGTGGCAAAGAGGTCAACAAGGTAATTATGGTCTAGCAGGAAATATGACTGTACCACAAGGTAATGTTCCTGATGCATCTATGAATGTAGAATCATTTGCTGTTTTTGCTACAGATACAGCACCTATTAATAATAATTGGGTAAATAATTTAGCTTGTTTAGCTGGTAATGCTATATCAGGTCAAACTACTGCAAATGTTTTTGTTGCATTTAATAACGTAACACATCAAGCACTTGCAAATCAGCTAGCTAGTGGATTATGTGCACTACCTCCAGTATGTTCATGTCCTCCAGGATATGTTAGAGTAAGTAGAAATTCTGATGGAACAGCACCACCATATCAACTAGATCCTCCATGTACAGATCAAGGTAAATCTGGTATATGTAGAAAAATAGAATGTGAATGTAATCCAATAAATTTACCAAACCCTAATATACCGACTACAACAACTGGTGATTGTCCTGATGTTTTACTTGCATATGATCCTAATTTTACAGGTGGTGATCCTGATTATGTAAATCCAAATCCATTAACTTGTTTTTATGATTATGAATGTTGTATTCCTGGTAGCAATAATAAAGGTACAATTTGGAAACATAACAAGAGATGTGATTTATTTGCAAACTTTTATGAAAAAGATTATCCATGGGAAATTGAATGGGTGGAATCTTTAGGACAAACTGTGAATACAGTCAGAAGTGTTGAATATCAATTAGAGTCTTATATATATAAAGGAGGATTAAATGATGATTGTGGTGATAGATTCCATGATTTAGATTGGAATTTTGATAATGCAATTATATACAATACCGAACAAATATCTGGACTATTAAGCTTAACTTTAGATCCTAAAAATAATGTTCCTCTTATAACTCAATATCCTATTATATCAGGTAATGATATTGAAATATTATATAGCAAGGAGGAACAAAAATATAGATTTAATATGTTCTGGGATATTACAAATGATAGAGGTGAATTTAATGCTAACTCAAACTTAGCACCATTTATAACTCAATTAAACGGATATGTTAGAGATTTAAATCAAGCAAACTTAAATTATTTTAAACCACAATTCCAACGTAAAAAGTTTAGACACTATTGGAATAAAGTAGTATTAAGAAAAAATATATCTGGTAATAGGAAGATGTTATTAAAATTAGCAAATACTAAATTAAATATGTCAGTTAGATAATGAACAAGTTATATAAAATAGGAAAATCAGAAATAGATGGAAACGGCCTTATAGCAAATCAAAATATAAAGGCAGGGGATTTTATTGGTCTAAGTCATTCAAATGGTGAAGTTGTTTCTGATATAGGAAAATTTTATAACCATTCTGACACACCTAATGCAATAAGCAGATTAATAGGAAATAATAGATACGTGGTTGCTTCTAAAAATATAGCTGCAGGAGGTGAAATAACTGTTGATTATAGAAAACAAAAAGAGTTAGAACAACCAGAAGATTTTAAATATCAAGATAAAGGTGAATTTAATATAAGTGCTACTGCTACAAATGTTCCAGCTGTTCCAAATAATATATTTGGATATACAGATGATATGACTTCTGAAGAAAAACGTGAAAGATTTAATGAGTATAAAACTACAGAAGATGAAATAGAAGCACAAGAAAATTATGATGAATTAAATTGGACTGAAAAAACTGGTCTTTATGTTGGAGATAAAGTTGATAGATATAATGCAGGAGAAGATATTGTAGATATTGGAATAAGTGTTTTAAATGATGCAGGAGATATACCCTACATAGGAAAGATTCCAGGTATGGTAGGAGGTGCTGCTGATGTGGGTGCAGGTATAGCACAAGGTGATTGGGACAGAGTAAGCTCTGGTGTTGAAAACATTGCTACAAGCGGATTTAAAGGAAAAAAGGGTGATGTAGTAAATACTGCGACCCAAGTAGCAGGAATGCAAAATGGTGGTTCATTACCAAAATTAAAAGTAATAAACTATCCATATGGATATGGAAGTATGCCTCCTGGACATATTGAAGCTGCATTAATTGATGCAGATGGAAATTATCTTGAAGATTATAATGGAATGACACCATATGTAAATAGATGGATTAATAGTGGTAATCAACGAGTTAGATATAGAGGATCAAATCCTGATGTAAGAACTTCTATTTTAGAATTAGATCAAGCTGAGTTAGATCATTTTTTAAAAGTAGCACAAACATTTACACCAGGGGGTAAGACAGATGTTCCATTTACTGATGGATATATACCAACAGCATGGGGTGGTAAAGAAGGTGATTATGATTTTATAAATAGTAATTGTGCTGATGGAGTATGTAAAGCTTTGAATATGGATCCTGATGAGTATGATAGGCTTGGAATTACAGATCCTAAGTTAGTTATGGATGCTATTGTTAAAAGAAATGATGTAGTTAAGAATACAGGAAAATCAGTAGGACTTTTGGAGGGCCTAGATAGAATTACAGGTTTTAGTGAAGGGGTGGAAGAAACATGGGAGGATACAAAAGAAGCTGCTTCTGATGCATGGGAAAGCACTAAAAATATAGCTTCTGATGCGTGGAATTGGGTTACTGATTGGGAGCATGGTGGTGAACATGAAGATGATGGTGTAACACGTAAAGGGGATGAGGATGAAGCAAAAAATTCAATTCAATTTATGTATGATTGGACAAATTCTCCAATGCATGATAAAATGCTTACTAGAGAACTTAGATTATCAAATCAATCTCCAGATGATTTTGATTATGTAAAAAACATGAGGTTATTTAATTTAGATACTACATTTACATTATATGATCCTTTTAATACTAATAGTGATGCGGGAGGGACTTCACATACATATTTAGGACAAGTAAGTTTAAATAAAAATAGAGGTGATCAAACAGCTGTTCATGAATATAGTCATTCAAGTGATAGACCTACACTTCCTGGAAATCCTGCAAATCAAATTTATAATATGTATAAGTCAGGATTTAATTGGGGAGGATTAAGTAACATATTAACTTTAGGGATGAATCCATTTACACCAGGAGCTCCTTATGCAGGTAAGAGACTAATACCTCCTGTATCAAATCAATTAAGCATACCAACTTTAACTGCTACTGAAGATAATGAATGGGATAATACAAGTCAATCTTATATTAAAGGTTTACAGTATTGGAATGATATGAAAGATAAATGGGGAGGTAAAGAATGGGATGAAGTAAAAGATAGTTGGTGGATTGATGAAGATTATGGTGAAACTGTTAGTGATATGTTTACTAATAAAGCCATGTGGGATAATTGGAGAAAAAAAATACCAAAAAATATTGAAAGTCAACAGGAATGGATTGATTATGTAAGTGAACCAACTGAAGTAAGAGCCAGGTTAAATGCAATAAGAATGAAAGCTCATGAGCTTGGTATATATGATGTATTTAATGAGCCAATAAATCAACAACAATTTGAGGAATTATTAGAAAGAGCAGATGAACAAAATGATAAGCCTGGATATAATGCTTTATATCAGTTAAGAGATTTATACCCTGATACTAAGATATTTGAAATGTTAAATACTTTTTCAGATGCAGGTCAGGATGCTCTTACACCAGAGGATCAGTATAATATGGACAATATAGGTTACGATCCAAATGCAATGATGGCACAAGATGGGATGGAAGTTTGGACACCTATACAAGGAGAGGGAAAATCTCCTGAGATAGATGCTTTTGGATATAGGGGTTATTTTGATTTTAATCAACCTCCTATAAATATGGCTGACAATGATGATGGACATAATGGTTATTTATTTGTATATACAGAAGGTCCTACTGCAGGAGGATCATATTGGAGACCAATTGATAAAAAATATGCAGGAAGCCGTTGGGAAGAATCTGGACAGGTAGAAGAGTATGAAGCATATTTTAAAAATCCAGAATTAATTTATAAACACTGGGATAAAGGATCTGCTGTAGCTGAAAAAATAAAAGAAGCTGTAAACAATAATGTATTATATAGTGAACTACCAGAATATCTTAAAGATGTTAATACGTGGAGAACTATATCACCTGATAGAGATTTAGAAAAAGAATTAGATAATTTAATTAAAGAACAAGATGGATCTGAAATTAATTTTGAAGATGTTGAAAAAGGTATAAGATATGTAGAAAGTTTAAATGGTGAACTTATGAAAAATCCTGAGTCATCTGCTTCTGGATTTTATGGTCAAAGATTTAGTGAACTTGATTATGATGGTACTAGAGATGAGTTTATTGCAGACACTGATTATCAAAAAAAATTATTTAAACAAAGATTTAATGGTGAATTAGAAGATATACCTGGATTAAAAGATAATGGTATAGATATATACAATGAATATAAAGATCAACTAGATCTTAAATTAAACCCTACACAAATAGCAGTACTATCAAACATGTTGGGTAGACAAGGTACTAGAGAATATATAGGTAATGTATTAAGAGATGGTAAAACATTATCAGAAGTATTTCCTAATCTTTACGGTAATGATAAAAATCAAGCAAATAAAACTCCAGAGGAGTATTTAAAATTATTTGATGAAGCATTGCTTAAAAAAGCTGGTGGAGAATTTAGTAGAAAGTTAAAAAGATTAAAACAACAAATGAAGTTATATGAAGATGGAGGAGTTGTTTCACCTTTAGCATATCAAGAATTAGTTAAATTAAAATTAATAAAACCTGAGTTTGCTGATGGTGGGTCATATACAGTTAAAAAAGGAGATAGTATGTCTGCTATAGCTAAAGATAATAATATGTCTTTATCAGAGTTATTAGAGTTAAATCCTGATTATAAAGCTGATCCAGCATTTGTAAAGATAGGAGCAAACATAAAACTATCATCTGCAGCACAATCTACATCTACAGAACCTAACGAAGAAAACTTCCATACTGTACAGAAAGGAGATAACCTAAGTACAATAGGTAGTAAGTTTGGTGTAAATTGGAGAGACATAGCTAGGTTAAATGATATTAATGATCCAAAGTATACAATAAAACCAGGTCAAAAACTTAAGATGCCTGAGACAAATAGTTCTACTATTGCACCAACAAATCCAACTGAACAAGAAATTTTAGCAAATGAAAATTCTTTATCAGGTTCAGTTTATTCCGCACAAGGTGCACCAGATCCTGATGCATTTAGTGTTCAACAAAATTGGGTTGATTGGGGTCAAACAGATGAAGGTACATATAAAAGTATAGGAGGCAAGAGAAATAAAATTAGAGATATTAATAAAATGGATCAAGCTGATGTTATAGTTAATGCTATGAATGATAAACATAGTAATTATTCTGACATTGGTCATGAAATAAAAACAGGAGAAACATTATCTGCAATATCAGCAAAGTACAATGTTCCAATTAATAGATTAATGAAAGACAATAATATTTTAAATGCTGATGAAATTAATGCAGGAACTAAACTTAAAGTTAATAAATCAACAGGACAACCTTATTTAGTAGTTGATGAAAAGTCTGGTAGAATGCATTTATATTATCCAGGAGATTCAGAGCCAGCAAAAAGTTATCCTATATTAACTGGTAAAAATACAGGTGATGCACAAACAGTTACAGCAAGACAGTATTTAGATCCTAATGGAAATACAGTAGAAGATACTGAAGCATTTGAAGATGATATGAAAACTTTAAAGCCAGGATACAAAAGTAAAGTAAATTGGAATTGGGGTAATAAAACAACTGGTGCTGGAGTGTATACAATTGATTTTGCTAATCCAGACAGTGGAGGTTATGATGACGGAGGAAAAGGTAGACCAACTCCATCATTTATTTTAAATAATGATAATGATAAAAATGTTTCTACTGCTATTCACGTTGTATCAAATGTTGCAGGTGAAAATAGAGTAGATAGATTATATGATAGAGGAGCTTATGCTGGTGATGAAGATAATAATGAAAGTAATAGAATTACAAATGGATGTATAAATGGTACATGTTCTGCAATGATTGATCTTTATGAAAACCCAGATGTTAAGAGTGGTACTAAAGTTTTTATTTTATCTGACAATCCAGAAGAAAATAAGTTTTTATATGAGAATGGTCAAATAAATTTTAGGGCATCAGCAGATGAAAGAAAAGATGCTTTAACTTATACAGATGAAGAAGGTACAGAAAGACAAGGGCAAGGTATTAATGTTTCTAAAAATACATTAGATTATAAACCAATAAATTTTGTTATTGACAAAGGAGCTATTGGTGAGTCAGAAACATTTGATGGTAGTATTGAAAATGAAAATATGGAGTTTAATACTAATACTGTACCTTATGTAGAAGCACTAGCAACAAACAAACAAGATCTAATGAAAAAGTTTGGTATAAATGGAGATAGATATAATGATCTAGCTTTGTTAGCTTTTGGTATTTATGGAGCTGAAAGTAGATTAGGTGATATGAATACAGCTGGAGAAAATTTAGCTAAGTATGGTGTTGCAGGAGCAAATAAAGTTTTAGATAAATATTTGGGTATTGATCTTGGATTAGATACTGGTCCTGATACAACTGCTGAATGGAACTATCCTGGTATAACAGGAGAAACTAATAGTGTTGGACCAACACAAATTGTTTGGAGTCAACTAGATCCTACAGAAAAAGGTATGTTAAATAAAATAGGTATAGAAAGTAATGAAGACTTAGCAGATCCTGCAACAGCTGCACAAGCTACAATTATTTTATTAAACAAAAGATTAACCCAAACTAATAGACTTGCTGTTTATGGAGAAAAACAAGAAGATGGAAGTTATAAGTTTCCAGAAGAGTATGATGGATATTTAACAGGAAATGGTGCAAAAAGATATTTAGATGTACAAAAATATAGAAAGAGTAGTGACTTTGATATATTTAATTTTGCACCAAAGCTTTGGAATAAAGCTAATTATTATCCAGGTAAAGTTAGTAAATATATGAGATTTGCTAATCTACAAGAAACAGATTTAGATGGTGTTGATCCAGAAGTTGTTGTTAAAGGAGATTTTAAACCACAAAATCAAAATTATAAACAAGTGGCATTAGAAATGCTAACAAAGTCTCCTTTTGAAAACATAAGAAATACTGCTGATAATGTAAGTAATTATATACAAACTGCTGATTTAAATCCTTTTTGGAAATCAGGTGGTGAAGTCTTTGATACAAATGCACAGCAAAGATTTTATGAAGATTATATATCAGGATCTTACAAAGGAACAAAACAAAGTAACAAAGCAAAAAAGATGTTTGAAAAATTAAATAGAATATATTACAATGATTCTAAAGATAATAATATGCATCCGCTTGACATAATAAAACGTATTAACCAACAATGATAGCTATAGTATTATTAGCTAATGTGCCTAATATTTAGTATATTATTATTGTAAACTGTGACAAATGCAAAGACAAAGAGCAAACTATTATAACATTAGAGGAGAACAAATAGATCCTAGAAATAAAGCTGCTTTAGCTGACGGTATGTATATAGCTAGGTATGGTGGTCAAAATTCTAGAGTTTATTTGGTGGGAGGAGAATGGCAAAATTTACCTAGAGCTCAAGATGGTATTGACTTTGAAGGTTTAGATTTTAGTGTAGATTCTGATGGTGATGGTGTGCCTGATAATGCAGTAATGCAGAATGGTGTAGCATACTGGCCTGGTGGTTCTGCTGTTTTAAATCAAAACAATGAATATGAAATAGTAAATACTGAAGAAGAAAGTGAAGATGGTGATGGTGGCGGTGGTAATAAAGATGCTTCAACAGGTTTAACATTTGACCAAGCATTTAGACAAGCAAGAGATGCTGGTTTAAAAACTTTTACTTGGAATGGTAAAGAATATACTACTAGAACAGAAAGTGAAAGTGAAGAAGATTTTGAAAAGAAGTTTCAAGAAAATGAAAATGATGAAACAACTAATGATACTACCACAGATGATGATAAAAAGGATGATGAAAAAAACATTGTAGATGATAGTATTACTGAAGATGAAAATATACAATTAAATCAAGCTAACCAAAAGTTTATAAAAGATTGGGCTCCTGAATCTGGAGATCCACTTTCTGCTATAGGTGATACTAGTATTCTTGATTTAGTAAAAGCTATAGATACTACCGTAAAAGATTTTAAATCTGAAAACTATTATGATCCTGGAAGTAAAGAGGATTATCAAAAGTATAGTATAAAAAATACTACTGATCAGGATATGTATATAAATCCTGAAGCATTAGCTAAAGGTAAAAGAGCAGGTAATGTTCTTATGGATGAAGAACAGAAGACTGAGTACTATATGCAAAAATTTTTAGATGATAGAGCTGAAAGGAATCCAGATAAATATGGTGTAGTAGAAGATTATGATGATGATCTATATAAACGTACAGGGTATCTTAATTTTAAAGACGGGCCTAAGCAAGGAGATCTTATAGAACAAAGTGGTGTTATGGGTGATGACGCAACTCATATTGGTTGGAGTCTTGACAAGATGAATAAATATAACACAGCAGAAAACTATCTTACACCAAGTGATACAGAAGGTATGTCTGATGTTAATACATTCCCAACACCTTACGTTCTTCCTAACACAGGACCTGATGCAACTCAAACTGATGAGACAGTCAATACATTAAGTGATGGTCAAGTAGATGCAAATAATAATGGAATGCCTGATTATTTAGAGGTAGAGTCAGAAAGATATGGAGGGCCTGTTTATTACATGGGTGGACCTTTTCATGGATATATACCTTACTATATTAATGGTGCAGAATTACCACAAGCAGGATGGGGAGATAGTTTTTTAGATTTTACTCAAGGAGCTTTATCTGTAGCAGGTATGATTCCTGGTGTAGGTATTTTAGCAGATGGAGCTAATACTGCTATATCTGGTGGTAGAGCTGCATATAATACTTATATGGGAGATGATGAAGCAGCAAAAAAACATTTAGGTAATATGGCCCTTAATGCTACAGCAATGATACCTGGAGTAGGTCAAGTAGCTACAGCATCTAAAGGTGTTAAAGGAATATCAAATATTGCAAAAAATGTAGGTACTGATGCTGTTGCAACATCAGCTAAATATTTAAAAAGTCCTAGTAAAATAGCTAATAAATATGTTAATGCTGTAACAGATATTGGTAAGGTAGGAGAAAGTGTTGCAGATACTGTACAAGCTACTGGACAAACAGCAAGTTTATATAAAAAAGGAGATTTTGTTGCTGATGAGGTGCAAGGAGAAGGTAAATTTAATAAGAGTAAACAATATGGAGACTTTGCTGATGCTGAAGAAACTCCAATAGATGGAGGAACATTACCAGAGGTTAATATTACAGCTGACTCAGGAACAACTCCAAAAATAGATTCTGATAATATAAATATGTCAAGTATGGCAATAGGTAGTGATGAAAGAAGAGCTGCTTATGATGCTAAAGGCTGGGCTTATGATGACACAATAAGTGCTTCACCTACAGGTGGTAGTGAACAAATGGCATCAGCCCCATCAGATAGCAGTGAGGAAATGTCTACTACTACATCTGTTGAAGAAGAATATACCCCTCAAAGTGCACAAGTAGAAGAGCCTGTTGAGGAAATAGAAGAAGATGTTGTACAATATGGTGGATCTTTTTATGGATATATACCACCATTACCACAAGCACAATTTGGATATATGGGTAGTAGTAGAGGTAAATCTAATTTAAATCAATCTTTAAAAGTAGCAGGTACTACTGCATTGGGTAGTATGTTAATTAGAACTATACCTCAAGTAGTTACTCAGTACAATAGAAAAGATGATGCTTGGGAGATGTATAATGATAATATGGATGCAATGTGGGCTAGACCAGGTCAAGGTTATAGTAGCTGGGTAGACTATTGTGAAAATAATACATGTCCAAATGTACCAAACTTTACACCAAGTAAGTCAGATTGGTTTTCTGGAGAAGGATATACTGGTCAAGGTAGTATGGGAAGTTCTGATTATTATATGACTCAAGTAGGAGGTAAAACTAAAAAACAACACAGAGAAGATTTATGGTCTGGTATAAAACAAGGAGCTAAAGATGGTTTAAAAACTGGTTTAGTTAACTATGGTCTTAATGCATTATTAGATAATACTAGGTTTGGAAGAAAACTACAAAAAAACTTTGATATTAATTTAGGTTGGTATAATAGACAGCATGGTGGTGAAAGCTTACCTAAAGCACAAGGAGGGACTGGAACAGGTATAACATTTACACCAGGTGGTTATAATTCATTAACTAATCAAATAGATCCATTATCATTTGAAGATGGATCAAGTGAAATGTATGATGGTTTAAATATTGATGGACAAGGAACTCCACAAGATAACCCAAGTCAACTGGATATGAATGCATCTATATATGCAAGTAAACAAGCTATGAATAGATCAATGGATGAGTTTAATGCTTTTACTGCAGATATGAATAAAAGAATGGAGAATCCTTCTTTAAGTATGTTCCAGGTTGATACTAATCCTTTAAATGTTCCACAAGCTGATTTTAGTATGCCTGATGATTTACAAAGATCAATGGATGAAATAGATTATAAAGTTGCTTCTGCTGATAATAGAGTTACAAGTGATGGTAATGTTATTATGTCTGCAGATCAGATGAACCAGTCTATAGAAGAAACAAATGCTAACATGCAAGAAATTGTAGATAATGCACCAAAGTATGAAGGAACACAAGAAAATCTTGATAGATATAATGAAGCTACTGAATTAGGTTTTGAAGATGATTTTTCAGATCCTGATGATCCTAAATTTAAAATGGCTGAGTATGCTGATTATGAAAAAGAACAAGAAGAGGAAGAAATAAAAAGAGATTTAACTAAAGATAAGTTAAACAAAGATAACAAGGAAAATAATCCATCATTTTTAGATAAAGCTTGGAATGCTAAAAATAGATTATTAGATAGTAAAGCAGGACAAACATTTGGAAAAATAGGTGCAGGTGCAGTTAGGATAGCAAAACCTTTAAATAGGCTTCTTGAAATGAGAGAAGAAGCTAAAAGAAAAAAACAAATGCAAACAGCATATCTTGCAGATAATATGTTTGCTACTACTGATATGGTTTCTGGTAGTAAAGGAGATTATGATGTAAACTCTGGAATATTTAGAGCAGATGATAAAGTTGTATCAAGACAAGGAAAGTATGGTACTGAAATATCACGTTACTTATATGAACCTAATGTACAAATGAAAAAAGGTGGCTCTTTCTTTAATGAGGGTGACACAGCTGAGATAGATGTAAATATGTATAAAGAATTAATTGCTGCTGGTGCAGACTTAGAAATTATATAATTATGAAAGTAAATATTAAAAAATTACCTAAAGGCTTTTCTGTTGTTAACGGCAGGATAGTTAAAAATATGAGTGATGGCGGGACATCAACAGGTGATCAAACTAATTTTGGTTTAGTAACTGTACCACCACTACCTAACTATGAAAATAGTTCTGATGATTCAAACGATGTATCTAAACGTATGGCATTCTCACTTCCCGCAGTACCAAGAGAACAAGCTAATTTAGAAGCAGAAAAAGGAGAAACAGTTTTAACTGACATGAATAATGATGGAAGTTTTGAACTATATAATATAGGTGGTAATAGACATCATAGTGGAGGAACTCCATTAAATTTACCTCCTCAGTCATTTATTTATTCAGATACTTCTAGAATGAAGTTAAATAAATATGAGTTGGCTGAAATGAATATTGAGTCTAAAAAGAAACTTACTCCTGCAAAAGTGTCAAAAAAATACCAATTAAATAAATTTATTGGTCTTCTTGATGATCAGCATACAGATAAAATAACTGCTGACACTGCTGAATACATGTTAAATAAAAATAAAAAATCTTTATCACAACTAGCATTCTTGCAAGAAGCTAAAAAAGAATTTGAAGATGGTGTACCATTAGCTTCATATCCATACTTACAAGAAAAAGGTATTAATCCTTTAGAGTATGCACAAAAAATACAAGGTATAAATGCACAAGAAGCAGAACAACAAATGCTAATGCAACTACCTATAGAACAAAGAATGGAAATACTTTTAATGAAAGAAGCTCAAGAGCAGCAAATGCAACAAATGCAACAACAGCAGATGATGGCTCAAAGAAGTAATATGGCTCCTCAAATGGGTATGCGTCCTATGGAACAAGGTATGGCTCCTGGTCAACCTACAGAACAAATGATGTCCCAAGCACCACAAGGCATGACTGCACCTCAGCAAGCTCCAATGCCAATGGCTAGATATGGTGGACAATTTATTTTACCAACACATCAAGAAGGTGGTGAAGGATTTGAAGATATAAAAACTGCAACCCCAGCTAGGCGTATTACTGAGATGGCATCTGTTGCAAGTCCAGGAGTTATTGGTGGAGTTGCTGGAAAATATGCATTAAATGATGCATATAAAAATTATAAAATAGGTAATAGATCTGGAGTATTAAAAAATTTATTGGATGCTGGTTTCCGTAGTGCAAATACATTTAATCCACTTGGACAACTTGTATCTCCTTATGTAAAAGAGTATTTATTTAATCCTATATCAAATTTCTTTTTTCCAGATGACAAGCCTGTTAGATATGACAGGGATAGTGAGGAATGGATAAAAAAATATGGAGGAGCATATTTTCAAAACGGTGGTGAAGAAGATGAAACAGTGTATGGTCCATATGTAACAGATGAGGTTGTAGTAGATGGAGGTAAAGGAGGTAATCATCCAAAAGGATTTACTCAAGAAATGGATATGTTAAGTTATTTGCCTTCTGCATTTAGAGACACTATACCTGGAAAAAAATTAATAAAGTCTAGTGATGAGAATAAAATGGAGATGTTTGAAGTATACAATGATGTTATGAATAAAATTAACACATTAGATGAAGATGCAGGTGTAATGGATTATATAAGAGTATTTAAAGGTTTAGATCTTGATACTGCAAAAGATATAATGGATAATGCTGGAATAAAAAGTAAAGAGTTGCGTAATACAATATATGATGCTATTCAATATGATGATATGGGTTTTCTTGAAAGAAAAGGTATTGATGCTGCATATAGTTTATCTGGTTTAAGAAGAGGTGGTCAACCAATAGCACAGGACGGAACTGAAATGCCATTGTTTGATCCAATAGCACGTTCAGAAAATTATGGTGCTGGTAACTTTAATCCAATTGCTGGAGTTAATAATGATCCTATGAGTAACATAATGCAGTATAGACCTCAACCAATGGCTGTTGATAATACTTATGTACATATACCAGGTAGTTTTGTAAACTTTAACCCAGATAGTCCTGTTGTACAAAATATATTGGCTAATAATGAACCTGCAAGTGATGAAGATTTACCATTACATTTAAGACAAAGTCAAATATTAAAAAATTATGAAGCAGATCTAAAGAATGCAATAAATGAATATGACTTAGCTGCATTAAGTTTAATGGAATCTAATGCTAATAGATTTGATCCTACAAGTGCTGGTATACAATCATTTGGTGCTGGTCAAGTAAATGATCAAATGGTAGAAGTGTGGAAAGAACACATTGAACAAGGAGGTCCACCACCAAATCAACCAGATTTAAATTATACTACAGCATATAAAGAGATATATGGAGATGAAGCTCCTGTTCCTGTAAACACTAAAGGTAACAAAGATAATAATCCTGCAGCAAATATTACCAATGTATATAATGTACAAAATGATAATGATAGAGCATCTAATAATAGAAATCAACAATTTGGTAATATAAGATTTCCTGGAAGTGAGGGTGTTGATCCTATATATTCTGGTAATGAAGAACAAATTTTTTCAGCTAGAGGTTTACCATTAAGTTTTAGTGATACACAGAGTCCATATTATGTTGGATCACAATTTGCTTTTGCTAATGGTGGAGCATATGATTTACCACAAGCTAAAAAGGGTATTGAATATAATGGCTATACATATAGTAAAAAAGAGCTTAAAAAATTAGCTAATAGTAAAGATCCTAATCAAAGAGCTTTATATGCTGAGATAATGAATGGAGGTCCTGTTATGACAGAACAACAAAAGATTAATAATCAAATGACTAATATTAATCAACAAAGAACTGATACAGAAGGTTCTGATGAGGTTGTTACATATACTACTAGTGGTAATGAAGATTGGATTACAAATTTTGAAGGTGATGCAGATTACCAAGATCAATTCTATAATGAGTATAAAGCTTATAGAGAAAAGAATAATAAATCTGTTTTACCAAAAGAAGATTTTATAAAAAATTATATAGAGTTCCAGAAGCAAAATAGATATATGAATGAAAATATATCTCAAGAAGATTTAAGCAATCCAGGTTGGGATAGACGATATGAGTATACACCATGTGGAGAAGGTGAAAGTGGATGTGTTACTATTGATGGTAAGAAATGGAAAAAAGGAACGGAAAAGAAAGATGCTAACTGGAGATATAATCAAGCAATGACAGAAGGTGGTTTTGAAGCTATGGATAAAGACATGATTAGTCATATGCAAGCTGGCTATATTGGTGGTAAAGTTTTAGAATTAGGTGAAGATGATAGACAGCAGTTTTATGCAACAGGTGTAAGTGATCAGGAAATGTTTGGTTTACCTATATCTGGTGATGATGGTTTTTGGGGTAATACAACTAATAGACAATTACAGGGTGACAAGAATGTTACCCCTTCAGTTGAAGCTAATCCATGTTCAAATGCAGAAGAACTACAAAAATTATGCGCTGATGCTGGAGGTGTATGGTCACCTTATGTAGCAGAAGTAAAAGATGAGACTACTGGTGAAGTAACAACGCCTGCATCTGGTTGTGAGTGTAGTAAAGAGATTCCTAAAAAGCCAGAAGGTGATCCAACACCAAAAGAAAAGAAAGCAGATTTTTGGTTGCAAGATGAATTAGGTATAGCAAATGCATTAGATAATAAAATGAGTTTAAAGAAGTATTATCCTTGGGCTCCTACATATCAAAACATTCAAGTTGATCCTGTATTTAAAGATCCAACAAGAGAGATAGCAGCTATAGGTGAACAAGCAGTAATTGCAGCTAATACAGCTTCTACTTTCTCAGGACCACAAAGAGCAGCAGCTGTTCAAGCTAAAGCTCAAGGTGTTGCTGCTAAACAAATAGCAGATGCAGTAAACAAGGTTCAAAATGATAATGTAACAATAGCAAATCAAACTAATGTTAAAAATGCAGAATTAGAATATAAAACACAAGTATTAAATAATAATGAATTAAAACAATTATATGACAATACTCAGTTGACAGAACAAAATTATGATAATGCACTAAGAGAAGCAAATGCAGCTATAACAAAACAGCTACAGAATGCTTATACTAATAGAGCTAATACAGCTAATTTAAATA
>MDSV01058659.1_pt1 | contig 24363 bp, 25 predicted proteins | sample 810851 | NCBI WGS metagenome assembly MDSV01 (sample SAMN05326640, study PRJNA326480) | marine metagenome | isolation source: seawater | place: Atlantic Ocean: North East | collected 2012 | reverse complement strand
TTATTTTTGCACCCTCATAATTTTTAGAAAAAAATACTTTGGCTTTAAGATTGATCAATTTTTCTAATTTATTTTTATCAATATTGTTTGTTACAAAAACTATACATCTGATTTTTTTTTTTTTGCAAATATTTGCCATTGCACAGGCAAAATTACCTGTGGAAGCTAAAACAATTGTGTTTTTTTTTTTGATTCTTTTGTAGTTATTTAATATTTCAGCTGAAGCACCTCTAATTTTAAATGATTTTTCTTCATGATGAGTATCATTAATGTATAAAATATTTAAATTTCTATTTTTAATTTTTAAAAAAATAGGATTTTTTATTAAATTTCTAAGCTTTTTTCTAATTTTTTTTGCCTCTCTCAAAAAGATGAGATTTTTTTTATTTAAATTTAAATGTTTATTTATTAAATAATCCATAAGTATATCAATTTATGTAAACTCAATTAAAATTTATTAGATTACATTTTATAATTTTGAATATTATAAAAATATAAAATATTTCCTAAATTAAATTCTTAAATTCATTTAGCTAAAATTTTTTCTACTTCGCCAAGTATAAAGTGCCCCAAGAAAATATGGCATTCTTGAATTCTTGCAGTATTATTACTTTTTACTGTAAGATTTATATTTGTATATTTTTTACAAACCCCTCCTCTATTACCAAAAAAACCTATAGAAGTTATTTTTTTTGATTTTGCTGATTTTAGAACTTCTAAAATATTTTTAGAATTTCCGCTAGTTGATAATACAATTAAAATATCATTTTTTCTTCCTATCCCCTCAAGTGCTCTTGAAAATATTTTTTCATATTTAAAATCATTAGCACAAGCAGTTAATGTTGAAGAATCTAGTGCTAAACTAATTGCGGGATAAGCTTTTCTTTTTTTTTTTGAAAGTTGAATCATTAATTCTGCTGCAAGATGTTGGGCGTCTGCTGCAGAACCTCCATTCCCACAAAACATAACCTTTCCACCATTTGAAATTGATTGCACAATTTTTTTTATAGAAATTTTGATATCCTTTTTTAAATCTTTAAGGGAACTTACAGTTTTTATATTATGACTTAAACTTTCATCAAAAATTTTATTTATTTCATATTTCATAAATTTTAAATTTAATAACAATTTTCTTTAGAATATTTCTCATTAATAATACTTTATTATTGAATTTTAATACATTAATTTTTGATTATTTAAGTTCTATTATTTTATCTGCTAAACTTTGAAAATATTGATCATGAGATACGACAATAATTTTTTTATCATGAAATTTTTTCTTAATTTTTTTTAAAATTTCAAAACCTAAATCTTTATTTAAAGAATTAAAAGATTCGTCAAAAATTAAAATTTCTGGATCCTGATATAACATTCTAGCTATTCCTATTCTTTGAGCTTGGCCGCCTGAGATATTTACTGATTGTTCGTTAAGAATAGTTTTTTCTTTATCTGTTAAATTCTCGATAAATTCATCTAGTTTTACTAAATTAATTAAATCTAAAATTTTATTTTTATTTTCAAAACTATTTTCTAAATTTTTTTGTGAAAATGAAATATTTTTAGAAATTGTATCTTGAATTAAAAAAACATTTTGAGGAACATAACCAATTTTTTTTCTCCAATTTTTTAAATCATCAAGTATATTTTCAGATCCAATATATATGCCTCCATGGTTAGGCAAAATTAATCCGCAAATTAATTCTATCAAAGTTGATTTACCCACTCCAGATCTTCCGGTAATTAAAACTAGCTCAGAATTTTTTATTTCTAAATTAAAATCATCTAATATTTTTTTATCTTCGTATGAAAAAACTAAATTTTTTATATTTAGATTTTTACTAAAATTATAATTTAAATTTTTATTTGTTTCGTTGACATTTGATAAATTCTCAAATTTATTTAGCTCACTTAAAATTATTTCTATAGTGGCATTTGAATATTTTAATTTTTGAAGAAAATTAATTATTTTATTTATTGAAGGAATAATTTTAATCGAAGCTATAAAAAAAAAACTTATTTTTGCCAAATTTAAATTAAAAAAACTCTCGTTACTTTGGAAAATATAAATCAAAACTACAAATACAAGTATTAAAAGAGTTTCAAGCCAAACGCGGGTAAGAGATTGAAAAAATGATAGTATCCTCAAGGCATTTATTGATTTTAAATTTTTATTAATAAAATCTTTTGCAAATAGTGAAGTTTGATCAAGCATTTTAATACTTCTAAAATTATTGTAACTTTCTTGAATATCTTTTATTACAATTTTTGAGAATTTAACTGATTCTGTTCCTAATTTTTTTAAATAATTTCTTAAAAAAAAATAATATCCTAATCCTGTAATTATAAACAAAAGAATAGCTGAAGAAGTAATTACAAAATCATAGGAAAATAAAAAAAATAAAATTAAAATGATTACCAAAAATTCTGAAAATAAATTTAATAAATTTTGAAAAATACCTGAAAAATTATTTACTTCTAAAATTATATTTCTGATTAATTGCGAAGAATTTAAATTTTTGAAATGAGAATAACTTTGATTGAAATAATTATTATAAAATCTAAAACTTAAGTTTTCTTTTAGTTTTGCCAAGAATTTTTGTAAATACCAATTATATGAGGCTATAAATAAGTTTTTAATTATAAAAACAATCAAGAATATTAAGATTAATTTACTAAAATCTAAATCTAAAAAAAAATCTTTTACTATTTTAATATCAATTGGAAAACTTTCTTCACTTCCAAAAATAAAATTGATGATTGGAAGAATTAAACTTAAACTTAAAGTTTCTAATAGACCCAATAATACTATAATTATTGCAAGTAATTTAAAATTTGAAAATAGTTTACTAGGAAGTATTTTTATAATATTTTTTATAATCATCAGTTTAAAACTTTAATCCATGAACCGTCATCAATTATTTGATTCTCTTTTATTAATTTATAAATTTTAAAATTTTTACCAGTTGTATTTAATTTTTTAAGTTTTTTTATTTTTTTATAATTTATTGGGTATTTATATCTATTTATTAATTTAATATTTTGAAATTTGTTTTTATATAACCATGAACTTTGTATAGCTGAAAAATATATTTCATCAAATACATAATAAATGTTCATCCAATTATAATTGGAAATAACTTCAAATTCATAAATTTTGTCGAAATTAAAATCATCTTTATACAACGAAGTTGGATATGTTTTTAATATTTTAAAATCGTTTGCATGTCTTTTATTTAAATATTCAACTATCTCTTTTGTATCATTCATAATATCTAAATCTCTGCCTATATGAGGTGTATATGTAGAATTATTTCTAAAGAGGTCTGCAACATATACTACTTTTCTTCTAAAAAAGGGAATGCCTATAATAAATTGTATTATAATTTTCAAAATTAAATTTTTTTTTTTAAAATAAAAACTACTAGCTCCAATAACCTTACTTAAAGTTTTTTTAGGAATGTACTTTCTTTGAACATTCAAACTATGCTGGTGTGAGAAAAAAGCATAATTCCCTAAATTGATTGTTTGAGTATTTTTTCTAATATCCCAAGATTTTTGAAAACCACTTGTTTGTCCATGTTCAAAAAATGCAAATTTAACAATTTTTTTTAATTTTAAATAGAAATATAAACTTAACGGTCTTTCTAGGGTATTTGAAAGTATTAGATCATTAAATTTAAATTTTTTAGAAACTAATTCAATATCACTATTAATTTCTTTATAATTTTTTTTATAATTTGAAATTATTTGAAAATGATGAAATAAAATTTTTTCTAAACATGGTATATAATTGGTTTTAAAAAAATAATTTTTGCTATTTATTGAATTATTTAATATTGAGTTAATTTTATTTAAAATTAATTTATTAATTTTTATATTTTTTTTAAATTTGTATTTTTCAAATTGGAAATTAATAAAATTTAAATTAAATTTTTTAATTAACTTAAAAAAATTATTTTCAAAATTATATACTTCTTTAAATATAAAAGCTTTTTTTTTTTCTTTAAAATAAAATTTAAAAGGCAAGCTCCTATATATTTTATAAAAAAAACTATTTAGATTTAAATTTAGTATAGAAATAAATTTATTTATAAATATTGTTTTAAATGAAGGATTTTTTTTTGCGACAAATAAAGATTTAAAAAATTTAAAGTTTTTATATTTTAATTTTTTAGCTATATCATAAACAACATTATCATAAATATTATTTGGGTGATTTAAATCAAATTTCAAAATTTCATTTCCAATAAATATAAAATCGGATGTGTTTTTTTTTTCACTGTATAAACATATTAAAGCATAATATTTATATAAAAATGACCCAATCATCATTGATAAATCTCTATAGAATATTAAAAAAACGTCTTTTTTTTTTAAACCTAAAAAATGTATATAAGTATGATTGATTATTTCATCGCTTAATTTGTAAGAGATTTTCATCAAGTCATTAATAATTTTTGAGCTCAGATAATTTTCTAAATTTACAACCGATTCATTATTTATTTTTATTTTATGTATCAAATATGGAGATGATGTAACCCAATGTACATTTTTACTTTTATATTTTTCTCTATAAAATTTATAATCTTCAAAATTATCAATGAATATATAAGTAGATCTTGCTTTCATTTAAAATCTTATCAAGTTTCAAATTAAAAACTATTTGACAGAGAATCCTCCATCTAAAACAATGTTTTGACCTGTTACCCATTTATTTTTATCTGAAATCAAATATTCTATACACAAATTAATATCCAGGTTATTTCCAAGCCCTAGTGGATATCTTTTTATTAAATCATCAATTTTAGATTTATGAATTTTATTTTTATATTTTTTAAACATTTTATTGTTAATTGTTCCTGGGCTAATCGAGTTAACTCTTATATTATATTTCGCAAATTCAATAGCTGAAGATCTTATTAATCCTAAACAAGCAGATTTAGATGATGAATAAAGTGACATTCCAGCGTCACTTATTTCACTCATCAAAGATGAAATTATAACCGCGCTTGCATTTCTCTTAAAAATTTTCTTATTTTTCATGTGTCTTACAAATAAGAATGGTGAAACAAAATTTATATCTAAGCTCCTATAAATATCTTCTTTTTGAACAATATTGATTGGTATAATTTCCTGAATTCCAGCTGAGTGAATAAAAGAATCTATCTTGCCGTGTTTTTTTGTTATCTCATTTAATTTTTGCTCATACAAATCAAAATTCTTAAGATCAAAAGAGTAGTGAAAAAAATTATTTTTGTTGCGTTTTTTCTTTCTAGAAATACCTATTATTTTAAAATTTTTTTTCAAAAAATAATCTACTATGCTGGAGCCAATTTCACCAGTTGCACCAGTTAATAATATTAATTTTTTTTTCATACTTTGTTTAATTTAGTAAATAAAATATTTTTTGTATTTATAACCGCACTTCCCCAAGATAAACCTACTCCAAAACCAGATAAAACAATTTTAGAATTTTTTATTTTTTTTTTTGATTTAAATAAAGTTACTGGTATAGATGCAGAATTAGTATTTCCGAAGCTTGCCAAGGACATTAATATTTTTTTTTCTTTTATACCTAATTTATTTGCAATTTTTTCTATTAAAAATTTACTTGCTTGGTGAAAAACATAATAATCAATTTTTTTACTAGAATTTTTACTTTTGTTTAAAAGAAAATTTATCTGTTCAGGAATTTTTTTAACCATATAATTAAATACATTTCCCCCTTTCATGGTAAATTTACCGCCTGACTTTTTATTAAATTGATCTGAATCATATTTAATATACTCAGACCCACTTCCATCTGTACCAAAGAGAAAATATGATGAATTTTTTCTTTTTGAAAAATCTACTGCCACTGCAGCACCAGCATCTCCAAACAAAATTCTATTTTGTCTATCCTTTAAATCTACAAATTTACTGCTCATATCACCCAGCAAAAGCAAACCCTTTCCCTTAGTTTTTTCAGATAAAATAAATGAATTAAACAGACCATATATGAAACCAGAACATCCTAAAGGAATATCATATGCTAGAACGTCTTTGTTTAATCCAAGTTTATTTTGTAGAATACATGACGTTGATGGAAATATAAAGTCACGAGTTTGGCTAACAAAAATAATATATTTAATATCTTTTTTATCCCATTTAAGTGTTCTAATAATTTCTCTAGCGGATAAAAAACACAAATCAGATGTTTTAACTGAGTTAGTATTATCAAAATATCTTGAAGATACACCAATATAGTTTTTTTCTTTTTGTGAAAGATTGTTTTGTTCTATATTTTTAGGGACACTAATTGAGATTCCTGAAATAATTGAATGGTTTAAGTTTAGCAATTTTTTATTTTTTTATTTTAAACAAATTAATCAAATCTTTTACATTTTTACAATTATACAAATTATCTACATTTAAACTCAAGTTTTTAAAATTTTTATCTGCAAATGATAAAATTTCTAAAATCTTTAACGAATCAAAATTAAGATCAGAAAGTTTTGTTTTTTCATTAATTTGTTTTTTTTCTAAAATTTTGCTCAACTCTTTTTTAAAAATTTCATATTTCATATTTTTTTTATCTCTTTTCTAAAAATTTTAATTCTATGCTCTAAATTACCAACAAAGTCTCTAAATTTTCTATTTTTTATATTACTGTAAATATTTTCACAGATTTGTTTATCTTCTAAAAAAACAATCTTATTAAATTTATTACAACTTTCAGAAAAAAATTCTTTTGTCTTATTTGACATTTTGTTTGAAATTTTTGGAAGATAGATTGTTGAAGTTACAAATGTTTCATCCAAACTTTTAGGTAAATAGTTTTGAATATAAAATGAATTTTCCATTGTGTTAGAAATAGAACTAATTGGAAATATAAAAGTATGAGAATAATTCTTATCAAGTTTTTTAAAGTAATTTTTCAAATTATGAAATTTTTTTAAATAATTTTTTGTTAATGGCATTCTCATACTCATAATATTTTTAGCGAAATCGTAATTTGGTTTTAAATCGAGATTATTTTTAAAAGTTGATTTATGTAAAAATATAGCGTGATACTCATCTATTGAATTTTCTATACATATTTTCCAATTCGCAGACCATACATAAGTTTGATAATCAATTTTTTCATCAATTTTTTTTGATATTTTTGAAAGTTTTGAAAAACTTTTTCCAAGAAATTTTTTTAATAAAGTATTATTTTTTTTTGATTTTAAAAAAATAAAATCTCCGCAATATTCTAATTCCCATTTCTCTAGTTTAAGTTTTGCTCTTTCTCTATTTTTAAATTTAAAGGCTTTTTTTTCAAAAGGAATTGTTTTAACTTTACCTGTATAATCATATGTCCAAGAATGATATGGACAAACAAATTTTGAATTTCCACTATTTTCTAAAAAAATTTTACTACCTCTATGTGAACAAATATTAGAAAATGCAGTTAATTTTTCTTTAAATTTATAAACAACAATTGATTTATCAAAAAAATTAAATGTTTTAAAATCTCCTACTTTTCTAAATTCACAAATGTGACCAATTAAAGTGAAATTTTTTTCAGTTATAAATTTTTTTTCTCTTAAAAATGTTTTTTTATTAAAATTTATACTCATTACATTATTTTATATCTAAAGATCCAAGGGGATTTTTCTTATAATAAAGTACTGATCTGTCAACTATTTTGTTTACCAATGATATATTTGCAAATAGACCTTTGCTAATAATTATTTTTTTAAAATCTATCCCATTCCTCATAATCATTGTCCATTTGTTGAAATTTAATTTTTTAGAAAATTTTAAATAATATGAAAATTTCTTTTCATTTATATTTCTTAAAAACTTATTATTTTTAAATAATTTACCTTTGTAGTTTTTATAAAATCTGTATGGAACCTTTGTAATCTCTTCTGACATATGATGTACAGCACATCCTCTTGATAATTCCAAGTTCAGACTTACCCATAAAGCTTTATTATTATATAACCATTCAAAAACACTTCCTGAACCCCAAGTTGTTTTTTGATTTAACTTTTCTATTTCATGAACCATCTTACCCTTTGTTAAAAAGCTATGTAAAGGAGATTCTGTTCTAAAATATTTATTTGATATTAGGGCTAAGTTTGGAATTATGCCTGTATAAGGTTTTGAAAGTTTTAAATCATATTTTTTTTTAAAAATTAAATCGTTTGAAAAAGATGGGAAAAGAATGGTTTTTTCTGAAAAATTTTTTTCTAAATTATTTAATATTGTTTCTGCTACAAATTTTCCATTTAATTGATAATATCTTGCAGTTGGTATTACTTCAGTCTGAAAAACTATTATTTTGTTATTTTTTTTTTTAATTTTTTTAATTAATTTTTGTAAGTCAAAAAAAAATTTTTTTTTATATTTCATTAAGTACTCTTTTTAAATTTATTATAAACTTTTCAATCTGAATTCTTTTTAATCCAGGGTATACGGGAATTGAAATTGATCTATCAGAATAATTTTCTGAATTTGGAAAATAGCCACGTTTAAAACCTTGTTTTTTAAAATAATTACTTAGATGTAAGGCCTTATAGTGTGAATTCAAATAATATCCTTTATCTTTTAAACTTTTGATAATTAAGTTTCTTTTTCTAAGACTATAATTTTTGTTTAAAACTATTACAAACAGATGATAACTCGAACTAAACTTAACGTTTTGAATTGTAAGAGGAAAACTTTGAAGCTTTTTTTTATAAATATCTGCAATATTATTTCTTTCAATAATAAATTGATCTAATTTACTAAGCTGACTTAAGCCTAAAGCTGCTAAAACTTCGCTAATTCTAAAATTTAAAGCTGGTCTTAAAAAATTATAATCTAGTATACCTTTTTCATTTAATTTGGACACTAAGCCATTTTCTCTCTGAAGCTTTATTTCACTATTTAAAATTTTGTTATTTGTCATTATAGCTCCTCCCTCACTAGTTGTGATTGATTTTACAGCATGAAAACTAAATATACACGCATCAGACCATTTACAACTTCCTATGGGATATCCTTTAATTGATGCACCCATAGCATGAGATGCATCCTCAACTATTTTAAATTTATAAACTTTTGATAATTTATAAATTTCGTACATTTCCGCAGGATTGCCACCCAAATGAACAATATTTAAAATTTTTGGTAATTTTCTTTTTGGTGTTTTCAAAAGTTTTTTTTTTAAGCTTTGAACACTTATATTAAAACTCTTGCTATCTATGTCCACAAAGTCAATTTTTGCGTTACACATTAAAGCAGCGTTAACAGTTGCGGCAAATGTAATTGGCACCGTCCACACAATATCATTTTTATTTAAACCAAGTGCTTTACAGGCCAAATAGAGGGCATTTGTTCCATTGTTTGCAAGCAGACAGTATTTACTCTTAAATTTTTTTTTTAATGCTTTCTCAAAATTTTCTATATTTTTACCTCTACTAATTATTTTTGATTTCAAAACTTTGACTACATTTTGAATATCTTTTTTACTAATTAATTGTCTGCTGTAAGGAATCATTTAAGGATTAAATGAGATCTCAATTTTTTTGCAATTATTTTTTCTTTTTTTGTTATATGTCCTAATTTAGCTTTCCCATAAGCTTCAGACATTTTGGTTATAACAGATACAAGTTCTTTCATGCCCCTGAATTCTAAAGAGGCCGCTTGATCAGATCCGTACATTGTTCTGTCTAGAGTAACATGCCTTTCAAGAGATGAAATCCCTAAAGAATATGCAGCATAAGAAACAGCAAGTCCATTTTCATGCCCACTGTAACCAACATTTGTTTTAAATTTATTTTTTAATTTATTAATTGTTAGTAAATTAGCATCTTTTACTTCCATTGGATAATCTGAAACACAATGCATTAACTCAAAACTACATTTTGCTTTTCTAAAAATTTTTACTGCTGTCTCTATATCTCTTAATTTTGACATACCGGTAGATATAAAAGTATGTTTTTTTCTTTTTGCAACCTCTTTTAAAAAAGCTTTATCTACAATCATAGCAGATGCTATTTTATGATACTTAATTTTAAATTTATCTAGAAATTTTAGGCTATTTATATCCCATGCTGATGCAAACCAATCTATTTTTATTTTTTTGCAATATCTATCTATATCAATGTAATTTTTAAAAGTTAATTCTAGTCCTTTTTTTTGTTGGTAAAAAGTAGTTCCCCAAGGACTTTCTCTTAAACTTTCCAACATTTCTTTTGAATATACTAATTTTATATCTCTTTTTTGAAATTTAACTGCATCAAATCCTGCTTCTTTAGAATTATCAATTAATTTTTTTATAATCTTCATATTGCCATTATGATTAATTCCGATTTCGGCGATCAGGTATGGTTTTTTTTTATTTTTCATTCTACACTTTCTCTTACATATTTTAAAAATTTAGAAGTTGCATTTTCATTTGTATCAGAAAGATATTTATTAAATAAATATGTCCTATTACTTTTTTGTTCTTCTGTAATCTTAAATCCTTTTAAGCTTTTTTCTAATATTTGACAAAAGTTTTTTTTATCTTTTATTACCTGAAAACCACTTTCATACACTGATAAATCAAAATATTCTTTATATTCATTTGTAACTTCGTCAAAAGCTGGAATTAAGATTGGAATATCTCTAAGTCCGCTTTCTAATAAGGTTGATGAATTAAAAGATACAACTAAATCAGCATTTAAAATTAAATTATGTGGATCTATATTTGATAATATATAACAATTATCTGGAATTTTTTTCTTTGAATACTCAAACCAATTATTTTTAATCTCTTCAAGAAAGTGCCCACCAAACTTATGTTTAATGTATAAATTATATTCTGGGTTATTTTGTGCAAATTCAATTAAGATATTATGACTATTTTTAAAAAAACTATTTAATCCCTTCTTATCATTTGCTCCTATTAATGACATATCCTTTTGGATATTAATACCCATATTTCTTGTGAAACTAAATAAAACAATATTTTTTTTTTTTTTGTTTTCTTTTTTAGTTTCTAGATTAATTTTATTTGCAAAATTATCCATCCTAAATGTACCTACTGAAATAATTTTAGAAATTTTGTTATTAATTATTTCCTCATACATTTGTTTAGTATCAAGGTTTTGACAAAAAACTAAATCAGCAGGAAATAAATTAAATTTTTTAAGATAATCCCTAATCATTTCTAATTGAAATCTCTGAATACCAAAATTTTCTCTCGCTATAATCAGAGTTTTAATTTTTTTGTTTCTAAAAAATTGAAAATATATTGCATCTTGAACATAATTCAAAGCAGATGAAGCTACAAAATTTATACTTAATTTTTGCAATGAAAAGCTCAGTAAATTTTCAAAAACTAAATTTACTTTTTTTATATAATCTAAATTTTTTTTTTCATTTTCTTTCAATAAAAAATTATTAGAAATTATATTTTTTGAATAATTAGAAAATAAAAAATATTGTAAACCTAAAGGAAATTTAATTATATTAATATCTTCAAAATTTGATAAACTAGCTATATCATCCCTAAATCTATAAGGACTTAACAATAAAATATTAATTTTTTTTTTTTTTAAATTTTTATTGTTGAATAAGAAAAGTAAATATATAAATCTATTTATTAGAAAATAAAAAACTTTATAATTTAAAGCTTTAAAAAAAGTAATTCTGAATAAATTTTTTAAAAAATTCATAAATTTATATTATTTTAAAACTATTATTAGTATAAAGATTTTAAAATAACTTATTTAAAAATGAAAATAGTTCATTCAATAATTCTTGCAAGAGGAGGGTCTAGAGGAATTAAAAAAAAAAATATTTTTAAAATTAACAATAAACCTCTGATATATTGGTCTATTGTTCAATCTTTAATTTCTAAAAAAGTAGATAAAACTTGGGTTAGTTCTGATAACGAGGAAATCTTAAAAATTTCACAAAAATATGGAGCTCAGATAATTAAAAGACCTAAAAAAATTAGTGGAAGCAATGCATCTTCAGAACTAGCATGGATACATGCTATTAAATTTATTGAAAAAAAAAAATATAAAATTGATACCATCTTGGGTATTCAACCGACATCACCGATTAGAGAAAAAAATGATTTTGATAAAGCTATAACTAAATTTATGAATAAAAAATATGACAGTTTATTCTCTGGAAATAAATTTTATGATTTCAATTATTGGTACAATAATAAAAATAATTTAGTTTCGAGCTATAATCCTAAAAGAAGAAAAATGAGACAAAAAATTAAGGTTAAATATTTAGAAAATGGGTCATTTTATATCTTTGATAAAAAAAAATTTTTAAAAAATAAAGTAAGATTATTTGATAAAATAGGAATTTATGAAATGACGAAAAGATGTCAATTTCAAATTGATGAAATGGAAGATATCGAAATAGTTAAAAAATTTTTATAAATTATTTATTATAACAATAAAATGTTATCACAGAGCCATAAAATGGTGGAGAAACTTTATTAGGTTTTTTTAATATTTTTAGCAAGTTTTCTTTATTGAAATACTCTGTTTCAAAATATGGATAGTGTATTTGTTTTATTTTAAAATTATTTTTTCTTAACATTCTGCTTAATGAGTCTTGGCTAAATAATGATACATGTGTCGGGTCTTTTAATAATCGGAAATTATTTTTATATCTTCTAGCAGCAGCACTATCAAAGTCTGGAGTTTCTATAATTAATATGCCATTTTTTTTTATAAATTTTTTAACTTTCTTTAAAATTTTTTCGGGCTCCATTAGATGTTCGATAACATGAATCATAAGAACAACATCAAATTTCTTATTTGTTTTGAATTTTTTTATATCATCAGATAAAATTTCACAATACTTAGATGCTTTTTTTGCAGCTATTTTGCTTTTTTCAATACCAAATTTTTTCCATTTATTGTTTATAGAAGATAAAATCCAGCCATATCCACAACCAATATCTAAAATTTTTCCTGGCTTAATTTTTTTTAAATAAGATATTATTTGAATATTATCTTTAATTTTTTTTTTTCTTTCATTTATTAAATTTCTTTCTTTTCCATCTGGATCAATTATTTTTTTTCCATAATATGTTTCTTCATAAATATTTTTTTTAATTTTATTGGGATATTTTATATAAAATTTGTAACTGCTTAACAGACTTTCCATCTGTTTACATAAATCAAATTTTTTGGACATTTTTAGACAATATTCTTTTTAGCTCAGAAACATTTAAAAAGTCTTTGTTATCTTTTGAATTATAAGAAATTCTTTTAATTATCTTTTTTTTATTTAATCGTTTATCTTCTGGATTTAAAATTCCATAATATTTTCCAAAATCATGCAAATACTCACTTTCATACTCAGAAACTAATTCTTCATGAATTTTTTCTCCTCTTCTTGTGCCAATATATTTTATTTTGCAGTTAGGGCATATTGCTTTAGCTAAATCTATAATTTTAAATGATTTAAGTTTAGGTATAAATATTTCACCACCTTTAGAATTTTTCAATGACCAAAGAACTAAATCAATGCTTTCTTTTAGAGAAATATTAAATCTAGTCATTTCTTTCTGGGTTATCGTTAAAGTTTTAGAATTTTTTTGATGTAAAAAAACAGGTAGCACAGAACCTCTGCTGCCCAATACGTTGCCATATCTTACTATTGAAAAAGAGATAGGGTTATTTCCTTTTATGTTATTTGCAGAAATTGTGAGCTTTTCTGCACACAATTTTGTTGCTCCATATAAGTTAAATGGTGAAACAGCTTTATCTGTAGATAAAGCAATCATCTTTTTTACTTTATTGTTTAGACATGCTTCTATTATATTTTGAGTACCAATTACATTTGTTTTAATTGTTTCAAATGGATTGTATTCTGAAGTGTCGACTTGTTTTAAAGCTGCTGCATGAATAACATAATCAATATCTTTTAGAGCCATATTAACTCTATCTTTGTCTCTTATATCTCCAATAAAAAATCTTATAAATGGGTACTTTTTTACATCATATATTTTGCTCATTTCAGATTGTTTTAATTCGTCTCTACTGAAAATTACAAGTTTTTTGATTTTTTTATAATTTTTAACTAGATGCTTTATAAATTCTTTACCAAAAGATCCTGTTGCACCCGTAATTAAAATTTTTTTATTATTTAACATATTTGTATAATTTATACTATGTTGGTGAGGTTTATAGCATTATAATTAAATTTCATAGTGTTTAATTAAAATAATGAACAAAAATAGGTCAATAATTGAATTACAAATATTTTCATTTTTAATTTTATTCTTTATCATTTGGAAAACTAATAGTTACATAATAAATGGATCTGAGGAAATTTTTATAAAAAGTTTAATTAATATAGAAGTCCTTTATCCTGGTTATGAATTTCAATTTCAAGGAAATGAAGAAGATAGAAAATACTTTAGAAGATTTAATGTTTATTTTTTTGCCTATTTATATGATGCAGTAAATCAATTTATACTAAATCTAAAAATTAATAATAAATTTTTAATTTATTTTTATTACTCTATAATATCTCTATCTTTAACAGGTGGGATTTTTTTTACTATAGCATGTGTAAAAAAAATATGTAACGAAAATTTATACTTTGTTTGGATATATATTTTATCTACTTCAATTTATATTTTGGTTGTTGGGAAGTTAAATGATGGGTTTTCACATTTTGAATTTTTTTTAGTTTCTGCCTGTTTATATTTTTCTATGAAAAGGAAAATATATCTCTTTTTATTAATGAGTTTTTTGGCAATTTTAAATAGAGAGACAGGAATATTAACTATTTTTATTTATTATTTTCTTAATAAAAAAAATTATAAAGATTTTATTTTATTTCTTATTCCAATAATATTTTTTTTTATAGTAAATATAAATTTTTTTTTAAGTTATCCATATAACTTCACCAAAATTATTTTTGTTTCAAGTGACATTTCAAGAGTAAATCTAATAAATGTTTTTGATTTAGATATAATTAAAACAATAGGTTACTTTTCTTATACTTTTATCATTTATTGCCCTTTAATTTATTGTTTTAAAAAATATAAAATTTTTATCAATAAAGAGCACACTTTTTTATTTATATTGTATTTAATTGTTTTAAATTTTGGAACATTTATTGGAAATATTTATCCACAATTAGTAATAATTCCTTTTTTATCTATAATATTCTTTGAAAAAAAATTAATAAGTAAAAATGAGTATTAAAAAATTAAATAAATGGGCAAAAGATTTGTTTCCTTTGAATAGAAGTTTGGCTGGGAGATTTAATCGTCAAACTTTAAATTATATTAAAAAAAATATTAATAAAAATTTTAATATAAAAAAAGCAAAATCAGATCTTAAAGTTTTAGGTTGGAAAATTCCAAGAGAATATTTTGTAAAAAAAGCAATATTGAAAGATGAAGATGGAAAAATTATTTGTGATATAAAAAATAATAACCTTCACCTTGTTAGCTATTCTGTTTCAGTTAATAAATGGCTGAACTACAATGAACTTAAAAATCACATCTTTGTCTCCAATAAAATTCCAAACGCCATTCCATATGTGACAAGCTATTATAAAAAAAACTGGGGATTTTGTTTGTCCAAAAAAAATTTTTTAAAACTTGATAAAAAAAAGAGCTACAAAGCTGAGATAATATCCTCATTTAAAAAAGGTAATATGAACTATGCAGATTTATTAATTAGAGGAAAAAGTAAAAAAGAAATTTTAATATGCTCATATATTTGCCACCCCTCTTTAGCTAACAATGAGCTTTCTGGATTGTTGGCTATATCCCTTCTTTCTAAAATCTTAAAAAAAAACAAATATACTATTAGATTATTACTTATACCTGAAACTATAGGAGCAATTTATTACATTAATAAAAATTTAAATTCTTTAAAAAAAAATCTTATTGCAGGTTTTAACCTATCATGTGTAGGATTAAAAGGACCATTCACAATGATTTCTTCGGTTAACAAAAATACTTACGCAGACAAAGTTACAAAAAGGATAGGATCAAGGTACTCTAATTTTAAAAGCATAAGTTTTGTTGGAAGGGGAAGTAATGAAAGACAATTTGGTTGCCAAAATCTAAATTTTCCTTTTGTTACAATTTGTAGAAAAAAGTTTGGTGAATATAAAGAATATCATACATCAGCTGATAATCTGTCAATATTAAACTATAAGGCAATTATAGAAACAGTAAATTTTATTAAAAACATTATTAATGAAATAAATAAAAATATAATTTATAAAAAAAATTCTATTTGTGAACCTTTTCTCGCTAACAAAAACTTAATAAAAAATATTGGCACAATAGAAAATATGAAAAATATAAAAAGAAAATCTATTTCAGATTTTTTAGCTTTTGTTGATAAATCAAACGATTTAACTTCATTAAAAAAGCAATATAAAATTAAAAATATTAATGAGGTGGCAAAAGTATTAGAGAAAAATAAACTTATTACTAAATATTTTTAATAGATGGTCGCTCTAAAAACTTTTCAGACTTCTAACATAACAAAAAAATATCTTAAGTGGCTCAAAGATAAAGAAGTAACAAAATATACCTCAATCAAATCAAATCAAAAATTTTCCCAAATTTATAATTACATAAAACAACACCAAAATAGTAAATTTCAAAAAATATATAGAATTTTTTATTTAAATAAACATATTGGAAATATTAGGATAAGTCATATTGATAAAAAAGAAGTTTCATTTGGAATACTAATTGGTGAAAAAAATTACCAGGCAAAAAAAATAGGGTCAAAAGCTTTAAAATTATTAATAACAATTTTAAGAAAGAAAAATGTTGGTTCAATAATTGCTCATGTAAGTAAAAAAAATAAAATTGGAGTAAATTTTTTTAAAAAAAATAATTTTTTTACAACAAATTCTAAAAAATATTTACTTAAGATTAAAAGAGATACTTATTTTATTTTTAAGTTAAATATATAATTTTAAGAATTTCTAATTCCAGACAAGCAAATTTTTGTTTCTAGAAGGTTATTAATATCTTCTATTTGATTTTCACATTTTTTGATTTTTGAAAAAATTATGTCTAAATTATCAAAATATTTATTTAATATTTTTTTATGATGTGCAGTTGAGCAAAATACTAAGTTTGATGCTAAAAATTTTTTTTTTAACATTTCTTGTGTGAGGTAAGTTTTGTAATGAAAATGTTTATCAGATTGAAACGTAAAACTTGGTATAGAGGGTAGTCCCAATATATTAAGTTTTATTCCGTGAAAACTAGACAATTCAGTCCAATTTTTACTAATTTCCTTCCCAATCGTTGAGATTATCTCCCAACTTTTCAGTTTTTCCATACTTTCTAAAGTTTGAAGAGCAGCAGCAGGACCTATTCTTTCAGTCCAAAAAGTACTACTGATAAAAGATTTTTTACTTGCCTCCATAATTGATCTTTTGCCAATTATTGCATTAATAGCATAACCATTTCCAAGTGCTTTACCAAAAATACAAATATCTGGTTTTATATTATATTTTAAATGAAGACCTCCAAAAGTTTGTCTAAAACCAGATGTACATTCATCAAATATTAATACAATTGATTTTCTATTTGAAAGCTCTCTTATTTTTTCTAAGAATTTATTTTTAGGTTTTGAATTCCTTTGAACTTCCATTTTAATTACTCCAATATCATTTTGATTAACAATTTTTTCAAGTTGTTCATAATTATTATATTCAAATGGAAATACAGTATTTTTTAAATTTTTAGGAACTCCCTCAACTGGTACATTTTGCATTAAATGATTATCAAGATTTTTTTTATTTCTTATGTTGCTTGATAAATACCAGTCGTGCCAACCGTGATAACCACAAACTGCAATTTTATCTTTTCCTGTTGCTGCTCTAGCAATTCTAATAGCAACTGCATTAGCTTCTCCTCCTGATCTTGTAAATCTTGCCATTTCAGCCCATGGGTGCATTGAAATTAATTTTTCTGCAAGTTGAATTTCTTCAACAGAATTTAAAGTAGACATTGTTCCTTGTTTAATTGTTTTTAATACTCTTTTTTCTACATCTGGAAAGTTATATCCTAGAGTATTTGTTCCAACGCCCATATAGGAAAGATCATTATAAATATTATTGTCTAAGTCCCAGATTTTAAAACCTTTTGTTTTTTTAAAATATGCGGGCCATTTCAATGGAAGAAATAAATCTGGATTCTTTGAAAATAACATTGATCCATTTGGAATAATATTTTTAGCTCTCTTCCATACCTTTTGACCAGTTATCATATTTTTTCCATTATTTCTTTTTATATTCATATTTGTATCAAAGATTTTTTTGTTCTTTTTATAAATTTTAATAATATCTTTTAAATCAAATATAGAATTTTTTGTAAACTTACTCAAAACAAAATTTATTACCTTTAAATCCTTTGGTTCATCTAAGGTTAATCTTAAAAATGAATAATCATCCTTAAGAAATAAATTAAATTTTTTCAATTTCTTATTTTTACGAATGTGTGTAGTGACATGTTCTCTTAAATTTTTATTTTTTCTTGAAACACGCCATGCTGATTTTAATGCTGAAAAAGAAAATACCTCAACATCCAAACCATCAGGAAATGTTGGTGGCATTGTATTAGTTGCATAACTTACATTTCTTAAAAAATATTCTTTAACAATTTGATCAACTATTTTGGGATCAATCAGGGGACAATCAGCTGTGATGCGCACAATATTTTTTGAATTAAATTTTTTTGATATTTGATAAAATCTGTCAATAACATCATTGTTGGAACCTCTTAAACAAGAAATATTTAATTTTTTACATAAATTTACAATCTTAGTATCTTCAGAATTTAATGATGTAGCGACAATAATTTTTTGAAGTCTTTTTGATCTTTTTAATCTTTTTAGTAAAATTTCTAAATAAGTCTCTCCTTTATATTTTCTCATTACTTTACCGGGAAGCCTAGAGGAACCCATTCTAGCTTGAATTATTGTTAATAATTTTAAATTTTTTACCATTTTCTTGGATCAATTATTTTTTTTTCATTTACCCTAAATTTAAATGGTACTCTAAAAGTATTTTTTTTAAACTGGGTAGTTATTTCTTTAAGTTCATCATTATTGTCAAAACCCACAACAATAGAATCAATTTCATTTATTTGCTTTACAAAATTTAAACATGAGGAAAGTTGACTTTTATTGTTTAAAGAACACCAATTTTGAAAACTTTTGAATACTTTTTTAGTTTTTTTATCTCCAATCAATAATTTCTTTTGCAGTAAGTTTCCACGTAAAAAACAAGATCTTGCATAAAGTTTTATTTTTAATTTTTTTGCTTTTTTTAAAAAATTTTTATTTAAAAATCTTTGATCAAAGATGTTTAATGGAAATTGTACAATATCTGGTGTCCAAAATTCAAGTACATGTTTTATTTCATCAATATCATAAACAGAAATACCAATATTTGAGACTAAATTTTTTTTTTTTGACTCATATATTAAATTTAAAAATATATCTTTATTATCAATTATATCTGAAGTTTTATGAAACAATAATCCATACAACCTCTTTACTTTAAGATTATTCAGAGAATTTGAGATTATATTTTTATACCAGCGCTCAAGATTAACCTTTTTTTTTGGAAGAATTATTTTTGTTATTATTTTCTTATTTTTAGTATCAAAATTACCTACAACTTTCTCACTATTACCATAGCTTATAGCTGTATCAAAGAATCTTAAATTATTTTTTTTTAATGTTTCGCTTATTTTTTTTAAATCTGTTTTGGTTATTTTATTTTTTTTAAAACCATACTTAAATCCAAACTGTGCACATCCTATTGTTAAATTCATTTAATTAAAGATTTCTTTAAAGGAAAGCCCTCTTTAATATTTTGTGAAGCTTTTTTACCTAAAATTGAATAATATTTTTTAGGATGTAGTCCCAATCCAGGTCTTATAATCTTAATATTATTTTTTGAAAAAACTTCATTCTTTTTAATATCTTTATAAACATAAATAGATCTTCTAAATTTTTTATATTTATTCTCATTTTTTGTTGGTCCAATATATGACTTTCCTTTAGCGAGCCATGCAACTTTACTTTCAAATTTAAGTTTTTTCATTTCCTCATATTCGCTTGAGAAAACTCCATCTACACCTTCATTTTTCTTTATAGTAAAGTGTTTTTCAATTATTGATGCTCCAAAATTTATAGCAGCGATTGGTGCTCCTATTCCAAGACTATGATCTGAAAAACCTACTTCACATTTAAATATCCTCCTAAGTTTTTCAATACTAACTAAATTTAAATCTGAGGGATTTGCTGGATAAGAACTTGTACATTTAAGTAATGCAAGTTGCCTACATCCATTTTTTCGAAGATATTTTACAGATTCTTTTAATTCTTTTAATGTCGCTAAACCAGTAGACATGATAATTGGTTTTTTTGTTTGTGCTATGCGTTTTAATAAGGGAAAGTGATTATTTTCAAAAGAAGCTATTTTATATAATGGAACATTTAATTTTTCTAAAAAATCAACTGCAGTTTCATCAAATGGACTACTAAAATAAATTAATTTTAGTTCCTTGGCTTTATCAAAAATTTTTTTATGCCATTCCCAAGGTGTATGAGCTTTTTTATATAAACTAAACAAGGAGTTATTTTTCCATAAATTTTTTTTATCTCCAATAAAGAATTCTTTTCTTGTTGATTTCATAGTTATTGTTTCTGGGGTGTAAGTTTGTAATTTAATTGCATCCACACCGGCTTTAGCTGCTAAATCAACAATTCTAAGTGCTGTTTTTAAAGATCCATTATGGTTGCCTGACATCTCAGCAATAATAAAAGGGGGTTTTTCTCTAGAAATTATTTTTTTTTTAATTTTAAACATCTATCTTATAATTGTTGGGTTTAAGATGAAAATTAGATCTTCTTGTTATTCGAGTAAACTCATCTTTTGGTGGAACCAGGTCAAAGCCTAACAAAGATTTATCTATTTTTGAAAGTTTACTATATATTTTTCTTGGAGTATTTTTCATAAAATCAAAAGAGGGCTTTATAAACCACCTTGCATAGCCTAATACTAATGCCCATCTGCTCTCAGAATTAATTTTTTCACTTCCCCCATGCCATAAATTTGAATTAAAAACAAGTACACTTCCTTTTTTTGCATTAATATATTTTAAATTTTTAATATTTTTTTTGTTAGCGTATTTTAAGTATCTGTGACTTCCTGGAACAAGCATTGTAGTTCCATTTTTTTTATTCACATCGTCAAAATACCAAATAACATTAGTTATAATATTATAATTTACGCCTGGTAAGTTACTATCTAAATGAATTATTTGACCTTTGTTACCTTTTGTTGGGCATCTGGCTGAAATATTATTTAAATAATATGGTTCTTGGTTTCTAAAAGATCCTTCTTTTAATATTACATTTAAAATCTTTAAAATTTTTTTATTTTTAAATAATTTAAACCAAACCATATCTTTGTTGTGAAGATTATATACAACTTTTTCATAAGATTTATCCGCTAATGTTTTTTTTTTAGATGAACTTGCATAAAATTGTGAATATTTTTTGTAATATTTTTCTAACAATTTTTTATATTTCTCACACTCAGTAGCACTAATTACATTTGGGATTAAAGTATATCCTTTTTTTTTAATTTCTCTGACAAATTTTTGTGTCATATTTAATTTAGTGTACAAAAAATTGTAATATGTCGTCCTAGATTTAAATCAGCCAAAGCTCTATAAAAATTTTTTAATGTCTCCTCTTTGCCTTGATTTCTTAAATTTTTTTCAAAATTAACTCTTTTTCTATGACAGACACTTCCAAGCTTTGAGTCTTTAATGTAGTTATCACCAAATAAAAGAAACATCTCTAAAGGAAAAGATGATTGACATATATTTATTTTAAATCCTGAAGATTTCAGTAAATTTACTAGACTGTCTTTAGAAAAGTAATTTAAATGACAAGGGGCATTAACCCAATATTCTTCTAATTTAAAATTTTCATTAGCTGCAATTTGAAAATCATTAAAATCATTTGGAACATCAATCATCAAAATACCCTTTTGTGATAATATATCTCTGATTTGGTTTATAGTATTTTTTGGATCAGGAAGATGCTCTAAAACATTGAACAATGTAACTACATCAAATTTTTTACTTTTAAATACATCAATCCCCTCAAGTCCTGCATGAACAACTTCTAGTCCATTTTTTTTACAATATTCAACAGCTTTTTCTGATGGATCAAAACCATAAGTATTAAGACCTTTTTTTTTAAAAAACTGCATAGCCAAGCCCATTCCACAACCTATATCTAGTAATGAGCCACCTTTTTTTAGTGTTTCGTTAATTTCAATAAAATTATTATAAAAATCACTCCAAATACCTTCAAAAAACTCTTTATCAGAACTTTGAACTTCAAAAGAGGAATCATTAAAAAACTTATAGTTTTCACTATAAAAATGTTCAGCATAAAATTTTTTAATTTCCTCAGGCGTTGGTGTTGGGTCGATTTGGAAAAAACCGTACTCATTTTTTTTGATATTATAATTATTTTTCATATTATTATTTGAATTTTTGAGATTTAACATAATCTTCAGTATTTATCCAACCTAGATTAGCCACAACATCAATAATAGATAAATTTTCGACAAATTTCATTTGATTAAACTGGCTATATTTTTTTACTTTAAATTCATTAAAACTTAATTTGATATCTGTTAAGTTTTCAAATTTATCTTTTATTAAATAATCTTTAGCTCCAACCGGTGATAAATATTCTTTCACATTTAATTTTTCTAAAATATTGATTAGTTTTTTTGTTCTTTTTTGAGAAGAATTAAATTTACTAGAGTATAAAAATTCATTATTCATTTTAATTTTTTTTGACACAAACTTAATAAGTTTAATATTATAATCAGATAAATAATCGCTTTTTATACTTAAAAAATAATCTACTAATTCTTTTAAATCATCATAATATTGACTTTTCGAATATGATTGTAAAATTATTTTTGTAGTTTTATTTTTCCAATTATTTTTTTTATCAATTAATTTGTCCTTAATTTTTGTATCTAAAGGAGATTTTATAACAGGAATATTTATCAAAAACTTCTTACTATTTGATAAGATATAATTCCTATTTTGCCAGCTATTTTTTGAATATTGAGCATCATCCAAAAAAACAAACTTATCTACTTTTGATATTAAATTAAAGTAACCTGACCAAGGTAAAAAGTGTGGTTGCATAATTGCACATTTACTTTTCATTTTTTAACAACAAGCTTTTTTGAACCTTTACAAACTAAAGTTTTAAAAGATTTATTTTTTAAATATTTTTTATTATAAAATTTAACATCAGTAAATCTCTCTCCATTTATTAAAATTCCACCATAAGATTTTTGAGCTTTAATTGCATTATATATATAAATTTTACTAAATTTTTTTGGGTCATTTAATATTATTCCATTGTAGAAAGGTTTATAATATTTTCCTTTAGATAATTTTTTTGTTTTGTTTGCTATGTAATTTTGAAATGATTTATTTAAAAGATTTGGAATCTCTTTTAAAATTTTTTTCTTTATTGAATTTTCATCATCTTTGTAAGTTCTTGTGACAAATTTTTTTGCTAATAATTGACCTCTATCAATTGTTTGATCAATTGAGTGAACACTTACACCAATTTTTTTTTCATTTTTTAAAAAAGCAACAGTAATAGGGTGCCTACCTCTATATTTTGGTAAATCCCCAGGATGAATGTTCCAAATTCCTTTTTTATATTCTGAAATTATTGTTTTATTGAAAATTAAACTAAATCCATAGGATATGGCGAGTTCTGGTTTTTTATATTTTAATCTAAATAATTGATTAAATCTATTAATTAAATAAACTTTAAATTTTTGTTCTTTTCTTTTCTCAAATATTTTTTTATTTTCAGTAAATAATCTTAGGATTTTAAATGGTTTTCTTATTTTTTTAACAAAATTTACTTCATTCGAAAAAATATCTAAATAAATCAATTTTATTTATCAATTAATTTTTTAGCTAAGTTATTTATAGCTTTATCTTCTTTGAGGATTTTCTTAATTATTTCAATCGATTTTTCTGGCGCAACCTCAAAAGCAAGCCTGTATAAATCCATCCAATTTTTATTGTTTCTAGATCTAACAAATTCAATTTTTTTAATTAAAGCTAAATATTTTTTGATACTTTTATTTTTATTCTTATTTTTCAAAACAATATAATGATATACGAAACTTTTTTTTAAGTAAATTTAATCTAATTATATAAAAATTTTTTTCAGTGCATAAATCAAGCCAATTGAGCTATTAGTACTGGTCAGCTGCACGCATTGCTGCGCTTCCACATCCAGCCTATCAACGTGG
>MDSV01232549.1_pt1 | contig 24367 bp, 25 predicted proteins | sample 810851 | NCBI WGS metagenome assembly MDSV01 (sample SAMN05326640, study PRJNA326480) | marine metagenome | isolation source: seawater | place: Atlantic Ocean: North East | collected 2012 | reverse complement strand
TTGATCCATCCAATTTTTTTTATAGTCATATTTTTCTGTATCAACTGGATTTCCATTAGGAGTGTAGATATTAATTAATTGTACAACTTTTTTTTTATACTCAATTTCAGCGGAAATAATTCTTGATTGTTTTAATTTATCTTTGATTAAGTCAGTTCTAATATTTTTCAACTTCCCTTTCGAAATTATTGCTACACCGTTATAACTTTTTTGGCCATAAACGTGACTTTCATAGTCCAATGAAGCAAAATCGTCATATGGAAAATTTAAATCTTCAGTTTTGATTTCCTGCATCATTAGAATATCAGGTTTATATTTAAGTAGATAACTTTTGATATTTTCTATACGTGCACGAACAGAATTAACATTCCATGAAGAAATGAGCATTAAAGAGAGAAGGAAACTCCACATCCACATGATGACTTACTTTGTGGATTATTGATTTTAAACGAGCTACCAATTAGCTCTTCAACAAAATCAATTTCAGAACCTTTTAAAAGTTCTGCTGAGTTTTTATCTATCAAAATATTTTTATGCTTCATGTCGTCATCATTTACAATGTTATCAAATGAAAAATCATATTGGAATCCAGAACAGCCACCACCTTTTATAGCGATTCTAAAAAATGATCCTTGATCTTTATTGGAAAGTAAATTGTCGATTTGTTTTATTGCTTTATCTGTGAATTTAATTTCTTTAATCATTATAGAACACTGTTATTACTAATATAATAATATTTTTTAAAGTTTAAAGTATGAAAAAATACTCAAAATTAGGTGCATTTAAAAGCAGAGGTAGATTGGTGTATGAGCCAGTAAGTATATATAGAAGCCCTTTTCAAAGAGATAGAGATAGAATCGTGCATAGTGCCTCTTTCAGGAGACTTAAACATAAAACCCAAGTTTTTGTTAATACAGATGGTGATCACTATAGAACTAGAATTACGCATTCATTAGAAGTAGCTCAAATAGCTAGATCGATAACAAAATTTTTGGAGTTAAATGATGATTTAGCTGAAACTTTAAGCTTGGCTCATGATTTGGGCCACACCCCATTTGGCCATGCTGGTGAAGATGCCTTGAATGAATGTATGTTACCGTATGGTGGATTTGATCACAATTTACAAACTTTAAGAATTGTTATGTTTCTAGAAAATAAGTATTTTAAATTTAACGGTTTGAATTTAACTATAGAAACACTTGAAGGTTTGCTTAAGCATAGTGGGCCAGTAAAAAATATTTTCAAGTTAAATAAATTAATAAATTCAAAAAACTTTAAAGGAAAAATAAATTTTAATAAAAATTCTACTCTAGAATCACAAATTTCTGGAATATCTGATGATATAGCTTACAATAATCACGATATCCAAGATGGTGTTCGTGCTAAATTATTCAATATAAAAGATTTAATTGAGATTAATTTCTTTAATGAAATATTTAATTCATATAAAAAAAAACTAAAAAAACATAATAAAGATATTCTAATATATCAAATGGTTAGAGACTCTATTGATTTAATGGTTAAAGACATAATATCTAACACTAAAAAAAATATTATTAAATTTAAAATCCACAAATTAAATGATGTATATAATTCGAAAGAAAAAATTGTTTGTTTTTCGGATAAATTTTTAATAATTGAAAAAGAAATTAAACAGTTTTTACGAATTAAAATGTACAATAATCAAAGAGTTTTAAATAAGAATAACAAAGGTAAAAAAATTATTAAATATCTGTTTAAATCAATTTCTAAAAATCCAAGAAAATTTTTAAATCAAAAAAAAATAAATAATTCAGATAAATTTAGATCAATTTCTGATTATATATCTGGTATGACTGATAGATATGCAATTAATTTATATAATGATATTAAATGAACATATTTGATTTATATCTCGAAAAAATTAAAAATTTATTGTTTTTATTAAATAAAAACGAGTCATTAACTTTACCGAAAAACTTAAATAATCTTAATGTAGATATACCACCTTCAAATTTTAAATGTGATATCTCAACAAATGTTGCTATGATTTTAGCAAAACCTAACAACCAATCACCATTAGAATTAGCAAAAAAATTAACAATACATCTTGAAAAAGATGAAAATATTGAAAAGATTGATGTAGCAAAACCCGGTTTTATAAATATTAAATTAACAACTTTATTTTGGTCAAATTTTTTAAAAGATGTGCTCGCAAACCCGGTGAGTTATGGTGCAAAAAAAGATAAAAATAAAAAAAAATATTTAGTTGAGTTTGTTTCTGCAAATCCTACTGGTCCTTTACATGTTGGTCATTGTAGAGGCGCAATATTAGGAGATGTTTTGTCTAATTTGTTAATTTTTAACAATCACAATGTTCAAAAAGAATATTATGTGAATGACTATGGTAATCAAATATCACACTTTGTTAAATCAGTATATTATAGAATCCTAGAATTAAAATCTAACAAACCTTTTCCAACTGATAACGATGATTTATATCCAGGTGAATATCTTAAAGACATTGCAAAAAATATAATGGATAAGAATAAAGATTTAAATTTTGAAAATTTTAGTGAAATAAAGGACAAATTAACCAGCCTATCGGTTGATGAGTCAATTGTACTAATTAAATTTAACTTAAAAAATTTAGGCATTGTTCATGACTCTTTTGTTAGAGAAACTGAGATAGTTCAAAATAAAGAGGTTGAGAAAACCATTGAAAAGCTAAAAATCAATAATCATGTTTATGAGGGAAAAATTAAGGCACCAGAAAAAGAGAAAAAAAATGAATGGGAAGAAAGAAAACAATTATTATTTAAGTCTACTAATTTTGGTGACGACAAAGACAGAGCATTACAAAAAATTGACAAATCATGGACTTATTTTGCTAGCGACGCTGCTTACCATAATAACAAGATAAATAGAAATTTTGATGGATTAATTAATATCTTAGGCGCTGACCATTCCGGTTATATTAAAAGAATAACTTCTGTAGTTGAAGCTCTTTCCAATGAGAAAAATAAACTTACATGTAAAGTTAGCCAACTTGTAAAACTTATTAAAGACGGTAAGCCATTTAAAATGTCGAAAAGAAAAGGAGACTACATAACGGTAGAGGATTTAATAAATGAAGTTGGAAAGGACGCTACTAGATTTATTATGCTTAACAGAAGTAGCGATGTGGAACTTGATTTTGATTTTTCAAAGGTAAAGGAAAAATCAAAAGACAACCATCTTTATTATGTTCAGTATTGTTATGCTAGAATCTGTTCTGTATTTAGAAATACAAATGAGAATCTTGATGAAGATATTATACCAAGCAACTTTATTTTTGAATATACACAAGACGAAATTGAAATAATAAAAAAAATATCTGAATGGCCTAAATGTATTGAAATTTCCACTTCAAAATTAGAACCTCACAGAATTCCAGTCTATATGTACGAACTTTCATCTCAATTTCATCATTATTGGAATTTAGGAAGGGATGATCCAACAAAACGATTTATTTCTGACAATAATCAAATTTCTATTGATAAAAAAGTTCTGCTCAAATCAGTATCTACAGTGATAAAATCTGGGATGAAAATCTTAGGTGTTGATACACCTGAAAAAATGTAATGATAAAAGAATTAAAATATATAACTTTTGCTTTCACAGTTATATTATTTATTTTTTTTTCAGGTAAATACTACTTCTCCGATGCTAATATAAAGAAATCAAATATAACCATTAATAACTTTAGTTTATTTTTAAAAAAATATTCAGATACAATTCCTTTAGTAAGTAAAAATGATGAAAAATATATATTCTATTCTGACCCAGAAAAAAAAACAAAAAAAGAATATTCTTTTTGGAACTTATTAAATAATGAATAAAAATAATCGTGCTTTTATATGTGGAGTAAAGGGTTTAAATTTAACACAAAAAGAGAAAATATTTTTAAAAAAATATAAACCATGGGGTGTAATTTTATTTTCAAGAAATATAAAATCTATAAAGCAAGTTCAAAATCTGACCAATAGTATAAAAAAAATATTCAACAATAAATATTACCCAATACTAATCGATGAGGAGGGGGGTCGCGTTTCAAGGTTAAAAAAAATTTTTACTAATACCTCGTTTAATTCAGACTATTTTGGTAAACTTTATAATAAAAATCGCAAATTGTTTAATTTATATTTCTACCTGCATGTTAAGCAGGTCAGTTATTTATTAAATTTATTAGGTATCAACATAAACACCGTTCCAGTACTTGATTTAAAACACCCAAGATCTCATAAAGTTATTGGCAATCGCGCGTACTCATCAAACGCAAGAATTGTTTCAACAATCGGAGATATTTGTTTGTTTATGTATAAAAAATTTAAGATTTGTAATGTAATTAAACATATTCCAGGACATGGATTATCAAAAGTTGATAGTCATTTTAGTTTACCTGTAATTAGAAAAAAAAAAAAATATTTAATTAGAAATGACTTCAGTACATTTAAAAATAAAAAATCATTACTAGCAATGACAGCACATATTATTTATAATGACATCGATAGTTTGAGACCCGCTACACATTCTAATAAAATTATTAAATTTATAAGGAAGCAAATAGGATTCAAAAATTTAATTATAAGTGATGATATATCTATGAAAGCCCTTAAATATGATATTAAAATGAATACAATTAAAGCATTTACAGCAGGTTGTAATATCGTTTTGCATTGTAACGGGAATTTAAAAGAAATGAATATAGTCGCTAAAAATTCACCATATGTAGACAATTTCATAAAAAAAAAGACATTAGAATTTAAAAATATTGTAAAGTAATGATCTTATGGATTCAGAATTAAACCAATCATTTAATGTTAATTTATCTTCATTTAATGGTCCACTTGAAACTTTGTTGGATTTAGCCAAGTCACAAAAAGTTAACTTAGAAGACATATCGATCACCAAGTTAGCAGACCAGTTTCACGAATTTATTACTAAATCAAAAGAAGTCAACTTAGAGCTAGCATCGGAATATCTGTTAATGGCAACTTGGTTATTATATCTCAAATCTAAATTATTGTTACCAGAGTCTGAGGAAGAAGAATTTAAAGCTTTAGAGGTTGCTGAAAAATTAAAATTACAATTAAAAAAATTAGAATTAATACGTTTGTTATCTGATCAGATGTTAAAAAGAAATAGATTGGGTAGAGATATATTTATGAGAGGTTCAAAAAGTGGAATGAAATCCATTCATAATTCAAAATACTCGCTTAAATTATTTGATGTTCTTAAAGCTTATTCATCTATTATGATGACAAAAAATTTTCAAGTGATGAGTATTCCTAAACTACCAGTTTTTACTACCGAAGATGGTATAAAAACTATAAAAGATTTTATTTCAAAGTTGTCAGACTGGAAAAATATTAGCGAATTAATACCAAAGAAATATAACAACACAAAAACTTTAAAAAGAACTGGTAAAGCAGGAATTTTTGCTGGATCTTTAGAATTAGTTAAGGAAGGGAATATTTCAATGAAACAAGATAAGCTTTTTGATGATGTTTTTATAAAAAATAAATAATGAAAAAAATTAAAAATCATAATGTCGTGAAATTTCCGTCTAAATTATCTGATGGTGAAAGAGAAGTAGAAGCCATATTATTCGCTGCTGCCGAACCTCTCGATATAAATACAATAGAAATGAAATTAAAAAAAAATATTAATGTAACAAAAATTTTAGAAAAATTAAAAGAAACATATTCAGCTAGAGGCATTAATTTGGTTTGCATTTCTAAAAAATGGTCATTTCGTACAGCTGAGAATCTGTCTAAACTAATGTCTGAAAATAAAACAATTGAAAAAAAATTATCTAGAGCGGCTATCGAAACTTTGGCAATAATTGTGTATCACCAACCTGTCACTCGAGCTGAAATTGAGGAGATAAGAGGTGTTGCATTTGGAACAAATACATTGGAAATACTTATGGAGTTAAATTGGGTTAAACCCAACGGTAGAAAAGATGTTCCTGGTAAACCTATACAATATGGAACTACAGATGATTTTTTAAGTCATTTCAGTCTTCAAAAACTTTCTGATCTACCAACTGTGGATGAATTAGGTGCGGCAGGTCTAATTGATAGCTCAGCTGTTGAGTCAAATATATTTGGAACTGGTAGATTTTTTAAAGAAAAGCAAGATAATAAAAAAGAAAATATATATTCAAATATCGACGAAATGCTTAGTAGCACCCTCGAAAGTGAAGATAAAAAGTAAAAAGTTTACTTTAAAAAATTATATAAAAGGTTATAATTAAGTATGGGTTTAAGTTTTTGGCAAATAGCTGTAGTAGTAATTCTTGTTGTTTTACTTTTTGGAAGAGGTAAAATTTCAAGCTTAATGGGAGATGTTGCTAAAGGAATTAAAAGTTTTAAAAAGGGTATGGCTTCAGACACTTTAGAAGATTCAACAAAAAATATTTCTGAAAATCAAGACTCAAATAATCAAGACACAAATAAAAAAGAATAAGCTAAATGCCACAAATTGGCTGGTTAGAAATACTAATTATAGTATCAATCTCAATTATTGTTATAGGTCCCAAAGATTTTCCAATTATTTTAAAGAAAGTTGGTTCTTGGATAGGATCTGCAAAAAAATATATAACTAATTTTCAAAACGATTTATCAAATTTAGATGAAAATATTTTAGATGATAAAGAAACAATAAAAAATGAAACTAATTTAGACAAAGAAGAAAAATGAGTATCAAAGAAAAAGAAACAGGTATTATTAGTCATTTAACAGAATTAAGAAAAAGATTAATTAATTCATTAATAGTTTTGTGTGTATTATTTGTAGTATGTTATTATATTTCTGATTATATATATGGTTTTTTGGTTGATCCATATGCACAGGCTGTAAAAGATGATCCTAGCGATAGAAGACTGATATTTACAGCATTACAAGAGACATTTCTAACGTATATTAAAGTTTCTTTTTTTGCTGCATTCTTTATTACAAGCCCGTTTATTTTAATTCAAATTTGGAAGTTTATAGCACCAGGTTTATATGAACATGAAAAAACTGCCATTATGCCCTATCTAATTCTAACACCTATTTTATTTTTATTAGGTGGAATGCTTGTTTATTATTTAATTATGCCACTAGCTATTAAATTTTTTTTATCATTTGAAAGTGCAGGAGCTGCAACTGGACTACCAATACAACTAGAAGCAAAAGTAAATGAATATTTGTCATTAGTTATGAAGTTAATATTTGCTTTTGGATTAAGTTTTCAATTACCAATAGTGCTTAGTTTGCTTGCAAGAATTGGTTTTATAGATTCAGAATTTCTCAAAACAAGAAGAAAATATGTTATAGTTATTATATTTGCGGCAGCAGCGTTACTAACACCACCAGATCCAATCACACAGATAGGTTTGGCAATCCCTCTTTTAATATTATATGAATTATCAATAATATCAGTAAAAATTATTGAAAAGAAAATAGAGAAAAGAAATGCATAGCATTAAAGATATAAGGAAAAATATAAATCATTTTAAAAGCAAACTTAAAGATAGATCTTCCAATATAAATTTTGATAATCTTTTAATGCTAGATGAAAAAAATAGAAATTTAATTCAAAAAAAAGAATTATTAGAAAAAAATAAAAAAGATATATCAAAAACAAAAGATAAATCACTTTTTGAAAAGTCAAAAAAAATAAGTATTGAAATTGAAAAACTGTCTACTGAACAACTAGCTATAAAGCACGAAATCGACAATATATTGTCAACTATTCCAAATATACCGTTAGATGAAGTGCCATTAGGCAAGGATGATAGGTCTAATAAAGAAGTTTTGAAATCAGGAAAGATAAATGATTTTAATTTTAAAGTAAAATCTCATTATGAAATTGGACAAAATCTTAATATGCTGGATTTTGATCTTGCCGCAAAAACAACTGGATCAAGATTTGTTTTTGTTAAAGACAAACTTGCAATGCTTGAAAGAGCAATATCAAATTTTATGATTGATACGCATACTCAAGTTAATGGTTATAAGGAAATTTCACCTCCTTTAATAGCAAATGAAAATACCATGTTTGGAACAGGACAATTACCTAAATTTGAAACAGATCAATTTGAAATCAAATTAGATGAAGATAGTGGTCGAAAATTTTTAATACCTACAGCTGAGGTTATACTGACTAACATGGTTAAAGATCAAATCTTAAAAGAAAATATTTTACCTCTGAGATTAGTTGCGGCAACACCTTGTTTTAGAAAAGAAGCAGGAAGTTACGGAAAAGACACTAAAGGCATGATTAGACAACATCAATTTTATAAAGTTGAATTAGTAAGTATTGTTGAAACCAACAATTGTAAAGATGAGCTAGAGAGAATGACTTCATGCGCAACTGGAATTTTAGATTCTTTAGAGTTGCCATACAGAAAAGTAATTCTCAGTGCTGGCGACATGGGTTTTAGTGCAGAAAAAACTTATGATATTGAAGTATGGATACCTTCGGAAAATAAATATAGAGAAATATCAAGCTGTTCATCTTGTGGAACGTTTCAATCAAAAAGGATGAAAGCAAGATATAAAAATTCTAAAAATGAAATTAATTTTTTAGGCACTTTGAATGGTAGTGGTTTAGCTGTAGGCAGAACTCTGATAGCTATATTAGAAAACTACCAAAATTCTGATGGATCTATTTCTATACCCAGTAAATTAAAACCATACATGAATGGTGCAGACAAAATATCCATTAAATAGCTGTTGTTTTAACTTTGTAATTAGTATAAATACTCGCTAAATTAATAAGATCGTTATGGATTCAGGAATTGGACAGTTTATACCTTTAATACTTATTTTTGTTATCTTTTATTTTTTCTTGATAAGACCACAGCAAAAAAAAGTGAAAGATCATAAACTTATGGTGGAAAACTTAAAAAGAGGGGATAGGGTTATTACAACTGGTGGTATTGTTGGTAGAATAGAAAGAATTATTGATAACGAAAAAGTTGAAGTTGAAATTTCTGATAATGTAAAAGTTGAAATTGTTAGAATGTCTGGCATTCAAGGATTGGTAACTAATAATCCCGAACAAAAAAAATAATTTTTAATTATATTTTGTGTTAAATTTTTCAAAATTAAAAATTCTAATAATTCTTTTTTTTTCCATTTTTTTTATACTAATCTCATTAAATAACTTTATTAAATCAGATAATAATTTTTTTTCGAAAAAAATAAAATTAGGTTTAGATTTGCAAGGTGGCTCTTATCTCTTGCTAGAAATAGATAATAAACCAATTATAAAACAGACACTTCAATCAAAATTTATTGAAATAAAAAAAAAATTTAAAGTCGATAATATAAATTATAAAAGTATAAATTTAATTGATAATACTATTGAAATAGAGACTAACAATGATAACGACGAAATAATTAAAAAATTAATAACTGAAGAAAATAGTGAGCTGAACCCTTATTATCCTAAATTCAAAACACATCAATTCAATGTTCTTTATAATCAAAACTTTTATAGTTTGAAATTATCCGATTATGGAATTGTATTGATTAATAACTCATCTCAAGAACAGGCAATCGAAATAGTAAGAAGAAGAATTGACGAACTGGGTACCAATGAGCCTAATATTATGAAAAGAGGTAACAATAGAATTTTGGTTGAATTACCAGGATTAGATAATCCTAACAGAATAAAGTCATTACTTGGAAAAACTGCAAATTTAACCTTTCAATTTATATCACAATCGAAAGATGAGTCATTTGGTATAAATAAAATGTACTTTGAAGATGGCACGGAAACTTTTGTGAGCAAAAGAATAATTCTAAGTGGAGATAATTTATTAGACGCAAAACCAGTTATGAATAACCAAACTAATGAAACCGTGGTATCATTTAATCTTGATAGAGTGGGTGCTAAAAAATTTGCTAAAGCAACAACCACGGGTGTTGGTAAAAGATTAGCAATTATATTGGATAATAAAATAATTAGTGCACCAAATATAAGAGAACCAATTGTTGGTGGATCTGGCCAAATATCAGGTGGATTTACATTTCAGTCAGCTACAGATTTAGCTTTGTTATTAAGATCGGGTGCCCTACCAGCCCCTTTAAATATAATTGAGGAAAGAACAGTTGGACCAGATTTAGGCAAAGACTCTATTGATGCTGGTATAAAATCTTTAATTATTGGATTTATGCTTGTAGTCATTTTCATGTTTTATAAATATAAAATATTTGGGTTGATAGCTAATTTAGCATTGGTTTCAAATTTACTCTTTTTAATAAGTATTTTGACTTTATTTGAAGCGACATTAACATTACCTGGAATAGCCGGGATAATTTTAACTGTTGGTATGGCCGTTGATGCAAATGTTTTAATTTACGAAAGAATAAGAGAAGAAATAAAAAATGAAAAAAATATAATTATAGCTTTTGATCGTGGTTATACGAAGTCAAGAACTGCAATTTTAGATGCCAACATAACTACCTTAATAGCTTCTTCAATATTATTTTTTATGGGATCAGGTCCTATAAAGGGATTTGCAGTTACTCTTGGTGTTGGTATAATTACATCATTAATATCAGTTTACTTTATATCCAGAACCTTAACTGTACTTTATTTATTTAGAAATAAAGATAAGGAAAATTTAATATGAAAAATATACAATTTAACAAATTTTATAAAAGATTTAGCCTCGTTTCATTTATTTTGGTTATTTTATCTATTTTGTTACTATTTTTTAAAGGTTTAAATTATGGTGTGGATTTTAAAGGAGGCACTTTGATTGAAATACAAACCTCAAGCGAGAGTATTAATACTAGTAAAATTAGAGACTCATTTAATCAAATGAATTTAGGTGATGTATCAGTAAAAAACTTTGGTACAGATAACGATTTTGTTGTAAAATTTGAAAAAAGAGATTCTAATAATCCAAATTTTATAGAGAGTATAAAAACTAAACTTACAAATTCTATCGGGAATGATTTTAATTTCAGAAGAGTTGAGAACGTTGGACCAAAAGTTAGTGCAGAACTTTTGAAATCAGGAGTAATAGCTATACTTATATCTTTAGGTGCAATGCTTTTTTATATTTGGATTAGATTTGAATGGCAGTTTAGCTTAGGTGCTATAATTGCACTATTTCATGATGTTGTAATAACCCTTGGTATTTTTTCATTATTTTCTTATGAGATTAATTTATCAATTATTGCTGCTATTTTAACAATTGTTGGATATTCCATGAATGATACTGTTGTAATTTTTGATCGGGTTCGAGAAAATTTAAAAAAATATAATGATATAAAAATATTTGATCTAACTAATTTATCTATCAATGAAACTTTATCTAGAACCATTATAACTTCATTAACTACTCTACTTGCTCTTTTTTCAATTTATATATTTGGTGGTGAAATCTTAAAAGGTTTTTCATTTGCTATGATAATGGGTGTTGTTTTGGGAACCTATTCATCAATCTATATAGCTAATCCAATATTAGTTAACTTAAATGTGAATTCTAAAACCTTGGAAAAAAAAGAGAAAACAAATTAATACAAATTTTGTGCAGCTACCATTGATAGTAACATTGGAAGCGACAATAGCGTATTAGTTCTTGAAAATAACATTGCTGTTTTTGCTGATTTTGCTTTTTGATCCGCATCTACTTCAACAATCCCTAAAGCTTTTTTCTGATTTGGCCATATTACAAACCAAACATTGAATGCCATAATTAATCCTAACCACATACCAATTCCAATTGCAGTATCTCGACCACCACCACTAGTTATTCCTAAACTCATTGCATTATGTACATAACCATTTATGTAAGCTAATATTAATCCCGATATAACAGTGGCTAATGCAGCCCATCTAAAGTAAAATAGGGCAGCAGGGGCTATAACTTTTCCGATAGCAGGTTTTTGTTCGTCCGGAATTTTTGGCATATTTGGTATTTGAACAAAGTTAAAATACCATAACAATCCAATCCACATAATGGCTACAACAACATGTATTAGTCTAAATAACCAACTCCAAAATAATTGGTCAAAATCAAATCCACTATTATTAAAAAATAGAAAGACATAAAGAATAATAGATAAAGCCAAAGAAGCATGGATAGTTTTTGAAAGTGATTGTAAAATTTTAGACATAGCTGAATTTATAATAATTTTATAATTTATGCAATTTTTTTAATTTTACCATTTATCATTGGTTTCAAATACTTCCCGGTGTAACTATTCTTATAATTGCATATATCCTCTGGCTTACCTTCTGCAATTATATTACCTCCATTTATACCCCCATCTGGTCCCATATCTACAATGTAATCTGCTGTTTTGATAACATCGAGATTATGTTCAATTACCACAACAGAGTTTCCTGTTGCGACAAAAGTATGAAGAATTTCAAGTAATTTTTTAATATCATGTTGATGAAGACCTGTTGTAGGTTCATCTAATATATACATGGTTCTTCCTGTTGATCTTTTTGAAAGTTCTTTGGCTAATTTTATTCTTTGAGCCTCACCGCCAGAAAGTGTTGTGGCTTGTTGTCCTATTTTTAAATATCCTAGCCCAACTTTTTTAAGTGTTAATAGTTTGGATCTTATTGAAGATATATTTTCAAAATAGTTACATCCTTCATCAACCGTCATATTTAAAACATCGGCTATACTCTTATCTTTAAATTTAATTTCCAGTGTTTCTCTATTATATCGACTACCCTTACAATCGTCACATGTAATATAAACATCAGGTAAAAAATGCATTTCATAAGTAATTACACCATCACCTTCACATGCTTCGCATCTACCACCCTTAACATTAAAAGAAAATCTACCTGGCTTATAACCTCTGCTTTTCGATTCAGGTAAATTTGTAAACCAATCTCTTATCGGTCCAAATGCGCCAGTATATGTTGCTGGATTAGATCTTGGTGTTCTACCAATAGGTGATTGATCAATATTAATAACTTTGTCAATCAACTCAACACCTTTAAATCCTTTAAACGGTTTTGGTATTTTTCTAGATTTATTATTATTAAGGCTAAGATTTAATGCATTATATAATGTTTGTAATATTAAAGTAGATTTGCCACTGCCAGACACACCTGTAACACATGTAAAACAACCAAATGGTATTTTTAAATCAACTTTATTAAGATTATTGCCAGTAGCGCCAGTTATTTGTAGAAATCTTCCATTTTTTGCAAGTCTTCTGTTTTTAGGCACAGGTATAAAATATTTATTTGATAAATATTTTCCTGTTATACTTTGGTTGCTATTTAATATTTCCTTGTAGCTACCTTCAGCAACAATCTCTCCACCATTACTCCCAGCCTCTGGTCCTAAATCAATTATATGATCTGCATTTTCAATCGTTTCTGTATCATGTTCAACAACAATAACTGTATTTCCTAAGTCTCTTAATCTTTTTAAAGCATCAATTAATTTTACATTATCTTTTTGATGCAAACCTATTGATGGTTCATCTAAAACATATAATACACCAGTCAAACCAGAACCAATTTGAGAGGCCAGTCTAATTCTTTGTGCTTCACCACCAGATAATGTTCCTGACTCTCTAGACAATGTTAGATAATCCAATCCTACATTTAAAAGGAAATCTAGTCTTTCATTTATTTCCTTTAATATGTGTTGACCAATTTTTAATTGTCTTTTATCTAAGTTTACCTGTAGTGATTTAAACCATTCTTTAGCATCTACGATTGACTTCTCAGTAACTTCACTAATATTTAGATTATTAATTTTTACACATAAAGCTTCATCTTTGAGTCTTTGACCATTGCACTTTTCACAATTTGTATCAGATTGATATTGAGATATTTCTTCTCTTTTCCAGTCACTATCTGTTTCCAAATATCTTCTTTCAAGATTATTTATTACTCCTTCAAAAGTTTTTTTGTGTGAATATTTTTCATAACCATCATCATAGGAGAATTTAATTTCCTCATCATCAGAACCGTATAATAATATATTTTTGATTTCTTTAGATAATTTATTCCATTTTTCATTAATAGAAAATCCATAATGTTTAGATAGTGATGATAGAGTTTGCGCGTAATATAATGAAGAAGATTTAGCCCAAGGTTCTATTGCACCATCAGCAATAGTTTTTTTTTCGTCTGGAACAACCAATTTTGGATCAACATTTAATTTAATACCTATTCCTTCACATTCTTCGCAAGCGCCATAAGGACTATTAAATGAAAAAAGTCTTGGTTCAATTTCCTCAATCGTAAATCCACTCTCAGGACATGCGAATTTTGTTGAAAAAATTATAGTTTCCAATTTTCTATATTTTTTTGGCAATGTTTCATTTTCATATTCTACATTTAAAAGTCCATTTGATAAATTTACTGCTGCTTCAACACTTTCTGCCAAACGATTACCTAGATCTGTGTTAAGTATTACTCTATCCACCAATACCGATATATCGTGTTTTACTTTTTTGTTTAGTTCAGGAGCTTGTTCAATGTCGTACAATACATTATCAATTTTAACTTTTCTAAAACCTCTTTTTTTGAAGTTTAATATCTCTTTTTTATATTCACCTTTTCTTCCCCTGATTACAGGTGAATATAAGAATATAGTATTTTTTTTTGGTAATTCTTTTATCTTATCTACTATTTGTGTAATTGTTTGAGATTGTATTTGCTTACCTGTGAATGGAGAATAAGGTATTCCCGCTCTTGCAAATAAAACTCTCATATAATCATATATTTCAGTAACAGTCGCAACTGTAGATCTTGGATTTTTTGATGTGTTTTTTTGTTCAATTGAAATAGCTGGACTTAATCCTTCAATTAAATCTACGTTTGGCTTTTTCATTTTATCAAGGAATTGTCTGGCATAGGCAGAGAGACTTTCAACATATCTTCTTTGTCCTTCAGCATATATAGTATCAAATGCTAAAGACGACTTTCCGGAACCAGAAAGACCTGTAATAACAACAAATTTATCTTTAGGAAGTTCTAAAGAAACATTCTTTAAATTGTGTTCTTTTGCACCCTTAATAACTATCTTTTTTAGCATATTTTTTGTTGCTTTAATTAAATAAAATTAATATTCAATTTAATATGTGTTATATTATAAATCATAAAATATTTTAAATTATTATGGCTGGAAGTTTAAATAAAGTATTATTAATTGGTCGTTTAGGCGCAGACCCTGATATAAAGCAAATGGTTAATGGTAAAAGTGTAGCAAGATTAAGCATAGCTACAAGCCAATCGTGGAAAGACAAGAATACAGGCGAAAAAAAAGAAAAAACAGAATGGCATCGGGTGGTAGTTTTTAACGAAGGTTTAGTAAACGTAGTACAACAATATCTCAAAAAAGGTGCACAAGTGTACATTGAGGGTCAACTTAATACGAGAAAATGGAAGGATGAACAAAGTGGACAAGATAAGTATTCTACTGAAGTTGTAATACAAGGTTTTAATTCCTCACTCACAATGCTTGGTGGAGGTAATTCTAATAATATACCATCTCAAGAAATTTCAAAATCTACAGAAAGTGGTTCTCAATCCATACCCAACGACCTGGATGACGATATTCCTTTTTAGCGAAAATGCAAAAAATAGAAAATTCTAAAGATTTAAATATCAAACCTATTTCTATGTATGATGAAATGAGTTCATCATACTTATCTTACGCAATGAGTGTAATTGTTAGTAGGGCGTTGCCTGACATAAGAGATGGGTTAAAACCTGTTCACAGAAGAATATTGTATGCTATGTACAAAGGTGGTTTCGATTGGTCAAAGCAATATAGGAAATCTGCTAGAGTAGTAGGAGATGTTATTGGTAAATATCACCCTCATGGAGATCAAGCTGTTTATGATGCTCTAGTAAGAATGGTACAAGACTTTTCTATGAGCATACCATTAATCGACGGACAAGGTAATTTTGGTTCAATAGATGGAGATCCTCCTGCTGCTATGAGATATACTGAAACAAGATTGTCTAAGATTTCACAATTTATATTAGAGGATATAGAAAAAAATACAGTAGCATTTAAAAGCAATTATGATGAAACTGAAAAAGAACCAGAAGTTTTACCAGCGCAATATCCTAATTTACTAGTGAATGGTGCCGGCGGTATAGCTGTAGGGATGGCAACAAGCATACCTCCGCATAATCTGGGAGAGGTAATAAATGGTGCATTAGCTTTAATTCAAAATAAAGAAATCAAAATTAATGAATTAATGAAACATATCCCCGGTCCTGATTTTCCAACTGGTGGTATAATTATTGGTAAAGATATTATTAAACAAGGTTATAAAAACGGAAGAGGCTCTTTTAAAATTAGGGGTGAAATTGAAATTGAAAGTCTTAAAAATGGTAAAGAAAGACTTGTAATATCGTCTATTCCTTATCAGGTTAACAAATCAAATCTAAATGAACGTATTGCTGAACTTGTTAGAGAAAAAAAAATTGAAGGTATAAGCGATATTAGGGACGAGTCTAATAGAGAGGGTATAAGGGTATCGATAGATTTAAGAAGAAACGTAGAACCAGAAACTGTTAAAAGACAACTTTATAAATATACTTCTATAGAGAGTTCTTTTGGTTTTAATACATTGGCAATCGTAGATAAGAAACCAAAAAATTGTAACTTAAAAGATTTTTTAGAAAATTTTCTTAAATTTAGAGAAGATGTAGTTGTTAAAAAAACTAAGTTTGATTTAAAAAAAGCTGAGGATAGAGCTCATATATTAATTGGTTTAACAGTAAGTGTAGAAAATATTGACAAAGTTATCAAAATTATCAGATCATCTAAAACACCAAATGATGCTAAAGTTTTGTTAATGAAAACTAAATGGAAAATATCAAAATCTCATAAATTATTATCTGTAATTGAAAAATTAAAAAATAAAAATACTTATCAATTAAGCGAAAATCAAGTTGTATCAATTTTAGAATTAAGATTACAAAAATTAACAACTCTGGGTATTAACGAAATTGAGGAAGAAATAAAAAATTTATCAAAATTAATTGTAATGTATAAAAAAATTATTAATTCTAAAAAAGAATTACTTAACGTAATTAGTGATGATTTAAAATTAATAAAAGATAAATACGCCGTACCCAGAAGAACCAAAATAATAGATGCAGTACTAAACTATGATATTGAGGAAACTATACAAAAGGAGGCAGTCATAATTACAGTAACGCTACAAGGTTATATTAAAAGAGCCCCCTTAAGCAATTTAAAACAGCAAAAAAGAGGAGGTAAGGGAAAAACCGGAATTAAAACCAGGGAAGAAGATTCAGTAGTCCAAACACTTTCTGTTAACACACATACTTCAGTTTTATTTTTTTCAACAGAGGGGTTGGTTTATAAAATTAAAACATGGAAAATTCCAGAAGGATCAGCAACTTCCAGAGGAAAATCATTATTTAATATCTTGCCTCTTAAAAATCATCAATCAATAAGTTCTATTATGCCGTTCCCAGATCCAGATGAATCACCTAAGGACATGAATATAATTTTTGCTACAAGCAAAGGTAAAATACGTAAAAATAATCTTGAAGATTTTACCTCTATAAATGTATCAGGAAAAATTGCAATGAAGTTAGATAACGATGATAAAATTATAGGTGTTAAAATTTGTCGTGAAGATCAAGATATTATATTAAGCACAAAATTTGGTAAATGCATAAGATTTGAGTCAAAAAAATTAAGAGTATTTAAAGGAAGATCATCAAAAGGCATTAGAGGTATAAATTTATCAAAAGATGATGAAATAGTATCATTGTCAATAATAGATCATGACAACATCAAAACTAATGGCAAATTTAAAAAAGACGATAAAGCAGAAATTAATGCTAGACAAAAGTTTATATTATCAATTACAGAAAATGGTTATGGAAAAAGAACATCAAACTATGATTACAGAACCACGAATCGTGGTGGTAAAGGTATTATAGGAATAAATACATCTGAGAGAAACGGAAATGTAGCATCATCCTTTCCTGTGTTTGAAGGTGACGAAATACTTATATCAACAAACAAAGGTAACGTAATGAGAACATCAGTTAAAGAGATTAGAGTTGCTGGCAGAAATACTCAAGGTGTGAGAATAAAAAAATTGAAAACAGATGAAAAAGTTGTTTCTGCAATTAAAATAGACGATAATCTAATTTAATGAAAAAAACTGCAATTTATCCTGGAACTTTCGATCCTATTACATTTGGTCATATAGATGTAATTAAAAAATCACTAAAGCTAGTTGATAATTTAATAGTTGCAGTTTCTAATAGTAATCAAAAAAAATATTTATTTACAAAAGATGAAAGAATTGAAATTGTAAAAACTGCATTATTTAAAGATTTAAAATTTAAAAAAAATAATATCAAAGTTGTAGAATTTGAAACTTTAACTACTGATTTGTGTAAAAAATATAAATCAAATATTATATTAAGGGGACTTAGAGCAGTTTCAGATTTTGAATATGAATTTCAGTTAGCTGGAATGAATAGAAAACTGCACAATAAAGTCGAAACTATTTTTTTGATGTCAGATATAGAAAATCAAATTATATCTTCAAAATTTGTAAAAGAAATTGCTGAACTTAATGGAGATTTAAAGAAATTTACTACAAAAAATACAATTAAAAAATTAATTGAAAAATATGAAGTTAATTATTAAATTTGTTTTTTTAGTTTTTTTATTAATAACAAACAATCTTAATGCAAAGGAGAATTTTATGATACTTAAATTAATAAATGGAGATGTTGTAATCGAATTATTTGAAGATATCGCTCCAAAACATGTCGAAAGAATAAAAAAATTAGCCAATGAAGGAAAGTATGACAATGTAGTCTTTCATCGTGTTATAGATGGTTTTATGGCTCAAACTGGTGATGTAGAGTTTGGAAATTCAAGTTCAGAAAAATTTGATATTCAAAGAGCAGGCATGGGAGGGTCAGATTTACCTAATCTAGAAGCCGAGTTTAGTAACACTCCACATAAACGAGGGACGTTGTCAATGGCAAGATCTTCGGACCCCAACAGTGCAAATAGTCAATTTTTTATTTGTTTTGATGCAGCGCCACATCTAGACAGAAGTTATACTGTTTTTGGAGTAGTAAAAGAAGGTATGGAGCTTATAGACCAAATAAAAAAAGGTGATGGACCAAATGGTTCAGTTAGCAATCCAGATAAAATTATAAGTTTTAGATCAATGTAAATTTTGTTTGATGGGATTGAATAATTTTAAATTTAATTTAATTCAAAACGACAAACATTCAAGACTTGGTGAGATCATAACATCTAGGGGAAAAATAGATACGCCAGCATTTATGCCTGTAGGTACACAGGCTACTGTAAAAGGTGTTTTTATGGATGATATTATAAAAACAGGATCTCAAATAATATTAGCGAACACTTATCATCTAATGATAAGACCTGGTGTTGATAGAATAAAGTCATCTGGAGGCCTACACGATTTTATGAATTGCAAATTACCAATTTTAACCGACTCGGGAGGGTTTCAAGTAATGTCATTATCTAAACTTAACAAGGTTGATGCTGATAAAGGTGCGATATTTCAATCTCATATTGACGGTAAGAAATTTATTTTAAGTCCTGAAGAAAGTATTAAAATTCAAAAAAATTTAAACTCCGATATAGTAATGGTTATGGATGAATGTCCAAAAAAAAATTTAGATTATAAATATATAAAAAAATCTATGGAATTGTCTATTTCTTGGGCAGAAAGATCAAAAAATGAGTTTGGAACTAATAAAAAAAAAGGTCTTTTTGGGATTGTTCAGGGTGGATTGTTTAAAGATTTACGTATCGAGTCACTTGAAAATCTAAAAAAAATAGGTTTTGACGGTTATGCTGTAGGGGGACTAGCTGTTGGCGAAACACAAGCAGAAATGTTCAAAACTTTAGACGCAATTAAAGTTTATATGCCCAAAGATAAACCGAGATATCTCATGGGTGTTGGCACCCCTTCAGATATTCTTGGCGCTGTCAAAAGAGGCATTGATATGTTTGACTGTGTAATGCCTACGAGATCTGGAAGAACGGGTCTTGCTTTTACGTGGAATGGAAAAATTCAAATAAGAAACTCAATCTATAAGAATGATAACAAGCCATTAGATATAAATGTTTCTAAGTTTGGATTGAATAAATACTCAAAGAATTATCTTAATCATCTTTTTAATACAAATGAAATGCTTGCGTCAATGTTGCTAACCTTAAATAATATTAATTTTTATCAAGAATTGATGCAAGAAATTAGAAATAATATAAAAAATGGTACATTTGATCAATTTCATGACAAATATGCAGGTATACTTTAAATATTTTAAAAGTTGATAATCAAAAAAAAATCAATATAACGATTTCGTTGGGCCCTTAGCTCAGTTGGTAGAGCAATTCCCTTTTAAGGAATGGGTCGTTGGTTCGAGTCCAACAGGGCTCACCATTATATCTTCTTATTCAATCAATTAAATTATAGGAGGATATTTCATTAGTACCTCATTCATCCACAAATTTATTTGGTTTATTCGATTTGTAGATGAAGGATGTGTACTCATAAATTCTGGTGGCTCTTTACCTTTATTGGCTTCTTTCATTCTTTCCCAAACTTTAGATGTTTCACGAATATCATAGCCAGACAGTGATGCAAATATCATACCTAAATAATCAGCTTCAGTTTCTTGTTTTCTGCTGAACGGATTCATTAATCCAATTTTTGATAATAAACCTACAGTATCCATACCAGTTGATCTATTTACTTGAGATAGTTTACCACCAGATAGAATATCTAATAAAGATGTGCTTGTTTTTAACAAAACACCTCGACTTGCTCTTTCTACAGAATGTTTTGCTACAGCATGTGCGATTTCGTGACCCATAACAGCTGCTAAACCATTAGTATTTTTGGTTACCTCTAAAATTCCACTGTAAACAGCAATTTTACCCCCTGGCATACACCATGCGTTTATAATTTTTTTATTATCTATTAATATATACTCCCAATCGAAATTTGAAGTTGGATTTGCTAAGTTCTTGCTATCAAAATAGATTGATATTGCTCTTTCCATTTTTTTTCCAATTTTTTTAATTTCGCTTAATGTAGTTTTGTCATCACTCAATTTCTCTTTACGTTTAACTTTTTCATATATTTGTGCAGCTTGAGCATTTAGTTTGTTCTCTGGTATCAATTTTAATTGTTTTCTGTCTGTTATGGGCGCATTAGTGCATGAATTAAGCCCAAAAGATAAGCATCCACAACCCACGAAGTGTATAAAATTTCTTCTATTCATTATTTTATAAATATAGTAATAAATATAACTATTATACTCTATCTTAACAATGGTTAAAAATAAAAAAAAAATATCTCTAGTGGCAAAATTAAGAAACTATTTTATTACAGGTATTGTTGTGTTAGTTCCTATAGGAATAACTTTGTATTTAACAAAATTTTTTATATCTATTTCATCAAATATTATACCAAAAGAAATTAACCCAAATAGCTATTTACCCTTTGCTATACCGGGATTAGAAATTTTACTATCCGTTATATTGATAACTCTTATTGGAGGTTTATCATTGTCATTTATTGGAAAAAAAATTCTTGAAGCTGTAAATAATTTATTTAAAAAAATTCCAATATTGAGAACAATTTATTCAGCAATTGGCCAAATGACAGAGAGCTTAACCCCTACAAAAGGAGATAGAAAAAGCGTTGTGCTAATCGAATATCCCAGAAAGGGTAGTTGGGCAGTTGGGTTTGCAACTAAAGATAATAAAGGTGAAATATCAAAAAAAACTAATAAGAATTTAGTTAATATATTTGTTCCAACAACTCCAAATCCAACAAGCGGTTTTTTATTAATGTTTCCAAAAGAAGAAGTAATTTATTTAGATATGTCTTTTGAAGAGGCTTCAAAATTTATAGTTTCAGCTGGAACAACAAATCCCAAAAAAAGTTAAACCAAATCATTTAAAATTTCAGCTCTATCGTATAATTTTAATAGAGGTTTGTATTTATCCAAATTTTGATTTTCTAATTCAATTTTTTTAACATATTTTTCAGCTAAAATAAAAAGATCTTCATCTAAAACTGGATCAGCCAATATAAAATTTTTAACTCCACTTTGTTTAAATCCTAGCAAATCACCATATCCTCTTAATTTCATATCTTCTTCTGAAATTTTAAATCCATCATTGCTATCTTTTAAAATTCTGATCCTTTTTTTAGCATTTTCACTCAAACTCGATTTAAACATTAGAATACAATATGATTGATTTGGACCTCGACCAACTCTTCCTCTTAATTGATGCAATTGAGACAATCCAAACTTATTTGCATTCTCAATTATGATAGTATTTGCGTTTTGAAAATCTATTCCAACTTCAATTACTGTTGTAGAAACAAGAATATCTATTTTTTTATTTAAAAAATCTAATAAAATATTATTTTTTTCTTCTTTATCCAAATTACCGTGCAATAATCCAACTTTATTTTTAAAAATTTTTTTTAAAAATTCATATCTTTTAATTGAAGATTGATGATCAACCTTTTTAGATTCATCTATTAGTGGACAGACCCAAAAAATTTGATTTTGTGATTTAATTTGTTTTTTTATAAAAGATAATACATCGCTTATTTTATCATTTAGCTTACTATAAGTTTTTATCTCTTTCCTATTTTTAGGTTTATTCTTTATAATTGATATGTCCATATCTCCAAAAACTGTCATAATCATTGTTCTAGGTATTGGAGTTGCTGACATAACAAGTACATCACAATTCTGACCGCCTTTGTCAGATAATTTCTTTCTTTGTCTTACGCCAAACTTATGTTGTTCATCTATTACTATTAAACCAAGTTTATTATAAACAACCTTTTCTTGAAATAGCGAATGTGTGCCAAATAGGATATCTATTTTATTTTCTAAAACTTTTTTTAAAATTTCTTTTTTATCTTTAAATTCAGTTTTACTTGTTAACATGCTTATATTAATATTTTTTGCAAATAATTTAATTGCATTATTATAGTGTTGTTTAGCAAGAATTTCTGTTGGCGCCATAAATGCAACTTGATAACCACTTTTAATAACATTCAGTGATGAAATTAGTGCTACTATTGTTTTGCCACTCCCCACATCTCCTTGAATCAGTCTAAACATTTTTTGATTAGATTTTAAATCGTTATTAATGTCATTTATTGCCTTTGCTTGATCTGTAGTTAATTTAAAATTAAGTTTATTTAAAATCTTACTGGTTTGATCTTTATTAAAAAATTTAACTTTTTTTTTTATTTTTTTAATTTTTATTCTTATTCTAGAATTAATTAAAAAAGTTGATATTATTTCATCAAAAATAAGTCTTTTTAAAAAATTTCCTCTTTTTTTTACATTTTTAGGATTGTGTAATTCCTTTATTGCATCCTTCCATGAGATATTGTCAAAATTTTTAAGTACATCATTGTTATGCCATTCCTCAAGATTGGGTATATTTTTTAAAACTTCCTCCATAATATTTTGATATTTTTTTTGTGTAAGCCCATCGGTTAAACTGTATGATGAAACAATTTTTTTTATTGCATTAATATCAGTGGCTACATGGGTGGGATTTGTAATCTGATATCTGTTTTTATAATATCCAATTTTTCCACTTATTGTTACCGTATGATTTAAAGGTAAAATTTTTTTTATATATCCTTCATAACTATTAAAAAAAATACAATCTAGTTTACCAGTATCATCCTCACAATTAACCTTGTTTGGTAAATTTCTAATTCTTGGAAAATTGTACTTTAATATATTTACCGTTACAGTTTGTATTTTGCCAATCTGTAGCTCATTAATTTTAACCAGTTTTGACCGATCTATATTGTTATTAGGTGAATTTAATAAAAGATCAAAAATTGTACTTATATTCTTATTTTTAAATAGTTTTGATGTTTTAAAACCAATGCCTTTTATTTTATTGATATCAGATAATAAATAATCATAAGTATTCATCTACATATATATATATAATGATGAACAACAATAAAGAAGATCTTAAAAATAAAATTATTTATAGAGCCACCTATAGGGGGACAAAAGAAATGGACATATTAATGACTAAATTTGTTAACTCTTTAATAAATGAATTAGATATAAACCAACTTAAAGAATTAGATGAGCTAGTTAATTTAGATGATGAATCTTTGATTAAGATTAAAAATGATAAATCGAGTGAATTAAAAACTTCAGAATTATTTACAAAATTTAAGTTATTTAAAATTTAATGGCGGAGAGACTGGGATTCGAACCCAGGAAAGAGTTGCCCCTTTGCCGGTTTTCAAGACCGGTGCTTTCAACCGCTCAGCCATCT
>MDSV01203004.1_pt1 | contig 24369 bp, 23 predicted proteins | sample 810851 | NCBI WGS metagenome assembly MDSV01 (sample SAMN05326640, study PRJNA326480) | marine metagenome | isolation source: seawater | place: Atlantic Ocean: North East | collected 2012 | reverse complement strand
CAGCAAATCCAAAGGCATACCCCCCCATAAATGCGACTAACTGGCGTGGAAGTCCGATAGAAAGTAAAAATACTGAGACGGCTAAAAATTTGGCTATCCCTGTCACTCCATTATTACGGGTATGCTTGTCTATCCACTCCTGATTAAATGCGTCAAATGAGGGAGAGACCGAAATCAAATGACTAAAAAACAGAATGGTAAGTACCAGAATGAAGAAACGAAGGAGACTGGAATTCAATTAGATACTCTCTTCATTTTCTAAGATGACATCATTAAGTTTATTACGTTTCTGAAGCCAATAAACTCCTGCCATATCAATTAGTCCTACCCCAAGCCGTCCTAACATATTATATTTTGATTTTCCAAATTGCCTGTCTCTGTGATTCACATCAACAACTTTAATGATCCCACCTTGTCGCCGGATCAGTGCTGGCAGAAAACGATGCATATGGTCAAAATAGGGTAAATCGAGGAATGTTTGTTTTGGAAAGACCTTTAACCCACATCCGGTGTCAGGTGTATCATCATTAAGAAGTTTATTTCTTACCGAATTTGCTAGTTTTGACTGAAATCTTTTCCAAGCTGTATCCTTTCTGTTTTTACGATGACCAGCAATGCAAAAGTGACTCCCTAACGGAAATTGAGAGGCCATAGTCAGGAGGTTTGGTATATCAGCAGGATCATTCTGCCCATCCGCATCAAGTGTAACTACAAGTTCTCCATCAGCATGGCTCACCCCTGTCCAAATAGCTGTACTTTGTCCCACCGAATGCCTATGCCGTAGCACGTTAACTCTGTCAAAGCCACTCGCTTTCAGATAAAGCAAATTCTCAAATGTCTTATCCGTACTTCCATCATCGACATAGATGACTTCGAAGTTTGCTACATCTGTTAACGCGCTATAAATTTCCTCAATTAAGGGTTTTAAATTTTCTTCTTCGTTTTTCGCTGGTATAACAACTGAAATTCGCACGTAGCCCTCTGTCAAAGCCTCAAAATCAAGCAAATTCTATTTTCGATAAAAAAACACTAACAAATGAAACTTAAGGTAACCTTATGAAGAGTCTTTTAATTGAGGTAAAAATGTCCTAATCGCTCAGGAAGGAAGAAATAGGCTGTTAAGGAGTGAACGCTATAGGAATGTGTTTTGACCAGCTATCGTAGCACTTTCCCCCTAGACCCTGACCTGCACACACGAGCACCTTGTCTTGCTATGGAAAATATTTTGTCTTGAGGACCATGTGAGCGGCAAAACCAGTGCTTGAATCACCATAAGCAACAAAAAATCTCCAGCCAGACTCCGTGTAACGCTTTAGAATATTTAGTTTAAACGTTTTAAAGTTTTTTCGCTCAGCCATCGAATTCGCTACCTGAATACCCCTTTCTGGGAAATTGTATCCGAATAAATGAATTTGCCTATTGAACCGGAAGTATGAATTTCGCACAGTCAGATAGTTAATTTTGAAGCGGTTATTAGCGTACGATTGAACAAGTTCAAACGTATTTTCTCTTTCAGAATAAATTTATTATTTACAGTAGGTTAATGCTCCATCTATGTAAAAGTGACTGCTTTGCGACTCCTACCATTGTGGAAAAATTTCTGTAGAGGTAATTGTGCATCCACTAAACTAAGTAGCAGGACTAGTATAAGCCTTGATCGTTAGTCACAAGACGTTATTCATATTGAATATGATAACGAGATAAACTAAAGAGTTACTGAACGGAACCAGTCGATTTCTATTCAAAGAATCACTTATGCGCAGGTTGAGATATAAATGTTCAGTACCTTCTTCACTTAAGTTTTCTCATAAATGGGAGACAAATTAGGGTAATTCAAATTGATACACCTTGGAATAAAGCCCCTATTATCGAGCAGAAAAAGCCTCTTCAATTAGCACACAAATGGGTTATCAGAATTCGTTTAGAACTTTAAGGGCAAACTCGAGTCCTCGCATTATTTAATCTTGTGAAACTGAAAGTGTCAGGCGTGGTATGCGGACGTAAAGCTCTACGGAGAGCACACGTTGTTCAGCAAAAAACAGGCAGTCCTGTTCAATTTGAGATAATACCGAACACTGGAAAATAGATTTTAGCCTGGGTAAAGAAAACTTGGCTACGGATTCTGACTACCTTTTGAAGTCACGCATCAATTCATCTTATGCTCATATCTACCAGTCAATTCAATCGTATTTTTCATAGATGGATTGACAAACTCAGGCTAGATACCCCTATACAGCCCCATTCGAAGCGTAGAATCAAGCCTTATCTTATCTATAAGAAGACAAAAACCTTCGGTTTGTCCAACTATTGCCCCGCCATAAGAAGTTAGAGAGCGCTGTCCGCTCTTTAGGCATCGAGGTGGACGACATAGAATCTATAAAAGTTTATGCTGCAAGGGGCTGCTTGTGGAGCCCTGTTGTAAGTAGAGCGGACATTTTTACCTTAAGCTCTCTTTTTGAGACCGATTAGTAACTTGTTTCGAACTGAGAAAGTACGCCCGCAACATTTAAATTGCGAGCGTTTTTTAGACGATAAAATGTTAGCTCTTTTGAGCTAACTTATCTTCAAGTCGAGAAATTTCTTGCTTTCTTCCTAAATCGGCAAGCGGGCGTCCTGCTCTAGCAGGAGCTTGTTTCGCTTTTTTGACAAACGCTCGTGCTTGGTCGTACTTACCATTGTCATATAAAAATTCAGCGTAAAAGTAGTTAGGGTCAATACCATCTGGGTTGATTTCAAGGGCATGCTTTAACAGTTTCTCCGCTTTCTTGTCATTGCCAAAGCTTATCGGCCAGCCCGGTAGTTTATGATAAAGCACCCCTAGGCTTGTCATGGCTGAACCTGCCAATGCATTTTCGTCTAATCGCATAGCCTGCTCAAAGCTCTTACGCGCAGCTTTGGCGTAATCGAGTGCACCTAACCCGCCTTTAGCCCCCGCTATGCTCGATTGAATAATGCCTTGCCAAATGACTAATTCAGGGTTGTTGGGTTCTTTACTAACAAAAAACTTCGCTTTTTCCATAAGCGTGGCAAAGGCTTTTTCTTTTTGCTTATCCTCCAACTCATAGTTGATATGAGCCCATTCGTGTTGAAGTATAGAAAGAGGAGATTGAATCTCTTGCTGCATCGACGGGGTTGATACTTCGTTTAATGACTGTCTTACGTTATCTTGGGCAAATGTGTAACTTACAAAGCCCAGAGATAATGTAAGTAGAGTAATTCGGGTTACAAGGGCTAAATTTTTCATCATGATCGCTCCGGTACTAAATCAACTTACTAGATAATTCGTTGGTATTTTGCGCGTTGTCTATGCGTGCACTCTGCTCTCTTTTGCTGAATGTGTGGTGTTTAATAATGGGTAGCTTTTTCGCCAACGCGTTATCTACAATGGTGGGAAGAATGGCATTCAATTTGGCAAAGAATCGCTCAGCAAAGCCGATGCTAAAGCGAGTTTTGTTTTGCTCTACTAATTTAATAAGCGCTTGTGCAACAACTTCTGGAGTATCAACTTGATTACCCAGCGCTTTATTGAGTGCAACAGCTCTCTCGTCATTGATTTTCGTTGAGGTCGCTCGAGGCGCCAAATAGTGAAACCGAATGTTGCTGTTGTGATATTCGCGGTGCAGGGCTTCACTCCAACCTTTAATTCCAAACTTAGTCGCGCAATAAGTACTGTGAGCCGCAAAACCAATGCTACCGAACGCTGATCCCACATTGACAACATGCGCCTGAGGACGCTGTGACAAAAGGGGAAGTAAGGCTTGAGTAAGCAACATGGGCGACAAAAGGTTAGTGGTCACCACTGACTCGATCGGTGCATTGGTAAATTCACCAACATGGGTTGTACCAGCATTGTTAATCAGCATACTCACCGGTAATCGCTCGCAAACGTGAATAAGCTTAACTCGACCTTCATGGTGCGATATGTCTGCAGCTACAATAGTATGGTGGTGTTTAAGCGACTGCTGTAATTCTTTTAGACGTATTTCATTTCTGCCAGTAAGAATGAGGTGTGCACCTTTTTCATCAAATGCTTTAGCAACAGCGTGTCCAATGCCACCACTGGCACCTGTTACTAGTATTACTTGATTTTGCCATTGAATATTCATAATACTTTACCTTGCGTTATCCCTAGCTAAAACAGTGTTCACCAAGTTACGCAGTTTGTGCAACGGGGTGTAAACCATGTTCTGGTGTAAGTTCGCGAAAAATATCACCATACAAGCGATAAAACATGTTAGCGCTGTGTATGATCATGGCCTGCTCTTGAGGGGCGACTATTTTGTTCATTAACCCCTCAAAGAACACTATATGCTCTTGGTCCAGTGCACCATGTGAAGTCAAATACTTAAAAGCTGACTTGGGGAGCGACAGTTTGTCTTTAATTTGCTTTGCCGCAGCATCAGCCAGCGCAATGCTTGTGCCTTCCAGTACAAACACCATTCCAAAAAAATAAAGTGGGTTTTTACGCGCAATGGCGTCAAACGCATAGGCAACCATAAGTTCAGTAGCGGGTGCAGGCTGGCCGTAGCGAACTTCGTTCTTATCCACCCCACATGCTGCTAAGTCGTTTAAAATCCACTCTTGGTGTCCCATTTCCTCTTCAATATATTCGCCAATTGCTTCGCGAAGCCATTCTTTCTCTTCGGTTAATTTCGCGCCAGTAGCCATAAGAAGCGGGACGGTGAATTTAACGTGGTGATAGGCCTGTTGAAGGAACGCTATATAATCATCAAGGGAAAAGTCATTGTTAAAACAACGTTGAATTATTGGCACTTGTAAAAACGTGTTTCTAGCTTGCTCGGTACTTTCTTGAAGTTGTTGATAAAATGACACTATTTACTCTCCAGAGATAATGTTTTTATACACACTGTTTTCAGCGTGCGAGATAAAGTAAGAGGTTGAATACAGTGCGGCTAAAGTACAGCTGTAATGAGTGATTACATCGTCCCGTTTGACCTTACCTGTTTGAGTTAACAACCCATTTTCTGGTGTAAACGGCGCAACGACATCAAAGTTTTCTATTTGTGCATAGTCGGGTAATTGTTGATTAATCAGTTCAACGGCTTTTCTAATTCTGTCCGTTGAGATCTGAGATGATAAAGGAACTATCAAAGCAACACAGTGGGGGCGAGCTTCACAGAAGACGAGCGCCTGACGCAATAATCCACTCCCCATCAGTAAAGATTCGATCCATTCCGGTGACACGTTTCTACCTGCGCTGTTAACCATAATATTTTTCTTACGGCCACTTAACGTTAAAACGCCATCGTTAATAACGCCTAGGTCCCCAGTTCTCACCTCGGATGGATAAAAACTTTCTGGTTGATTCAAATATCCTAAAAAGTGATTACCCGTCACGACAACTTCGCCTTTGTCTATATGAAGTGTATTGTGACCAAGCGCTTTGCCTGCAGAACCAAGCACATTGCAGTTTGGTGTATTGAGTGTAGAGACCGAAACGGCCTCTGACAGGCCATAGCCTTCATAAACGGGTAAGCCTCTGGTTCGAGCTTCAGTCAATAAGAAAGGTGAAACATGAGCGCCGCCAACTGCTATAAACGATAACGACGTCGGTGGCAGCCAGCCTTTTGAACATGCTTGGAGAAGCACCATGAGTAAATCCGGTACTAAGATAATTGACGTTGGCTGCACATCGTTTATTAGTTTTAGTAATGCTTGCGGGTTTACAAGTCGACTACCTTCAAAACCTCTCGCACTTGCGGATGCAAGCTGTACAGTACCGCCATGAAGTAGTGGCGCATAAATACCCGCTATATTTTCAAGCAATGTAGAAAGAGGCAGTATGCACAAATGATTGACTTCGTCCTGTTGAAAAGCACAATCAATAGACCTTGCAACTTGCCACTGAGATTCGTTAGAAAGGCATACACCTTTTGGCGTGCCTGTCGACCCTGACGTAAAAGTAATCTTGTTAGTGCCTGTAGGCATACTCACCGATGCTGCGAGCGGAGTTAGCATATATCCAGTAATGTTTAAGCTATCACTCAAGACTTCTTTCTTAGAAGAAGGAAAGAAGCTTAAGACTTCGGTCGTGAGTAGGCATTCACACTGACTCTCTTCGATAACATGTCGCTGCTGTGTCTCACTGAAAAACAGTGGAATAGGTACGCAGCAAACTTGTGCTTCTTGGCATGCAAGGTCAGCTACCACCCACGCAAAACTATTGTCAAAGGCGATAGCAATGCGACTCACATTGTTGTTTGTGATCCAATTGGCAAGGTGAGTAACTGCCTCTTTAAGTGCCAAATACGTCAACGATTTATCTTTGTACTTCAGCGCAATAGCTGAGTCGTCACCGTTTAAGTAGTGCTCAAGCAACATGCGAGGCTCCTTTTGGGTAGCAAACTAAGGCATCGTTTAGTTGTTGTTCAAAATTTGAACCAGTGATGAGTCCAATTGCCTGTTGATAGTATTGACGAAGAAGTACACTGTTCATTACCTGATGGGTAACTTCTTTGAGGGCCAGGGCTATTACTTGTGGTGCTGTATCGTAATACGTACCCCAATCATCGTGACTGGATACCAGTTTTTTTGCATTAGCTGGCGCCAAGAAAATAAGCGAAACACCTGAATTTTGAAGAAGTTTTTTTACCTGGGTCGTCGCACTAAACACAACGTGCTTTTTACCAAGCTGAGAGAATAAAAAGCACAGTGACAGTAAAAGTGGTAGCGTATATCGCGGTGAACAACTAAATAAGTTACCTACTTCTACAATTTCGTGTCTTTGCGTGCTAATTCCATGACGTAATAATTCCCCCTCAATAGTGCTATCTAAGTACTGCTCGATAAAAAGTGCGTGGTTGGTGCTGTCAGTAGCACTACATCTCGCGCCGGCGGCAGCCTTTACTCCGTTAAATTCAAGTGCAAACAACATAGGCATGAATGAAGTGATATGCGCGTTATAGCGAGTAGCGAAGCCATTAGCGATAAAGGTTTCAATTTGTTGCCTTGCTGGGTAAGTAAGATTTGCAGCAACAAAAGCAAGTGATCTGCGCTGTCTTCTGTGCTGAAATGCCTCCCCATCGTCGAGGGGGTTTGGTGCTACCGATAAAGTAAGGCTCATACGTACACTCTTGTGTTCTTCGATAGTATGAGTATTACCGCGCTACCTTAAGAGTAGCTTAAGTGGGTCACTTTTTTTGGTAACTAACGTAAAACGTGGTTCGTCGGGCGGCCAGGCATCGAGAACGCCTAAACCACTGAAAATAATGATGGCTGCAACAACAAAAAGTACGAAAATCTTACGCTCGTGACGAAATATATTTGTCACTGCCCATGGTCCTTGTGAGTAAAGCGCAACATTGAAAGTATTAGCAAAACGCTAATTACTAGGCCTGCTATATGGATAGGTTTTTCAACGGCATTAATATAACGAGAGCCACCTCCTAGCATTGAGAAAAGTAAGGTTTGCGGAATAAAGCCTAACCCACTTGCTATAATGAAAGGAATTAAAAGTACTAGAAACGCGCCACCTATAGTATTGGTCACAACATTGGCGCCTATTGGGAACAGTCGAACCATAAGTATTGTTCGAAAGCTGCTTTTCAGGAGTACACGCGCAATTGTAAAAAACGGTTCTCATAAACTTCTGATTTAATGGCTTTGGCTATGAGCTTTCTAAAAGGACCGCGTACCAATAGATAGGCTGCACTTGCGGACATACAGGTAAGTAGTAGCGCTATAATACTACCCTCAGATGGGCCAAAGCCACGCCCTCAAAAAAGCTAACAGCTTGCCGGGGAATACCAGTGTCATTAATACCACAAAGGCACTCAAAACCAAGAATACTTCTTCCGTGCTGAGTTTCGCTATGTAAGATATTAACCAGTTTGGATCAGTGCTATGTGCTCAAGAATGTCACTGGATACTTGAACTGATAGGTAACTAACCACTGCCTCATCAGGAAACTGACAGTACGCATAAGAGGAAAATACTCACTTTTTATGCGTGAATATCACGTTGATGGAACCGAGTTTATTTACACTACATCAACCACCTGACGCCGAGCATATCTACAATACCAGCCCAATCTCTATTCCAAGCATTGTAATTTGATTGACTTCATGGCGAGCTAGATGATTCACAGTGACTTTTCCCCTGAATTAGCACCAATCTTCCGATGAGATTTTTCATATTATGCTAGCCGCTTTGTGAAGGCATAGATGCAATTGATCAAAATATGGAAGCAATAGAAAGGTACGTCGTGGAAGCAGCTTTAACCCACAGCCCGTATCAGGTTAGCATCACCTAAAACATTCTGACGAATGCAATTCACTACTTTAGATTGCACACGTTTCATCTTGTATCTTTTCTTTTTTGTCGATAACCAATGACGCAAAAGTGGGGACTATTTACTTGTTTAGCTGTTTCTATTAATTTTGGGATATCCACAGGATCGTTTTAACCATCAGCGTCTAACGTAACAATCCATTTTCCGTGAGCAGCGATTACCAGAAGTGCTCTTTCTGCAACTGGAGATGTCCACTCCCCCTTAAAGTAAAGGGAATGATCCTGCCAAAGTGGCCAGTAATGTAGATGTATTGTAATCACTACCGTCATTGCCTACGATGACTTCAGTTTGTTCAGGAGTTAATGAATGAATAATCTCCCATAGCAATGAAGGAAGATTTTTTGCAGACAGAGCTACACCAACGTCTATCGATGCATATGGCGTGTGTATGAAAGTAAAAACCTTAAGAAAAGCTTAAGCCTATAATACGTCTGAGCATTAAAATTCGTATTCCAGTGACATACGCAATGTGTGATCTTTACTGTCACCATTGAGCCCTGCAATAAAGCCAAGCTCCCATTTTAATTGCTTTTGCCTGTCGTAGCGTTTAATTCCCATAAAAACCGGACCAGCGCCCACATAGTCCTCTCCTACATATATCTCAATACCGGGTTGAACCTCTGGGAGCCAGCGATAGCGAAATTTTGCTTTGAATTCGCTCTCCCACTCATTGGCAATGGTTTCACCCCATTCATATACTAGGCTTGCGTTAGTAGTTAGACTAAACTGACCAAACTCTTTTTCATTCAGAATGCCGGCCTTAGCTGCCCAGTCATCCGTATTGTGTTGCTTTTCTAATTCAAATAAGGCTCCCCAATCAGCCCAATACTTTCCTTGTTCAGTGACCATCCAACGAAGCTCAAGTTCATAAGATTCTATCCCAAAATCTCGGTTTTCATCGCGAGCTCCCACAAGGTAAGCCTCCAGGATTACAAACTCAGAAAGGGCGTGTCCAAACGAGTAGCGTTGCATCAATACATTGCCGTTATCATTTTGGCGTGAAGTTAATCGCCACTCGAATTCGCGTTCAAAAGGCAATACATAAGGGTGATAGACTCTGTCTACGGTAAAATTGTCAGCGCTCACAGAAAATGCGGCAAGAAGGACAACTAATAATAAGATAGTGCGCTTCATTGTGTAACCTCCACTTGTTGCCACAGCGCAGGTATGCGCTTCCTTGTCGCAGCAATAGTATTGGGCACAACCAAAGTAAATATAAATAACATCATGTAACTCATTGATGGAGTGGCTTCGTAGCCAATTAATGCGTTCAATAAATGCCCATACTCGCTGTTGTCACTAACGATATGACTACTATCCCAAACTTGTTGTGGGGCAGGAAATATATCTATTTGTTCCAAAAGAAGCGCGATGTTTGCAACTTGCGCGGCGACAAAAAGAGTCGTGAAACAAAACGTCGCTTTGTGGCTTACAAAGTGCGTTAGTGCGATATTGAGCAAAATAGCGATGCTGATACTGATCCCCAGCCCAATTGTAGTACCAAGAAAAAGCAACGTACTATCACTGTTATGCGTAAGCCCTGACACAAAGTACACCATAAAATGCAAACTGTTAGGTAACCCAATACCCAGCACAAGCAACGTAATACCCATTCTGATGAAGTTACGTTTTGAAAAGGGACAAATGACTAGCACACAAATACCTATCCAGGCACTCACTAGGAGTAACGATTTTAATAACTCAAAGCCAGCGCCCTCTGCCAGTTGAGAGATAACGCCTAGATAAGAATATGTCATTGCTGCGGTCACTAACAGTGAGGCTATTCGCCATACTAGCGACAATCGTGAAACGCCAGGTAATGCGAGAAGTACACTGAGCAATAGAAAAATAGGTAATGTATCTCTTAAGAAGAGTACGACCGTATTAATGAGCATCAGGCTTCTCCTCTTGTTCCTTTACGACTACTTTGCCCACTGCACTGTTAGGGTGGAATTCTCCAAAGAAAGGATATTCACCTTGTGTCAGCGGTCCAATGTAAATACTGCCTTTGCTTTTGGCAAAAATCACTTTTTCTCTGTTAAGGGAAAAACTGTCTATTTCCTCGGGGCTATCGTCGAAATTGATGAAAGTAAGACGTACCTTTTTCCCCGCTGGAACCACTACATTCTGCGGGTAAAAAAGATGATCTTTAATTTCTATCACGACTTCAGTTAGTGCAAACGCACGAGGAGAGAAAAATGATAAAAGGCCAATAAAAAGGCCAATAGAAAATTTAAAGTAAGAGTTCATTTTCAAACTCCACCTTCACTTCAAGGCCTCCGATCTTAGCATCATCAAGCACAACATTGGCATTATGCAGAGCAGCAATTTGCAATACTATGGCCAAACCAAGGCCGCTGCCTGTTGTCGTCTTAGCTTGTGCTGCGCGGTTAAATCGCTTTAATACGCTGGCTCGTTCACTTATTGGTATGCCAGGACCCGAGTCCGCGACACTCAAAACTACGTTTGATGCGAGTTGTTCAATTCGAACAACAATTTGTGCCCCTTCAGGGGAATAATTACTGGCATTGGTAATAAGATTTTGCAATAAGGTGTACAACATAAAATGTACGCTGTTTAACCAAATCTCATCGCCTTCTAAGGATATCTCTTGCTGTTTGGTTTCAATTTTTCCATATAGATCGCTAATCACTTCTTGCGCAACAAAGTGCAGATTAACTGCCTCTTTTTGTTCTACAAATGTCTCCGGACTGGTACGTGTCAGTAACAAAAATTGATTCACCGCGTGAATCATCCGATCGGTGTCGCGTTGAAGCGTTTCAAGTAGTTTACCGCTATCTCCTAATTCTTCAGCAATATTGTGAATATTGATTTTCATCACACTTAGCGGTGTACGCAGTTCATGTGCGGCGTTGGACGCAAACTGCTGTTCTCTTTCAAACGCAGCACTTAGTCGAGAAAACATTGAGTTGAGCGTAGAAACAACAGGTTTAAGTTCACTGGGTTCTCTATCAAGTGCAATGGTAGAAAAGTTATTACCTGTTCGTTTAGCCAATTTTCGAGAAAGCTGTTTTAGGGGGGCAAGCCCCCAGGTTATTCCTAAAAACAAAATTACGACAAGAAGGGGAACACTGACAATAAAAGGAGTAATGGAAGCAACGGTTAATGCATCTGCTAACGTAAAGCGATTACTCAATGGTTGCGCCACCATGTACCAAGAGCCATCATCTTTTACATAAGAGGTATGCACACGCCATCGTGTTCCAAGAGCATTTTTTTCTGAGAAACCGTCTTTAAAGTCAGAGAGTGGGGCCTTTAACACTTTGCTTGAACTTTTTATCAGCTTATCGTCCTGCCAGATTTGAAATAACAAAGCGTGATCTTTACCTGGTGAGCCACCATTGAACGAAGCAACGGCACTACTTAACGCGGTGAGTTCATTGTCTAGTAGTGTAGTTGATATACCTATTGTGGCACGATAGCCGTGGAGCGCCGCACTGAAGACAATAAGGACTAAAGCACTGGTAAGAGTTAAAATAAGAAAGCGACGAATCGACGTCACGTTAATCTCCAGAGTTGGATATGCAATACCCTACGCCTCTAATGGTTCGAATGAAGTTTTCTGGCATCTTTTTTCTTAAATTGCTGATATGCACTTCTATTGTATTGCTTGAAACTTCCTCACCCCATTCATAGAGTTTGCTCTCAAGTTGATGCTTACTCAATATGCGACCCGCGTTTTCAATTAGCGCTTTCAAAAGCATAAGCTCTCTACGCGGAAGATGTACTATGTCACTATCAATAGTCAATGTATGGTGCTTTGTATCAAGGCTGACGTTCTGCACAGTGATCACACTTTCTGAAGACGTACCTAATCTGCGCTCTAAAACCCGTAAGCGCGCCAGCAACTCATCAATTTCAAAGGGTTTGGGGAGGTAATCGTCTGCACCCGCATCTAGCCCTGATATTTTGTCAGAGGTCTTGTCTCTTGCGGTCAGAATTAAGACTGGCAGTACTGGATTAGTTTTTCGAATACTCTTGAGAACGATTAATCCATCCTGGTCTGGTAGACCTAGATCCAAAATGACAATATCATTTTGCGATGGGCGAAGTGTACTTATTGCGCTGGCACCATCGTAGACACAGTCTACAGTATAGTTTGCCTTTCTTAATGAAACTTTAAGCGCGTTGGACAAAGGCTTATCGTCTTCAACTAACAGTATGCGCATAACATCCCCATAATTTCTCAGTAAATTTAAGGATATACAAAAAAACTTAAGAAAACCTTAAGCATTTTTTATTACAGGTCTGAATCGAGCAGGTTTTTTCAGACCTTTCATAGCTTCTAATAATCGTCAAAAATGCTACCACACACTTCCTATGGGCTTTTATGACCTCACCAATTACGTTGGCTACAGAGGAGATATCCGCAATTAGTACAAAACTCAAAAAAGCCAATAATCTGTATGTCCGATTAATGCCCTGGGCCATTCGTCAACCATTTTTATCCAAGCAAAGGCGAATTCCTTTCCTTTAAAACCTTCAAATACTGCGTTTCATTGTACGGAGTATTAGTTTTCCAACAGCGGTATAAAATTCTTATCCATTTGAATGCAAGTGAGCGCACTGCTTGATGATGAGAGTTTCCTTTTTTCTTTTGCTGCTCATAGTAAAGCTGCGCCCAATAAGAGTATAGAACGGATTTTGCTGACCATTCAGTAAACGTTTGACGAATAAATTTCGAGCAACCCCATCGCCAGTGGACCCAAGCGGTTTTTCCGCTGCGCTCAGTTACAGGCGCAATGCCTGCATATTTTTGTACTTCTTGAGCACTTCCAAATCGGTGTATGTCTTCTCCAAATGCAACCAATAATCTCGGACCAAGACATTTTCCAACACCAGGTAAAGATTCATACAATGCGGCGTCTGGCATTTCATGGTAGATGGCTTCTATTTCTTGCTCGAATGTTTTAATCGCTGTGATAATGGGAAGTATCTGATTAGCCAGTGTTATCGCAAGCAGTTTGTTTGATTCGATGACAACACTATCGTAAGTCAACGGTGTCGCACTTTTTATCGCCTCTAAACGAGGTGATACTAATTTGGCAAAACTACCGCGAGAGGTAAGGAAGCGAGCGATTGTGTCGGGGTTTGCGCGTTTAATTCTATCCAGCGACGGCCATCGAGTAATGAATTCGACGAATAACTGCGAATCTCTATGCGTGAACCACTCCAGAGGTTGCGGGTAATATTGCTTAAGCGCATTGATAAGCCGATTTACATACCGTTTCTTTTCATCCACTAATCGACGACGTTCCTCCACCAAAAAGGCTAGTTTTCTGATTTTATCGTCAGCCATTTTAAGTGGAGTTATTTTATCTGGATAGCGAACTAACAACTCAAGTGCGATTGACGCGTCAGTTGGATCATCCTTAGCTCCACTCGGTGATAACGCTCTACGATATCGGCACAGCATCGTCGGATTAATTGGGAATAAGGTGACAAAAGAATACTTTTGCAAGGCATAGACGATTGGCCCTTTTGACAGCTCAAGCGCAATAGCAATTTGTCCTGGGTGCTGTTGATGCAGCTCCGTAATCCACTGTTCAATAGCTTCAGCCGAGTGTTTTACAACAGCTAACTCCCTTGTACCATCAGCATACTGGATGCAAACATCATGCTTGGACGAAGCCCAATCTAATCCAATAAGAACGCTAAAATCATTTGTTCTAGACATAGTTACTCTCCCAACAGTTAACGTGTTGGATATGTCAGCTCAGTCTTTCGAAGAAAATATAGCGGCTATTCTTAAAGCAACCCCTGAGTATTCGTTTAAGACTAAGCGCACTCAGAACATCGAAAAAAAAGCGGTAAACATCGAGTGTTGTTGTCTGAGATTCGTATGAACCGAGCACATATCCTAAAAACTACATTATCGTTTATAGGATGCGAGTGACTATAAATTGTCTTAAGCAGCCAGACACACGCGGAAGCATCAATTAGTACTTACCGCTGAATCCAAATCTGTTTGACTGAATATTTTAAGGGCTGGTGAGGTAAGTCGACGAAACTGCTTCGCTCACACGCTATCTTGATAAATTTACAATCATTGATACCAACGGTGTGAGAGACTGACGTCCTCATGGTGTATTCATAGGATGAATACACCATTGCTTTCTAGGCAGCTAACTACCTAAAAATTACCTCAGCAGTTTCAACATGTTCCATTATCCAGTCCTTAAAATATGAAACCCGTGTAAAAACTGCAACCTCATCATAGTGTCCAAAGCTAAATTGCTTCACATCTCCTTCAAATTCTCGCCATGAAGCCATGCCTAGTAAAACTGGCTTGTTATCTCGAAAAATCACAATCGCGCCACCACTGTCCCCTGAACCAATAGTCCCTTCAAGGGGCATGGCGTTGTCTTCTTTTTCGAATGAAAATTTTAGCCATTGCTGTGAGGCTTCAGTTATCTGGTTGTTGTACTGTTGAAGCTGATAGTTTTCCTGAGTAAATGCCCAGACTGAGAAGAACTTTGTGATTTGATACCAATAATAGGTCACGTAGCCTGGTCCTTGACTGTCTTCAACCTCGCCAGTTAGCCCTGTGCCTATGGCACCGCGACCAAATCCTGTAACTTTCATACCTTTCTCATCGTTGCTACCATAAAGTGGAATAGGCGAAACATGTGTCACCGGATGTTCCAGCCTGATTAATGCAATATCTACGCTGTTATTAAGCTGCGTCAACAGGGAGTTATCTGATGATGCCCCTACTCGTTCGTAATCAGGGTGCAAAATAACCTCTGCAATTACGTTATCGACCCCGTGTATGGCTATGGGTTTGTTTTGATATTCATACATAAACGTGTAGATAACGTGTGCAGGAGCAAGTAACCAATGTTTATCAATTAAGACTGCTGCACCTTGAAAAGGCATATCAATAAAATATTCTGGTGGTGTATCGATTTTATAACGGGCTGAGTCCACATCATGTCGGGTGATAACCGCGTATGAATGAAAGGCAGCCAGTGTCAGCAACAGCGCTAAAGTTCGTATTATTAGGTTTGAATTCATTACTAAGTCGTCCCTTGTTGATTTATTACAGGGTGCTCAATTTATGAATCAATGTAATGATTTTTGTGTGAAAAAACGTGACGAAAACGTGATGATAGAGGTATTAGGGTGAGATTGATAAGTGAACCGACCCTTTAAACAATCATCATAAGGGTAAAGTAGACCTTGTCATGCAGTCTTATTGAATCATGATTGTCTGCGTGAGTTAGAGTTAGCGTTGAATACTTCAATTTAGATGGAAATTATTAACGAAAAACATGGGTTTAACTTTGTAAAGAAGTGCTATAGTGATAAATGGTGTGATTAAGTTTGCTGGTTCAAAAGTGATAATTGTTGAAAATAACACCCACTCAAGAGGCCTAAGTATTCGATATTTTTTCAGAGCATTCGTGCTCGCTTCCGTGTTTTCTTTTAGCCTTCAGAGCCTAGCACTCGAGCTCTCTCTAGATACGCCGAATCGTGAAGCGATTCAGCAGTTTATTAGTGACGTAAGAAAAAGCAGACTTGATTACCTTGAAAATGAAAAAAGCCTAAAGGAAGTATTTAATTTGGCTAAAGAAAAGGGTTGGAATTCGCTTCACGCTGAAGCGGCAGCGCTTTATTCCGAGCTTCTTTTCAGACAAGAAAAATACAGCGATTTAACGTCACACCTTCAATATTACTTAGATAAAAAAGAGTTCATAGAACGAGAAGACATTCATTTATTATTTCTAGAGACGAAATTAAAGTCTTTAACATTAATGGATGATCCAGCCCCAGCACAAGCACTTGCGAAAAAGCTAGAAGTACAGCTATCGCAACATTCAAACGATGAAAAAATTACTATCTATCGAGCTTTAGCTTATTACTATACGGCTGATGATGCGTTGCGCAAAACGCTGAAAGCGGCTTTAGATGGCCTCGAGTTGGCGATGCAAACAGGCGATGTAGCTTCTCAAGGCTATTTTTACCGAAAAATAGCTGACGCCTACACCTACCTTAGTGAAAACGATAAAAGGATATATTACGCTAAAAAGGCTGTTAGTACGTTTGAAAAAACGAATGACGGCCTTTTTACTGCTAAGGCATATTGGAGCCTAGGCAATATACTTCTAGAAAACGATGACACCCCAAATGCGTTGCTCTACTTACACAAAGCCCTGGCTTATTTTGAAAAAGTAAACATGAAAAAGGGGTTAGCTTTTGCTCAATATTCCATTGCTAATGTTCAATATCTTCAAGGCAATCTTGATGAGGCTTTACAGTTAGCTCAGGAAAATATAGAGCTTGCACGGGCTTCGGGTATTCATGATATGCAACTGGCTTCTATGATCCTGCTGAGTAATATATATATTGAAAAGGGTAACTTGGAAGTAGCGAATCAAATAAATGATGACGTTTTTAACCTCATTGAAAAATTTAGCCGTAGTATTTATAAAGCAGAGTTTTTTGGTGAAAGGTATGAACTAAAACGTAAGATTAATCACGTAGATGAAGCATTCGAAGCGCTGGAGAAAAAGCTTTTTTTCATTAATAAGCATTATGAAGCGACCAGCGAAAGCAATATTAAAGCCCTGCAAGTCAAGTTTGAAGTCAAAGAAAAAGAAGATGAAATTCGAAGGTTAGAATACCAAAAAAATATCAGTGAACTTCAGGCAAAAGAAGAGTATCAACAAAAAATAATTTGGCGCCTTAGTGCGGCAATAGCGTTTATTTTAGTACTTGTGGCTTTGCTTTTATTTTATCGGCAAGTGCGCCAACGAAAAAAATACCATCGTATGGCATCAACCGATCATTTATCAAACTGTCTCAACCGTAGGGGAATACTTAATGCTGCCAGCGTTAAGCTAGCTCATCATAGTGTATCCTTCGCTATTGTTGACCTAGACTACTTTAAAAAGATTAATGACGAGTATGGCCACGACATAGGCGACATGGTGCTAATTGCTTTTGCCAATGCAGCAAAAGATACACTACCTAAAGGCGACGAATTTGGCCGATACGGTGGTGAGGAATGGTTATTCGTCTTAAATTCGGCAGATGAAAAAGTAGTTAGAAGCATCTTTCAAAAGCTTGCCGTCGCCTTCCAAAAATATTGCGATGCCATTGAAGCTTTTAATCCAAACAAAGAGATGACATTTAGCGTAGGAGCAACGCTAAATAGCAAATCACCTAATTCTTTGGATTCTTTAATTAAACGTGCAGACACCCTCTTGTATAGAGCTAAAGAAAACGGTAGAAATCAAGTCGTCATCGACTGAGGAAGTAAATAAAGAGTGGCAATAAGTGAGCAGTGGCTATCGTCGCAGGTGGCCTTGCGAAACATCAGTATTGTGAAGTTTTCAGAACTGCTTTGGGTATTAGATGCCAGAGGAGTGGCCTATTTACCTGCGCTCGATTGGCTGGTGGTATCCGACTTACACCTTGAGAAAGGTAGCTATTTACGTAGTTATGGTAATCCGCTGCCAAGTATAGATTCAGTTGCTACGCTGAAACGGTTGCAGCTGGTTATAAAAGACTATATGCCTGCTCGGGTGATTAGCTTGGGTGATAGCTTTCACGATAATCACAGTCTGTCCCGCATGACGCTACAAGACAAAAACCTGTTGTGCGATATCGTCAATAGCGTTTCCCAATGGGATTGGGTAGAGGGGAATCACGATCCTGATTTGCCTGTAGGCATTCCCGGCAACCCCTGTCATGAAATAGCGCACGATAGTGTGGTGTTTCGCCATGAACCAGACGCGCTGAAAAGTAGTGTAAGTGCAACCGGCCAGGCTGAAAGCACGCCGCAAGTCATAGGGCATTACCACCCTAAAACACGAAAAACCATTTCTCGACGCCGATTTTCCGGTAAGTGTTTCGTGATTTCTGACAACTTATTCATCATGCCTGCGTTTGGTCAATTCACCGGGGGCTTAGATGTAAATGATGAGGTTATGCTGGCATTAGTGTCCGAAAAATCCCGTGCTTGTTATATGTTGTATGACCGTGCGATTTTTAAGGTGTAATTCTGTGTCCTTCAGACAACAGCATCGCATAAAGAAACGGGCAATCACGTTGCCCGGTTCACATAAACTTACTTGCGTCCTGCCTTAATCGCGCCAGCGCTTGGTTAAATCTTCGTATGCATCAATGCGTCTGTCTCTAAAGTAAGGCCAGATGCGCTTAACTTGCTCAGTGCGGGCAAGGTCAAGTTCAACAGTTAATGTGGTTTCTTCGTTGGCGTCTGCCTTGGCAAGAATTTCACCTTGTGGGCCAACGATAAAGCTTTGCCCCCAGAATTGAATACCAGGGTCGCCGTCCACAGGAGAAGCTTCAAATCCAGTACGGTTAGCCACAATAACAGGCACGGAATTGGCCACAGCATGAGAACGTTGAATGGTTTCCCAGGCACCATGTTGGCGAACGCGTTCATCATCAGTGTCGTTGAGGTCCCAGCCGATGGCCGTCGGGTAAAATAGTAAGTCCGCGCCTGCCATGGCCATTAATCTCGCCGCTTCTGGATACCATTGATCCCAACAAACCAATACACCTAATTTACCCACACTGGTTTGTATAGGTTGAAAACCCATATCGCCAGGTGTGAAGTAAAACTTCTCATAAAAACCTGGATCATCGGGAATGTGCATTTTACGATATTTACCTGCAATTTCTTTACTTCTATCAAATACCACCGCGGTGTTGTGATACAAGCCAGAACCGCGTTTCTCAAATAAAGAGGTCACCAACACAATATTATGCTTCTCAGCAAGTTCACCAAAAAAATCGGTAGCGGGCCCAGGAATCGGCTCGGCTAAATCAAACGCATCGGTATCTTCTTGCTGGCAAAAGTACAAGGTACTGTGAAGCTCTTGCAATAATATGCACTCACACCCTTCATCGGCTAACTTAGCCACTTGCTCAGCACTTTTATTCCAATTAGTTTGCTTGTTATTGTCGGCGACAGCTTGCTGAACCACGCCTACTTTAAGGGTTTTATTGGGCATAAATTAATACTCCTTTTTCCAGCAGCGCTAGTACAGAAGCCTGCAGTGTGTTGGTGGGAACTTGCATCGAAATACAATGCAAGCTGCCATACTGTTTAACCAAAACAGAACAATCAATGGGTTCGATAACATGGTTGGGATAGGCGCTTTGCATAACGTCAATGGCAATGGCGTCTTCATCCTGCTTATAAATGGGTAGCAGAACAGCGTCGTTACAGATCAAAAAGTTGGCATAAGAAGCCGGTAGCCTAACCCCGTCTTCGTCCACAATATAGGGCAAAGGTAAATGATACTGCGTGTGCTGAGGGAGGTATTGTTCGCACTCTTCACATAATGCTTTCAACCCCGCATAGTGGCTATCTTGTGGCCGGTTAAAGGCAGCTTGAATGACCAAACCATTGTTTGGCGTAAAGCGCACTAGGGTATCGATATGCCCATCGGTATCATCACCTTCAAGATGGCCATTATGAAGCACGGTGACTTTGTTACAGCCAAGCATCTGCGTAAACACTTCAGCGTATGAGTTTAAATCCATATCGCCATTTCGTTTAGGGTTAAGTAAGCATTGCGCGGTGGTGAGCAGGTGCCCTGTGCTATCAATTTCAAGCGCGCCGCCTTCCACAACAATCGGACTGCTGCGCAGGGGCAATTGACACAAAGACGCTAAATAGCGTTGGTTAGCTAGGTTGTCTTCGGAGGCATCGAATTTTTCGCCCCAGCCATTGAATTTGAACTCTACAGGTGCGCCGTTACCTTCACTGTCTATACAAGTCATAAAGCCGTAGTCACGCATCCAAGTATCGTTGAACGACGCGGGAATAATCAGCACTTTTGCTTGCTCAGGTAGGCGTGCTTGAAGCGCATCAATGTCATCAGGTGCGCACAATAGGATTACGCCGGCACCATAACGGTTAACCGCATTAATGACGTTAATATAGGTTAATCGTGCATGCTCAAGCCACGGCGCCCAATCAGTTTGAGCGTGGGGCCAAGCTAAAAGTACTGCATCCACTTGGTTCCATTCCGGAGCCATGACTCGGTTACCTTGCATGTTAATCTCGTTGATTTGTGTAAACCCACAATTATAGCTAGGGAATGGTTGCCTACCAATAGCTGGTTTCATGAATTTAATTGCTGGAAAAGAATAAAATTTTGCGTGACTGAATACGCAACATTTACCCCACGCTTTATTTTAAGTGCCTGCCACCATCAAGATGAAGAGTTTGCCCAGTAATATATTCACTTTGCATCAAATAGCGCATTGCCTTTACTGCTTCTTGTGCACCTGGCACAACTTCAAGTAAGGACTTAGTGCGCGCTTTTTCTTTATAGTGATCCGAGTCTCCTTCATTGAACATCAATAACGCAGGCGCGATACTATTTACTTTTACTTTAGGGGCTAAGCGCTTCGCGAAGGACAAGGTCAAATTGTGCAATGCAGCCTTGCTTGCCGCATACGCCATGTGCTTTTCACTACCGGTTTCTTGTACATAATCGGTCATGTGAATAATGTCGGCCACCAAGTTGTGGTTGGTAAGGTGGGTTTCTAGCGCTAAATTTATGCGATAAGGCACAAGGGCATGAATGCGCATCATATATGCCATTAATTGGTCTTTGTTCTCGTATTTGTCATCAATTGCCCAGTCGGAGGCGTTGTGAATCACGGCGCGATAGCTTTTATTGATTGCCTTAATCTCAGCAATTGCTCGATCAATAGCCTGCTCAGTGCTAAAATCTGCCTGTATAACAGTAGCCCCTCTCTCTTTAAGTGACGCCACCGACGGCTTGTATGTGCGGTAGGTGATAACAACGGGAATTTTTTGGTCTAAAAGGCTTTCAGCCATAGCCAATCCAAGGCGCTGACTAGCGCCGGTAATTAACACAGGTAACGACAAGTAAGTCTCCTTTTTCTGTGTAGGGGGCGGACTACTCTAATGAGGTATAGTAGTGTAACGAAATCACACTACCAGTAAGGTATAGAGGACTGCCATTAGATTAAAATAATGTCATCTTTATGCCCAACGGATCTTTACGTTTTATTGGGCGTATAAGGTCAAAAAAGAAGTAATTACGGAATAAGTTAATGTTAGCAAAAGAAGCGGTAATCGTGCGCGATGCGCTGGATCCCTCCATTTCCGAATCGGCACAGCGTGTAAGAGCAGCGTTAGAAGAGAAAGGTTTAGAAACACCTATGGCAGGTAATGGCCTTTCTGACGAGCAAAAGCGACTGAAAATTGAAAGTGCTATGAGAGAGGTCATGGATACGCTAGGTCTCGATTTATCGGACGATAGCCTATGCGATACTCCCAAGCGCATCGCCAAAATGTACGTCGATGAAATTTTTGGCGGCCTCGATTACCGTAAGTTTCCAAAAATTACGCAAATTGAAAATAAAATGCGTTTAGACCAGCCTGTGCAGGTATCTGATATCAGCCTTACCAGTACTTGCGAACATCACTTTGTCACTATCGATGGAACCGCTACTGTGTCTTATATTCCGAAAGACACCGTGCTAGGATTATCTAAAATCAATCGTCTTGTTGGCTTTTTTGCTCAGCGCCCACAAGTACAAGAACGCTTAACTCAGCAAGTGTTGGTTGCCATCCAAACCTTAACCGGTTCTGAAGATGTTGCGGTGAGCATTAACGCCACACATTATTGTGTGAAGGCAAGAGGTATTCGTGATACCAATTCCTACACCAAGACGTCTGCGTTAGGTGGGAAGTTCTTAGAAGATGCAGAACTAAGACGACAATTCTTCGCCTAAGCACAATTCATTGAATAGGTGATTCGCTTACGCCCACACCAACAGCCAGGTTAAGCAAGCGCTAGGCTAGTGTGGGCGAATTCCTTTCTATTGATGGAATACGTTATTTAACCTGAAGTTCATTTTCCAGTTCAGTAATCACCAAGTTGATTTGACCTTCTACGCCATCAGCCGCCGTTAGGCTAAGTTTCTTTTTGCAGCAAAAACACGTTTCTACCTGCTCGTGATACATGTCTCGCAATGAATTGAGTTCAAACGCGTTTATAACGCCACAGTATGGACACAAGTATTCGAGAGGTTGGTTTTTGTTCATGACACTTCCTTATTAGACTTTCCATATCTTTAATGCTCCTTGCTGACATCACCACGCATGTAACGTGCAACGCGCTTATACTTTTACGTGCATAAGTTCGTTCCCTAAAATATAGCCACTTATTGACGAAATGCGCCGATAAATTAAGTGCACTCAACTAACCCTAGAAAATGTAAAGAAAAATAGTTTTCCCTCGGTGGGAGTTTGCCTTTACTGCGCTAGTCACAAGGGACTGCGGATAATACGCTTGCGACTTAACACTTATTGGTTATCAACTAGGTTCTTCTACCTAGTTATGAATAAAATGATCACTTGGTGCCGGCGAAATTAAAAGGTTTACAGGGTTTTCATATTCTGTTAACTTTTATCTTAATCGATTAAGTTTCGTTTTGTATAGCAGCTGAGTTACGTATTTCACATTCGTGTTATTTTTGAAAGCATGTAAATGTAGGGTGTAAGTTGGCTAGTTTACCCAAACCAAAAAGCAGTTAATAACGAGTAAAACTATGACGAACCAGGATCCAAACAGCAGGGTTATTCGCTGGTTAACCTATTTGATGTTCATGATGTTTGCGATGACATCTGACTCTGTTGGCGAGATCATTAAAGAGGTTAAAGTGGCATTTTCTGTCACCAACGCCCAAGCAAGCTTAATGCACTCTCTACCTATGTTGGGAATTGCTCTATCTGGCTTATTTTTGGGTTTTCTTGCAGATAAGATTGGACGCAAACCTACTATTATTATTGGTTTGCTTCTATTTGGATTAGCCTGCTATAGCTTTTTAGTCGCCAATGACTTTTTGCTTATTGTAAGTCTGATGAGTTTGTCTGGGGTGGCTGTTGGAATATTTAAAACAGGCGCATTGGCGCTAATTGGCGATATATCAACGTCAACCAAACAGCATACCTCTACTATGAACGGGGCCGAGGCCTTTTTTGGTGTAGGCGCAGTTATAGGACCGCTGATTGTTGCGTACTTAATTCACCAAGGGGTGCCGTGGCAATGGCTTTACGTTATTGCCGGTGGCGTATGTACGCTGCTTATCCTTGGCGCACTGTTCGTGAAATACCCCACCTACAATACACAACCTTCTTCATCTACAGACAAAGTGTCTTTATGGAACAGCCTAGCCTTGGTCAAAAACCCTTATGCAATGGGGTTCTCGATAGGCGCATTTTTATATGTGGCAGCTGAAAGTGCTATTTATGTTTGGATGCCAACGTATTTGGTATGTGATGCAACAAGTATGAAGGCAACTTACCAGTGCTACAGTGAGGGCGCATCACAATTGCTAGCCATTTATTCCGTTACTGCTTTCTTTATATTACGAGCAGCAGGGCGCTTTTTAGGTATTTGGATGATGTCACGCTTTAACTGGGCACTAGTATTAATGTTATTTAGCGGTGCTATTGTAACCTGTTTCACCTTAGGCCTTGTAGGTGGCAAACACGTTGCTCTGTATTTGTTCCCCTTAACAGGCATCTTCATGTCTGTTATTTACCCTACGTTTAACTCAAAGGGAATTAGCTGTTTTCCAAAACATCAGCACGGTAGTGTGGCTGGCGTCATTCTATTCTTTACTGCTGCAGGTGCAGCGGCGGGTCCATTTATAATGGGGGTGGTGAGCGATGCGAATGGAGGCGATGCAAAATACGGATTTATTGTTGCGACCGTTTTTGCCCTTATTCTATTTTTAGGGCTTTGCTATAACTACGTTAAAAACCCAACCCAAACCAGGTTAGCTGAGCTAGAAGCAAGCGAATATGGTGAAGGGTAAAGTACTACCAGTAAACATTAAACAAGGTTTACTGGTCACTATTTAATGCATGTGTACAGAAAAGCACCGAAAAAACGCAAATTTCCTATTTTTTGAAAATACTTGTTGACGTGAGCGCTCATTTCCCTAAAATGCGCATCCGCTTCGGGGGAAAAGCAAAACAGCAAACCTCCTGAAGTAAGTCTCTACTACCT
>MDSV01201612.1_pt1 | contig 24375 bp, 13 predicted proteins | sample 810851 | NCBI WGS metagenome assembly MDSV01 (sample SAMN05326640, study PRJNA326480) | marine metagenome | isolation source: seawater | place: Atlantic Ocean: North East | collected 2012 | reverse complement strand
GGAACCCCAGGACCTGCGAGGCGACCGTGCTCGCCATGATGAACACCGCCGTTCGCCAGCACAGGTTCACGAAGCAGAACACCACGTACGTCAGCGTGAGCGCGCGCACGTAGTTCTTCGCGCCGTGGTACCCGCAGACCGGGCCGAGCAAAGCCACCGCGGCGTAGTAGAAGCCGCTGACGACGTAGAGGATGATGATGAGCGCGTCGACGATGGCGAAGAGCCGCACGGCGCGCGCGTAGCTCCGCACGATGACGTGCGTCATCGACCCCGCCTCCTCCGTGATCACCACGGTCGTGCCGTCGGGCATGCGCAGCTGCTGACCGCCCTGCCCGGGCGGGTGCCGCACCGCGTAGTTTCCCAGGGGGAAGCCCCCGTAGCCCTGACCGTGCACGGGCACGCCCGCGACGGGCGCGGGGGGGTATTGCACGTGCGTCACGGTGGTCGGTCTGAGCGGGGGCTGGCCGGGCGCGGAGCCGGACACGGGCTGACCGGACGCGCACCCGTCGGAGGTGCCGCGCGGCGGCTGCACGGGGACGGAGGGGTAGGCATTGGACATCGTCTTCTTCTCGGCGCGACGAAGCGCGAGACGCGCGCTTTTTCAGTCAAAAGCGAGATCTGCGGGGGCAGACCGAAGGGTGACGAGCGGGGCTGTCGGTCGCGCTGTCCGTCTCCGCGCGCGCGAGAGGACGACCCGGGAACGACGACGCGGAACGACGACGCGCGCGCGTTTCGCGCGGCTGGACACGCGCGGGGCCTTGTGGCCGCGCACGGAGGAAACCAGTCGTTGAGGAGAATCTGAGGGTTCGATCCGTCATTTCGCGGAGTCGGGAAATGCACTTCCTGAAGATCGAAGATCTGCATACTGCATTTACGTCGTCGTCGCTCATCTCTCTTCCCAGCCCTCCTCCGCGATCTCGATCCCCGTGTGCCTCCCGCCGGCCAGTCGGTGCACGAGCACGCCGTCCCCGACGCGCATGGCCGAGACGGACACCGCGTCGCCCGTCCCCGCGTCGCCCACCAGACGCACGGTCTCGGCGTTCTGCAGGAGGACCGAGTACGTCGCCGCGCGTTTCAGCCCATCCGGCGTGTCCACGCACAACGCGTCGTCGTCGTCGCCGTCGCCGTCGTCGTCGTCGTGCGCCTCGCAGTCGCCGTCCACGAGCGTCGCCTCCACGAGGACCATCTGCCTCTTCTCGATCTTCACGCGCCCCACGGTTTTCGTGGAGCGCGTTCCGTCGCTCGCGACGCACAGGACCTCGTCCCCCGCCTTGAGCTCGCTGAGGTACCCGGCGCGCCCGCCGGGAAGCAGGACGTACGAGCACACCGGTCCCGCGTTGACTCGGAACGGCCGGGGGTTGACGTACCCGAACGAAGACAGGCACTCCGAGTGCGCCAAGAACAAGCCGCGCGCGAACGAGCCCACCAGCAGGCCCTCGCCGGGCGAAAACGCGGACGTGCAGTCCACGCAGACGCGGTCGCCCACGCCCACCACCTCCACGCGAGTCACCGCGGCGCGCGCCAAGTCCAATCTGTCGTCCCGTCCGTCCGCGCCCGCGGGGACGTCGCGAAGCGGACCGACGTCCCCGCCGCGCACCGTCTCGCCTCCGCCTCCGCCGCGCCCGGCGATGTACCCCGCGAGCGAGCGCACTTCGCCCGGGTCGTCCGTGCGCAGCACGACGCCGTCCACGCCGACGTTTAGCGCCTCCAGCGCCGCGCGCGCGTCCTGGCACGAGTCGGCGAAGAACATGAGCCGGGACTCGGGCGCGCTCCCGAACCGCGCGACAAGATTCTCTGCCGGGATGATCCGCCACGTCTCGTCGTCGCCGCCCGCGGGTTTCGTTTTTCCGTCTCGGCTCGCCGCGCGGAGGACGTCCACGACGACCAGCGGCTCGACCCCCGCGAGCCGCGCGACGTCGTGGACGTCCTCCGGCGAGGCCACCGCGCAGACGACGCCGACGGCGGTGTCGGCGGATTCGTTTTCGTCGTCGTCGTCGTCGGCGACGAACAACACGCCGCCGGGTTCGTCCAGCCGGACCGTCTCGAACCTCCCGACGTCGCGCCACTCATCCGCGAGCGTGACATTGGGACCCGCGAACAGAGCCGTGGTCGTGAGCCCGGACTCGAGCGAAGCGAGGAGCACCTGGACGTTCGTGGTCTCGATCCACACCGTCTTCGTCGCGGACGAGGAAGAGGACGCGACTCGAGACGCTCGCGGAACGCGCCGATTCCCTCGATCGCGTCCGCGCGCGGTGGTTCGTCCAGGCGACGCGCGCGGCGCGCCTCGCGCGCTCGCCGACGCCATCGAACAGGCGGGCATGGCCGGCGCGCGCGAGAGCAGCGCGGCGCGAGAGATTCTGATGGGCGCCGAAACACTGTCGCCGTCGAGATCCTTCAGCGAAGACCTCAGTCGAAAACCTCGAGAAGGCAGACGGCACACGGCAGAAGGCGAGAAGGCAGAAGGGTGCCAACGCCGTTTCCGAAAGCGGGCACTTTTCAAAACGAGCTCCAGATCTCGCGCGCGATCACAACGAGACGCGGCGACGTCGAGACGCGGGAATTGCGGTATCGCGACGGGCGGCTCGCGCGACCTTCCCTGAGCGCGATGGTCGGGTACGCCACGCGCACGCGTCGCAACGCGGAGGCGGCGCAGAAAGCCCCGCTGAAGGTGTTCGCGCGCGAAGACGCCGATGGCGTGCGCCGAGAGAAGAAGCGACGCGCGGACGGGGACGCGCCCGCGGTCCCGGGCGAGGCGAGCGCTCACGGTCGCGCGCTGAGCAAGGAGGAGAGGAGGGCGGCGAAGAAGGCGCGGAAAGCGGAAAAGTCGGCGTTGATGGCGCAGGTCCAGAGCGCGCGGGGCGTCGCGCCCGCGGGCGCGACGCGGGCGCTCGCGTCGGCGAACCCGGACCGATCGGACCGAGCCGTCGCCGAGACGGCGCCCTCGTCGTCGAAGCCGTCGACGTCGTCCGATCGGAACCGGAAACCCGGTGAACCCGGCGACGCCGCGCGAACCGTCGACGCGCTCGCGAAGCCGAAGTCGCGGAAGAGCTACGGGTGCGCGGAGCTCGACAGCTTGGCGGCGTACTTCGCGAAGCTCGGGGGCCCGCCGCTGGCGCCCGGCTGGGATGTGGATCGCCGCGTTCGGAACACGGACGGCACGAAGTACTACTTCCTGATCAACCCGCAGGGCGTCAGGTTCCGCTCGTGCCCGGACGCGGCCAGGCACTACGGGCTCGGCGACGGCGAGGAGACGAAGGCGAAGGCGCGCGGCGGGAAAGGCGCGCGCGCGATAACGAAAACGCAAAGCGCCGCGGGAGCCTTGGGTCCGGCGGGTCCCGCGGACGCCGCGCGCGCGGCAGCGGCGGCGGCCCCCGCGGCGCCGCTCGCCGACCCCGACGCCGACGGGCGGCTGTCCAAGAAGAAGAAGAAGGAGAAGAAGAAGAAGAAGAAGAAGAAGAAGATCAAGCCGAAGACGCGTTCTATGGAGTCGTACTACGAGCGGGTCAAGGTAGACGGCGAGATGTTCCGCCGAGGCGACTGCGCGTACGTCATCTCGGACAAAACCCGGGACCTGGACGAGGACGCCGAGGAGATTTGCGCGGCGTGCGGGACCACGCACGGGCCGGGTGGCGCACCGCGCGACGGCGATGACGACGCCGAAGCCGACGTGATGCTAGAGTGTGACGGGTGCCTGCGCGGGTGGCACCTGGGGTGCCTGACGCCGCCTCTGGCGGAGGTTCCCGAGGCGGAGTGGGTGTGCCCGATGTGCCTCGCCGCGGAGGACGGCGTCGCCGCGCCGGACGAGCGCACGCGCAAGCGCACGGCGTGTTCGGAGTTTCTCGAGGGGCGGCTGCATCTGTGCCGGATCGAGCACATCTGGAGCGAGCCTGGGGGCGAGTTCAAGTTCGTGGGGCGCTGGTTCGCCACGCCGGAGGAGACGCACACGGGCCGCCGATCGCACCACGCGCGGCGCGAGGTGTTCCTCACCAGCGTGACGGACGAAAACAACGTGGACTCTTTGTTGAAGCCCGCCACCGTGCTGCCGCCGCAGCAGTTCCGGGACGCCGCGCGCCACGCGGCGAAGGCGGCGAGCGCGGCTAGGCGCCGTGCCGTCGCGGCGAGGACCGCGCGTGGCGGCGAGACGAGGAACGACGAGACGAGGAACGACGTCGCTGAGAAAGACGCGCGAGACGCGAAAGACGCGGACTCGGACGACGACGACTCCGTGGACGCGGCGGCGGTGGCGGCGGCGCGCGCCGCCGGCGAGGACGTGTTCCTGTGCGAGTACACGTACGACGCGCACTTCCAGCGGTTCAAGCGGCGCGTCGAGTGGGAGGAGGACGAGTTCTCGGACGACGAGGGCCGCGGCCGGAGCGGCCGCCTGGCGCGGGGGGAGGACCGCTACCTGGACGACTTTTCCGACGCGTCGGGGAGGGACGACTCGGACGACGCACCGGAGGACGAGGACGACAGCGGCGAGTGGCTGGCGGGTGGAAAGAAGAAGCGACGACGCCAGCGCGCCGACGACGACACACGAGCTCGGGCCGGGGCGGGTAAAGGTAAGAAACGCGCGAACGCGCGCGGTCGCGCGGTGAGCCGCCACATCGCCGCGTCTCGCCGCAAAGCCGCGGCGGCGTCTGGCGAAGCCGGCGTCATGGGCCTCGGCGCCATGGCGATTCGCAGGGTCGAGCGCGAGGCGCCGGCGACCAAGCTCGGCCGCGCGCGCTTGGCGCTTTCGCTGGCCACGACGCCCGGGTCGATGCCCTGCCGCGAGGCGGAGCGGGGCAAGATCTCCGACATCGTCGAGCAGGCCATCATCGAGGGGTTCGCGTGCCGCGGCCGGAGCGTGTACATCTCGGGCGTGCCCGGGACTGGCAAAACGGCGACGGTGCGTGAGGTGATTCGCGCGCTGCGCAAGAAGAGCCGCGACGGGTACCTTCCGCGGTTCAACCACGTCGAGCTCAACGGTTTGCGGTTACAGACACCCGCGCACGCCTACAGCGCGATCGCCGAGGAGCTGCTCGGCGAGCGCCTGAGCCCGCACCGCGCGTGCGAGGTTCTGGACGCGCGGTTCCGCGAGGGCCGGGGCGGCGACGGGCGCGTCACGATTCTCGTCGCCGACGAGATGGATCTGCTCGTCACGCGTTCGCAGCAGCTGCTGTACAACCTCTTCGACTGGCCCACGCACCGCGCGTCGCGGCTGGTCATATTGGGCATCGCCAACACGCTGGACCTCCCCGAGCGCCTGCTCCCCAAGATCTCGTCCCGGCTCGGGAACAACAAGGTGGTGTTCAAGCCGTACACCGCCGAGCAGCTCAAAAAAATCGTGCGCGCGAGGCTGGAAGACGCCGCCCTCTCGACGGCGCCGCCGGACGTTTTCGTCGGCGCGGCGAAGCTCTCGAACGTCGTCTCGACGGGCGAAGACGCTTTCGACGCGGTATCCATCGAGCTCGCGTCCAGGAAGGTGGCTGCCGTCTCGGGCGACGCGCGGCGCGTCCTCGAGCTCTGCCGCCGCGCCGCCGAGTTAGCGGAGACGCTCGCCGGGCGGCGATTCGACGAGGCGGAGGAGGCGGCGCGACGCGCGGGTTCGTCCGAAAGCGCCGCCGTCCGGGAAGCCGCGGTCTCGACGGACGGCTCCGCCGCGCTCGACCTCGACCGGTCGCGACGCCGCCTGCGCGCGCTGGACTCGGCGAAGGTGGAGATGCTGCACATCAAGGACACCATGTTCGAGATGTTCCAGTCGCCGCACATGCGCATGCTGGAGGCGGCGAGCCGCCACGACCGCATCTTCCTCTGCGCGCTGCTGCTGGAGCTGCGGCGCAGCGGCGTGACCGAGGCGTGCGTCTCGCACGTCATGCGCACGCACGAGCAGCTGTGCCGGACGCACGCGGAGCCGTTGCCCCCGGCGGGCGCGGCGGCGGGCATCGCGTGCCGCCTGGCCGCCAGCGGGCTGCTCCTCGCGGACCCGGGACGCCGCCGCGCCGCGCAGAGGGTGTGCCTCAACGTCCCTCTGGAGGATGTCGTGTACGCCCTGAAGGATGAGCGGCGCGTGCAGGAGCGGAAGGTGGCGGCGGCGACGGGCGCCGTCGCCGCGGCGGCCTCCGCGCGCGTCGCGCAGACGGACGCCGACCGCGGGGACATCCCGTGGATCCGGCAGATGGACCTGTGACCTGCGAGCGCGCGGGCGGACGACGGGCGCGCGGCGGCGGCGACGACGGGCGCGCGGGCGGCGAAGCGGTTTGTTTTTGGAGTGTTTTCGGGAAAAGCGTCGACGAAGCGTTTTACCGTACTTCCACGCCCGTTTCTCGCCCCGTGATTTCCGCGACATCTCCCGTCGCTTCGAGGACCCGAACCGACACGACCGTCACAGGGACGAACGCACGATGCACCGCGCCAGGAACAAGAAGAACGCCCCCGTGATGAGCGTCGTGACGAACGCGTACGCCGCGAACGCGAGCTTGGACGGCGCGTTTCCCGGAAACGCGCCGCTCGACGATGACGCTCGCGCTCGTTTGCGGCGGTCAAAGTCGGAACCGGCGGGGAACGCCCCGCCGGCGAACGCCGCGCGCATCGGCGAACGCCGCAGCCGCGCCGCCGCCTGCGCCGTGCCCGCGCCGGGCGCCGCGCGCGTCAGCGCCACCAGCGCCGATACGGTGGCGGGCTCCATGTTCAGGTCCGCGAAACACCCGACGTGCCCGCCGCCGAACGCCCCGAGGCTCAAGGCGGCGCCCGCGCGCCGCGACGCGCTCGACCGCTTTCCCGTACGAAACCCCTTTTTTACACACGCGTCGGGCTCGAGGGCGGCGGAGGCGCCGTCGCCGTCATCCTCCGCCGACGACGTCGCCGACGCGAAGTACACGCGCTCGGCGGGGGAGACGCTTTCGATCTCGGCGGCAGCGGCGAGCGCAAACGCGACTGTCGGCGCGCCGTTTTCCGACGACGCGTTGAACCTGGCGAAGTAGCCTTCCCCCCACGCGGCGTCGCCGTTGTAGCGCCACTCGCGGTCCTTCCGCGTCAGCCCCGAGGTCCACGGCTTGCGGAACCACTCCTGCAGCGCGGCGTCCAGCGCGCCGCCGACGCCGTTCACGAGCACGACGCCGCCGCGCGCGGCGAAGCGCCGCGCGTGCCACCTCAGCTTCTCGTCGCGCAGCACGCCCGCAGCTCTCGACGCGTCCACGGCGCCTTTCGCGTCCAGGCCGACGATGAGAAGCGCGCGCGGTCGCGCGCGTCGTTCCGAACGCGTCGTCGCGCCCTCGCCGCGGCCGGCCGGTCGCGACTCTTCCTCGCCGAGACGCACGGCGTGCGTCAGCGCCTCCGCCAGCGCGTCTCGAGCGGCACCGTCCGAGCCATCCACCCGGCCGACCGCGAGCCCGCTCCTCTCCAGCCCGCGGACGAGTCGCGCGACGTGCGCGTCGCAGCCGGTCGAGTCGGGGCCGCGGGCTATGCCGCCGACGACGATTGCGTCGACGTCGCGAAGCGTCGACGCGAACGCCATCGCGCGCCGCGCGGATGCGAAGTGCCTCCTCGCGCCCTCCCCGGCGACGAGATGTCTTTTTCGAACACGAGAGGCGCTTTTTTCTCGAACCGTCGTCTCAGATGTCAGATCTTCTGGCGCGCGCCAGCTCGCGCGTTTCGCCCCGGCCGTCGAAGCGCGCCGCCGCGATGTCGGGAACCTCCGCGGCAACCCCTAAGATGGACACGCGCACGTGCGTGTTTCTGGTGCTGACGCTCTCGGTCTGCGTCAACGCGTTCGCGTGCGTGCTGGCGACGCTTCCGATCCCCGGCTGGAGGAACGCGCGCGCTGCGCTCGGCCTGCTCACCTTCCGCGCCGCGCTGGTCAGCGCCCTGCTCGGCTTCCTGTACCGCATCGCGTACAGCATGAAGCGCCCGCCCTCGCGCACGCTCGCCGGCTTCAAGGCGGTGATGGACCCCATCGTCGACTCGAACGGGTTCCAGTACTCGGCGTACTGCCTCATCTTCCTGCCGGGCCGCCCGATCCCCACCGTGCTCTTCCCGCTGGCGACGTGCGCGGCGTACCAGGCGGGCACCATCCTGAACAAGCACTTCGGGCACACGGGCGCGTGGCAGAAGTCGGGGGCGGCGGCGCTTTTCGCGCACGCGCAGGAGAACATGCACAGGGCGATGATGACGTGCGCGACGATGGAGATCACCACGCTCCCGGTGGTGCTCGCAGAGCTCTTCACGCCGCGGCGCTCCTTCGCTCGCGCGTTCGCGCTGGCCAACCTGCTGCGCCGCCGGTACAAGTGCCCGGACAACACGGTGTTCCGGATCAAGTACACGTACTACGACGCGGGGTACTACCACCGGCAGTTCTGGCACATGCTGGACGAGAAGACCGCGCCCGCGATCGCGAGAGTGCCGCCGCTCGCCGCGCTCGTCGAGACGGCCAAAGCGCGCCTCGCGGGGACGAGCCCGCCGCGGAAACCGAAAGCGACGTGACGCGCGCGCGCGCGCGTCGGATGCCCGAAAGCGATTTCTTCGTAGTACGTAGAGAAAATGTTTTGTCGTCGCCTTTGAAGGCATCGCTCTACACACCGCCACCGCGAGACGCTTCTTTCCCGTCGCGTTCAGGGTATGTACTATCGTCGCCGCCCACCCCGCCGTCGTCGGAGCGCGCGACGCGCGCTCATCTGCTCGGCGGCACTCGGCACGCGTCGAGCGTCTGGCCGGCTTTCTCAAACCCCGGGAACATGGCGAAGTCGGGATCGATCCCGGCGCGGTCGATGTCGTGCAGACCCGGCGTGACGTATTTGCCCACCGTCAGCACCAGACCCGATCCGTCGCTCAGCTCGTACACGCTCTGGATCAGGCCTTTGCCGTACGTCCGCGACCCGGCTACCGTGGCGCGGCAGTTATCGCGCAGCGCGCCCGTGAGAATCTCAGACGCGCTCGCGCTGCGCCCGTTGACCAGTACCGCCAGCGGCTCCGACACCGACGCCGCCGTCGCGCTCGGGATGCTCTTGAGTCGCGTCGACGCGTCGCCGCCTCCGCCCTTCTTCGCGGTCGCCGCCACCTCCGTCTCGCCCTTCACGCCGCCGGCCACGACGCGCCCCTCCGTGTACGCGACGACGGTGGACGGCGGCAGGAACAGGCGCGCGATCTCGACGCCCGCCTGCACCAGCCCCCCGGGGTTGTCGCGCAGGTCCAGCACGAACGACTTCGCGCCCCGCGCCCGGAGCGTCTCCACGGCGGCCGCCACGTTGGGCTCCGCCAGGGCGTTGAACTCCTTCAGGCGGATGTACCCCACGTCGCCGCCCTCCATGCGAGCCGCCACCGGGTTCGCCGCCGCGCTGCTCCGCCGGAGGGTCACCACGCGCTCGGCGGCGGCGGCGTCGCCTTCCGAGCGCACGCCCACCGCCACCTCCGCGTTGGCGCTCGCCTGGATCAGCGAGACCGCCTGGAACGCGGACTTGTTCCTGGTCGCCACCCCGTCCACGGAAACGAGCTCGTCGCCCTGCTTCACCCCCGCGCGCGCCGCGGGCGAGTCCAGCACCAAGCCCAGCACGCGCAGCCGGGTCGGGTCCGCGGCGTCCTCGGCGATGTTCAGGCCGACGCCGCTGATGTCGTACTTCAGCAGAGGCGCGAACGCGGCGGGGTCGACGAACCGGGAAAACGGGTCGCCCAGGCTCCGCAACATGTCTCGAATCACGTCGTACGCCTCGGCGCGGCTCGTCGGAGGGTGCTTCGCGACCTCCTCGCGCAGACGCGCCCACCGCGCGCGGTCGAAACCGTCCGAGGCGCGCGCGGGGAGGAAGTTGTCGTCCACCACTTTCCACACCTCGTCGACGATCTGCAGGTCCGTCGCCGCCGCGGGCGCGTCCGGAACTCCGCCGGAAGAGTCGCGGGTGGCGAGTGCGGGCGCGTCCGCGGCGGCGAGCGCATCCTCCCGCGCGTCCTCGTCCGCGTACGCCACGGGGACGCCGCCGGTGATGACGCCGCCCACGAACGCGGCCACCGCCGAGCCCGAGGGCAAACCTTCCCCGAGCAGCACGCACGACGCCGCGGCGGCGGACACCAGAGCCGCCGCGGCGTGACGCGCGATGCCGGAAAGCGGAAGGTCGGGGAACGACGAAGGGGCGTCGCTCGCGTTCTCCGCGACGCCCCTGTCGTTCGATCCGCCGTCGGTGTGCGAGGCGGTCCCGCGGGATGCCGAGACGCGCGTGCGCGTCCGAGACCGAACCCTCCTCGTTTTACCCGAAACGACAGTCCACGGGCGGTGCGCGACGAGGGGCTTGGTCGCGGCGGCGCCTACGGGTGGGACGCCCATCGCGATCGAACCGCGTCGCGGGGTTCGGACGCGGACGAATCGCGAGCGCCCTTGTGCGCGACCTGCCAGCCCCGCGAAGGGTTATCCGTTTTCGCTCGAAGCGATGATCGCCGAAAAGTGGTTTGGCGAAACGTCGAAAACCTGCAGCGTGCTGCTGCGTCAGCACGTCGAATCGCCGGAACGTCGTCGCATTGCCTCCCGCGCTCGAGAGGCTCATCGAGAGACTCGTGAAAGCGAATCGCGCCGATCGTGCAGACACCTCCGAGCCCCCGATCGAGGATGATCGTCACGCAACGCCGCGCCGTGTGCCTGGCGCTCGTCGCCACCGTCGTGTTTCGCGTGCCGCTCATGCGGCTGGGCGACGCCACGGACGCGGACAACGCGATCAGCCCGCTGGACGTCGTCGCGTCGCAGCTCGTGCTTCCCGTGGAGCAAGGCGCGAACGGCGCGAAGCGGCACAAGGTACAGGCCGACGGCGACCCCGGCGATCTCGTGCGCGCGCTGCTGTACCCAGGCGAGCTCGGGCGCAGCGTGCTGGACGCGTACGCCTGCGCGACGGACAAGGGGAAAAAGTGCTCGCGCGAGATGCGAGCCACTTTTCCCGAGTGGAAATCCGCGGCGGACGTTCGGAAGCTGAAACGCCTGGACGCGAGGCTCAACTCGGCGTTCGGCTCGAGAAAGACCACGCTCATCGCCGGGAGCTTCTTCACCGTGGGCGCGGCGTTCCAGGCGGCGACGAAAGGAAGCCCGGGGACCCTCGGGGTGTTCTCCGTCGTCGCGACGCTCTGGTCGCTCGTCTCGGCGGGGCGGTCGGCCACGCCCGACGTTGGCCTCGTGATCGTGCTGGCGATGATGTACCAGTCCTACCGCATCGCCGGCGCCGCCAAGAGGGCGCGCGCGAAGAAGCGCAAGGCGGAGATCGAGCGCGTGCGCGCGGAGGCGGAGGCGGAGAAAGCCAAGAAGAAGAAGTGACGCGCGTCGTATCGAATACTCGTATCCTATTGTAGAGCGCCGTCGCCCGCGACGAGAAGGTCATACACGATATTACTAAAAAACTGATCTACTTTCTACTTTCTAAAGTGCGCACTGTATACTAGCTATACTAGTCGCCTCTGTGACGATTCCGGCGGTGTCGTTTGTGACGTGCTTCCACAGCCGCCTCTCTCTCCTTGACGAGCGCGTCGCCGCCGACCAAAAACGCGTTGTTCCCGACGTCCAGCAGCGCTTCGAATCCCACCAGCGCGTTTTCGTCCCCCTTGGCCGCGCGCAAGATGCGCCCGTCCTCGGCGCAGACGTGCCCCGTGGGCGGCCCGCACGTCCCCGCACTGAAATCGGTCGTCCCGGGTACGTACGAGTAGTGAATGTTCCAGAACGCGTCCGCGTTGCTCTCGGCGCGCGCCATCATCTCCTCGGCGACTTGGTACCGCAGGTAGTTGTCAACCTCGCGGCCGACCAAGCCGCCCACGTCGACGCCGAGCTCCCGAACGACTTCAGATAAACACGTCGCGATGGTCTCGTTCACGAGCGTCTCGCCGTTGACAACCTTTTCAGGCGCGCGCGCGTTTGGCGTTTTCGAAGCGTTCCGACGCGTCGACGAGACGCCCTCGTACTCGCGCACCGCGTCTTCCATCGCCGCCGTCGCTTCTTCGACGTACGACGCGTTCGTGTCGTCCGTGAACCACACGAGCGGCACGGACACGTTCCGCACGTCCGCGTCCGACGCGTTCGCCAAAGCGCACCGCACGAAGTCCGAGAGCGCCTCCGGGCTGGAGGCGCACCACTCGAGCATGTCCCCCCGGCGCACGTGTAACGCCGCGAACTTCGAAGCCGTCAGGTTTCGGTCTCCGTCGGCGACGATTTTTTCGTACCCGTAGAACGAGTCGCTTTCTCGAGCGATGACGTTTTTCGACGATTTCGAACCGAGACTCGGCTTCGACGACAAGACCGAAGTCGCGACGTCCGCCAGCCTCCGCACCACGCGGCCCGTGGTGACCTCCGCCAGGCCGCAGTCCCAGATACTCACGGAGCGAGGGAGCCGTTCATCGACGATGAGCGCGCGTTCGAGCGTCTTGAGTTCGACCGCGTACATCGGGTTCGTCGGAGCGTTCGCCTTCTCGGTATCGTTTCGCGGCGCGTCCCGCACCTCGCGTTCCCAAAACGCGTACCCCTCGCCCCACGTCGTCTCGAAGTTCATGCGCCAAAGGAACTTCGTTCCGTTCGAAGCGCACGCCATCGCCGCACGTAAATCCGCCACGATCTTCTCGTCGCTCAGCGTTCGCGATGATTCGTCCCCGATGATGACCACGTCCGGGTCGTCGTAGTACTCGCGCCGGATGGCGTCGGCGTCGGCGCGCCAGTCCATCAAAACGCGGAATGACTTTTTAGGCTCGCGACGACGCGCGCGCGCGTCGGCGTCGTCCGTCTCGAACGCCCACCCGTAGGGCACGAACGTCGCGTTGTCGAAGTAGGCGTCCCAGCGGTACTCCTCGGGCAAAGGCACGCCGTCGTTGTGGCCGAGGTCCAGGGAGTAATGCGGCGGCATGAGCGCCACCTCGGCGCACGCCAAAGACGCGAGCTGCGCGAGCACGCGGGAGAAGTACTCCTGCCGGTCGCGCAGGCCCGCGCGCCACGTGGTGTTGTACACGATGAGCGACCGCGAAGACGCGTTCAGGCGAAGGTAATCGCACGCCGGCCGACACAAGCCCAGGTCGGGGGGGATCCGAGACGGAAGCACCGCGGGGGCGCTGGGGGGGGGCGCGCCCGAGCTCGCGGCGACCCACACCGCCAACACCACCAGCAGGGAGATGAGAACACCCGCCAACACCCCACGTGACAGGCGGAACGTGCTCTCCTTGCCTTCCCGCTCGGCTTCCTGGGAGTCCCGGGAGTCTCCAAGCAGATGCTCGGGCTGGGGTGCGCTCCCGTAGAACCGCCATCGCGGCATGGCGCCTTTTCCAAGTGGGCGCCGCGCGGCCACGGGATGCCGAGAAAACGAGCGTCTTGACGGTCTCGGAAGTCTCGGTCCGAGTGAAACGTCCGGGGAGCTGGGTCCGACTGTTCTGGCGTTGTTGGGAAAATTTCGAAGGACGACCGGACGAAACGGCGGCGAGCGTAGGCCACACCTCACGGCGCGTCGCCGCTGGCGCGAGACCCCGACGTTCAGCCGCGCGGGGAGAAACGCGATGCTCGCGTGCGAACCCCGGCGGTGACACCGCGAACGCGCGCCCCTGAAGGCACCGGCTCGATCGCGAATCCGTCGCGACGATGCCCGTCTCGAGCCTCGGCACCGACCGAGACGATGCGCCGGCGAACGCGGGAAGCACGCCGTATGCGCCCCCCCCGAGACGCACGGGGACTGGCATGCTCACCCTCGGGTGGGCGGTGGACCAGTCCCGGCGGGCGTTCCGCTCGAAGAGCCGCGGGAGCAGGGTGCACCCCGACGGCAGACGCTCCGCGAGCAGCCGGGGCGACGGCACTCCGGGGACGCCGTCGCGCGGCGGCGCGTCTCGGGAGAACGACGCGGGCGCGCGGAGTCCCACGAGCCCCCGCCGCGTTCCCCCCGGCGCGGGGCAGGGAACGTGTTTGGGCGCGGTGATGGCGCTGATGGGCTTCGGGCGGGGCGGTACCAAGGCTGTCGCCGCGGCGGAGCGCGCGCGCGAAGCCGCACGGCGAGGCGCGCGAAACGGTCATTCGCGTTTGGCGTCCACGCCCGAGCTCCGTCCGACGCCATCCTCTCGGGCTTCGCGCGGCAGCGAGTCCAGGCGGCACCGCCGCACGCCCCGGACGCCAGGGTCGGAGGACAAGAGTGTCGTGTCGATGTCTTCTCGCGGCGCGTTTTCTGGGCCTCCGCCTCCGTCGCGCTCGGCGTCGATGCGGTTCGCGCCGGCGCCGGGCGACGACGCCGACGGGCGAATGAGCAACCTGTGGAACGACCCGAGCCCGGCGTCGCGCGGCACGGAGGTTCCGAGCGCGGCGACGGGCGAGACGTACTCGCACGCGGGCCGGTTCGGGGACGACGGCTGGAACGGTCTGCGGGCTACGCAGGAGGCGCGCAGGGAGCTGTTCTCGTCGACGCCCTCGGACAGAAACCAGTCGCGGGGATGGTGAAGCGCGCGAAGCAGCTACTTTTACTAGACTACAGTAGCTAAAAATAGTCTCTCATAAAAGGCGCGTCCCGCGGCGAGAGCATTCATCGTTCCTTCTCGGGAAAGAAACGCGCGTGTGGTCGTACAACCTTGTAGTACATAGTCTATCATACCACGCGGCGGCGCTCGCACCTTTCGCGGTCGCGCATCCGACGGGTCGCGCGAGACGCCCTGCGTGCTATCGTTCGACGCCGGCTATCGTTCGACGCCGGCGCGGCGCGCCCCGCGACCCCGCCGACCCTACCCCCCCCCTCAAAAGCTCACCACGCAGTTCCCCACGACCCGCTCGTCGAAGACTAGCGCGGCGTCGCGCGCGGAGAGCGCGTCGCGTATCCGCGCGCGCGCGTCGGGCGCCTCCGCGCACTGCTGCAGGACGCGCAGCGCGTTTTCGGCAACCGACGCGTGCGCGTCTCGGAGCAGCGCGACGAGATCGAACAGGGCCGGCGTTTTCGCCAGCGCGCTCTTACACTCGATCTCAACGGCGAGACACATCAACGCCCCCGTGGCTTGGAGCCGCACGTCCGCGTCCCGCGACCGCAAAAGCGGGAAGAGCGACGCGAGCGCGCCCTGCTCGAGCGCCGCGATTTTCCCCGCCGAGCGCTGACACACGTTTTTCAGGCACCGCGCCGCCGCGGCTTTCAGGAACGCGCCGTCGGGCCGGGACGTCCGCGCGGAGACCGACTCCAACACGGTTTTCATCGAGAGCACCGTCTTCGCCTCGAGCGCGCGCGTCGTGCCCTCGTCCGTCAGCGTCAAGAGCGCCAGCGTCTCGCAGCACAGCGTCTTGGCGGCGGCGCTCGCGGGGGGCGCGTCATCAACCGCCGCCGCCGCCAAGAGCACCGGCACGTCGCCCTCGGCGGCGCGGAGCGCGGCGGCGGCGCCGTCGGCGTGTTTCGCCGTGGACGCCAGGAACTCGCCCGCGGCGACACGCACGCTCGTGGTGTCATCCTTGAGCAGCGCGGCGGCCGCGACGAGCGCGTCGACGGCGACGATGGACCCGCGGCCCTCCAGCGAATGCGCCAACGACCGCAGCAGCGCGCACGCCAGCGTCTTGTTTTCCGCAGTCTCGTTCTCGCGCGTCAGCGTCGCGGCGAGCGGCGCAGCCACCTCGCACGCCACAGCCTCCGCCTTAGCCTCCTGGTCCGTTATCAAGCCGAGCAGGTACCGCATGCAACGCGCGCGCTCGCCGGGGGAGAGGGTTTCCGAGCCGGTCCCCGCGATCGCGGGGAGGCGGAGCGCATCCACCAGTTTGCGCACGCGCCGGCCCCCGTACGCCACCGCGATTTCGGTGGGGACGACGTGCTTGGGGAAGGGCTCCGAGCGGTCGGGGTGGCGGTCCTGCAGGCCCTGCGGGTCGAACGCGCGCATCGCGTGGTTCAAGTTGACGTGCTTGACCATCGCGAACGGGAGAGGCGCGCGCGCGACCGCCGCGAGGCCTGAATGGCCGAGGGCACCGAATTAAGGTCCACGCCGAACCCGAGCGCGCGTCCCCGCCTCGGTTCGGGTCCGCGCGACGACGGCGCGACGGCGCGCGGGGCGTGCGCGAAGTCGCGGCCGGAACGTGCGGTGCCCGTTTGAGCCGAAGAAGCGAGGCGACGCTCGCGAGCACCTTTCTTGAGCGAACGCGTTCTTCTCGACGGTTCAAGGCTTCGAGCCAGCGGAACTTCGTGTTTTCTCGTCACTCGGGCGTCCGGCTTCGGCGGAGTGCGGACGGACGAACCACGAACGTTGTGTTGTTATCACGCCTTCACGCGCCCCGAATCGCGTCTACCGGATCCGCGCGGCGACCGAGCGTCACGCGGGCGGGCGCGATGGCGGAGCATCGAAAGGCCAAGGCCAGGCAGTGGCTCGATGAGACCTTCCCCGAGACTCCGCCCGGTGCGGACGTGGAACCTCTGATCCCCGAGCCCGCGGAGACGAGCGAGGATCCGAACGGAGGCGCGTCCACTTCCGCGCCCTCCGCGTTCCCGCCGGACGTGCCGCCCTCCGACCCCGTGCTGGACGACGTCGACGAGGACGACACGCCCGCGCCTCCGTCGGCGAGGCCCGAGGCGCGCCGTCGTAGGGAGAAGCGAGAGAGGCGACGGGGTGGTGAGGGCGTGACGTTCGCGCCCGGGACGTCCGGGGACGCCTCCGGGGAGGAGGACGATCGTCCCCTCGGACGGTCCGGGGGCGACGGGAGACGCGGCGGGCGCGGCGGCGGGCGCGGGCGCACGTTTCTGGAGTGGATCGGGTTCATCGTCGGCTTAGCGCTGCAGATCGCGATGGACGTCGCCATCATGTTCACGCCGTCCATCAAGAGCAGGCAGAGGAGGTACGGCGTCGCGGACCACGCGCGCCGGCGGAGCGCCGCCGCGGCGAGAACGCCCGCCGAGACGAACGGTCCGAGGCGAACGCGCGGCGCGCCCCGCGAACGAAGCGTCGAGGAGGACGACGAGTTTCGTCCCGCGCGGCGGGGCACGGCCGGCGCTCGACAGCGCGCGCTGGACCGCGCGGACGTGCCTCCCGAGTTGCGGGGACGCGTCAGCGCCGCGCGCTGGAAACAAGAGCTCCGCGCCTTCCACGAAGAGCAGCTGCGTCTGGCGGCGGCGCAACGGCGCGGCGCGGGGGAGGCGGCGCGAGACTCCGCGGCGGCGGCGGCGCGCAAGAAGGCCAGGGAACGCGCTACGGAACACGCGCGGCGAGAGTTGCGGTAGTGCGGACGCGCGAGCGTGTGGGTTTCGAGTCGCGGCGGTATACACCGCCGCGATCGGTCGACGCGTCGCGGAAAAACAAAAGGCGTTAGAAAGTAATATCCGGAGCGTCTCCGGCGTTTGCGTCAAAAAAGAATGTCGCGCGTCGCGTCACTCGCTTACGCGCTCTCGGCGCTCTTGGCGCTCGTCGCCTCGTCCACCAAGTACACCAGACCCTTGAATGGCACGCCGTCCGAGTGGTTCGAGAGCGACATCTCGCACGTGCGCGACGTGGAGTAGCCGTCCGAGCACGACTCGGGCAGGTCCAGGTACGAGAGCGACGACCCGGTGAGCTCCGGATAGCGCATGCCGCGGTCACCCGCCATGCCGCAGCACGAGATGCCCGAGGGCGTCACTTGCTCGGCGCACAGCCCGGCGATCTTCGCGAAGGTGTTCTCGACGCCCAGCTTCTTGGACGAGCACGGGACGTGGATCGCGACGTGCTCGCGCACCTTGTTCCACTCCAGCTTGTCCACCAGGTGGTTGGAGATGAACTCCGCGGGCTCGTACAGCGAGAAGCGCAGCGCCGGGTTGGAGAGCTGCTCCTTGATCTGCGCCAAGCACGGGCTCGTGTCGACGACGATGGGCAGCTTTCCCCCCTCGGAGGCGATCATGAGCGCCTCCTCCAGCTCAGAGCCCTTCGCCGAGGCGGTGGCTTTGAAACCGCGGCTGTTGAACAGCATGCCGCAGCACGAGTTGGACAGACCCGCGGGGTACACCACCTCGTAGTTCGCCTTCGCGAGCACGCTCATCATCGCGTCGGCGACGCCCCCCGCCGCCTGGTCACCCTTCGCCGGGCCCATCATGCGCGTGACGCACGAGGGCAGGTACACAACCTTGCGGGGCAGGCCCTTGCTCGCCTGCGCCGCGGCGGAGGCCGGTACGTGCGGCGCGGGCAGCTTGGGCGCGCCCGTGGGCATGTGCTCGTTCCAAACGGGCACGAGGTTCCCGGTGGCGCTGTTGAGCGCGCCGGACACGGCGCGCAGCGCGCCGCCGCCGAGAAGCGAGTGCGCCAGGCTGACGGCGTTGAGAAACGGAGGCACGGCGCCGGCAAACGCGCTGAAGTTGTTCGCCAGCGCGTTCGCGCCGCGCGTCGCGGTGGTCTGCTTCTTGAGCTCGCGCTCGCGGAGGCTCTTGATGAGCTCGCCGGTGTTGATGCCGACGGGGCACTTCACCTGGCACATGCCGTCCGCCGCGCACGTCGCGTCGCCCTCGTAGGTGAAGATGTCGAGGAACTCGTCCAGGCGCGCCCGCTCCTCGTTGGTGGGCGCCTCGATCGCCTGCAGGCGTGAAATCTCGCGGTAGACGGTGATACGCTGGCGCGGCGTCAGCGACAGGTCTCGCGAGGGGCAGTTGCTCTCGCAGAACCCGCACTCCATGCACATGTCCACGATGGGGTCCGCCACGGGCTTGGGCTTGAGGAACTTCTGGTGCGTGTCCTTGTCGCGGTTGAGAATCACCCCCGGGTTCAGGACGTACTCCGGGTCGAACAGCTCCTTGAGTTCCCACATCAGCTCGTACGCCTTGGTCCCCCACTCCATCTCGACGAACGGCGCGACGTTGCGCCCGGTGCCGTGCTCAGCCTTGAGCGACCCCTGGTACTTCTCCGCGACGATCTCGCACAGCTCCTGCATCATCGCCGCGTACTTCTTCACCTCCTCGTCGTTGCGGAAACCCTGCGAAAACACCAGGTGCAGGTTCCCCTCGAGCGCGTGCCCCATCACGGACGCGTCGTCGTACCCAAAGCGCTCGAACATGTCGATGAGGTCCTGGGTCATGTCCCCGAGCTTGTCCACCGAGCACGCGACGTCTTCGATGAGCACGGACGTGCCCGCCTGCCTCGACGACCCGACCAGGGGAATCAAACCCTTGCGCACGTCCCAGTATACCTTGTACACCGCCTCGTCCTTCATGAACGGGTACGTCGACTCGCGGTCGTTCAGGTAGTCCATGTTCGCGTTATCCAGCGCGCTCGACACAGCCTTGATGCCTGCGTTGAGCTCGTCGTCCGTCGCGCCGCGGCACTCGATGAGCAGCGCGGCGCCGGTTTTTGGCGCATCCGCGATGGTGGGCACGAGCCCGATGATCTGCTCGTGACCCTCGCACTGCGTGAGCGACGCGCGGTCAAACAGCTCCACCGCGTCCACGTCCGTCTCGCTACGGAGCACGGCCGCGGCGCGGCACGCCTCGCGCACGTCCTTGAACACGATGAACGCCGATGCTTTGTGCGGGTGGTCCACCACGGTGTTGTACGTCGCCTGCGACACGAACCCGAGCGTGCCCTCGGAGCCGATCATCAGCCTCTTGATAATCTCGATCGGGTCCGAAACCGGGTGGTCCACGAGCGCGTTCATGGAGTACCCCGTCGTGCACTTGATGGCGTGCTTCTTGGTGATGAGCGCGCTCAGCTGCTTATCTGCCTGCACGCGCGACGCGAGGTTCACGACGCCTTCCACGAGCTTCGCGTGCGACTTCAGAAACGACGCGCGGCTGGCGGGGTCCGCCGTGTCCAGGACGGTGCCGTCGACGAACACGATGCGCATGTCCTTCAGCGTGTGGTAGGTGTTCTGCTTCACCCCGCAGCACATCCCGGAGGAGTTGTTCGCGACGACGCCGCCGATCATGCACGAGTCGATGGACGAGGGGTCGGGGCCCATCTTGTACTGCACGTCTAAGCCGTTCTGCTGCTTGTACTTCGCCAGCAGGCGGTTCACCTCGCCGAGGATCAACCCGGGCTCGACCGTGATCTCCTTGCCGTCGTTCTTGATCTCGTAGTTTCTGAAATTCTTGCCGGTGTGCGACAGCTTGAGCAGGATGGAGTCCGTCACGGCCTGGCCGGAAAGAGACGTCCCCGCGGCTCTGAACGTGACGGGCGTCTCGTGCTTCGCAGCCATGGGGAGAATTTCCCCGACCTCTTTTTCGTCGTGCACCTTGACGACCACCTGCGGGAGCAACCTGTAGAAGGAGGCGTCCGTTCCGTAGGCGAACGTCTTGACGGGATCCGTGTACACGCGCTCCTGCGGGACGAGCTTGGTGACGTCCGCGCGGAAGTCGGTGTACCGCCCGTCGTCGATGCGGCCGCCGTCGACGTTGGCGTACTGCTGAACGGGTGTACGGAGAGCGACTGGGTATACCGTGCCGCCATTAACGTTCACGCTGTCCACCACGTTGCTCGCCTGCGCGGGGGCCGCGTTGCCTCTGGACGCGGCGGCGACGGCGCGCACGACCGTGGGGCGCGCCGTGCGCGCCGCCGAGGGCGTGAACGCCCGGATCATCTGCACCACGCTTCGTTGGCGCCTCATGATCGTGGCCTACCTGCTGGGCGCCGACGGCGCGCGCGTGGTAAGTGACGTGGATGCCTAACGGGAACGGCCGACGAACGCGGATCCCGCCGATCGCGCCGATCGGATGCCACGTCATAGCGAGGGTGCCGAACGATTTTCATTTAAATAGAGTTAGCAGTCACAAAAAAGTGTAAAACGGCGAGGTATAATAACGGCCGACCCGACTCGACCCCGATGGTCGTGGCTTGCAGGATCCTGCATTCCACGGCTCTCAACGCTCGCGCGATTCTTAAATTTTCACCGCGTAGCGTCTGTCTGCGCTTTTTCGTTGTGCGCGATTGGACCCGCCGGCGCGCCGGGGATGGATGGGCGCCGCGGGGAAGCGCGCGCACAGCGCGACGGAATCGAAACCCCCGGATGGTGACCGTCCCCCCGACCCCCCCGAGGAGCTGCTCGTGCTTCACCTGGACGACGAGGACGCGTCCGACCCCGAGGAGGTGGCCATCGACAGTCACGGGCGGGTCAACGGGGTAACCGCGTGCGTGACGACCCGCGACGCGCACGTCCTCGACGTGCGCACGAAGGTGGCGACGAACGCACTGCCCCGCGCCGCCGCCGCAGACCTCTTCGGGGACGTAGAGGCGGCGTTCGTCGGGGACTCGTTCTGGCTCGGCGTCAACGCTCAGCCCCGGTGCGCGCTCGAGCACCTCGCGCGCGCGGTGTTTTCGGCGCACGCGCGCGGATGCGCGTCGCGCTTCGACGCGCGAAAGACGGGCGCGGAGTGGTGGGTGCAGCTCCGACGGGACACGTGCGAAGGCGAGCGCGTGAATCCCTTCAACCCGGACGACGCGAGCGATCCAGCGGGGGTGTCTTTCCACTGGGACAAGGACGAGAGCCTGGTGGACGCGTACGGGGTGAACGTCCACCCGGCGCTCTCGACGGTGACGTACCTCGGAGACTCCGGCGCGCCCACGATGGTGGCCGACAAAACCGCCCCGGTGATGTACGAGGACATCGAGGCGTTCAGGGGAGCGATACCGCACGCGGTGCTGTCGCACCCGGAGACGGGGAAGCACCTCAGCTTCGACGGGAGGATGCTGCACGGCGCGCCGCGCGAGCTGGCGCGCGCGGCGCCGCTGGCTGGCGGCGCGAAGAAAAAGCCGACGCGCGCGACGTTTCTCGTCAACGTGTGGCTCGGACACAAGCCCGCGGACGTCGAGCCCTTCCCCGCGGAGGCGCTCGGCGAGTTCCCCTCCTCGGCGAGCGCCTCCGTGGGGGACGCGTTTTGGACGCGAACGGCGCGCGCGATGGAGGCGAACATCCGGCGGGACGCTGCGCCGCCGAGCCGGCGCGCGGACGTGAAGGATGGGGACGGACGCGAAAGGCGCGAGTACGCGTTCGGGGAGACTGGCACGGAGCACGTGCTGGTGCTGCCGCGCCTCGGCGACGGCGCTTCGGGGGCTTCGGGGGCTTCGGGGGCTTCGGGGGACGGGACGGTGGCGTTTCGGTTCGAGAGTCGGTCGGGGTGCGCGGTGGTGGAGCACCCGTCGCGGAAACGAAGGCGGTCCGCGCGGGGGAAGGGTCGCTGACGAAGACGAGCGCGCGGAAGGCGACGGCGAACGTCGAGATGATCGATCAATCGTCGCCTTATTTAAGTACTACCTTCGTAATATTTACCGTCATTTGCGATCGTACGCCCACTGGAAAAACCCGCAGTCGCCCCCGTTGGCGCGGTCGCCCGCGGGGCGGGGACACGCGAAGAACACGCGTCCGAAGTTCGGGCCCGCTTTCGCGACCTTGCGCACTTTCGCCGTCTCGCCGTGGCCGCGACATCGAGGCGGTTTCTGACGTTCCCGAATGCGACGCCACGCGTCCACCGTCTCCTTCGACGCCGTCGCCGTCGTGGAAGGCGCCGTCGGCGCCGCCGGAGATTCAGGCGGACCTGAGTCTCTTTCCGCGTCGGCAGCGGCGCCTTGAGAAGTCCCCATCGGCGATCCAGTCGTCGCCTCCGCCGCCGCGTCGGGCCGTTCCGCCCCGCCTGAGCCGCCCGCGTCGTCCGCTCGCGCGCCTTTCCGCGCGAAAAACGAACGTATGGAGACGTCGCCTTTCCGCTTGGCGCCGACGGAAACGCCCGCCGAGCGCGGAGACGACTGAGACGACTCCGCCGCCGGCGGCGGAGCGCCTTTCCGGTAGAAACCCGTGAGCCTCGCCTGGCGACCCGCGCGCGCGAGCGCCGCGCTGCTCACCAGCGCCGGCGCGCCGCGAGCACCGCGGGTCGCGACGTCATCCGCGTGCCGAAAGACGTCCTCGCGCGCGGCGACGGTGACGAACACGGGACAATGGTCCGACCCCGGGTGCGATTGCGCGATGCCGCAGCGGGTCACGTCGCGCGCGATCGCCGGGTCCGCGAGGAAGTAGTCGATCCTCGACCCGTGGTTCGTCAGCTGCGCGCCCGCGGCGACGTTCCAGCACGTGTACGCGCCGGCCACCCTGGGGTACGCCGCGCGGAACACGTCCACCAAAAGCGCGGGCTCCGCGCCGGGGGTACGCGTCTCGGGGGCCGGACCGCCGCCGCCGGCCGCCGCCGAGTTGCCCGTGGCGCGCGCGAGCCACGCTCGCGCCGGGTTGCTCGCGATGAACGCGGCGTCCTCCGCGGGTCCGCGTCCCGCGGACGCGTGCGCGGCGTCGATCGCCGCCGGCGCGACGTTCCAGTCCCCGCACAGGAGCACGCGGCGGCCCGCGGCGCGCAGCGCGCTCCACCGAATCGCCGCCGCGTCGAGGAAGTCGCGCTTGAACTCGGCGCGCGCCTCCGCCTCCTGCGCGTCCGAAGAGGTGACCGCGGGGACGTACAGATTGAACAGCACGAAGGCGCCGAAGTCCACCAGCACGCACCGGCCCTCCGCGTCCAGCTCTTTCATGCGCGAACGCGTGAACCGCGCGCGCATCGCGCCGCGGTGCGTGTTCGCGTCGCCGACGCGCACCTCTTTTTCCCCTTCCGCGGAGGCATCTTCGGTTAAGACCCCGGTGATGCCCTCCTCCGCGCCGACGACGTTCATACCCGCGCGGAAGTACGTCGCCACGCCCGCGTAGCCCGATTTTCCCTTCTTGCCGTTCGCGTCTCGGCACATCGAGAACGCGCTGTCCCAACCCGGAGGGCACGCCAGCGCCGGTGTCAAGTCGCCGCGCCCGGTGAGCTTGGTCTCCTGCAGGCACACCACATGCACCTCCTCCCCGAGCGACGCCAGGAGCGCATCCACGGACCCGTACCCGAGCTGGCGAGACACGCCGTGCTCGTCCTTCGCGGCGACGCGATCGGCGGTTCTGCTCGCGTCCACGAGCTGCCGCAACCCTCGCAGGCCGATGTTCCACGAGACCAGCGTGATCGTGGCGTCGGTGCGTCCGCTCGTGGAGGCCTCAGCATCGCGCGTGACGGCGCGCAGAGGAAGGGTCACGAAAGGCGAGGGAGGGTCCGCCGCGACGCGCATCGCGCGGAGTCGAAGAATGAATCGTGAGCCCCCTCCGGCGCCCCCTCCGGCGCCTCCTCCGGGTGGTCGGTTGTCGGCTTTTTCTTCGCGCCGGTATTAAGAATCTCTTCGCCGGAAGGTACGTCTGGGTTCCGCGGTCCTGTCAGGATGGAGGGGCGGGTCGGAAGGTACCACCGCTCACTCAAGGCTTCGCGCGCGCATACTTTTGCGTTTGGAGTCGGAACTTCCCCCGCCTCCAGGCCCCCGCGCGTGTGCGGCTCCTGGTTATGACGCGCGATGGGTTGGAGGTAAAAGCGACTTTTAGATAGGTGCCACGTCATGCACGTCCGATGTGAAAAAAAGCGTTTCCGATCTCAGATCTCAGATCTCGGTCGCGGCGCGCACAACGACGCGCGCGGGGCACGGGTTTAGGGTTTAGGGTTTAGGGTTTAGGGTTTAGGG
>MDSV01016923.1_pt1 | contig 24375 bp, 20 predicted proteins | sample 810851 | NCBI WGS metagenome assembly MDSV01 (sample SAMN05326640, study PRJNA326480) | marine metagenome | isolation source: seawater | place: Atlantic Ocean: North East | collected 2012 | reverse complement strand
GGCAAACCCCACTGGGAGCAAGGTTAAATAGAGAGGACGCTGCACTTAGTGCAAAAAACGGTCTTAAGTTAGTCTTCTGGGTTAACCGCTTGAGCTTAAATGTGAGTTTAAGCCTAGAGAAATGACATCTTCAATGACAGAACCCGGCTTATAGATTATCTGGCTAACTCCTGACTAAAGTTCTACTTTTGTACTGATTAAGAAAATCATTAATTTATTGACTATTTTATAAAAACCCATACTATCCCAAATAATCCCATAATGGAGGGTGATTTGAAAATAACAAAAAAAATAAGGTTTTTACATAATTATGTTTTTATCAAGTTACGAAAACAAAATAGACAAGAAAGGTCGGGTTTCTGTGCCAGCCACTTTTAGATCACATTTAAGTTCAATGGGTTATAACGGGTTTATAAGCTATCCATCTTTTAATCATCCAGCTTTAGAAGCATGCTCGCAAGACAGAATTGAGAAGCTATCAAATACGATTGACTCATTAAATCCATTTGAGGAAAAAAGAGATTATTTTGCCACTTCAATTTTGTCTGAAAGTGAAAATTTACAATTTGATACTGAAGGAAGAGTTTCGTTATCAAAAAAATTATTAGAGCACGCAAAAATTAAAAATAGTATTTTATTTGTTGGCTTAGGCAAGACATTTCAAATTTGGGAACCTAAAAATTTTGATAAATTTAAAATATTAGCAAGAAAAAAAGCTTTTCAAAATAGATCTAATCTTAAATGGGAAAATAAACAGAAAGGGGAGTTATGAGCATAAATGTTGGAGGTGGAGAATTAAGAGAATTAAAACCTAGAATTTTAGTTATAGGTGTTGGTGGAGCGGGAGGAAATGCAATTAACGCAATGATAGATGCTGGAATGCAGGGGGTAGAATTTGTTGCGGTAAACACAGATGCTCAAGATTTAAAAATGAGTAAGGCTGATGCAAAAATACAAATCGGTATGAATTTAACCAAAGGCCTTGGAGCCGGAGCTAAGCACGATATAGGCCAAGCTGCTGCTGATGAGTCGATTAATGAAATAGTAAATTATATTCAGGGAAGCAATATGGTTTTTATAGCTTCAGGTATGGGAGGTGGAACAGGTACTGGAGCATCGCACGTAATTGCAAGAGCTGCAAGAGAAATGAATATTTTAACTGTTGGTGTTACCACGTTACCTTTTGCATATGAAGGTCCGAAAAGAATGAGAAGAGCAGCAGTTGGACTCGAAGAATTAAAAAAACATTTAGACACTACTATTGTAGTGCCAAATCAAAACTTATTCAAAATTGCTAATGAAGCAACTGGATTTGAAGAGTCATTTAGTCTTTCAAATGATGTCTTAAAACAAGGTGTGCAAAGTATTACAGATTTAATGGTAAGACCAGGAATGATAAATCTAGATTTTGCTGATGTTGAAACAGTAATGAGCGCTAGTGGAAAAGCAATGATGGGAACTGGCGAAGCCGACGGGGAAAATAGAGCAATGGCAGCTACTGAGTTAGCTTTAAACAACCCGCTTATAGACGAATATACGTTACAAGGAGCAAAAGGATTACTTGTTAACATAACTGGAGGTAGCGATATAAAACTTTTTGAAGTTGATGCAGCTGTAAACAAAATTAGAGCTGAAGTTGATCCAGAGGCAGAATTAATTTTTGGCGCGATTAAAGATGAAAATATGAATGGTAAAATTAGAGTATCGATAGTAGCAACTTCTCTTAAAGGATCTACGATTCACTCAGAAAATAAACCATTTTTAAATGTGGTTAATGGCTCAAGTAGCAGAAACAAGTCTTTGACAGATAATTTGTTCTCAAAGAATAACATCGATCAAAATATTGTTGGCTCAATAGATGGTGCAACTGCCCTTAAACTTGACGAGAGTTATGAAATTAAAAATAGCGAAGAACAAAGTACAGTTATAGATAATTTTGAAAGCAAAGAAGAAAATCAAATAGCAGAAGAAAGTTCACACAAAATAAATCAAAATGATGAATTTCCTTCTGGAGTATCAATTGAAAGCGCATCATATATGGAAAATAACTCGGATATGGCTAATCAGGGGTCTTTTACAGAAGGTATCGCAACACATGAAAATATTGAGGAAGAATATACCCCAAAACTTTTCTCTGAAGAACAAAATTTAGAAAACGTAGACTTAGAAGAAGTAAAAGAGGAAAATAAAACGGATCAATTATTTGATCAGGATAATAATGAAGATGAGGAATTTGAAATTCCTGCATTTTTAAGAAGACAAAAGTTCTAATGATCAAATTTAAAATTAATGAAAACTCAAAAATCATCTCTGGAAACCTCACATTTTCCAGTTATGTTGAGTGAAGTTATCCAAATTTCCTCTCCCTCTAAAGGCGGTCTTTTTGTTGACTGTACTTTTGGTGGAGGCGGATATTCTCGAGCTTTACTTAAATTCCCTAAAACACATGTGGTCGGATTAGATAGAGACTCTGCTGTAATATCAATAGCAAAAGAAACAGAAAAAAAATTTAAAAATAGATTTAAATTTTATCAATTAAAATTTAGTCAAATTGACAAATTATTTACAAAAGAGGTGGATGTAATCATTTTTGATTTAGGACTTTCATCTATCCAGCTTAATAATTTTAAAAGGGGTTTTTCATTTAAATCTAAGGAAACATTAGACATGAATATGGGTTTGTCCGATATTTCAGCTCAAAAAGTCGTTAATAATTTAAGCGAAACAGAATTAAAGTTAATTATAAAGATTTTAGGAGAAGAAAAAGAAGCATCCAAAATTGCAAAGAATATAGTAAAAGCTAGGACAGAAAAACAGATTACCAAAGTTGACGAATTAGTAAAAATAATTGAGAAAAGCAAGCGAAAGAATTTTTCAAGTAAAATTAATCCAAGTACAAAAACTTTTCAGGCACTAAGAATTTTTGTCAATAAAGAAATCTCTGAGCTAATTAAAGGCATTATCATAGCAACAAAACTTTTGAGACCTGGAGGCAAGATCTTAGTAGTAAGTTTTCATTCTATTGAAGATAAAATTGTAAAATATTTCTTTAGTAATTTTTCAAAAAACAGATCAAAACCGTCGAGATACGTTCCAGAGGAAAATGATGACTATTTAAATCTTTTTGAAAAATATGACAAGAGAGTTATAAAGCCGTCAAAGCCTGAGGTAAACAAAAATAAACCATCACGATCTGCAAAATTAAGATTTGCAATAAGAAGCAAAAATAAATTTGTTTTTCCCAAAGATATTTTTCAAAAATTTAATAAATATTTAGAAATTGAGGCTTTTAATGTTTAGATTTAAATTTATAATTTCGATTTCAATCTTTTCACTTTTACTTGTAGGAACGTCAATAGTAAAAAATAAAACTAGAGAATTAGAAAAAAAAATTTACCTTAAAAGTAAAGCTATTCACTTAGTTGAAAAAGATTTAAACGAATCTTATCTTGATTTTTCATATTTAACTTCCCCGTCAATAATTGAAAAAAAAATAGAACTTTTAGAAAGTAATAAATATTTTCCTATGAAGCATTCAAAAATATTTTTAAATTTATCAGACTTTATAGATCTTAAAAATAAATTAGCAATTCAAGAATTTCAGAATGAAAAAAAAATTAAAAAAAAATAAGAATTATAATACCAATCAATCAAGTTTCTATTTCGAGGATTATTTAGAAACTAATAAAAAAAATAAATATTCTGAAAAAAACAATTTGAGCCAAGATAGAATTTATTTATTATTTTTCTTATTTTTTTCATTAATTTTAATTTTTAGTATTAAAATTATTCATGTTTATTTAAATAATATTGATTTGTTTAATCAAAAAAACACACCAAAAAAATATACTCTTTTAAGACGAGATATTACGGATAGAAACGGTATTTTAATTTCAAGAAATATTAAATCATATCACGCAGCAATTAACCCATCTCTTATAAAAAACAAGGACAACTTTCTTATTAAGTTAAGACTAAATTTACCTGATGTTCCTATAAAAGATATAGAAACAAAACTTAAAAAAGGAAAATATTTTTATTTAAAAAAACGTATCGATCAAATGGATAAAAAAAAATTATGGAGTCTCGGTGAAAAAGGTATTGTATTTGAACCTTTTCAGTCAAGAATATATACCCATGGAAATTTATTTAGCCATGTCATAGGACAGGTTGATTATGATAATTTTGGTATTTCGGGAATAGAAAAATATTTTGACAAAAATCTAAAAGATAAAAAGTTATCAAAAGAGCCCCTTCAGCTAACATTAGATACCAATATTCAACATTTAATAAGCAAAGAACTTAATGATGCCTTAGTAACTTTTCAAGCAACAGGAGGCGGATCCTTACTAGTAAATGTTGAAAACGGGGAAATTTTATCTTTAGTTTCTCTTCCTAACTTTGACATAAACTTAAGAGCTGATGTAAGAGAAGAAAAATATATGAATAGAATAACAAAAGGAGTTTATGAATTAGGTTCAATATTTAAAACTTTCACAGTCGCTCTTGCTTTAGAAAATGATTTAGTAAGACCTGAAACCGTGATTTCAAACATTCCCCGTAGAGTAAAATGTTCAAAGCATGAAATCTCTGATATTAAGGAATTTCCAAAAGAATTGTCTGTTGAAGATATATTAATTAGATCTTCAAATATTGGAACTTTACTTATTGCAAGAAAAATTGGAGAAGAAAAATTTAAACAATTCATTGACGACGCTAAATTACTTAAAAGTCCTGAATTACAATTAGAGGAAGTAGGCAAGCCAATTATGTTTAATTGGAATAAATGTAAATTAGAAACTGTCTCTTTTGGACATGGAATAACCACTACACCTATACAAGCAACAATGGTTTATGCTGCTATGGTAAATGGAGGAAAAATTATTAAGCCAAAATTAATCAAAAAAGAAAATAATCATAATCATGGGACATTGATTTCTGAGAGCACAAGTAAAGAAATAAACAATATCTTAAGAAAAGTTGTAACAGATGAAAAAGGCACTGCCAGCCTTGCGGATGTAGATGGCTACTATGTAGGCGGTAAGACTGGGACATCTCAAAACTACAGAGACAATGATGAAAATCTTAATACATTTATATCTGTTTTTCCGACACAAAAGCCAAAATATGCTTTATTAGTAATGTTAGAGAATCCTCAAGTCGCAAGTAACTTAACTTATAATTATAGGGGCTTGAAAATCAAAGGTACACGTAATGAAGCTGGTTGGAACTCAGTTTATGTAGCTGGCAAAATTATAAAAAAAATTGGGCCAATTTTAGCCATAAATAGTAATGATTTTAATCAATATGTTGCTGAAAAAACTAATTAAAAATCTTCCTAAAGAAAAAAATAAAATTGAAATAACGGGACTTGAAATCAATAGTAAAAAAATAAAAAAAGGATATATTTTTTTTGCAATTAAAGGGAGTAAATTCAATGGAGAAAAATATATAAAAGAAGCTGTCAAAAAAGGTGCTGCCGTTGTTGTTTGTTCTAAAAGTTGTAAATTTAAAAGTGAAAATGTAATAATAATTAAAACAAAAGATATTAGAAACTTTCTAAGTGAAATTTCATCCAAATTTTTTGAACTTAAGCCTAAAAATATTATCGCAGTAACCGGTACTAATGGAAAAACATCTGTAGCAGATTTATTCTACCAAATTTTAAAGATTAACAAAATTCCTGTAGCATCAATAGGAACTCTTGGTGTTAAAATAAAAGATAAAATTATTAAAACTGATCTAACGTCACCAGACACCATTCTACTTCACAAAAATCTAGAGATGATAAAAAAAAATAATATAGATAACGTCATAATTGAAGCCTCAAGTCATGGACTACATCAAAAAAGATTAAATCATTTAAATATTAAAGCCGGTATCTTTACAAACTTTAGTCAAGATCATCTTGATTATCATAAAACAATGCAAGCATATTTGAAAGCAAAATTACTTTTATTTACAAAAATTTTATCAGAAAAAAAAACTATAATATCAGATAGCGCTATTAGAGAATTTTCAATCCTAAAAAAAATTTCAAAAAAAAAAAAATTGAATGTGATTGATATCAACAAAACTAAAGAAAGATTTAATGACACTAAAAATTTAAATTTAAATAATTTTCAAAAAAAAAATTTAGCAATGGCGGTAGCTGCATCAAAGCTATGTAATGTTCAAAAAAAACAAATGATAAACTCACTAAAAAAAATTAGAGACGTAAGTGGAAGATTAGAGCTTGTTAAAATTTTTAATAATAATGTAAAGGTATTTGTGGATTTCGCACATACACCTGATGCACTTAGTAAAACCTTAAATGAACTAAAAAATTTTTATGGTGAAAATATCTCTTTAGTTTTTGGTTGCGGTGGGGATCGAGATTATAAAAAAAGACCCTTGATGGCAAAAATCGCTAGCGATAACTGTAAAAAAATTTATGTTACAGATGATAATCCAAGAAATGAAAAACCTGAAATAATTAGAAAAGAAATCATCAAAAAAATAAATAATAAAAATTGTTATAATATTGGAAACAGAAAAGAAGCAATCAAGAATTCAATTTTAAATGCAGCACCTAATGAGATTATTTTAATAGCTGGAAAAGGCCATGAGAATAAACAAATATATAAAGATAAGATAATTAAAATATCAGACAAAAAAATTGTCAAAAATCTAAAAATTAATAAGAAAAAAATTTCAAAAAAAAATCAAAACTTTTTACAAAATAAAAAAATTATAGAAAATATTTGTAAAAAGAAAAAACTAAAAAATTTTCACGGAATATCAATTGACTCAAGGCTGGTAAAAAAAGGTAATTTATTTTTAACTATTAAAGGAAAAAAAAACGATGGAAAAAATTTTATATCTAAAGCTTTAAATAAAGGAGCCAGATATGTTGTTTCCTCGCGTAAAAGCATTCGTCATAAAAAAAAAATGATTAATGTCCATAATGAAATAAATTTTTTAAATGATTATGCAGCTAAAAAAAGAAATTGCTCTAAAGCTAAAATTGTTGCGATTACTGGTAGTGCAGGCAAAACTTCTTTAAAAAATCTAATTTATGAATTGATAAAAAACTATGGCCCAGCCTTATGTTCACCAAAATCATACAACAATCATTTTGGTGTACCTCTTAGTCTGTCAGATCTTAATTATAATCATAAATTTGGTATTTTTGAAGTTGGTATGAGTAAAGCAGGTGAAATAAATAAACTTTCAAAACTTATCAGACCACATATAGCGATTATTACAAATATTGGTGAGGCGCATATTGAAAATTTTGAGAATTTAAGAGGCATTGCTGATGCCAAAGGAGAAATCATCAAAAATGTAAAAAAAGGCGGTACATTAATTTTAAATCGCGATGATACTTTCTATAATTATTTAAAAAAAATTGCAGAGAGAAATAAAATAAAGGTAGTATCTTTTGGATTTAGTAAAAAATCTGATGTTTATCCAACAAAGATATTTAAGAATAAAAAAAATACAAAATTAGGAATAAAGGTTGGTAGTAAAAACTTAAATTTAGAAATTAAGAATATAAATATCTATAACGTTTTATCTTCAATTACTTTATTGAGCCAACTAAATTTAAACTTAGATAAAATTACTAAAAATTTTAGAAATTACGAACCAACTGAAGGAAGAGGCAAAATACATAAAATTAAAAGATATAAGAAAAAATTTAAATTAATAGATGAAAGTTATAATGCAAACCCACTATCAGTAAAAAACGCTATTAAAAATTTTGATGGAATTAAAAAACATAAATGTAAAAAATATTTGATACTTGGAGACATGCTTGAATTAGGAGAAAAATCTGATGCTCTTCATAAGGATTTATCAAAAGTTATTAACAATTCTGATATAGATAAAGTCTTCATTAAAGGTAACAAAACTCTGATTACTTACAAAAATATCAATAAAAATAAGCGTGGAAATATTTTTCAACAAGAAGAAGATGTAGATTTTACTTTAAATAATATTATAGCTAATAATGACTACTTAATGATTAAAGGATCTAACGCTACTGGTTTGAACAACCTAAGCAAAAGGATAATTAAAGGTTAATAAATGTTATTTCATTTTTTTACATCACTTGTTGACCAATATTCTTTTTTTAACGTTTTCAAATATTTGACTTTTAGGACTGGATTATCAGTAATGACATCACTTGTGGTTGTTTTTATCATTGGCGCCCCTCTAATTAAAATTTTTTCCGAAAAAATGATTACAGGACCTATCAGGCAAGATGGACCTATTGATCATATTGTAAAAAAGTCAGGCACCCCTACAATGGGAGGCATAATAATAATAATCGGAATTATATCTAGCACTTTGCTTTGGGCTGATCTAAGAAATATTTACGTTTGGACGCTAATTTTTGTGTCATTAAGCCTCAGCGGATTAGGCCTAATCGATGATGTTTTAAAAATAAAATATAAAAATTCGAGAGGCTTAAAATCAAAATATAAATTTACTGGCCAATTAATTATTGGGTCCTTAGCGCTCTATATATTGATCAAACACTCTAATCATGATTTTTTATATGAACTTTACTTCCCTTTTTTTAAAAATTTAATTTTGGATATGGGACTATTTTTTATTCCATTCGGATTATTTGTAATAATCGGTGCATCAAATGCAGTAAACTTAACGGATGGACTTGATGGTTTAGCCACTGTTCCGGTAATGTTAGTAGCTCTGTCCTTCACTCTTATTTCTTATGTTGTTGGAAACACAATTTTCTCTGAATATCTCCAAATTCAATATATTCCAGACGTAGGAGAACTCTCTATATTTTGTGGTTCAATAGTCGGTGCTTGTTTAGGTTTCCTCTGGTATAACGCACCCCCAGCAAAAATTTTTATGGGTGATACAGGCTCACTCTCATTAGGGGGGTCACTTGCAGCCATTGCTATTATAGTAAAACATGAAATTGTATTGGCTATTATCGGAGGACTTTTTGTTTTGGAAACTGTCTCGGTAATTATTCAGGTTATTTCTTTTAAATTAACTGGGAAAAGAATTTTTAAGATGGCACCTATTCATCATCATTTTGAAAAAAAAGGATGGGCCGAGTCAACAATAGTAATTCGTTTTTGGATAATAGCTATTATTTTGGCTTTAGTTGGATTAGCTACATTGAAATTAAGGTAGTTAATGACCTCTTTAAAAAATTTTAAAAAACTATCCTTTTTAGTTTTTGGTTTAGGTTTAACTGGAGAATCGGTAATTAGATTTTTTAAAAAAAATAAAATTACAAAATATCAGGTATGGGACGATAATAATAAAGATTTATTTAAATTAAAAAGAGCAACTAATCTCAACAAAGTTTTAAAGGAAGTTGACTATATAATTTTAAGTCCAGGAGTAAGTCTTTATAAATCAAAAAATAAAGATAAATTAAACAAGTTCAAAAATAAGATTATAACTGACATTGATCTAATTTTTCTACTAAAGAAAAATTTCAAAAGTATAGTTGTAACTGGCACAAATGGAAAATCAACAACATGCAAAATCATCTATCATGTTTTAAAAAAAAATAACTACAAAGTATTACTTGGTGGAAATATTGGAACACCTATACTCAATTTAAACATTAAAAAAAATAATTTCTTAGTTATTGAAGCCTCATCTTTTCAACTTGCATATTCAAAATATATTAAACCCGATTATGCTCTTTTATTGAACATTACAAATGATCACATTGACTGGCATGGCAGTATGAAAAATTATATCAATGCAAAATTAAAAATATTTGAATTCCAAAAGCAAAATCAACATTCTTTTTTGAACAAAAAATTTAAATTAACTTTTAAAAAAAGAAAGTTATTAGGAAAATTAATAATTCCTAAAATTGAAGAATATCAAAAACTAAAATCTAAAATTAAAAACTTATATCTTAGATCCGGGATAAACGATGAAAATATGTCTTTTGTATTTTCACTTTCAAAAGTGCTTAAAATTAGAAAAATGTCTTTTCTTAAGTCCTTAAATTCATTCGTTGGTTTACCACATAGATATGAAATATTTCTTAAAAAAAAAAATAATGTTTTCATTAATGACTCCAAAGCAACTTCTTTCCAGGCATCAAAATTTGCATTAAAAAATACGAATAATATTTTTTGGATAGTCGGTGGATTACCAAAAAAAAATGATAAAATAATATTAAAAGATCTTAAAAAAAAAATAATTAAGGCTTATATAATCGGAAAAAATATAAAATTTTTTAAAAGTCAAATTGAAAATAAAGTTAGTTTCTTTGTTGCAAAAAATCTAAAAAGTTCGATTGTACAAATTATTAAAGATATAAAATTTTCTAAGAAGAAAAATAATTCAATATTATTTAGTCCTGCTGCAGCATCATTTGATCAATATTCTAACTTTGAGAGGAGAGGAGATAGCTTTAAAAAATTGAGTAAATTTTATGCACGTAAATACATATAAACTTAAACTTTTAAATTATTGGAGAAATATTGATAAAAAAATTTTCTTTTCATTTCTTATTTTATTTTTATTAGGTTTGTTTATTTCATTTTCCTCCACATCATCTCTAGCTGGAGAAAGGTTAAACAAAAATTATTATTTCTTTTTTTCAAAACATTTATTTTTTGCTTTTACGGCACTAATCATAATGATTTTAATCTCGGTTTTAGAGACCAATTATTTAAAAAAGATAATAATTCCATTATTTATTATTACTTTTATTCTTTTAGCTTTAGTTCCAATTATTGGAGTAGAAGTAAAAGGAGCTAAAAGATGGCTAGATTTTTATTTATTCAGATTACAACCCATTGAATTATTAAAGCCTTTTTTTATTTTGACTACAGTAAAAATTTTAACTTTAGATAAGATATATAATAATCAAATTAAATATCTTTTCAGCTTTTTACTGCTGTCTTCTGTTATTATACTTTTAATAGATCAGCCTGACCTTGGTCAGTCAATTTTGCTAATAATTAGTTGGATAGCCACAGTATTTATTTCAGGAGTAAGTTTGATATATATTTTTGGATTTTTCTCAATTTTTTTAATTTCTTTAAGTTCATTGTTGTTATTAATGCCTGAGAAATTTGGTTATATTATCAATCGATTAATAACATTTATTGATCCTAGCAAAGGAGATAAATTTCAATCGTCAGCAGCATTAGATGCTATTAAACTTGGGGGCTTAAAAGGACAGGGAATGGGAGAAGGAATTTTAAAAGAAAATGTTCCAGAAGCACATACTGATTACATAATAGCTATTATTTCTGAAGAGTATGGCTCGATCATTTCTATTTTTATTGTTTTAATTTTTTTGTATATATCTTTTCGAATTATTAAAAATTGTATTAATCAGGAAGATCAGTTTATAAAAATTTCTTTATGTGGGCTTGCTGCACTTCTAATATTTCAAACTTTTATTCATGTTGGAGTGAATACTAATTTAATTCCTACTACCGGTATGACATTACCGTTTCTTAGTTATGGTGGATCGTCTTTAATTGGCAGCGCAATACTTGCAGGAATTATTCTAAATTATACTAAAAATAAGACTTATCTTTATGAGTAAACAAATTAAAGCATTAATAGCTGTTGGTGGTACAGGTGGACATGTTTTTCCAGGTTGTAGCTTAGCTAACCATTTAATAGATAAAGATTATAAAGTGAGTTTGATTACAGATAAAAGAGGAATTAAGTATTTAGAAAAATTTGATAACTTAAAATTTTCAATACTTCCCTCTACAACATTTGTTTCAAGAAATTTATTTACTTTGTCTTATTCAGTAATATTAATTTTTTACTCTATTATAAGATCACTTTTTTTTTTAATATTTAACAGACCAAATATTATATTTGGGATGGGAGGATATGCCTCTTTTCCAATTTGTATTGCAGCAACTATTCTGAGAATAAAATTTGTAATTTATGAAAATAATTTAATAATCGGCAAAGCTAATCGATATTTGTTACCATTTACAAAAAAAATACTAGTTTCTTATAAAGATCTTGAGAGTATTCCTAAAAATTACATCAATAAAGTCAATGAAGTTGGAAACATTATAAGAAAAGAAATTATTAATTATAACAATGTAAATTCTAATAACCTAGACCTTAAAACGATAAGTATACTTATCCTTGGTGGCAGCCAAGCTGCTAAAATATTTGCTGAAACACTTCCAAATATTTTTCTTAGCTGTTTAAATCATGGAGTAAAATTAAAAATTTATCAACATTGTTTGCCAAGTCAAAATGAAAAATTAAAATTATTTTATAAAAATAACAATATTGAGGTTGAAATTTTTAATTTTACTAATGATTTAATTAAGTACTTCTCAAAAGTAAATTTAGCTATAACCAGATCTGGTTCCTCAATGCTAGCTGAGCTTACAAATGCTAAGATACCTTTTATATCTATTCCATTACCTACTTCTGCAGATAATCATCAATTAAAAAATGCAATTTTTTATCAAAAGAAAAACTTCGGTTTTTTAATAGAGGAAAAAGATTTGAATAATAAACTCTTATACCTTATTAAAGAAATATACAAAAACAGCACAATTTTAGATAAAATTAAACAGAATCAAAGTCAATATTCTGACAAATATGTCTACAACAATATCGATCAAACATTAAAAAAAATACTTGATGAAAAAAATTAATTTAGGTCAAAAAGATTTAATCCATTTTGTTGGAATCGGAGGAATAGGAATGAGTGGTTTAGCCCAAATAATGAAAAATATGGGTTTTAGAATTCAAGGCAGTGATCATAATAAAAATAAAAATACAGTTAGCTGTTCCAAGGTTGGCATTAAAGTTTTTATTGGTCACTCTAAAAAAAATGTTAAAAGTTCTACAATATTAGTTAAATCTTCAGCAATAAAAAATAATAACAGCGAAATAAAATATGCAAGAGCAAAAAAAATCCCAGTTTACTCCAGAGCTGATGTATTAGCAGATGTAGTTTCCCTTAAAAAGAATATTATAATCACAGGTTCACATGGCAAAACTACCACAACATCTTTAGTTTCAAAAATACTATCAGATCAAAAACTCGATCCTACAATTATAAATGGTGGAGTTATAAATTCATTAAATAGTAATGCTAAATTAGGTAGAGGTGACTGGGCAATATTAGAGGCTGACGAGTCTGATGGAAGTTTTTTAAAACTACCAGTAAATTACTCAGTTGTAACTAACATTGATAATGAGCACATTGATTACTACAAAAATTTTAAAAATTTAGAAAATTCTTTTATAAAATTTATTGAAAAAACTCCACCAACAGGAAAATCAATTATTTGTTTAGATAGTAAAAAAATTAAGCAAATTTTTAGTAAAATAAAAAATAAAAATATTCTTACTTATGGAGAAAGTAAAAACGCTAATTATCAAATTTTAAATATAAGATATAAAATTAATTATTCTATCTTTGACCTTAAATATAAGGATATAAAAAAAAAGACAAAGATAATTAGAAATGTTCAATTAAAATTATTAGGAAAACACAACGTTTTAAATGCAGCTGCAGCAATAGCAGTTTGTCTAAATCTTGGCGTTGACCAAATTATAATAAAAAAATCTTTAAAAAAGTTTTCTGGTGTCCAAAGAAGAATGACAAAAATTTTCAGTAAAGGTAAGAACGATTTTTATGATGATTATGCGCATCATCCAACTGAAATATCATCAACTTTAGACGGTGTAAAAAATGTTTATAAAAATAGAAAAATTATATCTATCTTTGAACCACATCGGTACTCAAGGGTTTTATCGCTCAAAAAAGAATTTGCAGAGTCATTTGTCAAATCAAATATAGTTTTACTCTGTCCACTATATGCCGCTGGTGAAAAAAGAAATTCAAAGTATAATAAGTCTGATTTTGCAAAATTAATTTCTAAGTCTTCAAATACACAAGTGATAGTAATTAAAAACTATTATGATATTGAAAAATATCTAAAAAAAAATTTAATTAAAAATGAGATAGTTATAGGTATGGGTGCAGGTTCAATATCAAAATATATGAGAGGGTTAAAAACTATATTATGAGTACTGTACACGAATTATTAAAAAAATTTAGCCCTTACATCAAGGACAATGTTAAATTATCAAATTATAGCTGGTTTAATTTAGGTGGTCCTGCCCAATACCTTTTTAAACCTGAAAATAAAAACCAATTAATTGATTTTTTAAAAGATAGTAAAAAAAATAAATTAAAAGTTACAATTCTTGGAGCAGGATCTAATACTCTTATAAGAGATAATGGTATTAAAGGAGTTGTTATAAAACTTGGTTATAATTTTTCTAAAATAAAACTTATTGATGAAGATATTATAGAAGTAGGAGCTGCAGCTCTTGATCGTAAGATATCTGATTTTGCAAAAGAGAAAGGTATTGGAGAACTTGAGTTTCTTTCTTGCATTCCTGGTTCGATTGGAGGAGCAGTAATTATGAATAGTGGATGCTATGATAATGAAATTTCTAAAATATTAGTCTCAATAAATATTATAGATATTAACAAATGCGTGGAAAAAGAGATAAGTCGTGAGGAAATTGAATTTTATTATAGAGGCACTAATTTACCAAAGGAATTAATAATTACTTCTGTTAAATTAAGAGGCAAAATTGCTGAAAAAGAAAAAATAGATAAAAAACAAAAACAACTTCTAGAGAAAAAAAAACTGTCTCAGCCAAGCCAAATTAAAACCTGCGGAAGTACTTTTAAGAACTTAGATGAGAATAAAAAAGCTTGGCAATTAATTAAGGAAACAGGTTGTGAGGAATTTAATGAAGGAGACGCTATAATATCTAAAAAACATTGTAATTTTTTTGTTAACAATGGAAAAGCTAAGTCAGCTGATATTGAAAAACTTATAAATAAAGTAAAAAAAACAGTAAAAGATAAAGCAGGAGTAGATCTCGAATTAGAGATTAAAATTATTGGTGAATAAAAAAAAATTTAAAAAAGTGCTAGTTATTCTTGGAGGGACTTCCGGAGAACGAGCAGTAAGTCTTGATAGTGGAAAAGCATGCGTTAAAGCTCTAAAAAAAAAAAAGTATTCTGTTACAACTTTTGACCCAAAGATTAAAAATTTTAATCTAATAAATAAAAAAAATATTGATGTAATTTTTAACGCATTACACGGTAAAGGCGGAGAGGATGGAATAGCACAAAGCTATTTTGAATATTTAAGAATTCCTTACACACACTCTGGTGTTATCGCTTCTTTTAATGCAATGAATAAAGTAATTTCAAAAGAGATATTCATTAAAAATAAAATTTTAACTCCTAACTATTTTACTCTTCATAAAATCAAAATTAAGAATACTAATTTAAGTCAATTACTTAAAAAGAAAAAAATTTACTTTCCAGTTGTAATTAAGCCAATTAATGAGGGATCAAGTCTTGGTGTGAAAATAGTAAAAAACCCTAAAGATTTAAAAAAAACAGCAAACAGTTTATTTAAAAAATATGATGAATTAATTTTTGAGCAATATATTGGGGGGCAAGAAATACAGGCAGCAATAATAAATAATATTGCAATAGGTGCAATTGAGCTGAAACCAAAAAGATTATTCTATGATTATAAAGCAAAGTATACCAAATCAGCAAAAACAAAGCATATAATGCCAGCAATGTTAAAAAAAAACTATTATAAAAAAGTTTTAAAATTAGCAAAGAAGGCTCATAAGGCGCTTGAATGCAAAGGCGTAACAAGAGCAGATTTTAAATTTTTTAAAAATAAGTTTTATTTACTGGAAATAAATACACAACCAGGAATGACTAATCTATCTTTGGTCCCGGAAATAGCTAAACATTATGGAATTACCTTTCCAAACTTGATAGAAAAAATCTTATTAGACGCAAGTATAAATAGATGAGCAAACGATTAATAATTGCTTTAACATTACTTTTACTTTTCAGCACTTATAATATTCGAGACGACACTGAGTTCAGTTCAATCTTACAAATTAAAGAAATAACTATTGAAAATAATAGAATTATTTCCGAAAAAGAAATCAAAAGTAAACTTTCTTATTTATATGGAAATAATCTTTTTTTTATAGATAATAAACTGCTCGAGTCAAAATTAAGAGAAATAGATTTTTTAGAGAGTTTTGAAGTTAAAAAAGTTTATCCAAATTTAATTAAGCTAAAAATAGAGGAAAAAAAACCAATAGCTATTTTACATAATAAAAAAGAAAAAAAATATTATACACATGGGGGAGATTTAATTAATTTTTTAGATTTAAAAACCTTTGAGAATCTACCCGTAGTTTTCGGCGATAAAAAAAGTTTTAATGATTTTTATGACACCTTAGAAAATATTAATTTTCCAATTAAAGAAATCAAAACATTTTATTTATTTGAGTCAAAAAGGTGGGATATACTAACTAATAAAAATCAATTAATCAAATTACCAATAAAAAATTACGAAGAAAGCTTAAAAAACTTTATTAGCTTAAAAGATCAAAAAAATTTTGAAAATTATAAAACTTTTGATTATAGAATTTTTGACCAACTTATTTTAAAATAGGAAATGCAAATTAATAACCCAATTCTTTTTGTAGAGATAAATAAGAATGAGTATATTTTTATAGTCGGAGATAAAAAAGAAAATGGTGAATTTGAATTAATTCACTCACAAAAAGCTGTCCTCAATGGAATACATAACAATAAAATTATTAGCTTTGACTTTGTGTATAAAGATATAAAAGAAAATATTTATTCTATAGAACAAAATTATAATTGTATTTTTAAAGAGGTGATTGTCATAATCAATAATTTTAATTGCTCATCAATAAATTTTTCTGGATTTAAAAGACTAAATGGGTCACAATTAAAAAAAGAAAATATCACTTATATTTTAAATACACTTAAGTCAAAAATTACAGAGATTGAAGAACAAAAAAAAAATCTTGCATATTTTTAATTCAAAATACCTTTTGGATAAAAGTAAAATTGACAACTTACCCATAGGCTTATTTGGAAATTTTTATTCTCAAGAACTCTCTTTTTTTTTAATAGATATAAATGACTTTAAAAATCTTAAGAAAATATTTGATAATTGTAATTTAAAAATAAAAAAAATTATTTCAAAAAATTTTTTAGAAGGGACACAGATAATAGATAATTTTCCTAATGAAGAAACATTTTTTAGGATAGAAATTAGTGAGGATGAAATTGAAATTTTATATTTTGAGAATTCAGCTTTAAAATTTAATCAAAATTTTAAATTTGGATCTAACTTAATTTTAAATGATATCTCAAAAGTTATCGCATTAAAATTAAATATAGTTAAAAAAATATTAACAAATTTAGATTTTTCGAAAGAAAATTTAGAGGATTCTTATATTGAAAAAGATTTCTTTATTAACGAAAATTTTAGAAAAATTAAAAAAAAATTAATATTTGATATCGCAAAAGCCAGAATCGAGGAAATTGCAGAAATTACAATATTCAAAAATATTAATGTTCAAAGTTTTTTAAGCAAAGATTTAAAAATATTTTTAAAGTTTACAAATAATAAAAACATTAAATGTATGGATGATATTTATAAGATTGTATTTTCTAAAGAGAATAAGTTTGATCTAAATTTTTTAGAGGATTTTGATTTAGATAAAACTTATAAGAGCGCGGATAAGTTAGTTCAATTTGGGTGGAAAAAAGAGGCTGTTCCAGTTGTTCAAGAAAAAAAGTCGTTAATTGCTAGATTTTTTGATCTTTTTTTTAATTAATAGCTGTTATTTTTAGAAACATTAGTTGTTTTAAACACTTGGGAATATTTAGTTATAAAGCTTTGATGTTAAAAGTCTTACAGCAAACATTATCAAAGCCAATTAAATTTATTGGGAAAGGTCTTCATACGGGTAAGGACTCATCAATAAAGATTATGCCTGGTTTAGCCAATCAAGGAATAATTTTTAAAAGAACCGATTTAAAAAAAAATAATATCATTACAGCTAATTACAAGAACGTTTCTTCAGCAAAACTTTGCACTACTTTAGAAAATGAATTTGGAGTAAAAGTTTCAACTGTAGAACATTTACTAGCAGCCTTTTATATCGCTGGTGTTGATAATGCTGTAGTAGAGATAAATAACGAAGAAGTTCCGATAATGGATGGATCTGCTCACGATTTTTTAGAAGAGATTAAAAAGATTAAGCTTAAAGAATTAACAAAAAAAAGAAAATACCTTAGGATTTTAAATAAAGTAGAATTAATTGACGGAGATAGAAAAATATCAATTGAAAAAAATAATTCATCTTTTGAAGTAAAATTTAAGTTAAATTATAAAAATAAAATTATAGGAAAACAGGAAAATAAAGTTAATTTCTACGATAAAGATTTGTATGACGTAATAAATTCTAGAACTTTCTGCTTATATGAAGATATTGAAAAAATTAAAAAATTAGGATTGGCAAAAGGCGGATCTCTTGAAAATGCTTTAGTGGTAGATAAAGATAAGGTTCTTAATAAAGGCGGTTTAAGAAACAAAAAAGAATTTGTAAATCATAAAATCTTAGACTTAGCTGGTGATTTTTTACTATCTGGCTTTAGAGTACTTGGAAGTGTCGAGTGTCATCATGGCGGCCATGAATTGAGCAATTTATTTTTAAAAAAGTTATTGAATACTAAAACTGCTTTTGAGGTCACAGAAATAAAACAAATGGTTGTTTCTGAAAAAATTAGGTCAAATCAATCAATAAAAATTGCGGTTAACGCTTAACTCTTAAATATAAATCTTATTTTTTTTCTCTAATCTGTTATTAATCTAATGTATGATTTTTAGACTTACATTAGCATTTTTAATCTCTTTCATATTATTGTCTTGTTCTAAAGAATCAAAAATAGTTTATGAACCATCAAAAAAAGTTGATCCATATAAAATCTACAGAGAAGGACTTGATGCTTTTGAAAAGAACGATTTCTTTTTTGCAAGTAAAAAATTTTCAGAGGCTGAATTAAATTTTGATGATATACAATTAGCAGCTAAATCAGCTATTATGTCCAGCTTTTCGCTTTATGGAATAAATTTTTATTCAGAGGCATTAGAAAACTTGGAAAGATATATTAAAAAATACCCCTCAGATAAAAATGTAATTTATGCACATTATTTAATTGCGGTCATTTATTTTGAGCAAATTTCAGATGAAAAAAAAGATTTAGACCCACTTATAAAAACAAATAAAAAAATAGATTTTTTTCTGAAAACTTATCCCAATACAGAATATGCAATTGATTTAAGATTTAAGAAAGATTTAATTCAAAATCAACTTGCAGCAAAAGAATTATTTGTTGCGAGGTTTTACATTTCCACAAAAAAGTGGGTGCCAGCTATTAATAGACTAAAAGTAATTGTAAAAGATTACGATCAGACTGTTTTTATTGAGGAAGCGTTACATAGACTTGTAGAAATCAATTATTATCTTGGTTTAGAAGGAGAGGCAGAAAAGTATGCAAATATTTTAGGATATAATTATAATTCAAGTGAGTGGTTTGAAAAATCTTATAAGATCCTAAATAAAAATTATCAATTTAAAAAAAATACAAAATCAGAAAAACTTACAGAAGAGAAAGGTTTTATTGATAAAATTTTGAAAAAAATTAGATAAAAAATGGATAAAAAAAATAAAATTATCTCTGAATATAAGAAAAATATAACTGAATTAAAAAAACACAATAAGCATTACTTCAAAGATGATAATCCAAAAATTTCAGATGCTGATTATGACAAGATCAAAAAACATATATTACATTTAGAAAAGAAATATAAATATTTAAAAAAATTAGGTCTTTTTAAGAACAACGTAGGTTTCGCTCCTTCAAACAAATTTAACAAAATAAAACATCTTAGCCCAATGCTGTCGTTATCAAATGTATTCGGCAAAAGCGAAATGCAAGATTTTATTAAAAAAATTAATAATTATTTAAATCAAAAAGATAATAACTTGGAATTTATCTCTGAACCAAAAATTGACGGTATTTCTGCCACTTTAATTTACCGAAACGGTCAATTAACAAATGGACTGTCTAGAGGAGACGGTGAAACTGGGGAGGATATTCTAGAAAATTTAAAAACAATTCCTTCAATTCCTAAAAAAATCAAAGAAAAGAATATTCCAAACCTATTGGAAATCCGATGTGAAATATATATTGGAAAAAAAGATTTTAAAGTTTTAGAAGGTAATTTTGCTAATCCCCGAAATGCTGCTGGAGGGTCACTAAGACAAAAAGATCCTAAAGCAACTGCAAAAATTCCATTACAATATTTTGCTTACGGTTTTGGAAGCATTGAGCCTATGACATTTGAAAAACATTCAGAATTTTTAGATAAAATAAGTAATTGGGGGTTTATCGTTAACCCATTAATTAAACAAGTAAAAGGTATTGATGAAATTGAAGCGCAACATAAAATAGTAGACAACTTAAGATCAACATTAAATTATGACATTGATGGCTTAGTATATAAAGTGAACAATATTAAATTACAAAAAAGGCTAGGTAACACCTCGAACTCACCTAGGTGGGCTGTTGCTTATAAATTTTCTGCTGAAAAAGCAACAACAAAAATAAAAGATATAATAATTCAAGTTGGAAGAACTGGAGCGATCACTCCAGTAGCGAAAGTTGAACCAGTTACGGTTGGTGGTGTAGTAGTTTCTAATGCTACTCTTCATAATGAGGAAGAAATTGAGAGAAAAGATATTAGGGTAGGGGATACGGTAAATATTCAACGAGCAGGTGATGTAATACCACAAGTATTATCTGTAAATATCTCTAAGAGAAATTTTAATAGTAAAAAATTTGTTTTTCCTACAAAATGTTTATGCGGTGCAGAAACAAAAAAAGAAATCAGTAAAAGTACACAAAAAAAAGATGCAGTAAGAAGATGCACCAAGGGTTATGACTGCGAATATATAGCTAAGGAGAAATTGAAACACTTAGTATCTAAAGAAGCATTCAATATTGATGGTCTTGGTAAGAAGGTAGTAGACCAATTTTGGAACTTAAGCTTGATAAAAGAACCTGCTGATATTTTCAATCTAGAATATAAGAAGATAAAAAATCTTGAGGGGTGGGGTGAACTTTCAATATCTAACTTAAAAAAAGCTATTTCTAAGTCAAAGATTGTAACATTAGATAAGTTTATATACTCTATAGGTATAAGGCACATCGGACAAGAAAATGCAAAAATTCTCGCAGCGTTTTTTATTACAAAAAATGAATTTATGAATTTATTTGATTTTCAAAAAAGAGAAGAAATATTAAGAAATTTAGTTGAATTAGATGGTATTGGTGAAACTCAGAAAAATTCAATAAATAATTTTTTTTCAAATAATAAAAATATTAAAATAATAAATAATTTAATAAATGTGTTAGAAATTGAGGATCACAGGCAAAAACATAAAAGTGGAAAATTTTCAAACAAAAAATTAATGTTTACAGGTGGTTTTAAAAATATGAGTAGATCCGAGGCTAAATTTATCGCAGAAAATAACGGGGGGAAAGTGCTTGGTTCTTTAAGTAAAAAATTAGACTTTTTAATAGTTGGAGACTCTAAGCCAACCCGAAAAAAAATTGAACAGGCAAAAAGATTAAAAATTAAGGTTATTAGCGAAAAAGAGTGGAATAAAATCTTAAATAACTGAACAGGCTTTATCTAGTTCGATTAGCTCTTTCTTATTCATTAAATTTTTTAGACTGATGAAAACTTTATTGTGATAAGAATTGAGCCAACCTATTTCACTCTTATTTAATAATGACGGCTCAATTAAATTTTTATCGATTGGTACTAAAGTTAGGTTGTCAAATAAAATTTTACCTTTTAATTTTTTTACATATATTAAATTTTCTATTCTTATGCCAAATTTATTCTTTTCATAATATCCTGGTTCATTAGAGACAATCATACCTTCTCTAAAACAAATATTATTCCTTTTTGAAATAGCTTGGGGTCCCTCGTGAACGTTAAGAAAATATCCTACACCATGCCCTGTACCATGTTCGTAGTCTAAACCAATTTGCTTGAGATATTTTCTTGCAACAATGTCAATTGTAGCTCCATCAGTTGAATTTCCAAGTTTATAATTTGCTACCGCAATATGGCCTTTAAGCACCCTAGTAAAAATATTTTTAATTCTTTTATTATTATTTCCTAAAGAAATAGTTCTAGTGACATCTGTTGTACCAAAATTATACTGTCCACCTGAGTCTATGAGATAAATTTCTCCATGTTTAAGTCTACGATTTGTTTTTTTATTTGCTCGATAATGAATGATAGCTCCATTTGCGCCAACACCAGAGATAGTAGGAAAACTTAAAAATTTGAAGTTCTTATTTTTTTTTCTAAAATTTAATAATTTATTTTCACCACTTATTTCAGTTATATTTTTTTTTTTTATAATTGTTTTTTAACCAAAAAAGATATTTAGTTAAAGCTGCACCGTCATTGATATGTGCTGTCTGTATGTATTTAATCTCCTTTTTTGTTTTTATAGCTTTTAAAAAGTAAATGATATCAGATTTTTTTAAAATTTTATTTTTCCTAGAAATTAAATTTTCAAAGTAAATAGAGCATGTTTTTTTATCAATTATGAATTTTTTATTCTTAATTTTAGACAAAATTAACTCCACATTTTCCATTTTGATAAACTTAATATATTTAAATTTTTTTCTAAAATTCGAGTTAATTTTTTTTAAATCGCAGAATAAGTATACTTTTTTCTTTCTGTCTATTAAAACGAAACTATTTGGTATAGGTGAGTATCTTGAGTCTTTACCTCTGATATTTAAAAGCCAAGCGTTATTTTCACTTGATGTTATAAATTGATAATCTGCATTGGAATAATTCAGATTTGAAACTACTTTACGTATTTTTTGATTAGATGTTTTACCTACAGAATTATTAGGCAAATAATAAAATTTAGAATTTTTATTTTCATTTTTTTTTTTATTCCAAATTATGTCGATTAAATTTTTATTTACAGAAATTAACTCACTTTTTGTTTTAAAAGAAAAAGTATCCAATACTGTTTTAGTAAATAATTTTGGATCAAAACCTATTCTTAACTTTTTATTCTTTATAATCTTATTTGGTGAGGATTTGGTTATATTTAGAATTTTAAATTGTTTTCCACTTTCTTGATCAGCCTGAAGAGTATATCTACCATCAACAAATAAATAGTTTTTATTTTTTAAAATCAAAGCAATCCCAAAAGAACCAGAAAAATTTGACACAAATTTTAGTCTGTCTTTGTTATCATCAATATATTCACCAAAAAATTCATCATTTTTTGGAATTAAATACCCATCTAATCCCTCCTCTCTAAAAATTTTTCTCAATTTAATTATTTTTTCCATTTAGTTAATTTATTTTTTTTATATCTATCCCAGCCAGGACTTCTGTACTCCTCATTAAATTCTATTGAATTGTCTTGATTAAAATCAAAATCATCATTCATTTTATCTATTTCTATTTCATTTTTTTCAATATTGTTCTCTGGAATCTCATTAATAAATCTTGAAGGTAACGCGTCCATCCAATCTCCATGGTAAGCTCTTTTCATAGCGAAAGATAAAAAAGCTTCTTTTTTTGCTCTAGTAATGCCTACGTATGCTAATCTTCTTTCCTCCTCTAATGCAAAGTCCCCTTTTTCTTCCAAAGATTTTTGATGAGGAAAAAGTCCTTCTTCCCATCCAGGTAAAAAAACAACATCGAATTCTAGTCCTTTAGCTGCATGCATAGTCATCAAGTTAATTTTTGCACCTTCCCATTCCTGATCAATAGAAGTTGCTAATGCAACATGTTCAAGAAAACTTTGTAAATCATTGTACTCTTGCATAGCTCTGATTAGCTCTTTTAAATTTTCCAGTCTATTTTCATTTTCTAAATCTTTTTTGTTCTTTAGCATTGCCGAGTATCCAGACTCATCTAGAATAGTTTTTAATAAATCAAAATGTTTCATTTTTTTGGCGTCTTCTCTCCATTTTGAAATCATTTTGATTAATTGAGACAAAGCAAATTTGATTTTTGGCTTAAAACCATCACTTTCAATAAGTTTTATAATTGAGTCTTCCAAGCAAAGTTTATTTTTTTTACCGTGTTGATAAATCAGATTTAAAGTACTATCTCCAACGCCTTTTTTAGGCACACCAATAATTCTTTCAAAAGCTATATCATCATATTTTTGATTGATTACTCTAAGATAACACACAGCGTCTTTTATCTCCGCTCTCTCATAAAATTTTATTCCACCAAGAACCCGATAGGCAATACCTAATTGAAGAAATCTTTCTTCAAATTCCCTAGTTTGATAAATTGCTCTAACAAGAATTGAAATATCATTAAATGAATATTTTTTTTTTAAATTATGTTCAATTATATCACTTAT
>MDSV01078145.1_pt1 | contig 24378 bp, 10 predicted proteins | sample 810851 | NCBI WGS metagenome assembly MDSV01 (sample SAMN05326640, study PRJNA326480) | marine metagenome | isolation source: seawater | place: Atlantic Ocean: North East | collected 2012 | reverse complement strand
TGGGAGGGCACGCGGGAGGACGAGCGCGAGGGGGGTCAGAGGACGCGAGCCACGACGGGGTGTTTTTGAAACACGCGCCGCGGTCGCCGCGCGTGGGGGCGGAACACGCCGAGGCGGCGCGACGCGGCGCGCGTATCCGAGAGGTACGCGACGCGGCGCATAAAGCGCACGCGTCGCGTCTGTCTCGGCGCCGCGCGCGATCGGTCGCCAGCGCGCGACCGGCGCGGAAGCCGTGGGGGAACGCGCGACGGGAGAGTTCGCGAAGAAAGGCGCGCTCGCGCGACGCGTTCGCCGCCGCGCGTACCTTGGCGACGCCCTCCCCGGAGGCGGACTTCGTGCCCAAGCTAGCGCCAGGCACGATGTGGGACATGTTGGTGGAGCGATGTGCCGCGCGCGAGCTCGGTACGCGCGCTGCAGAGTGGCGCGAATCGTGGGTGTATGAGACGATCCATCACGAACGCGCGTTTACGAGACGAGGGTCTCGATCTGCCGTCCACGCGGCGAGACAAATTCGGTCCACCGCTACGCCGCGCCGCCCCCCCGGAACATCTTCCACGGCCGTCTCGCCGTTTCGCGCCGCGTACGGTTATTAGTCTCGGTCTCCGCGACGACGTCGCTGAGAAGCGCGAGCGCGGGAGCCGACGCGTCTCCCGCCGCGCCCGACGCGTCTTCGTTCGATCGGTCGCCCGATCGAGCCCCAGAAGAAGGCGCGTCCAGAAGCCGCCGCCGGTCGTCGTCGTCGCGGTTCGGGGGGACGGACGAAACCTTCTCCTTCTCGCGCGAGAAGGCGGCTCTCGAGTCGCGTCGTCGGTCCCGTCGGTCCCGCTCGAACCGCGACGCGCGCCGCGCCGCCGCGAGCACCGCGGACTCGAACGCGGCTTCCTCGTCGTGCGACGACCGGTCGTCCGAGAACGCGTTCGGGGAGGCGTTCAGGCGCTCCAGGGCGTCGGCGTCGGCGTCGGAGTCGGAATAAAAATCGTCCCGCCGCCGCCCGGGCTCGAACCGGGAGCCTCGCGGCGGCGGCGCGCGCGACTTGCCGCGCGCGCGGCCCAGGCGCACGAGGCGGTCCAGCCTGTCCACGCGGCGCGCGACGCTCATCCGCGCGGACCCTGACGCGCGCGGCGCCCCCGCGGGGAGGATCCCGCTCGCCGCGCGCGCCACGCGCGCGGCGGAGTACCGCGCGTGTCCGCGCTCGTGACGTCTCCGATGGCCGATTCGGCCGTCTCCTTCGTCCGAACGCGCTTTGAACGGGTTCAAAGACGCGGCCCACGGCGGTAAGAACCGCCGGCGCGCGCGTCGTTCGTTCGCCGCTCGGTCGTCGTCCCAGTCGGAGACCGACAAATTTGCGCCTTTTTCGCCCTTCGCGAGGTCCTCCCCGAACGCCGTCGCGCGTGCGTCCACGTTGGCCAGCGCGAAGAGCGTCGCGCGGCGGATCGTGCCCGTCTCCGCGATGTCCTCCTCCGCGGCGTCCAGCGCCGCCTCGCGCTCGAACGCCAGCCGCCGCGCGCGCGCGCGCCGCGCGCGCCACCAGCGCAGGAAGAGAAACAGGCACAACGCGCACGCGCCGAGAAGCGCGAAGAACGCCGCCGCCGACGTCTTCGCAGACATCGCGCCCGTCGCGCTTCCTTCGTCCTCGATCGCGGCCAGAGCCGCGAACGCGTCCGCGTAATCGACATCAAAATTCGACCCTCCGCCGCCGCCTTCGCCGTCGTCGCCGAGGGAAGGGAGAGATGCGTCCGCGGCTCCGGCGACTCCGTCCGCGTTCGCGCCGGCGCCGACGCACACGACGCGCGTCGCGTCCGGTTCGAACCCGGGCGCGCACGCCGCGCACGTCGCCGACCCGGCCAGGGGCGCGACCGTGCCTTCAGGGCACGCCTCGCACTGCGGCACGAGCGCGAGGCCGACCAGAGCGGCGCGCGACCTCGACCCGGCGGGACACGGGGTTTGCGCGCGCGCGCCGCGCATGGTCGTCGGCTCGACGAAGTCCGACCCGACGTACCCCGGCTCGATCTTCTCGCACGCCCGCGTGGTGTTGCCCGCCGCGAACGCGTCGGGGGGGCACGCCACGCACCGCGCGCCGTCGCTGTGCGTGCCCGGCTCGCACGCCACGCACACGGGCGTGGCCAGGGCGCCGGAATCGGCGACCAAATCGGGCGCGGCGAACAGGTCCGTGGCGTCGCGGTATCCCGCCGCGCACGCGCACGCCGCCGCGCCCTCCGCGCTTTCCGACCCGGGGGGGCATGAAGAGCAGCGCGACGCGCCGAGCGACGGCGCGGCGTGGTCCGCGGGGCAGGGAAGGCACGCCGTGTTCCCGCGCCCGGGCGCGTGCGTCCCGGGGGGGCAAGGCGTCTGCCCGGTCGCGCCGGCGACGCTCGCCGCGAAGCCGGGCTCCGCCAGGGCGCACGCCTCTGCGCCGCCTTCGGCGAAGGCGCCGGCTTCGCACGAGGCGCACAGCGACGCGCCTTCCCGGCCCCCGGTGGACGTGCCCTCCGGGCAGGCGACGCACGTCCCCGCGTCGCCCGCGCCCTCCGCCTCGCTGGCCGTGCCCGCCGGGCAGGCCGCGCACGAGGACTGGCCCGTGCTGTTCTGGAACGTGCCCGCGGGGCAGGCGGCGCACCGCTCCGCCTCGGCGCCGGCGGCGAAGAAGCCCGCCCCGCACGCCGCGCACGTACCGGCGCCCGGCTGGGCGGCGCTCCCGGGGAGGCACGCGGAGCACTTGGTCGCGCCTGGGGCGTCGCTGGCCGACCCGGCGGGGCACGCGTCGCACCGCGTCGCGGCCGCGCCGCTCGCGAACGACCCGACCGCGCACGCCACGCACGCAGAGGCGCCGGTTTCGTTCTGGAACGTTCCGGGGGCGCACGGCGCGCACGCCGCCGAGCCTTCGCGTTCGGCGACTGAGCCGGCGGGGCACGCGGCGCACGTCGCCGCACCCGCTTCGTCGGCTAACGCGCCGACGGCGCACGGAGCGCACTTCTCCGCTCCACTCGAGTCCGCGAACGTGCCGAGAGGACACGGAGCGCATGTCTCGGCTCCCGTCGCGTCCGCGAACGCGCCGAGAGGACACGGAGAGCAGGTCTCGGCTCCCGTCGCGTCTTGCGACGTGCCCTTGGCGCATAAACGACACGTCGCGGCGCCGGGGACGTCGGCGAAGGCGCCTGGTGAGCACGCGATACACGCCGCGCTCCCTTCTTCGCTCGCGAACGTGCCGACGGGGCACGCATCGCACGAGCCCATGCCTTCTTCCGCCCCGAACGTGCCGAGAGGACACGGTGAGCACCGCGCGTTCCCCTCCGCCGCCGCGAACGCGCCCTTCGCGCAGGCGTCGCACCCCGTCGCGCCTCTCTCCGGCGCCGCCGACCCCGCGGGACACGAAGAGCACTCGGACGCGCCGACGTTCGCGGCGAACGTGCCTTCGTCGCACGGCACGCACGTCGAAGACCCCTCGAGACGCGCGACGTGGCCTGGTGCGCACGCGACGCATGCCGTGCTCCCCTCGGACGCGCTGTGCGTGCCGGCGGGACACGGAGCGCACTGCGCGGACCCGAGCGCGGGGTGCGTCGGCTCGGCGGCGAACGTCCCGGGCGCGCACGCGTCGCAGCTCGCGCTCGCCGGGCGCGGCGCGGCTGCGCCCGCGGGGCACGCCGAGCACTCGACGCTCCCTTCCTCTTCCGCGAACGTCCCCGGGTCGCACGCGTCGCACGCCGCGGACGCCTCGAGCGCGGCGAAGAAGCCGCGCGCGCACGGCGCGCACCGCGCGCTCCCGCTCTGCGTGGCGGCGGCGCCTGGTGCGCACGGCGCGCAGGCGACGCCCCCGAAAGCCTCGGCGAAGGCGCCGACGGGGCAGGGCTCGCACCGGGACGCGCCGGCGGCGGCGGAGACGCTCCCGGGCGCGCACGGCGCGCACTCGAACCTGCCGGCGTCCGGCCCGGCGCTCCCCGCGGGGCACGTGCACTCCACGTCGGCGTACGCGGCGGCGTCCAGCGGGAGGGGGCACGCGAACGCGCCGCGCGCCGCATCGCCCGCGCCGCGCGCGTCCATCGTCTCGGCGCGCGTTCGGTCGACGCCGAGTCGCTCGGCGCGCGCCTCCATCGCGCTCGGAAGCCGCGGGAACGGCCCGCCGAACGCGTTGTTCGCGAGGAGCAGCGTTTCCAGTGTCGTGTGCGTTCGAAGCCCGAGGCTCGGTATCGGGCCTTCCAGCGTGTTGTCGCGCACGTCAAGCACGCGCAGGTTGGGAAGCGCGGCGAACAACGCGGCGGGGAGCGTCCCGTTCAGACCGCTTCCACGCGCGTGCAGGTGCGTCAGCGCGTCGAGGCTGGCGCCGGCGACGCCCAGCGCGTCCGGGAAGGCGCCGAACGCGCCGACGCCGGAGACGTTCAGCCGCTTCAAGCGCGCCATCGGCCGAATCGCGCGCGACGACAAAGGGCCGGTGATTTTCGCGTTGCCGTCGACACGGAGCGACTTGAGGTCGAGCAAACGGTTGTTCCCGAGCCAGTCCTCCAACGGACCCGCCAGCGCGTTCCCGTCGAGCCGCAAGAACGCGAGCGTGTCCCGCTCGCCGAGCCACGGGGGGATCGCGCCGGTCATGCCGTTGTTCGCGAGCGAAAGCGACGTCAAGCCCCCCACGCGCTCCAGCGCGGCCGGGAACGCCGGAAACGCGTTGGACGACAGGTCCAGTTGGTCCAGGTGCGCGGCGAAAGAGAAATCATCCTCCGCCGCCGTCTCCGTTTGCGTCTCCGCGCGCGTCTCGTTCGAATCGAGTAACGCCTCCGGAAACGCCTCCACCCCCTCGAACCCGTTCCGCGCCAGGTACAGCTTCCGCAGCGACGGAAGCGCCAGGAGGGACGACGGCACGAGCCCGCTCAGGTTGTTCCGCGACAGCGACAGGTGGCGCAGATGGGCGGGCCAACGGAACTCCCGCGTCTCCGCCGGAATCTCGCCGGAGAAAAAATTGTGCGACAGGTCCAGCTCCACGAGACTCGGGAGCGCGAAGAGCGACGCGGGGATGGGGCCTTCCGCGCCGATGCCGCGAAGGCGCAGGTGCGTCAGCCGGGTCAACTTCGCCAGCGTCTCGTTCGATGGGAACGAGAAGGAGGGCGTCTGAGATGCGGTGTCTGTCGACGCGGTGCCGTTCCCGCCGCCGCTCGCGTCCGCGTCGTCCGCGACGAAAGCGGACCTGTCTGCGTCGTCCGCAATCTCCCCCAGCCTCAGCTCGAGCAGACCGGCGCAGGATCCGACGGATTCGGGAATGGCGCCCGCGAGCGCGGCGTTGCCGCTCAGGTCGATCCGCCGGGTGTACGGCCCGCATATCCCCGACGAAGGCAGGCTTCCACGCAGCGCGTTCGACCGAAAGCTGATGTCACCGACCCGGTTCCGCGCGATCCATCTCCCGTCCCCGCCGAGCGACTCGAACGCGTTTGCCGACGCGTCCACGAAGGTGAGCTGGGACAAGCACGAGACGTCGGGAAACGCCCCCGCGAACGCGTTCCCTTGGATCTCGAGGTGGTCCAGGAACCCGCTCGAGCACGGGTTCGGGAACGGCCCGCTGAGGCTGTTGTGCGCTAAGTTCAGGCGCATCAGCATCACGGCGCCGAACGATTCGAACGCCCCTTCGAAGTAGTTCTCGCTCAAGTCGACGTCGCGCAACACGGGGTACCCCTCGTCCGGGAACGGGGGCGGCGCGCCGCCCAACGCGTTGCGCGCCAGGCGGACGGTTTTCAAACTGTTCGCGAGCGCGGTGAACAGGTTCGCCGGTAAGACGCCGCTCAGGGCGTTCCCCGTCAAGTCGAGCTCGCGCAACTGCGTGAGCCGCGTCACCGAGCCGGGCACGGCGCCCTCCAGCCTGTTCCCGCCGAGCCGAAGCGTCGTCAACCACGCGGCGCCGCCGAGGTTCGCGGGCAAACCGCCGGTCAAGTCGCAGTCGCCGCCGTCGAGCTCGACCAGGTTCCCGAGCCGGTACGCGTCGCCCGCGGAGGCGTCGGACGCGTCGCTCAGGCTCAGCGGCGGGAACCAAGCCGAGGGCAAAGCGCCCGTGAGCCTCGGATTGTCGTGGAAGCGCAGCACGCGCAGTTGGTGCAGCGATTCCGCCCACGCGCTCGGCAAAACGCCGGTGAGGTCGTTTCGCGACGCGTCGAGCGTCCGCAAACGCCGCGCGCACGCTAAGCCGTCGCCGGGGAGCGAACCCGTGAGCGCGTTGTCGCGCACGTCCAGCGTTTCCAGGTTGTTGTCGAAGGCGTACCCGTGGAGCGTGTCGCACACGTCCGGAACCCTTCCCCGCAGCCCGTTGGAGGGGAGCGCGAGCACGGCGAGCCGTCGCAACGACGCCAGAGGGCGCGTCACGTCAGCCATCTCGGCGCCCCCCGCCGTCGCGCGCAGCGCGCCGGCGACGCGGAACGCCACGAGCTCGGACAGAGACTCGATCTCGCTCGGGAGGCCGTTCGGGCAGTCCAGGTACACGCCGTGCCCTTCGGCGTCGATGTTGACGGACAGGATCCTTCCCGTCCAGTCGCACGCGACGCTCGCGCTGTTCGCGGCGACGTCTTTGGCGAGCCAGGCGTTGGACGGTTCGCACGTCGCGTCCCACGCGTCGCGCGAGCCGACGAACGCGGTCACCGCGCCCCAGGCGTCGTCCCACGCCGGCGCCCTGTTGCCTTCCGCGTCCACGCCGCAGTGGTGGTGCAGGGCCTGCAGCGCGTGCACGTCGCGCTCCCACGCCGAGAGCGAAGAGAGGCACGTCGCGGGGGCGCGGGCGCCGCACACCGGCGCGTGCCACGATTCCGTCTCGTTCGCGACGACGCCGCGGAGCGGGATGAGGCTCGAGCAAAGCGCGAGCGCGGCCGCGAGCGCGACGCGCGGAGCGCGCGCGCGGAACGAAGACTTCGGCGCGCGCATGTGCGTCTTCGAAGGACCCGGCGCGCGCGTCGCGCGGTCGGCGTCTGGCGCGGCGCGGCGAGCGCGCGCGTCTCGAGCCTAAACGAGTTCGTCCGAGGAACTGAACCGTCGGGTTCGGGGCGCCCGGGGACGCAGTCGGAAAAACGCCCTCCGCTTCCGAGCGGCGTGCCGAGCCAGAAAGTCGAACCCGAATCGTCGTCCCGCGTGCGTGGTGCGTCTTGCGGATTCTGCAATCGAGTTTGCGACCACGAGGGCGGTTTCAAAAACTCGAAAGAAGGGTCGCCCGCAGTCGCACGCGACCACGCGCGAGGTGCGCGCGCGGGCACCTCCTGTCCCCCGCGTGTCCGCGCGGTACGCGATGTGGTCCCACGATGTGGAGGACGTGGACGACGCGCGCGGTTTGCGGAAGGAGGATGGGGACGCGACCACGCCCCGCATGAGCCTGCGCCAGCGCAGACGCAGGTCCAGACATCGCGCGTTGTTGTTTCTGGGAACGTGCGTCGCGCTCGCGGTGGCGTTCGCGATGCTGCGCTCGGGGGTGCGCGAGCACAGAGGCGCGCGCGACCGCGTGGACGGGGGAGTGGACGGCGATTACGAGGCGCACGCCGGCGATCCGTTCGAAGAGAGGGCGTCGCCGGAGACGCGCGACGGCGCGCTTCCGGGTGCCGATCCCGACTCGACGGTCCCGACTCGAGCCTCCGCCGAGGGCGACGCGTCGACGGCGCGCCCCGAGAGCGGCGCGTCCTCAGGCTCCGCGACGCGCGCCGAGGCGATCCGCGCGAGCATGCGGCGCGGCGCCGTCGTGAAGCAGCACCGCGAAGCGGGCGACGGCGACGAGGACCAGGCGGACGGCGAAACGCGGACCGCCGGCGCATCCGCGCTCGGGGCGTTGTTTCGCTTCTTCGGCGGCGGCGGCAACGCCGACGCCGCGACGGCGTCGGCGACGCGCGACTTCGCGCGTCGCCGACGCAAAGCGCGACTGCACGTCACGCGGGACCCGAGCACAGGCCACTTGACGATGAACGACGTCGGCGTGGGCGCGTTCGCCGTCTCGCAACCGCGCGCGTGCGCGCCCATCGCCAGCGAGGCGGACGGCGAGGCAAACTCCGTCGCCGGCGCCATGATGGCACTGCGCACGTTTTTCCGCGTCGGCAAAATCTTACGGCGATGCGACGCGGTTTCCGCGACGGCGTTTGTTTGGGGAGCCGCGAAAAAGAGCGAACGATCGGACAGAAGGCTCGACGAAGACGAAGGACCACACAACACCGTCGAAGGCGGCTCCGATATCGAAGGCGAAAGCTTGTTGCCCGACGAAGGCTCCGCGGAGGCGCTGTTACGGAAACTCAACGCCGGAACGACGTTCGGCCCGGTGTGCTACACCCCGGATTTCCTGCGCGGGGTGGCGAGCACGCTCTCGGTGTGTTCGCGCAACCACGAGGACGGCGTGGTCTTAGCGCTGCTCGGGTTCGCGGGGTTTGCAACCAAAAACCGAAACCCGGTCGGTCGGGTGTTGGTGTCCGTCTCGGATGCGCCCGCGAACGCGCCGGAGCGCGGCGGAAGCGCGTACCTGGTGCACAACCATTTTTTTCGAGCCGCCTTCGTGGACAAAAGCGCCGCCTCCGCCTCGGCGCGCCGCGCACACTTCCGGCACCGCGACGTGCCGACGACGCACGTTCAGACTGAAACGGCATACGACGAACACGCATCGACACGCGGCGGATCTGTGGCAGCCTTCGTCCGCGGGCGCGTCGTGCCTGCGACGATCGGCGCCGAGATCCGCGCCGCGCTCGCGGCGCTTGACGACGACGGATCCGACGGGAAAGACGGAAAAGACGGGAGAGTATCGATCGAACGGTCTCCGGCGGAGGACGCGACGACGACGACGAAGCGACGCGCGAGCGCGCGTCGAGTCGAGATCGACCTGCTCACGCTCGACGTCGCGCGCGATGGGCTGTACCTCGTGCAGCCCGCGCTGGAGACGGTCTCGCCGCGCGTCGTCGTCGCGTCGTACGACTCAGCGTTCGGCCCAGAGCGCGCCGTCGCGGCGAAGCCCTCCGCGGAGGTTTTTTCATCCCTCTCTCGCGAAGACGAACTTTCCGGCGAACCGGGCGAACCGGGCGAACCGGACCGAGGCGAACCGGAAACCGCCCGTGAGCGCGCTTTCGGCGCGTACAGGCGGGAAGGGTCCCGAGGTCCGTCCGTCGCGCGACGCGCGAACGATCACTCCGCCTTCGCCGAGACAGACGAGACGGAGCGGGATTTGGCGGTGACCGCGTCTCTCTCTGCGTTTTCGCGCTCGCTCGAACGGTGGGGGTTCCACTTCGTCGGGTGCGAAGCCGCGGGCGAGACGGCGTTTTTCCTGCGGAGCGACGTCATCGAAGCGGCGCACCGCGCCGGCCGCGGGTCCGTGCACGTCACCACGCCGGAGGACTCGGGGTGCTTTTCCGCGCGCGGGCCTCGGCTGGCGATGCGCCGGTGGCCCGAAATCGAGGCGGCCCGCGTCGCGGAGGATGGCGACGCCGCCTTCGTGGAAATCGACGAGGCTTGGCTCGAGGCGCACGCACCGGGGCCGCCGTGGCGGACAGACGACGCGTTCCTCTCCAACGGCGCGGAGGAGCTCTGATGAGACGACGCCGACGAAGGGACGGTCAGGAGGAACCGCGGGATGCATAGCTATGTATAACGTAGATAGAGCTACGTAGTGGTACGAAAGTAGTATAGCTGCACCTATTTTCAGTAGACTCGTACCGTAGGGTGCGGTGGTTTTTTTTTTCGTCATCGCCGACCTGTCGACGTTCGCGCGCGTCATTGCGGACGGTCGCGTTCCCGACCCGTCTCGCGCGACGAGCGACTCGACGACTCTCCTTCTTTTGTTTTAAAGAGCGTCGTCTCTTCGTCGTGCGAAAAAAACACGACCACCGCGCTCGAGTCTCGTCGCTCACGACGACGACGCGAGATTCATCTTCTCGAGGTCCAGGCCCGGCCGCGCGACCCCCCCGCGGAACGGGTCGTCCCACTCGAAGTCGATCCCTTCGGGCTTCTTCGCGAAGCGCACGCCGCCCGCGCGCGGGGGGGGTTCCATGGCGTCCACCAGCACCTTCTGCGCGTTGGTCAGGCGGAAGTCCAGCGCCGTCGCGGCGTCCGCCGCGTCGGCGCAGGACGCGTCCGCGACGAACGGCACGCCTCTCTGCGCGGACCAACGCGCCAACACGGCGACGGCGGAACGCGTCGCGCCGTCCGCCTTTTTCGCCGCCGCGCCGCGCGCTTTGGTCAGCGCGTCGTGAGCCACCAGCCGCTCGTCGCCCAGCCCGGTGATCGCGCGCGCGATCACCACGACGCCGTACCGCCGGCACACGCCCACGAGCTTGCGGTGCGCCATCAGCGGGTGCGCCTCGACGACGTTCGCCGCGGGCTTCACGGCGTCCGGGTTTTCGTCACAGAAGGCGCAGACGGTTTCCACCGCCGGAACGGACGCGTTCGCCAGGCCGATCGCCGCGGCCAACCCCGCGCGCGCGACGCGCTCGAGCCCGGACCAGTCCTCGCGCAGCGTCGCGGCGACGGGCCACTCGAGCACCACGAGGTCGAAGGCGTCGATTTCGAGCGTCGCCAACGCGTTCGCGACGTGGCGTTCAGGGTCGCGCGCCTCGGCAACGGAGACGACGCCCGAGACGAAAACCTTTCCGTTCGGGTCGTTCGCGGCGCGCGCCGCCATCGCCGCCTTCGCGGCGGCGAACGCGTCGTCCGCGCCTTCCGAGGTGATCGCGGGGCACGCGATGTGCGAGATGGTGCCGGACGCGACGGCGGCGCGCAGTCCTTCGTTCGCGACCAGCGCCGCGGCTTCGACGCCCATCACGGGCAGGCGCCCCACGACGGCGCCGGCTTGGCCGAGAGGCACGTCGACGTCCTCCTTCGACTTGTCAAAGGGCGGTTCGGGAGGCGCGGTGACGTAGTACGGGGTCCCAGGTTTGGGCTTGGACGGGTCGCCCGCGGGAGCGGGGCCGTCCCACGCGCCGTGGCCCGAGTACGTCAACCCGCCGGAGGTCTCCGAGAGCGAAGAGAGCGTCTGCGCCGGCCTCGGTCCGCCGCCGCCGCCGCCGCCGGCGGCGCGCGCCTGCTCGAAGCGAATCTGCGCGGACATCTGGTCCGCGATCTCGCCGGAGTAGCCCCCGCTCCCGTTCGCGGCGCCGTAGCCGCCCTGGCCAGCGCCGGGCGCCGCGACGCCTCGCTTCGCCGCCGCTTCGATCTGTGCGCGCGTGGGGGGGTACGCCGGCAAACTGGGGTTGTACCCGTTCACGTACCCCGAGACGCTGTACTTCTGTTGCGCGTACGTGCCGCCCTGGGGGTACGCGCCCGCGCCCGCGCCCGCGCCACCGTCCAGGCGCGAGGAGGGGCAGAACGCCCACGATTTCTGCGCGCTGCCGTTCTTGGCGAACGCGAAACGCTCCATGGGCTGGCACCCGTCCTGCGCCATCGCGAGCGGCGTCGCTTCGAGGCGAGACGACGGATCGAGCGGCGGCGGCGAGACCGAGACGCGCTTCGCGTGCGGACGCGCGAGCGACGGAAGTGCGGGCGAGCGCGAACGCCTGCGTGAGGGTCTGGAAGTCGGTCGAAGCGGCGGCGACGAGCGACGGGGTTCGGGTGGCGGTCTGCGACGCGCCCGGGTGGTGTGGAGGCGCGCGATGTCGCGATCGCGAGATAAAAAGCGACGTGGTTCCGCCTCGTACTAGGCACTCCACGTCACCGATGGATCGAACGTTTCTTGGAGTCACAGACCGTCCCACGGGCGCGCGAATTTCAGTGCGCGCGGAGACGGCACGAAAGGCTTTTTCGACGTCTCGTCTGACGTGTAACACGACTCGCGCTCTCTTCGCAGCTCCCCCCGCGGCTCTTTCTGACCCGATCACGCCCTGACCGCCGCGGCGTACTCCTTGCGCTTCTGCGCGCACGCGTTCATGGCGAGCTCGGAGTTGAGGAAGAAGAACCCGAAGAAGGGGGTGACTATCAACCCCGTCTTGGTGCTCACGCTGAAGGATCGAAACATGGGCGAGAGGAAGTGCGCCGCGGCGACGACCGGCGCGGAGACGGCGATACCGAACGCCGCACCCTTCACGCCCGCCGCGCTGGCTTCGTCAACGCACAAATTCTTGCGCTCGTGGTCGATGCCGTCGTGCGAGCTCACCGCCATGGTATTTCCGTCCCCGTCCCTCTGGACGGGCAGGGCGCCCCTCAGAGTGTGAAGAAGACGCGCGAAAAGTGTCTCTTGGTGCACGAACGAAGCACAGCTTTTCCGTCGCGTGCATTTTGTTTCCCCGAACCCTCGCCTCGCTTTCACTCCGTAAACGCGCCTCCCCGCGCGCAGCACGGCCTCGCATGTCAATCGTCCGCCAGGAGCGATTACTCTGGACCACTCTCGGTCTCGCCGCAGGCGCTCTCTCTTTCCTGGACGTTCGGGTGCGTTCGCGCGGACGCTCGAGCGGCACCGATCGCGACGCGGTTTTTCTCGCGTGTTAACGTCGAAAACATCGACGCGCGAGGTTTTCGCGTCGCCGCGCGCGAGGCGCGTCGAAGCCGCGTCCCTCGCGCGCGCGCGGGAGCGCGACGTCGCGGCCGCGTCCACCCCATGTCCTGACCCTGGGAAACCCCGGAAACGAAAAACCGCCCCGTCCGCCCACCGCCGCAGCGTTCCCTCTGGAGCTCCTCGAGCGCGCTCGCGGACGCCTTCCCTTCGCCCCCGCCGCCCCGTTCGCCGCTCCCCGCGGACGAGCCCGTGTTCGGCGCGCGCGCCAAGCAGACCGTCGCGCGGTCCTGGAACGCCGCCGTCGACACCACCTTCGGCGACCTCGCGAGGTATCTCAGCGACAGGAGGCTCTGAAACGAACGCGGCGACGATGCGCGCGGCGGCGATGCACGCGACGGCGACGACGACGACGACGCGCGATGGTTCGAGAGCGTTTTCGGCACCGCGCGCGTCTCGAACGAGCCCGTGCGCGTCGTTTCGGCGCGCGTTCGTATCCGTCACGCGCAAACGCGCGGCACCGCGTGTCACGACGACGACGCGCGCCGTCGAGAGCGACGCCGAAGACGCGTCCGACGCGTCCGCCGCCGATTACGGCGACGCGACGTTTTTTTTACGAGACGCGCCGTTGATCGATCTGATCCCCCCCGGACCGTGGTCGGTGATCGACGGCGGCGTCTGCGCGCCCGGCGGGTTCAAAGCCGCGGCGTGGAAAGCCGGCCTGCGCGCGTCCGGCACGCGCGCGGACTGCGCGTTGATCGTCGCGGACGAGCCCGCCGTCTCCGCCGGGTGCTTCACGCAAAACGTCGTCGCCGCCGCGCCCGTGCTCTTCTCCAAGAGCGCCGTCGAAGCTAAAGACGTCGCCAGAGCCGTCCTCATCAACGCGGGCCAAGCCAACGCGGCGACCGGCGCGAAGGGCATGGAGGACACGCTCGAGTCCGCGCGCGCGGTCGCGGAAGCGCTCGGCCTGGATGACCCGAACGATGTGCTCATCGAATCGACCGGGGTGATCGGGAAGCGGATCAAGATGCCCGAGCTGATAAGCGCGGTGCCGCGTCTGGCGGAGAACCTCGCCGCCGACCCCGCCGCCGCCGCCGCCGCCGCGACCGCCATCTGCACCACGGACCTCGCGCGCAAGTCCGTGGCCGTCTCTGTGCCGCTTCCCGACGGGCGTGTCGTGAAGATCGGCGGCATGGGCAAGGGCAGCGGCATGATCCACCCGAACATGGCCACCATGCTCGGCGTCCTCACCTGCGACGCGCCCGTGTCGGTGGAGGCGTGGCGCGCGATGACGAAGCGCGCGTGCCAAAACTCGTACAACCAGATCTCGGTGGACGGCGACACGAGCACCAACGACACGGTGATCGCGCTCGCGTCCGGGCGCGCGGGCGGGGAGGTGATCGAGGCGGGCACGGCGTGTGCTGATGCGCTGGAAGCGGCGCTCACCGCCGTGCACGTCGCCATTGCCAAATCCATCGCCTGGGACGGCGAGGGCGCCACGGTTTTGCTCGAGTGCAACGTCGCGGGCGCCCGCACGCGCGAGGAGGCGCGAACCGTGGCGCGCAGCGTGGTGTGCAGCAGCCTGGCCAAGTCCGCGGTGTTCGGTCGGGACCCGAACTGGGGTCGGCTCGCCGCCGCGGCTGGGTACAGCGGCGTGGCTTTCGATCAAGAAAACCTGAGAGTCGCGCTCGGGCCGCATCTGTTGATGGACCGCGGCCAACCGTTGGCGTTTGACGAGGCGAAGGCGTCGGCGTACCTCGCCGAAAAGGGCGACGCGCACGGCACCGTCGTGGTGGACGTCTCCATCGGCGACGGGGACGGCGAAGGCTCCGCCTGGGGCTGCGACCTGAGCTACGACTACGTCAAGATTAACGCCGAGTACACCACGTAGAGATGAGAGAAGGGCAGAGTCGAGTCGACGTCGAAGCGTCCGTTTTCGTGAAAATCGCTCTTTTCCGAGTCACGTCCAGCCGCGTGCGTCGGTCTTCGCCCGCCGAGTCGCGCGCGCGGTCCGAGCGTCCGAGAAAACGCGCGTGCGGTGGGCTCCCTCCCCCTCGAAGAAACCCCGGCGTGGCGCACACCGTCTCGCGCGGGCACGCCGGCGGCCCGTCGGCCGGAGCGCGCCTGCATGGCGACCGGTGACCCCGCGCGCGCGCCGGGCTCGGCCGCGCGCGGGTGGCGCGCGCGAGCGAGACCCGAAGGCGAATCCGCGCCCTGGTCATCCGTCACGCGGGGCGGGTTCGCCGCGCGCGTCCACCGCCGCCTGGCGCGGCCGTGCCTCGCCAACGTCACCGCGGGCGCCGCCGGCGGCCCCGGCGGCGTCAGGAAGGACACGCCGACCGCCGCGGACGCCGCGCCGAGCGGGAAAGGCTCGAGCACCGGACGCGGTGACGCGCGGGACGGGACCGGGGAAGACGGCGGCGGCGGGCGCGGAGGCTCGTCGGCGGGCACATCCGGCGACAGAAAGCGTTCCGACGTCGCGCCCCCGTCTTCGCGAAACGCGCTCGGCCCGAACTCGGAGAACCGGTCGCCGAGTCGGTCTGTCTCGTCCACGACCGCGCTCGAGCCGCTTTCCCTGTGGGAGCACAGGCCGGGCGCGCCGCCGCGGCGGTTCGCGCTCGACGGCGACGCCGTGCGTCTGCTGTCCCCGGAGGAGGCGGAGGCGCTCGGAGACGTTTCGGAGCCGCCAAACGCGCGCGGCGACGCGCGGAGCACCGCGTCTGCTGCTAAAAAAGAAAGCGCATCACAAAGAGGCCGAACCGCGCGACGCGATGGCACGCGCGCGTCGCTCGCGCGGTACACGGCCCATTTCGAGACGCGCCTCGCGCGTTTGTCAGACAAGGCGCGCGACGCGTTTTTGCCGAGCGCCGGGAGCGTGACGGAGGATTACTGGGAGTACGCGCGATTCCGATTCTACCAGCGGTGCGCGTCGAGCTGCATCACGGTCTTCGCCACGCAGCAGATGCTGCAGGCGGTCGGCCTAGGCGCGACGCGGCGCCTCCCCGCCGCCGCGGCGGTGAACTGGGTGCTGAAAGACGGGTTGGGACGTCTCGGGAAGTTGTCCGTGGCCACCAACTTCGGCCGCGAGTTCGACTCGGACGTGAAACGGTTCCGATTCACCTCGTCGGTGGTGTACGACTGCGCCAGCCTGGTGGAGATGCTCACGCCGTTTTACCCGAAGCGCTTCCTGTTACTGGCGACCGTCGCGAACGTGGGCAAGAGCGTCGGCATCACCACCGCCAACGTCGTGCGCGCGCCCATCCAGCGCTCGTTCGCGCTGGAGGAGAACTTAGCGGAGATCACGGCGAAGACGAGCGCGCAGCAGGTTCTGGCGGACAATCTCGGTTTGGGCGCCGCCGTCGCGGCGACGTCGCTCGTCGGACGCGCGGCTTCCAGCAAAGCGCGCCTCGTGCTGCCCCTGCTCGCCTTCGCGCCCCTCGCGTGCGCGGACCTGTACTGCATCTACCGCGAGCTCAAAGCCGTGCAGCTCAAGACGATCAACCGCGAGCGCGGCGAGATTGTCGCCGAGCTGTTCGTCAAACACCGCGCCGTGCCCTCCTTCAAAACCGTCGCAGACGCCGAACGGCTCTTCATCCCGGCGCGCCTCGACGAGAGCACGCTGCCGCTGCGCGTCACGGGCCTCGCCGAGGCGTGCCCCACCGCGCGCGCGCTCGCGGACGCGCTCGCGGACGACCCGACCGCGCCGTACGTGCTCGCCTACCTGTTCCCGAGCGAGACCAAGAAGCGAAAGACGGTCCTTTCGCGGTTCGGCCAAACGCTCCTCGCGAGCGCGGCGGCGGCGGCGGAGCTCGCCGCGCGAATCGGCGCGGCGGCGTCGGGAACGCCTCGCGAAAAAAAAAAGAGCAAACCGCCCAAGTTGGGGTTGAAAGGCCACGCGACGCTGGCGCTCGCGCAGCACGCCACGAGCCGGGACGTCCTGCAGGCGGTGCTGCAGGTGGCGCACCTGCGCGCGCTGCCGTTCCGCGGGGACCTGGACAGAGAGTCGGCGCGCCGATGGGCGCTCGGCGAGAGCCGCGCGCGCGCGGAGCGCGACGTCGACGACTTCGCGGGGCGGCTCGAAGAGGACGGGTGGCTCGCCGGGAAGGTGCTGTTGAGCTCCGCGGAGCGCGCGCCGTACAGGGTGGTACAGGGCGAGGTCGTGCGCGAGACGGCCGCGTCGCGCGTATCGAACGATGAGACGAGATGACGAGCGCTTTTATAGACGAGGCGTACAGTACTTTCTCGTAACGGAAGAGCTCGAGAGCGTTTAGTAGAAAGTACCTTCGTAGAAGGTATTATTCCCCTCCGACGAGGCGTCGTCTCTTTTTCTTCCCTTTCCCGGATCCGCAGATCCCCGCGTTCGCGGCATCCCGTTTGGCCGCGGCCGCTCTGCCCGCGACGACGCGCGCGCGCTCGGCGTCGCGCTCCGCCGCGTGCCGCGCGTAGAGCGCGGCGTACTCAGCCTCCTCGGCGGCGCGCGACGGATGCTTCGAATCCGTCGACGGCGCCGCGTCGGGCGCGTTTTTTTTCAGTCGCGCGCCGCGCGCCGACGCTATCGCCTCCGCCTCCGCCAAAACGCGCTTTCGTTTGGCTTCCAACACGTCTCGTCGCTTCGTGCCCTGCTCGCGGACCCGCGCCAAGTACGCCCCGTCCACGCCCACGGACGCCGCCAACCAACCGTGTATTTTTGTTTCACCACGAATCTTCGCGTCTTCGTCCCGGGAGACGGCGAGCTCGTCGGAGTCCGCGTCGCGCGCTGTCGGCGCCTCGTGCGCATTCGTTCGTTCCGTTCTGAAGAACGCCGCGTCTGTCCGATGTTCGTCTCGCCTACTCATAGGTGGTCCCTTACCCTCATTAATAGAGATACCCTTCCGGCGCTCGTCCCTACGCCTTGACGCCTCCCGCCGCTGCGCGCGCACGCGCTCCAAGTACGCCTCGTCCAGGCGCAGCGCCGCCGCCGCCTCGCGCGCCGCCTCGTCGATTTCGGCGCGCGACGCCGCCTCCGCCTCCCGCCGCGCGCGCGCGGGGGCCTTCTCCACCCGGACCCGCGCCTCCGCGTCGCCCTCGCCGCCGCGCACGAACCTGCCCCGCGCCGGGTCGTACCCCCGGGGGTACGTGATCGTGAACGTGCCCTCGGGCCAGGCGTTGCGCGGGGTCACGCCGGCTCGAGCCGTCCCGTCCGCGTCGTCGTCTTCGCGACGCGGGAGCTTCCCGTCACCGAACCGCGCGGCTCTGCGCGCCTTCGCGGAAGCCCCGCGCCCCGTCGAGCCGTCGCGCTCGAGCGCCCACGTCGACGAGTCCCCGAACGCGAGCACGCCCATCCCGCGCGCGGGGGGTAACGCGCGCGGCTGCGACGCGTCGGATGCTGTGACTGCGACGTTCTCGGAAACGAACAAGGACAAAAAAAAGTCGCCGCTTCCCGCACACTGAAAAGAACGCCCGTGCCGCGCAGCTGCCGCCTGCGAGCGAAAAGACCAAATCTGGTACGCCAATCAAGTCCACCGTGGCATCAGTCGCGTTCCAGTGGGGAAGCGCCTATGGACACGAAGTCGCGAAAAAGTGCGTGATGATTGACCGCGGTCCGCCGTTTCGAGACCTCCGGCTTTGTGGCGCCAAAAAATCGCCACCAACCAAAAACCAGACGCGATCGCGTTCCGCGCTCATCATCACTCCAACACACGCAACCATGGCTGCCATCGTCGCCCCCGTCGCTACCCTCGCGCCCCGCGTCACCGCGCCCAAGGCGCGCGCCGCGCGCACCCTCCGCGCCACCACCTTCAACGGTGTCAAGGTCGCGCAGCCCAAGGTACGCGCGGCCCGTCGGTCCCACTGTCGCGGAAAAACATCGCTCGCGCGATATTTTTCATCTTGCTCGCGCGCGGCGCGCGCGTCGCGGGCCACGGCCGCGCCCGCGGGACGAAATTCAGCCTGCAGCGCGCGCGGGTGGCATACCAGGTGTCTGTCTGGGGCGTTCCCGTCCGGGCCACCCCGTCTCGCGCCTCGAGGGACCCACGACCGGCCCGGATCCGGACCGGTCGCGTTCCGGCGTTCACTCACTCGCTCGCTCTTTCTCTTTCCCCCGACGGCTCGCGTCGGCACACCGAGCGCGTCGCGTTCGTCGGTTGGCGTTTTTTACTCGGTCCCTCCTCGCCTCCGACTGACTGACCGACCGACGCCGACCCCCCCACTAACACTGTCCCTTTTTTCGCGTGTGCCGCCGCAGCTCGGAGGCGCCAAGCGCGTCGTCGCCGTTGCCGCGCGCGCGGATTCCAAGATCAACACCGACGAGGTGCTCAAGACCATCGCGGACAAGTGGGAGGACACCGAGAACAAATCCGCCGTCGTCACGTACGTCGCCGGCGCGGCGGCGCTGGTGTGGCTCTCCGGCACCGTCGTCGGCGCCATCAACGCCATCCCCGTTTTGCCCAAGGTGATGGAGCTCGTCGGTCTCGGCTACTCCTCGTGGTTCGTGTACCGCTACGTGCTGTACAAGGACTCGCGCAAGGAGCTCGTCGAGCAGTTCGACGCGCTCAAGAACAAGGTCTCGGGCGAGTTCTGAGCGCCGCGAAAAAAGCTCTTCGCGAAAAAAGCTTTTCGCGCCTGAAAAGAAGACGAATGAGAAAACGCGCGCCCGTGAAAGTTAACGGCGCCCCCCCGACAGATGCGCTTCGTGTTTTGTGAATGTGCGATGATGAGACGAAACGCGTCGTATATGTCTCACTCCGTCGCCGCCGGCGCGAGCTTCGTGAACGTTCGGGCCTCGCGTCAGTCACGTCTTTTTCTTTCTCCTCCACGCGCTCTGGATGGTGCTGGCGGCTTTGTTCATCGCCGCCGTCGCTGCGCCGAACGACGGCATCGACGGCATCGCGAGCCCGCCGGTGGAGAAGAGCGACTTATTGCTCCTCCCGCGAGCCGGGCTTCGTTCGTCCGCGTCGTCCGTCGAGCCGGTCCCCGAAAAAACCGAGGGACGCGCGCGCGAGGGGTGCGTGGGCACGGCGCGCGCCGCGCCTCCTTGCGTCTCCTCGCGCGGAGAAGGCTCGGCCGAACGGGACAAAAGTTCCGCGCGCTTCGTGTCGCGCTTCGCGCGCTCGTACGCCTCCCTCGCCTCTTCCTCCGCGGCGCGGCACGACGCGGGGTCGGGCCTCGGGTCCGCGTACCGATCGTACGACGGTTCGAGACCGTGCGCGTGCGTCGTTCGTCCCTCTCGGCGCGCGGCGAAGATCGGCGAAGCCTTTTTCTGACCTTCTCTTCGCGTCGCGGACGACGCGCCGAACGCGACGCGCCGGGGAGACGCCACCAGCCGGTCGAGTCGGTCGCGGACGCGACGCAGCTCCTCGTCCCGCCGCGCGCGCGCGCCGCGCAGCGCGTCCAGCGTCTCGCTCTGCCGCCGCAGCGACGCTTTGAGCGCCTCGCCGGGCGTCGAGGGGACGGCGTCTTCCTCGTTTTCTTTTTCTGATGAAAGCGATTCTCTTGGCGGCGGCGAGACGGAGACGCGGACGCTCCGGTCGACCGCCCCGCCGACGAGGCGGTCGGAGACGGACGGGGGCGAGCGCGACGGCGCGCGCGCGCGACCGCGACGATTCGCGTCCGCGAATATGCCGGAATCGGCGAACGGGGAATCGCGCGACGGCGTGAGCGTGGCGAACGCGACGTCCGGGGTTCGATCCGGGCGACGCCCGCGGCTTTTTTTTCCGTCAGACGCGCCGGGAGACGAAAAAGTCTCCTCTGACGTCTCCGACGCCGTCTCCGACGCGTCGAGGGTTCTCGACTCGATCGCCGCCGCCTCCGCCGCCGCCGCCGCCGCCAAGACGCGGCGCTCGGCGTCGTCGCGCTCCGCCCGCCCGAGCCTGCGCGCCTCGCGCTCCCAGGCGCGCGCGACAGCCTCCGCGCGCTCGATCTTCTCGGCGCACGAGCGCGCGAGCTCCTCCCCGAACGCGGCGGCGGCGAGCGCGTCCCGCCGCGCCGCCTGCAGCGAAGCCGCCGAAGCCGCCTCCCTCGCCGCGCTCGCGCGAGCCGCCTCTTCCCGCTCCGCGGCGCGCGCGGCGAGAGAGTCGCGCTCCTCCTCCAGGATCGCGCGCGCGCGCGCCTGCGTGCTGAGCTCGGCGCGCAACGCCGCGAGCTCGCGGCGGAGCGACGAGTGGGACGCTCCGGACGGACTCGGAGTCGGACTCAGACGACACGACAAAGCTTCGTCGTCGTCGTCGTCGTCGTCGTCGTCGTCCGTTTTCGTCTCGCGGCGAACGCTCGCGTCCTCCGTCGAAGCGTCTCCCCTCTCGCCGCCGCGCCTCCCGCCGCGCCTCTTCGTCGACACCGAAAAGGAGGACGCTTCGCCTTCTTCGCCTTCGTCATCGTTCGCGTCGACTCCCGCCATCCCCGCCGTGGCCGAGGCGATGATGTCTTCCAGCCGCCGCGCCTCGCGCGCCGTCGCCGCTGCGCCGCCGCCGAGCGCCGGTTGCGCGACGGACGCGGCGGAGGCGTCGTCGTCCGCGCCGTCGGCGTCCGCGCCCGCCGCCGACCGCGCGAAGCGCCGCAGCTCGTCGTTCTCCTCGCGGAGGTGCTCGATTTCGCGGCGCGCGCGCGCGAGCTCGAGCCGCTCGAGCCGAGCGGGCGAGCGGCGCGCGCGGTGCGCGCGGTCCGCGTCCGTCGCGGCTTCAGTTTCGTCGTCGCGAGCGGGACCCGCGAACGAGGCGCTCTCGTTCTTCAGAAGGCCCGCTTCATCGTCACCGTCGTCATCATCGTCATCACCGTTCGTCTCCCTCTCGGTCGTCCCGACGAGCCACCTCTCGGCCCCGGCCGGGTCGCGCCGAGCGCCTTCGCCGCGCGAACGCTCGAGATCGGCGTTTCTCCTTTCCGCGCGCTCGAGGCGCGTCCGGAGCTCCAGTGCCTCGCGCCGCGACGCGGCGAGTCGCTCGGCCGCGAGCTTCGCCGCGAGCGGATCCAACCCGGAGATGCCGAAGCGCGCGGAGGACGAGGCGCGGCGCGTCCCGGCGTCCGACACGCGCGTCACGCCGCCCATCCCGAAAGGTAAGTGGCTGCGGGGGTTCGTGCCCCGCGGGTATCCGAAGGGATCGGGGCCCGGATGAGACACCGAGAGGAGGCGCGCGCACGCCGATTGGCCATCGTCGCGAGCAGCGATTCAACATTCCGGGAATCCCAGCACTCGAAGGCTCGGCACTTCCGGCTCGTCTGCGTCACGAAACTGGGGGGAAGGAAATTTGCAAAAGTCAAGACGTTTTTGCCCTCGACGCGGGGCTCTCAGTCCGAGCCACGCTTCTCACCCGACGCGAACAGTCTGCGGCACCTCGCGCCGCCATGCAATTCGGCGTCGAGACCTTGCCCCCCGGGTGCGTTTCCCGGCTCTCTCGCCCCGCGCGAGCCTTCCTCGCGCGAATCTTTTCGCGTTCCTAATGGGGCATTCGGCGCCGCGGTTCCTCGGACGAGACGCGGGCGAGGTCCATCCGCGGACGGCCACGAGGTTTCCGGACGGCCACGAGGCTTCCGCCCGTCCCCGTGATGCGGCAGGACGCCACTGGGCGCTCGCGGCGCGCGTCGCAGCGCCGCGACTGCTCTGGAGTCCTCCCGCCCGACCCGAACGCCGACTGACCGAACCTCTTCTCGAAAACACGCCTCGACCGAACCGAAATCGCCCCACGCGTCAGCGCCTCCTTCGGAGGCGGCGCCCCCCCCCGAGCCCCGAAGGTGAAGACTCTGATCCTGGGCGGCGCGTTCGGCGCCACGCTGGGCGCGGAGTTGAAAGCGCGCGGAGACGACCGAAACCGAACAGTGGTGGGCGCGGATGGGCGCCCCCGCGCGACTCGGCCTCTGCTCGCGCTCGGCCCCGACGGACGTTCGCCTCTCGATCGGTGGATCGAAGCGCTCACGAAATGCGAGGAGACGAGCGACTTGAACGACGCGTTCGTCGTCGCGAACAAGGACAACGTCAACGAGTACGTGGCGTGGTCCGTCGGCGACGGCGACGACGCCGGCGATTCTTCTCGCGAACGACGCGCGCTCGACCGGGGAAACGTGCTGTGTAACGAGCGGGGCGTCGACGACGCGCGCGCCGGACCGGCGCGCGACCTGCTGTTCGCCGTGGAAACGTCGATCGGAGAGGACGATCACGTTCTGGTCATCGACGGCGGACGCGCGCCCGTCCCGGGGTTCGACCTCGCGGGTCTGATGGCGCGGGCGAAGGCGGCGCCAGGGCGAGACGTCGTCGCGCGCGTCTCTTTACGCGCCGACGCGGACGCCGCCGACGAGGTCGCGTTGGAGTTGAAGCCGGCGGCGCCCGGGTCGAAGCGCGTCGCGCCCGTCGCGGACGTCACGCGCGTCGTGCCGTTTTCCGAACCCGGTTCCAAAACATCGGCGCTCACGCACGCGCTCGGCGCGGCGACGCTGCTCCGCGCGAGCACGGTTCCGCTGCTCCGCGCGTTTTTCGCCGAGGCGGGCGATTTGGAGCCGGCGAGGCACAGCTTCGGGCGGTTCTTGCGGTGGCTGTCGACGCGGACGCGGATGTGCGCGGTCGCGCTGAGCCGAGGAGACACGTTCCCGCTCGAGACGGCCGCGGACGTCGACGTCGCGGACGCGTTCTACCACTTCTACGCCGCTGAAGAGGTGAAGGCGGCGGTGTCGCTCCGACCCAAAACCAAACTCGATCGCGGTCCGTCGCTGACGTCGACGACGCGGAGGGAAGCGGCGGCAGCGTTCGGCGCGGCCGCCGGCGAGGGCGACGCGCGGAAACGCATGCTCGCGGACCGCTTCGCGGCGGCGGACAAGAGGTGTGGGGACGCGCGCGCGCGCGCGCTAGACGCTGCGCTGGACATGGAGGTGCTCCTGCCGACGTTTTTCGAGTCGCGGGCGCATCCGTCGACGTCGGCGGCGCGCGCCGCCGAGCCCGCGCCCGCCGTCGGCCCCGACGGGAAGCCCGCGAAACCTCTACCCGACCGCTTCCGCGACGCTTCCGCGTGGAACGTCTCGCGGAACAAACCCGCGCAGCACCCGTGCTACGTGACGAGCGCCGTGAGCGCGTACGGGAAGAAGCCCACCGTGGCGGACATGCCCCTGCGGTGGCACGGCGTCAGCGGCGACTTCACCTCGCAGTTCGCCGGTAATTATTCAGACTCGGGGCTGGTCACGACGCGAGCCAAGAGTAAGGTGCACGCGGCGCTGGAGTAGCCGCCGTCGCGTCGTGAGAGACGACGAGAATGAGGCGTTTGAGCGGGGTTGTCTGTGTCACGCGTCAAATGTTTCATAACGCGCGTACGTCGGACTCCTTTTAGCGGCGCGAGGCGAGTCGCGCGCGATTTGTCGCGCCATCGCGCGCGCTCGGGCGCGTGTCCGGATTTTGGCAGTCTCCCCCTCGACCCGCTGAACACAATGGAAAAAAACCTGTGTCTTCGATGGTGAAAGAATCGTCGTTGGAGGCGCCGAGACCCGACGACGCGCGCTTCACTTGCGGTCGCGGCGCGCCTCCCCGAAAGTCGACGCTTCGTGTCAGCTTGGAGGATGGCGCGTACGTGGCGCGGCGGCGGCCGCGGTCGCGGCCGCGGCCGCGGCCGCGGCCGTGACGGCCGCCACGGCGGCCGCGGGGGCCGGAACGCGGCGAATGGCCTCGACAGTGGCGGGCGAAACCAAAGCGAGGCTGCCTCGGCCGTGCCGCGGCAGCCGCGCGCGCTCGCGGGCGCGCCCGTGCACCCCTGGCTCGGGCGGCGGCTCCGCATCACGCGCATATCGCACAAAGGCCAGAGGCGCTACGTCAACGCGGCCATCGTGTTCCACGACCCCGCGGAGTCGCACCCGTTCCACGTGCTCCACGACGACGGCGCGAGCGCGTGGCTCGCGATTCAAGAAAAGCGGGGCATCGTGCACGCCGTCGAGGGCGACGGCGGGAACCAGGGGCTTCGCACGCGCGTCTCCCGGCGCTTCACGTGGCTCACGCCGGTGGTCAGGAGGGAGACCGCTGTTGTCGAAAGAAC
>MDSV01078814.1_pt1 | contig 24382 bp, 24 predicted proteins | sample 810851 | NCBI WGS metagenome assembly MDSV01 (sample SAMN05326640, study PRJNA326480) | marine metagenome | isolation source: seawater | place: Atlantic Ocean: North East | collected 2012 | reverse complement strand
TTTTGCATCTTTAATAAATTTTTCACTATAACCTGCTGTATAATTTTTTTTATATTTTTTGATGAGTTTTTCAGCTCCAAATTCATAATAAGGCGCTATGCCTTTATTAATTTTATTACAAACCTCTAAATTTCTTTCGTAAAGATAAATTTTAAAATTTTTTGATGCCAAAAATAATCCTAAAGGAAAACCAACATGTCCCCCGCCACCAATTATACAAATTTTATCATTTTTCATATAAAACTAAATCCTGATATTTTTTTGCATATGTTATTAATCTACTTTTTAAATTTTTATAGGCTAATTTAATATATTTTTTCTCTTTTTCTTTATTATAACTATTCCATAAAGTTATTAGTATTTTTGCTAATTGTTTGTAATTTTTAGGATCGAAAAAAACACCTCTATTTGGATTTTGCTCTTTATGAACTCTTATATTTGATAATACAATTCTTTTTTCCATTGATTTCCCTTGTTCTACTGAGCTGCTCCAGCCCTCAAATAAAGAAGGATTTATAATTGATACTGAATGAAACATTAGAGACATAACATCTATATAATCAACAGTTCCTAGGTAAATATAATTTTCACCTAATCCTTTTCTTTTTATAAACTCATTAATCTCACTAAAATATCCACTTTTTCTATGATCTTCTGAAAATCCAGTTGATACTATATTTATAGATTTTCCCTTACTCAAAACTTCCTCAAGTGCCTTTAAAACAGTAAAATGATTCTTATGTGTCCAGTATTGATTGGGCATATAAAAAAATTTGTTGGGGATTTTGTATTTTTTTTTCAAAACATTTAATTTTTTAATTTCTTTTCTTGGAGGTAGATTGAAGACAAAACTATTAATCTTAGACTTTTTAAAAGCCAATGAGGAGATTTTTTTAATATCATTTTTTACATCTTTGCTGCTTAAAATTATTCTCGTAGAGGAATAAGCACAAAAAAAAGTATTTATCGTCTTCATAATTCTATTTTTGAATGAAAAATTTTCTGGGTAATGAACATACTGATAATCAGGTATCCACGGAAAACTTTTGATTTTACTGTTTTTTCCTAAAGTTAGAAGAGTATGAGATAGTATTCTAATACTTAATTTTTCAAAAAATTTTTCATATTTATCAGATTTGCCTTTAATCAATATTATTAATTTATCAATTATTCTTGTTATTAAATCATTTTCTTGAAAAAAATTTGTCCTAATAACTTGTAAATTTTTCTTTTTTTTAAATCTTTTTACATCTGCATTTTTATCAATTATCAAAACTGGCTTAATTTTTGGTTTAGGTAATTCATTAATAGCTTCAATTAAATTTAATATAATATTTAAACCTCCAAGCCATTTTTGATGGGCAAAATTTATTACAAATGCTACTTTTATTTTAGAATTTTTTTTTAAACCAAGAGACATATTCATTTAAACCTTTGCTTAGAGTAATATTTGGTTTCCAATTAAAAGATTTCGCTTTTGAAATATTTGCAATTAGAATTGATGGATTGGTATCTGAAACTTTATTAAATCTAATTTTTTTTGTTAAATTAAAGTGTTTTTCAATTTTTGTTAAAACATCTTTTATTTGAAAACCTTCCCCTGAGCCACAGTTAATTATATTTATATTTGTAAAACTTTTTTGAATAAATCTAAAAATAAGTCTACTCATATCTTTTACATGTAACCAGTCTCTAACTTCTTTGCCCGAACCAAAAAATAAAGGCCTATTTATTGAAAGTTTCTTACAAGCATCAAAAATAAATTGTCGTTGAAGACCTTCTCCATATAAAGATGTTGTTCTTGCAATTAACAAATCATAGTAAAATTTTTTTGAATAAAAAATTAACAAATCTTCACTTATTTTTTTGTTCAAAGCATAGTGAGACATTGGCTGAAGTAAAAATTTTTCACTTATCTTTTTTCCTTTTAAAGTTTTATAAACTGCTATCGTTGATAAAAAAATTATTTTAATTTTTTTTTTTCTTTCAATACTTAAATATTTGATTAATTCTAATGTTGAATTTACATTTTTATTATAATCTTCCTCAGGTCCAAGACCTATAACTCTACCAGCACAATGAATTATATAATCAATTTCTTTAAAATTTTTTTTTAAATATTCATATTTTAATTCTTTTTGAATGATTTTAGAATAGTGAATTAAATCTTTTTTTTGTATATTTGAATTTTTATTACCAATACCATAAACAATATAACCTTTTTGAAATAGATATTTAGAAACATTTATTCCAAGGAAACCACATGCACCTGTTATCAAAATTTTTTTTTTCTTTTTACTAATATTTTTTTTTTGTTTTGGCATAATATTTCTTTGCTAATTCTAAATCTTTTTTTGTATTAATATCTATACACTCAATTGAATCATAAATCTTGATTGGATAAAATTTTTTTGGTGATAAATTATTATACTTTTTGAGATATTTTATAGAAGATAAATAGAAAGATCCATTAATAATAAATTTTTTATATATTTTGTTATTTAAAATTTTTGATACTGAAATAATTGGCTTATTTTTTTTTTTGTGAAATAATCTTATTGCTTGATTAATTTTTTTAAGAGATCGAAAAGGTGTTGTTGGTTGTAATAATAACACGCCATCAAGCTTGTACTTTTTTTTTTCAAACCAGTTTAGAGCATGTGAAACAGTTTTTTCAGAAGATGTGGAACCACGACTTAAATATTTTGGTCTAATCCACGGGCATAATATTTTTTTTTTAGATGAAATCTGTATAATTTTTCTATCATCTGTAGTAACCATCACATCTGATACCAATTTTATTTTTTTTGCGAAATCTAATGACCATTCAATTAAACGTTTTTTTCCAAGAATTTTAATATTTTTTTTTGGCAATCTTTTAGAATTCTTTCTCGCTGTAATTAGTGCAAGAATTTTTAATTTCATATGTATGAATGCTTATAACTAACTTTGATATCTATTAAAATTCACTTTAAAATTTATTTAAAAAATTATCAAATAAAGACATTTATATTGAATATTTTAAATATATATACCGTTCAATAATTGAACCGTAAAGGAGTAATATAACAAAAAGAGAAAAAAAGTATTAAAAATAATGTTTTTATGCTAATAGAACTTTATGAAATTTTACATGATATATTCCAATCAATACGCGACTGGAAATAAACCAATAGGAATTGCCTCTCTTTCAGCTATTTTAAAAAAAAATGGTCATGATTTTAAACTTTTCGATTGTACTCAATTTTCAATTATTAGAGATGGAGAATTTAGCGATTGGAATAAAACTGGAGAAAAGTCACTTCAATTCATGGTACCAGAAAACAGCGAAAGACTTCCAAATAGAGAAAAAGTAACTTACGATCAACTTATTGATAAGGTTATAGATGAAATTGTTTCTTATGACCCAAATATGATTGGTCTGTCGGCTTTAAGTGATGACTATCCGTTAGGATTAAGGATAATGGAAAAAGTTAAAAAAAAATTTCCAAATATTCCTACAATAGCAGGAGGTGTTCATGCTACAATTGATCCAGCGGGTGTAATATCTGAAAATTGTTTTGATATGGTTTGTGTGGGTGAAGGAGAATATGTAATGCTTGATTTAGCCGAAAGATGTGATCAAAAAAAAGATTTTTCAAAAATAAAAAATCTCTGGATTAAAAGTAAAGATGGGACTATTGAAAAAAATGTTGTAAGGCCTTACGAACAAAACCTAGATAACTTTCCTCATCCAGACTGGTCAATTTATCCTCAAACAGCTTTCTATAAACCTTACAAAGGAAAAGTTTATAAGTATGGTGATTTTGAAATGAGTCGTGGATGCCCATATAAATGCTCTTATTGTATTAATGTTCAGTTACAAGCTATTTATAAAAAAACTGGAGAAAATTATCATCGTGAAAAAAGTATCAAAAGAGTAATTGAAGAAATAAAGTTAGCGGTTAAAGAACATAAAATTGAATTCATTAAATTTTGGGATGAAACATTTCTATTAATGTCAAAAGAACGTTTAGAAGAATTTGCAGAATTATACACTAAAGAAATTAACTTGCCGTATGTTATTGAAACTACTTCTCAAAGTATAACACCTACGACAGCCAAATTGTTAAAAAAATCAAATTGTAAAAGTGTTTCTTTAGGACTAGAAACAGGAAGTCCTGATTTAAGAAATGGTTTGTTGAGTAAACCTACTGGAAATGAAGTCTATCTTAAAGCTTTTAAACTCTTAGAAGATAATGGAATTCAAAAAGTTGCATATAACATGATAGGTCTGCCGTATGAAAAACAAGAAGATATATTTAAAACTATTGCTATGAACAAACTATGTAAAACTGATACTCAAACATCTGGTAAATTTTATCCTTATAAAGGAACCCCTATAAGAAGAATGTTGATTGAAAAAGGATTGCTTAAAGAAGATAAAGAGAAAGAACTCTTAAAAGGATATGATTTAAATAGTCTAACAGATTATCAATCAGTTTTGGATTTTAACTCTATTGATACAGACTTAAATGCAGAAATTCTAAATAAACTAAGTTTACTATTTGGTACATATGTAATCTGGCCAGTCAAGTTATGGCCTTTAATAGATTTAATTAAGAATAATAACAAAGAAAATAAATTTATTAATATCTTATGGGAAAAAATTAATGAAGTAACATATTATAAAAAGTTTAATCAATGGCCAAAAAATACGGAAATTAAAAGCAATAATCTTAATAAAGATATTTATAATTTTGAAGATGAGAAAGCAAATGAATTTGGGAATTATTTAGTAAGCATTTGGAATAACGATACATATTCCGAAAAATTTCATGAATTATTGAATGATATTGAAAAAAACCTTCTTGAGCCTGAATTTCCAATACCAGAGAATGACCAAAGTTTAAAATTTTTCCTTGGTATAGAAAAAATTACCGAAGAACAAAAGCGGATGATAAGACAAGAACTTCGTGATATTGCTAAAGAAGATAGTGAAGCGTACATCTAAAGCATATTGATTTAATAAATCATTTTTTTTAAAAGTATTAATTAATGCAAAAAAATAAAAATATAATTTCAAAAAAAACTATCGGATTTGGAAAACCAGATATTGGAAAAGAAGAGATTGCAGCTGTCAAAAAAGTAATTGAATCAAAGTGGATAGGAAGTGGTCCAGTAACTGAAGATTTTGAGAATAAATTCAAAAAATATAAAAATTCAAAAATTTCAATTTCGGTAAATTCGTGCACAGCTGCAATGCACTTATCACTTCTCGCTTTAAATATTGGAAAAGGTGATGAGGTAATCACAACACCACTTACTTTTTGTTCTACGATAAACTCTATTTTATTGGCTGGGGCAAAGCCTGTTTTAGTAGATATTAATAATGATACTTTAAATATCGATGAAAAAAAAATTATTAATAAGATTTCAAAAAAAACAAAAGCAATAATTTTAGTACATTTTGCTGGCTTACCTTGTAATTTATATCCGATCTTAAAAATTGCCAAAAAATATTCTATTAAAATAATTGAAGATTGTGCGCACGCAATTGAAACGAAGTATTATGGACAACATGTTGGTAATTTTGGTGAAACTGGATGTTTTAGTTTTTATGCTACAAAGAACTTAACTACTGGAGAAGGGGGAATGCTTATTACAAAAAATAAAAAAATTGCATCCAGAATAAAAATGATGAGGCTACATGGAATGAGTAAAGATGCGTGGAAAAGACATCTTCCAGAAAATGTTAGTGAAAAATCTAAATTTCAACATTATGACGTAAGTGAATTGGGTCTTAAATACAATATGATCGACATAAATGCTTCCATTGGAATAGAGCAATTAAAAAAAATTGAGAAAAACTGGAAGATTAGAAAAAAATTTTACAATTTATATATTAGTGAACTTAAAAACTTACCATTACTATTTCAAAACTCCAATCCATACCCATCTAAACACGCTCATCATTTATTTACAATTATTTTAGATAAAAAAAAGACAAAGAAAAAAAGAGATCAATTAATTAATTATCTAAAAAAAAATAAAATTGTTGTTGGAATAAATTATAGATGTGTGACTGATATGAGTTATTACAGAAAAACACTTAAGTGGAATGACAAAACTTGTAAAATTGCAAAAAAAGTTGGTGATAATATTTTAAGTTTGCCATTACATGCTCCTATGACTAAAAGTGATATAAGATATATAACAAAAAAAATTAGAAGATTTTTTGAAAACTAAAGTTTTATTTAGAAGTGATGCTGGAAATATACCTGAAGTAGGAACAGGACACATTCAAAGAGCAATAACAATTTCAAAAATAATAAAAAAAAAATTCCGATTAAAAAAAAAAGAAATTCAATTTATTTCTAAAACAAAAAAAAAATATGAAATTTCAAAAAAGATATTAAAGCGTAATAAAATAAGTTTTCGAATTTATAAAGACTCTCTTTTAAGAGAAAATTCAATTGATGAAATTAATGTTTTAAGTCAAAACCCTGCAAAATTGCTAATAATCGATAGATGGGGAAATACAAAAAACAACACAATTAGGAAATTAAAAAACTATTTTACTAAAATAATATTAATCGATGATAAGTGCAAACATACTAATTATGATTTAAAAATCAATTCTTTGCTATCTTCCAAGAAAAAAGATCTTAAATTCAGGAAATTTAAAAATCTAATTCTTCCTTCTTATTTATATAAAAACTTTAAAATTAAGAAAAGAAATAAAAAAAATATAAAAAATGTTTTTTTGTCATTTGGAGGATATGATAAAAATTCTTATGAAAAAATTGTTTTAAATTTTTTTAAAAAAAAAAATTATAATTTGAATTTATTCATACCCTCAAAAAATATTTCTAAATTAAAAAAGTTTAAATATAAAAAATTAAATATTTACTACTTTTCAAGTAAAAATTTTTATAAATATTTAAGTAAATCAGACATTTCAATTGTATCGGGAGGATTAACTCTTTTTGACAGTATTTTTTTTGAAATTCCAACTATTTGTATAACCCAATATAAGCACCAATATGAAAATGCAAAAATACTCAAAAAATATGATGCTATCTTAATGATTAATCTTAATAATATAAACAAAAGTTTAATGTACAATTTCAATAAACTATATAAAAGTTATAAAATTAGAAAAAAGTTAATCTTTAATGGAAAGAAGATCATAAATAATAATAACATGAAAAATATAATTAATAAAATTTTGAAAATTTATGAAAGATAATTTTATTAAAAATTATTTTAACTTTGAAAATAAAATAGTTCTTGTAACTGGTTGTAATGGGCAATTAGGTATGTCAATTGTAAATCTTTTTATTAGACTTAATTCAAAAGTTTATGGAATAGATAAAATAGGAAAAAACAATCAAAATAAATTTAATTTCATCAAAGCAGATATTACAAATGAAAATCAAATTAAAAAAATTATACAAAAAATAATAAAAAAAGAAAAAAAATTGGATATTGTTATAAATAATGCGGGTATATCTGTATTTACTAACTTTAAAAAAAGAAGTTCAAGTGAAGTAAATAAAATTTTTCAAACCAATGTTGCAAGTGTGATAAATATTATTAAAAATTATGTAATTAATTTTGATAAAAAAAAATTTAAAAAAGGGAAGATTATTAATATCGGTTCTATATATGGCTTTTTAAGCCCTGATTTTAAAATATATTCAAAAGGAGATAGATTTAGTCCTGAAGTTTATGGAGCTACAAAAAGTTCAATTATTCAATTAACAAAGTACTATGCCGTTCTTTTAGCTAAAAGAAATATTAATGTGAACTGTATATCTCCTGGTGGAATTCTAAATAAAAAAAAACAATCAAATAAATTTATTAGAAATTACACAAAAAATGTTCCAAAACAAAGAATGGGGCTTCCCGAAGACATATTAACTTCAATAATTTATCTTTCGAGTGATTATTCAGATTATGTTACTGGTCAAAATATTATTGTAGACGGAGGTTTATCACTAAAATGATAATAAATTCAAAAAAAAAATTTTTAATTGCTGAGGCTGGTATTAATCACAATGGAAAAATTACTGAAGCATTTAAATTAATCAATTATGCAAAAAAATCTGGTGCTGATGCTATTAAATTTCAAACATATCAAACTAATAAAAGAGTTAAAAAAACTAACCCAGCTTATAAAATATTAAAAAAATGTGAACTTACTTTTAATGAATTTGAAAAAATAAAAAAATATTGTGACAAAAAAAAAATTATTTTTTTTTCAACTCCTTTTGATATTGAATCAGTTGAATTTTTAGAAAAATTAAAAGTGAAATTATATAAGGTAGCATCATTTGATATTTCCAATTTTCAATTATTAAAGAAAATTGCTTCAACTAAAAAACCTACTATTATATCTACTGGTATGGCAAGTTTGAAAGAAATAAATGATACATATAACCTATTTAAAAGACAGAAAGTTAAAATTGCTTTATTACACTGTATTAGTTCTTATCCGAATGAAGATGTAACAAGTTATCTATCAAATATCACATATATGAAAAATAAATTTAATTGTCCAATTGGATTTTCAGACCATACCAATGATATCAAAACAAGTATTTACAGCTATTTAATGGGAGCAAATATAATTGAAAAACATTTTATGATTTCAAAAAAATCAAAATGTGTAGATTCTCCTGTCTCAATAGATCCAAATAAATTTAGAGAAATGAAAAATGAAATTAATAAGATTGATAAGATTATTTCAAAACCAAAATTTGGAATAAGACCTGAAGAAAAAAAAGCTTTAATTTTTAAAAGAAAAAAAATCTTATAATTTTATATTGTGAAACAAGCAATCGTAATTCAGGCTAGAACTGGTTCAAAAAGATTTAATAAAAAAATATTAAAAAAGATAGATAAATCAAATGTTTTAGAATTTTTGATCAAAAAATTATCTAAATATTTCAAAAAGAATGAAATAGTTGTTGCAACAACCAATAATAATAGTGATCTGAAAATTTGTAATATTGCTAAATTAAATAATGTATTATTTTTTCAAGGAAGTGAGAATGATCTTGTAAATAGATATTATAATTGTGCAAAAAAATTTGATATTTCAACTATTATTAGAATAACATCTGATTGCCCTTTGGTCGATCCAAAATTAATAAAAAAAATGTTAAAAATATTTAAGAAGCAAAAATTAGATTATTTTTCAAATACTTGTCCACCGCACAAATCTAAATTTCCTGATGGGAGCGATATAGAGATTTTTAGTTTTAAAGCTATAAAAAAATTAGAAAAACTTAAACAAAATAAATCTGATAGAGAGCATATTTACGGTTTTTGGAAAAAAAATAAAATTTTTAAATCAAAAATATTAAATAGAAAAAAAAATATTTCAAATTTTAAGTTTAGTTTAGATTATAGTACTGATTTAAAATTGATAAAAGAAATATTGAAACAAATTAAATCTTTAAAAATTCATGGTACATCTGATGAAATAGTAAGCTTAATTAAAAAAAATAATCATTTATTAAAAATATCGAATGAAAATAGATTAAAATACTTAAAGAATAAAAAATTTAAAAGGGTATCTTTTTAAAGTGATTTAACTAATTTTTTTAAAGACTTTCCCTTTTCTAAATTCATAAATATAATCACATTCTTTTAAAATATTTTCTCTATGTGAAATAATTATAATAGTCATTTTTTTTCCTAGTGAATATATATGTCTCATAATTTTATCCTCATTTCCTGTATCTAATGAACTTGTTGGTTCATCAAAAATTAAAATCTTTGGATTGAAATATAATGATCTAGCAATTCCTATTCTTTGTTTTTGACCTCCAGATAATCTGGTTCCTCTATCTCCTACAAGTGTGTTTTCTTTTTCGGGTAAACTATCTATAAATTCATCTAACTCAGCTAACTTTATTGAATTTTTAAGTCTTTCATTATTAAGCTCATTTGTATTTACGCCAAAAGCAATATTTGCTTTAATTGTGTCATCGATAAGATAACTCTCCTGAGGAATATATCCAATTTGTCTTTGCCAGTTTTTTTTTATTTCTTTCAAATCAAGTCCATCAATAATTATTTTTCCATCAGTTGGATCTAGTAATCCAGTTAATAAATCAATGAAGGTACTTTTACCTGCACCTGACTCACCAATTATTCCTATCGATTTTTCAAATGGAATTTCTAAGGAAATATTTTCAATAACGCTTTTTTTAGTTCTTGGATATGAGTAACTTAAGTTTTTAACTTCTATAGAATTTTTAAATTCAAAAGATTTTTGGAGTTTTTGTTCAGAGAAAATATTTATTTTATCATTTTCTTCTTTTGTACTTAAAATTTCTGATGAGATTAAATCATATGCAGGAAATAAAAACCTAATTCTATTTAAAGATGATGAAATAGTGTTAAAAGACGGCATAAGTCTTAATGAAGAGACTGTTATTAAAGTAATCAATGGAATAAATTCATTTTGATCCCGTTCAAAATAAAAAAAAAGTATTGTAATAATAACTATCGTTAATACTGCAATCATCTCCAAGAAAATTTTAGGTAAGGAAACCATAAAACTTTGTTGTAAATTAAACTTTTCTAAAATTTTTATGTTGTAATTAAAAATATTTATTAAATAGTTCTCTTTATTTAAAATTTTTGTTTCTTTGATAGAACCTAGGCCTTGATTTACTGCTTTTAATATAGAGCCCCAAATATAATGAACTATCTCACCTCTTCTTGTAGCTCCTTTTTTTGTTAACGTATAAAAAAAATAAGTAAATATTCCTAATAATATAAAAGTAAAAAATGATATTTTAAAATCAACATAAAATAATAAAATAAAAATCGATATTGCGACTAAAATTTCTTTAGCCAACATTGTTAAGTTAAGTATAAAATTGCTAGCTCTTCCTACTTCTGACGTTATATTTTTTGTCAAATTTGCAGGGTTATTAGTTAAATGAAATTCATATTTCGAGTTAATATAAAGTCTAAAAAGCTTATTATAAAAATCTTGTTTTAAATGTTTTATTACTGATGCTTGATAATAATTAAAAAAAGAAATGATAATATTTTTTATTAAAAAAATTATAAATAAAACAATACTTGAATAAAAAATTAAATCTGTTTTATCAAGTTCTAAAATAAATTGAAGATCAATATATTTAGAAAAAAGATTTATTAAGTCTGCCGGGTTAATAATTACTAATGCAAAAATTGGTATAGAACCAATCCCAACCATTTCCAAAAATGTGCATAAAACCATCAATAAGAAAAGTAAAAATATTCTATTTTTATCTTTGGAAGATATTATTTTGAAATCAGTTTTAAACACTTTAAAATTTTTACATTCTTAACTGTTCAATTTTTGAACATTATAAGCTTTAATAAATTAAATAAAAACATAGTTCAAGATATTTTTATAAATTTATCAAATAATTTAATCAAAAAAGAATTTTTGAACATTTGTTTGCCAGAATTTTCTAGTTTTAAGAATTTTTAAAAACTTCTTATCACTATTCCCGTAACCAAAATGACTTTTTTTTGTTTTTTTATAATTTTTAATATATTTATAAATATTACCCAAATCTAAATCATTAATATTAACATTTTTAATATTTTTCAAATTAGTTCTTCTAAACTGTCTATCACCAATGTTTATTGCAGGTATACCTAAGAGAGGTGCTTCATAAATTGCTGAAGAGGAGTTTCCAATAATAAAATTAGAATTTTTTAAAAGAGTCAAAAAATACTCAAATCTTAAACTTTTTAATAATCTAAATTTTTTTTTTTTAAATAATCTATAATGTTTAAGAACAATGTTGCTACCTGGATCATTGTTAGGATAAATAACGACAAACCTTTCTCTCATTTTTTTTAAAAATTCAATTAATTTACCCGTATCTTCATAAAGATTATTTAAATCAGATGTCACTGGATGCCACAGTACAATTCCGTACTCTTTAAAATTTATGTCGTATCTCTTTCTTACTTGTTTTAGAGTAGGAAGTTTATCATTTAAAATTATATCAATATCTGGAGATCCAATTTTATAAATGTTTTTAATATCTTCACCCATATTACTTACTCTTTTTTTAGCGCTAGTAGATCCAATAAAATGGATATGACTTAACTTTGTGATTGCGTGTCGAATTGAGTCATCTATTGTACCAGATACCTCCCCACCTTCGACGTGGGCTGTCAAAATATGATTTAAAGCTCCAACTGTACTACAAGCTAATGCTTCAACTCTATCTCCATGTATTACTATCAAATCAGGATTTACTTTTTTAACTATTTGGGAAAAATTTTTAATTGTTTTAGACATTATTAAATCTAAATTGTCACCTAAATTTTGATTTGAAAACTTAATAACATTTTTCCTGAATATTTTTGTAACTTCAAGATATGTACTTCCAAATTCCTTAATCATGTGCATTCCTGTAATCACTATATATGCTTCAAAATCTTTACTAGATTGGATGATTTTAATTAATGATTTAAGTTTACCAAAATCAGCTCTTGTAGATGTAACAAATATAATTTTTTTTTTACTAGACATCTTTTTTTTTTAATTGAAAATTTTCTTTAATTTTTTTTTTAGCTATTTTGCCTAAAAGCTTTTGATAATCATTAGCTTTGAAATAACCAGTTCCTGGTCTTTTTACCCAAATATTTTTTGAACTTAATTTTTCTCCTTTTTCAATATTCTTAATACTTACTACAGATGCATAAGCAAAATTTCGAGTAATCTGTTCTTCTTTTAATAAATTTTTTCCTGTCCCTCTTTGCTCAAAAATAATATTACAATCATTTATAAGTTTTTTTAATTCTTTCTCATCAATTGAAGAGCTTATATCTGGTCCAATTCTTTTTTTACTATCAACAAAATGTTTTTCCACAATACAAGCCCCCATGGCTACAGCTCCTAATGATGAGTGAGATGTTTTTGTATGATCTGACAATCCAATCACTACATCTTTAAATTTTTTTTTCATCTCATTTAAACTTTCCAGTCTTACAAGATGATTTGGTGTAGGATACAAATTCGTAGTATGCATTAATGCAAATTTAATAGATTTTTTTTTCAAAAAATTATAAGTTTTTTCAACACTTTTTAAATTGTGCATTCCAGTGCTAACAATCAAAGTTTTTTTGTATCTAGAAATATGTTCAAGTAATGGAAAATTGTTCATTTCCCCAGATCCGATTTTAAAAGCTTTAACACCAAACTTTATTAATCGATCAGCCGCCTCCCTACTAAAGGGCGTACTTAAGAATATCATTTTTTTTCTCTTAACATATTTAAATAGTTTGTACTCATCCTCAACGTTAAGTGTCGACTTAGATATGATATCATAAATATTTTTCTTAGAATTTCCTGGAATAATTCGCTTTGCTTCATTAGACATCTCATGATCTGGTAAATGAGTTTGATGTTTTACTATTTCTGCTCCAGCTCTTTTTGCTGCATCTACTATTTTAATTGCAGTCTGAATTGAGCCATTATGATTAATTCCAATTTCTGGTATAATTAATGGTTTATGATTTATGCTAACTATTCTGTTTCCTATTTTAATTTGATTCATTATTTATTTATTCAAACAAAATTTTATTTTTTTCTTATTATAGATACCTAAAGGTTTTTCATTTAGTTCAAACACATGATAGTCACCTATTTCATCGTGAAAATATTTCCAGTTTCTTTTAAAATGATCTCTTAAAAATCTTGCATTAGACGTCCTTCCATCAACAATAACAAGTGTACCAGGTTCAAAATAATATTCATAAAATAACAAATCAGCAGACATTGGGAATCTTGAAACATTGTTAAAATTAAATCCATCTAAATTTTTATTTTGAAAATATTGGGAAGGACCGTCTAGATAAATTAAGTCTGGTGAAATGTTTGGTAAATTAAAACATCTACTGGCAAATTTTTGCTGATAATAAATAATTTTATGTTTTGCTAAAATTAAAGACACATGTTTATTATAATCTTTCGGTATTCTTTTTTTAGTAATCTTTAAAAATTTTTTATTTTCCTCAAGAGAAAATACATGAAATTTTTTTTCTACCCTAAAAGTCAATTCTTTTTTAAAATAATAAGACAAAATATTGCAAGCGTCTGAAAATATAACTGTTGAAAAACCAGAACCTATTTCTAAAATATTTAATGCTTTTCTTGACAAAGCTAACCAATGTAATCTACATAAATCATTAAAATCAAATTCAACTGAATTAGAATTTTTTACAACATTTTTGAGATAATCTGGAACTTTGTTTTTTTTTTTATCATAAATTTTTGAATTCAACATTATTTTATCAAGTTCAAAAAAATTAATATATTTTTTTGTTTGTTTGTTATTATTAAAACTTTTGAAATTGAAAGATTTTAAAAAATTATGTATCAAATTGAAATTTTTATATTTGTAAATTTTACGATTTTTAAATTTCATTAAATTTAGTTTGTTAGTCTATTAAATCCCATTTCTTTTATAGGTCCATCTAATTTTTTTATGATTTCTCCTCTTTTTTCATAAAAGGATATCTTATTGAATACCTCTTCACAAGACTCCTCATATTTTTTTAAATCTTTTTTATCGTGTTTATAATTCGTATAACACTTGTCTTGAGCTAAAATTTTATTTTTAAGCATTTCTTGGATAAAAAAAGTTAATGTAGCAGGCCAATTTCTAGTGTTTAACTTGAATGTAGCAAGTGGATCAATACCACTTGTAGTAATTTCTAAATTATTGTTATGTGCAGCATTTGTCCAAATTTTCTTAATTTTTTTTCCAGTTAAAATTAATTTTTTACTAACATTTAATTTTTTATGTTTTTTAATAAATGTTAATGCACAAGCGGGGCCTAATTTTTCTGTCCAAAAAACGCTGCTAATAAATGTTTTAAGTGAATTTTCCATAATATTTTTTTTTCCTACAATGGCACCCATAGGAATTCCATTAGCAATGGTTTTTCCATAAACTACAATATCTGGAGTTATATTGATAAATTTATAAGCCCCACTAGAATTTAATCTAAATCCAGATGTTATTTCATCAAAAATTAAAACACAGTTATGTTTTTGAGAAATTTTTTTAATTTCTTTTATATATTCTTTTTGTGGCAAAGACTCTCTACATGGTTCCATAACAATAGCTGCACACTGTGAGGCATTTTTTTTTACTTTTTTCTCTAAATCTTCCCAATTATTAAATCTGAATGGGATTAAAGTACCAGTCAACCCTTTTGGAACACCTAAAGGATTTAATCCTGGTAATAAGTGACTATCGAGATTTTTTTTTGAAGTCAAATTTGTTGCGAGATACCAATCGTGCCACCCGTGATATCCACAAAACAATATTTTTTCTTTTTTTGTATAAGCTCTAGCTAATCTTACTGCTATCGACATGGATTCACCACCTGTTCTAGCAAACTTTACACTATCTGCCCAAGGATTATCCTTGATTAATAATTCAGCTAATTCTACATCCTCAGGAGGATTTAAAGTTGATATAGATCCAGATTTAAGAACTTTAATAGCAGTTTTATTTATATCAGGATCTGAATACCCTAAAACACAAGTTCCAGCACTCATCATGCTAAAATCTGAATACTTTTTATTATTTAAATCCCAAATATTAATTCCTTTAGCTTTATTGTAAAAAGTAGGCCATTTATTATCTTTGAGAAACATATCGGGTCTCTTGCCTAAAAGGCCAGAAATGCCTGGAATATTTCTTTTGGCAGAGTTTAGAATTTTACTAATCTTTGATTTTTTTTTTTTTCATTTTATTTGCTTAAAAACAAAGAATTTAAATTTCAACACTATATTTCTTTAAAATTTCAATACCTTTTTTAAAAGAGCTAAAATCTACAATATCATCAGTATCAAACGAAATTTGATATTTTTCCTCAAGTGCTGAGATAAGAGTCATGTGCCCGATTGAGTCCCATTCTGGGATTTCATTATACTTTAAATCTTCCTTAAAATTTTTTTTTTCGATTGATAGAGCACTTATAAAAGTTTCTATGTATTTATTTTTGTTTGAGGTCATGATTATTATAATTAAACTGAACGTTTTCTACAATTTTTTCTGCAGATAGTCCATGTTTTTCTTTTAGAAAATTATATTCTCCACCTTTATCATAATGATCTTTAATACCGATAAATATTTGTCTAGGAGAATGTTTTAATTGTGTTACACACTCAGCTACAGCACTACCCAATCCACCTATGATATTGTGTTCCTCAACAGTAAAAATTAATTTAGTCTTACTTGCTTCAAGTATCATGTTCTTATCAATTGGTTTAATAGTGTGCATATTAATTACTTTGCAGCTAATTCCTTTTTTTTCTAAAATTTCTGAAGCTTTGATACACTCATCAACTATTGAACCAGCACATATGATTGATATATCTTTTCCTTCTTTCAATTTTATTGCTTTTCCAATTTCAAAATCATAATCTTTTTTGTAAATAATTGGATTATTTGATGAACCAGTAAGTCTAACATAGCAACTATTTTCATGCTTAATAGCTGCTTCTATAGCTTTGATAGCCTCTAAGCTATCTGCTGGAGATATAATTGTTATTGATGGTATTGATCTTAAAATTCCAACATCCTCTATTGAACAATGAGTATATCCGAGTGTACCCAAAACAAGTCCACTCGCCAAACCAACCATGCAAACTTTATGTTTCATATAACCTAAGTTAACTTTTATTTGTTCACAACACCTAGCTGTTTGAAATGGTGAAAAAGTTGTTGTAATAACTTTAAATCCCTCACTTGATAAACCTGCTGCTATTCCGATCATATTTTGTTCTGCAATACCAACATCTATGTATTTTTCTGGGTAAGTTTTTCTAAATCTGTCAAGTCCTGCAGATGTTGAAACATCAGAGGTTACAATAATAAGATCTTCATATTTTTTTACAAATTCCAAAGCAGCCATACCAAAAGCTGCTCTAGATCCAATTGTTGACCAAATTTTAATATTTCTATCGTTTATTTCCATCTAACCTTTTTTAAGTTTAATTTCATTAATCGCTTTCTCATATAATGATTTTGTTAATATTGCATGATGCCAACTATTATCATTTTCTGAAAAAGAAAAACCTTTACCTTTAATTGTGTTAGCAATTATAGCTTTAGGTTTTTTTATATTCTCACTTTTTGAAAAAAAATCATAAAGTTCATTCAAATCATGACCATTTAGTTCAACTGTTTCCCAACCAAAACTTGACCACTTTTTTTTCAAATCTCCTAGGTCCATTATTTCTTTACTTGAACCAGTTTGTTGAAAATTATTTCTATCTATAATTACATGAAGATTATCTAATTTAAAATTAGGTGAAGCCATTGCACTTTCCCAAACTGATCCTTCATTACACTCGCCATCACCTAAAATTACATAAACATTAATATTTTTTTTCTTCTTCTTTGCAGCTAATGCAACTCCAATTCCTAAAGATAATCCCATGCCTAACGAACCATTGGAAAATTCAATACCAATTTTTCTATTAATAACTGGATGACCAAGTAAATTACTATTATTTTTTTCAAAAGTTTTGAGCTCGTCCTTAGAGATAAAACCAAGCTCTGATAAACCTGCATAATAAGCCAAACAAGCGTGACCTTTGCTTAATATAAATCTATCTCGATCTTCATTAACTGGGTTTGTCAAATCTATGTTCATTTTATGAGCAAATAAAAAAGAAATTATATCTGCTATAGATAATGCCCCACCAATATGCGCACTACTTGAACCTGCATAAAAGGCCATATCAATTATATTTTTTCTTAAATTTAAAGAAAATTTTTCAATCTTTTTTATTGACTCTGATTTTGAGTTCTTCTGCATTATTTTACATCCCTCCATCTACTCTGATCACTTGTCCAGTTATATAATCAGATAAATATGATGATAAAAATAAAGTTACGTTTGCAATTTCATCAGGATTTCCAACTCTTTTTAATGAAGTTTGTTTAATTACTTCTTCAATTACATCATTTTTTGTATTGTCTCTCATCATGTCAGTATTTGTTAATCCTGGAGCAACTGTGTTTACTTCAATATTAAATCTGCCTAATTCTCTGGAAAGTACTTTGGCTTGACCAATTATTGCGGCTTTTGTAGAAGCATAAGCACCTCTTCCCTCATTTCCATCTATTCCAGAGTTTGAAGAAATAAAAACAATTTTACCCCTTTTTTTCTTAATCATAGATTTTAAAATTAATTGAGTAAATAAAATTTGAGAGAAAAAATTAATATCAAATAATTCTTTATACTTATTGATAGAGGTCATTTGAAATAATGACGTAAAAATAGATCCAGCATTATTTACAAGAATATCAATATCCAACTTGTGGGAAAGAATATTATTACCAGCGTTTTTTACACTTTTCTCATTACTCAAATCAATCTCTATTGGTATAATCTTATTTTTATATTCCTTCTCCGTCTTATTTACTAATAACTTAAACTCTTCATCTATGTTTCTCACACATGCAAATAAATTAGCACCATTTTTTGAAAATTCTTGCAGAATTGATTTTCCTATGCCTCTGTTACATCCAGTGATTACAGCTACTTTTTTTGCTAATAGCATTATTTAATAAAATCTTCTTTAGAAAATATTTCACTTGCTAGAGCTGGTTTAAAAATAGTTTGACCAGATTTTGTCATAAACTTACTTATGAATTCTTTATCTTCCCCTGCAAGACATAAATCACTATGATTTCTAAAATATTTTATACTAAATCCATGATCTATAATTTCTTTTAAAGATTGTTCAAAAATATTTCCAATTTTAATGTGTACATACGGGCAAACTAAAACATCACCAATAGGAGTTACATAAACTCTATTTACTGTTGTACAGCCTAGAATTTTTTCATGATTTTTATCAAATGGATTCCAAATATTTCTAACTAAATTTTTATATTCTTTTCTAATTTTTCTTAAATATTCTCTGTCTTTATCATCACAAATAATACTTTCCGCGTTCTGCCACATTCCTGAAGGAACAGCGACATTCAATAGAGTTTTATATTTTTTATCTTTTGAATAATCTAATAACTGTTTAAAATGATCAGTATTGGCATTGTAATGTCCAACTGTAATATTCAAATATGGATCCATACCAGCTTCTTTAACATGTTCAAGAGCTTCTAGTGCTCTCTTCCATGATTCTTTCCTTCCTCTTATTTCATCATGAATTTTTTCATCCATACTATCTATACTAACTGAAACTCTACTCACTTTATAATCTGCTAATTTTTTTGCCATTTTTTTATCTAAATAAAATCCGTTAGTAGTTAAATACATATAAAATCTCTCAGGCCTTATTGCTTCCAAAACTTCAAATAATTTTTCAGGTTGTAATAGAAGTTCTCCACCTTGAAGATCAAATTCAAAATAACCCAGTTCATCAGCTTCATCTGCTAATCTTCTTATTGCACCAATGTCTAAATACTCTTTTACATGATCTCCTTTTGGTGAATTGGTAAAACAATATTTACATCTCAAATTACATGCATTATTAAAATTTAAATCAATACCTCTTGTTTTTTGTCCAACTTTACCGTCATTTTTATTTACGTATTCATAAAATTTTTTTAATTTTTCAACTAATCTCGGTTTATTTAATAATGATGAAGCTATTGGCATATTATTTTGCTAAGTTGTAGTTGAGGGTTTAAGTTTATTGATTTCATCTGGTAAAATCAAGTTAAAATCAGCTTTACAAACTATCTCATTATTCACCAAACCTTCCCCGTAACATGTAGCAATACCTCTTTTGTAATTAATAATTTTTGTATTAATGTAAAATCTAGAATTTGGAATTACTTTTTTTATAAATTTAAGATTTGTCGCTGATGTTAAATACATTACTTTTCCTTGATTATTGGGTAGAGTAAGAATTGCAAGTGCACTCATTTGAACCAAAGACTCTATTTGCAACATTCCTGGCATATTAGGATCATTTTCCCAATGAACTTTAAAAAACCATTCATCGTCTCTCAAATCTTTAAACCCCTTAGCTGATTTTCCAGGGATTACTTCATTTGCATGATCAATCATAAGATAAGGTTCTCTATTTTTTTGAACTTCTAATATCTTTTTTTTATCTAGTTCCATACTACTCATAATTTACTATTCTACTTAGTGTGCTGATAATATCATAACCATCCCAATTTTGGGTAATATCAAAGCTTTTACCTATGGGGACTATTCTATCAATTCCAATTACATTATTTTCTAAAATTAATTTTTCAAAATTTTCTTTTTTGAGGCCAAAATATGTAACTGTTTGGCACTTTTTTGTAATATATCTTTTTAAATCATCAACTTTTTTAATATTAGTTTGAAAAAAAGTTCCTGCTAAACCTCTTATATTTTCAATTTCAAATATTTTTTTATTAATATCAATTACGTATAAATTATTATCAAATCTTTTTATATTATCAAAAAATTTATATTCGATAATATTTTTAATCATTTTGAGATATTTGTTTATAGATAATTTTTCATTTAACATAAAATGACTTTTGCTAAAATCGTACAACTCATTCCAAAATAAATTACAAGTTTGTAAATCCTTTTTTCCAGTCCAAAATACAAAATGTGGAGAATTACATGCTAATTGATTCATTAAATAAGTATCGTAGAAAAAATTTCTAACTATTTTTTTTTTATTTATTAAATTTAATTTTTTAAATTTATTTACATCAATTAGCGAAATAGAATATCTGTCAGAAAATGTTAAATCTATTGACCTCTCAGGTATCCATTTTTTTCTAAATTCATTTATTGTATTGTCTCCACCCCAAATTAATCTTCCATCACATATAGATGAAACTTCATCACTTAAATTATCATTTTTATTAATATTTAAAAAAAAATTTGAATTTTTAATTCTAATATATCTTTTTTTATTCATTAAAACATTCAACGTTTTCAAAATAACTTCTTTTTCATAAAAATTTTTTGAAGGAATTTTTACAATATTAGAATTTCCACTTAACAATCCGAAAAAAAATGAATAAATAAAATTTGTTGGAACATTTGAAGGACAAATATGAAATATCAATCCTCTTCCAAATCTTAATTCACTTACATATATTTCTTTTTTTAATTTAATAATCTTTTTTTTAGAACACCACAAACTAAGATAATCTAAGTCTAAATTTTTATTTTTTGAATTTTTTCTTAACTCATTGGAAAATTCAGAAATAAAATTAATAGCAAGATTGTTAAATGGATTATTTATGTAAATTGAAAATTTTTTATTTTTAGTAATTTTTCTTAAAATATTAATTCTATTGTACATCACTACAACCTCTTAATTCTGCCTCTTTAATTCTTCCATATATTTTGAAATATTTACCTTTTAATCCACATTTACAATCATCTTCACCTACAATCTCTCCTAAATCTTCTGTCAAGATATTGTGACCTGGATAACTTGTTGGCAATAAAGACAAAAGCTGAATCAATCCCCTCTTACCATTTTTTAAAATTTTAAAATTTTTATCGCGAATAAGAATATCTGAAAAGATTGAAGAATGTAAATATTCACAATTAGATCCCTCTATAAATATGGATCCAGTTTGCTCTACCAAACCATAATAATTATAAATTTGTCTTAAATTTATTTTATTTTTTAATTTCTGCTTAAATTGCTTGTTATCCACTTTTTTCTTTTCTAATTTTTTCCAGCCACCTCCGTGAATTAAAATTCCATTTCTAAAATTAAGTTTTTTTTTATCAAATAAATTTTGACTAACTAATTTTTCAAAAATTAAACTGGTAAATCCAAAAATCAAAAATTTTTTATTTCCAAAATTTTTCATAAAACTTTCAATTTTTTCAAAATTAAGATTTTCATTTTCATCTAAAGCATAACAATAATTTTTACCCAATAATGAAAAACCAAGTATTGCTGCCATTCTAGCATTGAAACCTTTGCCCCTATTTTTTAGTGGATCATTGTCAATTATCATCATCGGGAGTCTTTCTGATCCAATAATATTCTCTAATATTTTTGATAATACTTTCATTTGTCTTGAAGCATTTTCTTTATCTAAGTTTATTTTAGACAAATTTTTACCAGTAGTGCCTGAAGATAATATTTTTTTTATTATGTTCTCTTTTTTTGTACTTACTAGATCGTAGTCTTTAAATATATTCACAGGAAGAATGGGAAACTGGTCTAATTGATTATTATTATTAACCTTAAATTTTAAGTTATCTAATATTAATTTATATTCTTTACAGCTATTGTAATGATGTATATTTAATTTTTGAAAATACTTTTTAAAAAAAATTCTCTTATTTTCTTTTTTAATTTCGAAAGGTCTGTATTTTAATAAATTTTCAATTGTATATTTCATAATTAAATAGGTAATCTTGAATAAGATATTTTTCCATTAAGGTTTCTAGGAATTTTTTTTATATATTGAATAATAATATTGTTAGATCTTATATTGTATTTCTTTAACAAGAAGGAGTTCAAATTGTTTTCAATATGATTATTTTTTTTTGTTATAAAAATATTTAATTTTTCATCTTTTTCTCTAACAGCTGAGGGGAAGCCACTAAAGTTCAATTCCTTTTCAATATCATCTAAATTATATCTAATACCGTGAATCTTTATAAGCCTGTTTTTTCTACCAACTATAAAATAAAATCCCTTCTTATCAAAATAGGCAAGATCCCCAGTAAAAAGGTACTTAATTTTTTTTGACTTCGTAAGATCTTTAATTGTTTCTGCATAACCAAGCATTACATTTTTTCCTTGATAAACTAATTCTCCTATAGTGTGATCCTTTTTTATAATTTTATTATTATTGCCAAAAATTTTGAAATTTCCTCCTTGGATTGGTTTACCAATGCTTCCTATTTTACTTTCATCATCTTTAATCAATAAATAAGACATTCTTGGAGAGGCTTCAGTTTGACCGTACATTGAAAAAAATTTTATTTTTCGTTTTTTTAAAAAATTAATGATTTTTTTATAGATATCTAATTTTAGTTTTCCTCCAGCTTGAGTTATTTTCTTTAAGTGTGGCAATTTTTTTTTATAAAAATTTATTCTATCTAAAATTTCAAACGAAAAAGGTACTCCATTTAAAGTTGTAACTTTATATTTTTTCATTAAATACCAAAAACTTTTTTCAAAAAAACTTTTTTTTGTTAAAACAATCGATGCTCCTCTATAAAGATGAGTATTTATAATTGACATACCATAAGAATAACTACATTCCATTGTAGTTATAGTTCTGTCATTTTTAGTAATATTTAAGTAACTGGAAATTTTTTGTGTATTATCTTTTATATTAGAATAAGAAAGTTTGACAAACTTTGGGTTTCCGGTACTACCAGAAGTACTTAACAAAATAGAGATATTTTTTTCAAATTTTAAATTTAGATTGTAATTAGTTGATGTAATATAATACTTTTTATTAACATTTGAGTGATAATTAATATTAAGTTTTCCTAGAAATTCTTTTGGAAAGAAAATAAATTTTGGTTTGTGTATTTTTTTTAAGTTAAGGAAATTTTTATATGTTGTTGAACGATCAATTAAATAAACTATATTTTTATTCGTAATCAATCCAACATAGATACATAAAAATTCAAAACTATTTTCACATAAAAGAAATATATTATCTCTAGGTGAAACAAAACTTTTTATTTTTGAAGACTCGTTTAAAAGATCGCAATACTTAAAAGTATTTTCTTCTTCATCAATAGCAACAATTTTATTTTTATGAATTTTAAGATTATCAAAAATGTTCATTAATAAAAAATTATTTATCTTTATATTTTTCTGACTCTATTTCCTTCTTTAATTCATCATATTCCTTCATTTTTAGTTTCATGAAGTTAATTGTTATCTTGGTCTTATGATAAAGACCTTTTGGAGTTAAAATATAAAGATATCTTTCTTTATGAGGATTCTTTTCAAAGTTTTTGATTTTTATTAATCCTTTTTTTCTTAAAGCTTTAATACAATAATTTAATTTTCCTAAACTAAATCCTAATTTAGTAGCTAATTGTCTTTGTGTAATGTTTTTAGTTTTTCCAATTGTTCTTAAAACATTAAAATGATCTTGGTTGTCTTCCATAACTTGTTCAATAATTGAACAAATTATTTAACTATTAAAAATTATCAAGAAAAAAAAGCAATATATTAATATATTTTAACAGTTATCTGCTAAATCAATCAAAAAATGTACTAAAATTAGAAAAATTTATAAAGGTTAAGATTTATATATTTTAATTAAATATTTAATTTTTTTATATTTAAAAAAAGCTGGGTAATTATCATTGTCACATATTCTTAACAAATTAAATTGAGACTTAATAGATTTGTAAATATTTA
>MDSV01140582.1_pt1 | contig 24385 bp, 38 predicted proteins | sample 810851 | NCBI WGS metagenome assembly MDSV01 (sample SAMN05326640, study PRJNA326480) | marine metagenome | isolation source: seawater | place: Atlantic Ocean: North East | collected 2012 | reverse complement strand
CTTGTTCCAGAGTCTACACAAGAGTTAGATAAAACAAGTATTGAAGAAATGAAAATTGATGATGTTAAGAAGAAATTATCAAAGGTAAAAGGTTTATCTAAATCTGCAATGGATCAGATGATGACTTTACCAATGCCAGTTCTTACTACAATGGTAAATCAACTTAGTGGTTTAGTGTCATCTTATCATGAAGGTCTAAATGAAAACATAGGTGCATTTCCACAAGTCGGAGGTAAGTTTGCCTTAAAGAAAAAACATGTAGAAATGATAAAAGACATAATCAAAAGTAAAGGTAATGGTGCAGCTTCTCACATACAAAGTAAAATGGGATATTCAAGAAGTGCAGCTAAAGACTTGATTGATCTCGCACAAGGTCGTGCAATCTATGGAAGGAAACTAGGTATGGTCGGTAGTGGTGTTGTCGAATCAAATGAACTTGCAGAATTAAAAAATACTCATGTGGTAATAGATACTGCTCAAGGTAATAAAATTGTTTCAGCTGCAACTAACGAGAAGCAAGCGAAAAGTTCTATCGTAAGTGCAGAGAAACCACCCATGAATATCAAGGACAAGAAAACTTTGAAAGTTGTTCAACTGAAGAAACCAGTTAGTCGTAACAAAGACATTCTTGGCACTACTTTAAAAGAAGAAAGTGAAGATATAAGTGAAGTAAGAATGAATGATCCTAAACTGATTAAAATGTTTGATGGATTAAAAAGAAATGATGTTATCAAACTAAAAATTGATTCATCAATCAGTAAGGGTAAAGAATTACAAAACTATGTAGTTAAATCAAAGACAAAAGTTCGCAGAGGTGAAGTTGATAAAGTAACTCTTATTCTTCAAGGTAATCCAACAGGCGTAAAAAGATTCATGTACAAAAAAGATGGTAAGGTAACATTTGCTATCGGAGATATGGCTGCCTCTATTGCTGACTTCAAAGAATATCATCATGTTGGCGAAGCGATGGATGATGATGTAGTAGCTACGGATGCAGATAGAAAAGCTGCTGATAAGAATATTATCATGCAACTAAGACGTTCTGAAGACATGAAAGGAAATGTTGAGATAACATTTGCAGATGGTAAAAAGAAAAAAGTACCACTAACAATTGTTAAAGGTGCGTTGAAGAAGTTTAACAGTTTGAAAAAACCTGCTGAGAAGTCTGCATTCCAGTCAAAGATTAATAAGTCTTACAAAGCTATGTTAATGACATTAAAAGAACAAGATGGTGGAACAACTGATACAGGTAAACCATTGTCTAAAGTTTTAATTAATCCTTCTATGACAGATGTTAAAGAAACAAAAAACAATGGAAGATATTTTGAGATAAAACCAAATAGTATTTTTGACACTGTAAGAGGGATGTATAAAAAATAAGATGAGAAATTTTTCTGAAATATATTATGAACTAAGTGAAAAACCAGAAAATTTACCTACTATCTACTGCGATATGGATAATGTACTTTGTGATTTTCTCGGTGCAACTGAAAAACTATTAGGCGTTCCATTTAATAGTGCTGAAAAATCTAAAAGGTGGGAAGCGATAACAGGTGAAAAGAATTTTTGGGAAAATCTTGCTTGGATGCCTGGCTCCAAAAATATGTGGTCTTTCATAGATAGATATGATGCAAGGATATTATCAGCGTATAGTAATAATGATCCTAGATCTAAAAGTGGTAAACTAACTTGGTTAAAAAAGAAGGCTAGACTGAATCAAAGAAGTCGTATTCATTTAGTTTTAAGAGCAGATAAACAAAAATACGCAGTAGACATTAATGGTGAACCAAATATATTGATTGATGATTACATAAAAAACATCAATGAGTGGAAAGCAAAGGGCGGTATAGGTGTACATCACACATCTGCTGGTGACACTATTAGACAATTAAAGAAACTAGGATTTAAATAAATTATAAATAGAACATAAGAATTCTTTCTAAGGAGAAATAAAATGAGTTTATGGGGAGCATCGGACACTACTGAGTCCAAACCAAAAAACTTAACAGCTGTAGAACAACAAGAAGTTTTTGCGACTGAGTCTGGTTGGGTCAGAGGTCTATCAAAATCTAGAGGAAACGACAATCCAAACGCTGATGCAGAGGTATTGTGTTGTATTAAAGGTCTAGGTGTTTTACTTGGTTCTGCTGATTTGGTCAGAATAGAATTTGTTGATGCAGACGAAGGACTTGCACCGACATTTGATAAGTCAGATGGTGGTACAATTAGAGTTCGTGCAACATTTAACGAAGCAGTAGAAGTTTCTAATACTGTAGTAGTTAATGTTACCAATACAACATCTTCTGCTCGTAACTTAGAGTTGACATATGAAAAAGGAACTGGTACTAACGAAATTACTTTTGCTAAGACTATTGGAGCTGCAAATGCGGCAACAGATGCAGATGACGTTCTTACTTTACAGGGTATGTGTATCGTAGATAGTGCTTTCACTGGAAGTTACTCTTCAACTGCATCTGACACGTTAACTACTTCGTCTATCAGTGATGCATCACAAGAGTACTTTGATTTACAAGATGGTACAACTACTGGTTTAAGTGGACAAAGAATCGCACTAGAACAGGGTGGTTTATTATCTCAAGGTGTCAATACTGCAGCTAGACTTGCTAACGGTATTAAGTTAGTTCAAGAGTCTGGAGAAGGCAGTGGTGGTGGTGACGGTGTAGGTGATGCACTTGTATTACAATCAGGTGAAGGTAGTGGCGATGGAGGTTCACAAGTTGGTGACTTCATGTATATGGAAACAACTGATACCACTAATGATTTAAATGAAGACGGTACAGCAAGAACAAGTGCGGTAACAATTACTGTTTCTGCTTAGTAAAGTCTTATAAATAGAATTACTTATTATTATTAATTTAGGAGAATGATACACAATGAGTATTAGTGAAGTTGAATTGAATCAACAAAAAGAACAACTGCAATTGGACTTTGATAAAGTTCAACAGCAGATTCAAGAATTGGACAACCAGAAACAACAGCTGGCTGCCCAGTCCATTGCACTTCAAGGTGCAATGCAACAATGCGATTTGTTTTTAAAACAAGTCGGTGATGGCGGAAATACCGTCAGTAGCATTCCATCAGAGGACAATGTTGAGTCTTCAGACGATGGTGACAAAGATTAATTTTTGTTATCTACTCATGATGGTTTAAATTAAAATTAAAAATTTATCTCTATAGAGGAAAAGAAAAATGGCAGATAAGAAAATCACGGCCCTCACGGCCAACACAGCTCCAGATTCAACTGACTTGGTTCATGTAATCGATGATGTTTCTGGTACTCCTACTAACCAAAAAATGACACTTGCGTCACTTTTTAACAAAGTTCCTACGTTTCTTGCATTGAACTCTACTGATGCAATTACAGCGACTGGTGCTGCTTCATTAACAACTGCATTTACAACTGTAAACAGTGCTACTGGTGCTGTTGCACTATCTTTAGCAAATGCTACACATGTTGGTCAGTTGAAAACTATCATGCAAATTGGTACAGGTACTAACAACAATGTTGTTACTCCTGCTACTACATTAGGTGCTGGTACAACTATCACATCTAACGCTGTTGGTGAGACAATGACTCTAATGTGGAATGGTTCTGCATGGGCAATGATCGCTACATCAGCATTTGCTGGTGACTTGACTAACCTTATCCAATAAGATTTGGTCACAATATATGGGGAGGGTTTCCTCCCCATATTTTTATAATTTGAGGTAATTATGGCTAGAAATAGTTCTTTAGATAAAAAACAATTGTTGCAGGAAATAACTCCTGAAGCTTTGATTGAATCAGAACCTCAATCACAGCCTGAACCTGTAATAAAACCAAAACGCAAAGCAAAGGCGAAAAGAAAAAGTAGGGCTAAGAAAAAAGTTCTGCAAGAAATCTATGGAGACGACTTATGAAGTCATTTAGTAGTTTTATAACAGAACGACCTGCCGATGATTGTGAACACATCGATGGCGATATGGTTCTGGCAAATTTAGAAGACGATGCAGTAGTCGAAAGACTAAATGCATTTGTTGGATCTATTTCAGGCAGAGAATATATAAGACCTGAACATGCAGTTGACACTCTCAGAGAAAAATTAAGTAGGGTGGGTATCCACTTTGGTGATGTTCAATTTACTGAAGCAAGTGGTGAAGTATCCGTTCCACTAACAAAGTTTGGTGGTAAGTTTGGTAAAGATTTAGACACTCCTTATGATGAATTCGTGAATGAAACAGAAAGCAATAGATCGATTAATTTTGTTTACGAGAGGACTGTTGGGGGTACACATACCCTATTTGCGAAAATAGTCTAGGGTTATGTTCGAGAATATAACAAAAGACAATGTTCTTATTTTTGCACTAAAAAATTACGATAATCCTCAGTGCGAGGGTGAACAAGAATTTTATGATGATCTAAAAAGATTCAAATATATCAAGCGTCTTTTAAGAAAATACAAAGAACAATGTATATTAAAAGAAAGGTTGATACTTAATCATATCATTGTTTTAAACAATGTCTTTGGGCCTGACGCCTCCTCAACTCTATTATTATTTAAAACTGAACCAGAACACTGGCCACAACTCAAGTCTTTTCTAAAATTCCTAAATATAATACCAGAGAATGAACTGGTAGATATCGAAGAAGATAAATATATAACTAAGGTTCTTGGAGAACTATAATGGGAAGGGCGATAGACCTATTTGTAACTTACAGATTTGTTAAGTTACTTGTTACACCTTTTGAAAAAACAGAGGCGTACAAATTAGGAATCATAGACAAAGATGGAAATCGTATAAAAGAGAAAGGTACTAACAAAGCTACCACTCTGAGAACTATTGATGAGAAGAATGCATATACTGTTCTTCACAAATTGGTTTTTAATATAAAGAAAATATTTCAAAAAGTGCCTGGCTTAAGAACTAAGTTAGGAACTTATGCGTCTGCACTTTTTTTATTGAAAGATACGTTCAAAGAAAGCGTAGATGATCCACAGATGTTTGAAAAAGAGTTCATGAAGTATCTAAAGGAAAATGGGTATGAACTTGATGATACAATATCTGAAGAGGTTGAACTTGACAATGGTATGTTGCCACAAGGCATATATAAACTAGTTAATGATATTACTTTTGATGAAGAAGACGCAGATACACCAGATGCATTAACTGGAGATGAGGTTCAAACATATGAAGCTACGTCACCAACTGATACTGTGTTAGGTGTAGATATATTTCCAGTTATTCACAAAAGAACACAAACAAAAATATTTGTTAGTTCTGAAGACATAAAAGAAATAGGTATAGAGGACTTATAGATGTTATCATTTCAAGACATAATGCAAAAATATTGGGACGCAACTCACGCCAACAAACGTGAGGTGGAAGAGGAAATAGTAAATACCACAGCAAATATCCCTACCGAACCAGTAGTTCGAAAGAAAAAAAAGAAACCCCTTTATGACGGTAGAACTAAACAAGGTAAAAAATTTGTTGAGAGAATGAATGGCCGAGCAAAAAGAAGAGAAGAGTCTAAAATTGCTCGACAGGTAAAAGAAAATACTGAGGACTTTGGTGTTGAATATTTACTTGAAGACAATCTTGATGTATTAAAAAATATTGTTAAGAAAAAACAACATAATAAAATAAACCTAAAAGACGGAACACTTAAAGTTGACTTATTTACTGCAAGTGCTATTATGGGTGTTCTTGATAATGTTAGTAAACCTGTTCAACAAAAAATTACTAAAATGATAAACACTGGCAGTAAAAATGATTTTATGAAACTCCAGTCTCTTGCCATGAAAGCAGTAAAATGAGATACGGTCAGTTTCCACTAAACACCTACCATCCAGTTGCAGATTTGAATGCTGAGGTTGGTGATAAAAAAGTTACTAAGTCTGACTTAGACCAGTTAGAAAGGTATGCAGATAAAATATTTGCAAAGGTTGGTATTGACGTAGAATTTACCAGACACTTTTTAGATAGAGTTAACGACCCTAGAAATAAAAAACCAATAAACATGCCTGAGTTGACTAGACTATTTAAACAGTCATATAGAAAGTATGGTAAAAAGATTGCAAAGTTAGGCCCTGATGCAGAGGCAGTTATCAATGATATGAAAAGTGATATCAATATGCCTTTTGTTTTAAATTTGAAGGGTGGTGAATTGGAACTTGTTGCTAAAACAATTATGAGAAAGAAGGATTTTAAAACATCTAATCCTAAACTTGCATTTGAACAATATAGAAAGTTAAACGAAAAACCAAGAATACCTAGAAAGAAAGGACAACCAGCAAAGTCAGATAAACACTCAGATTTATATACCGATGAAGATCCTAAAGGAACTATTCATGGGTTAAAGTTTGCATCTGTTGAAGATGCAAAAGCGAGTGTTAAAAAAATAGAATCATCGGATAGATCTCACGCACATAAAATACAAGCTGCTATTGCAATGGAACAACGTGCAAAGGTTATGGGTAAAACTGGGCCAGCAGATGTATATCGTGCATACATTGAAAGGATGAAGAAAAAGACCAAGCAAAAAAGTGAGGGTCTTTGGGATAACATTAGGAAAAAGAAAGAAAGAATTAAAAGAGGTTCTGGTGAAAGAATGAGAAAACGTGGAGAAAAGGGCGCTCCCACATCAGACCAAATAAAAAGAGCTCAAAGTGAAGATAATCATACTGCTGTTGCAAAAACTAAAATAGATCATAAGCGTGAAAGAGAACAAAATAAAATAAGAAGAGACAGAGAGTTAGATAGAGCTAGATCACAAGATACTGCAAGGAAGAACATTCAAACTGAAAAAGCACCAAATACTGCTGATGCAATGAAAAGATATAAATCAGGTAAAGCAGGTTTTACTGACATTGCACACTTAAAGGCAAAAGGTCTTATACCAAGATCTGACGGAACTAAAAAAAAGTCAGATAAATACAAATAAACGCTTGACATTGTTATCGAAACAATGTATAATGTTGCGTTAACAGGAGAAATATATGAACTGGATAAAGGATAGAGTAAAAGAAAGAACATCTCTAGACGGTGTTATGTTAATAGGTTTGGGGATGTTAGTATTATTTTTATCCCCTATCGCTAAAATAGCAGCTGGTGTCGCTATTGTGTATGGTGGATGGACAATCTGTAAAGGCGAATAAAATGTTGAAAGTTTATATGATGTTGTTGGTTTTGGGTATTATTGGTAGTGCAGTAGGCGGTGCGTATTTCTATTATCAAGATACACAAGAAAGAATCGCAACACTACAAGAAAATAATGCAAAGTTGGAAATAGTTGCTAAAAATACACAAGCAACTCTAGATAGTTTCCAAGCTGACTATGAAAGAGTTTCTGGACTCAATAATGAACTCCAAGAAAATCTGAAAGAAGCGGAAACTTATAAAGACCAGTTAATTAACCAACTACAAGATCATGACTTGTCGAGGTTAAGTTTAAAGAAGCCAGGCCTGATAGAAACGAGGATTAATAATGGAACTAGAAAAGTATTTGAGGACATTGAGTCTATTACTCGTCCTAGTGTTGTTGAGTAGTTGTTCTGTATTTAATAAACCAGAAAAAGAAATAGTAATACAAACAGTAGAAAAGGAAAGGGTTATTCCTGTTCAGGCATCACCCAAACCACTCACACTAAATCACATTGAGTTTAAAGTTGTAACTCAAAAAAACTTTGATGAATTTTTAACTCAATGGAAAAAGGAACATGGTGACGCTTGGGTTTTTTATGTTATGGGTGTTCGTGATTATGAATCTATGGCATTAAATATGGCTGAGTTAAAACGATATATACAACAACAAAAACAGATTATAATTTATTACGAAAAGGCGGTAACAAAAGATGATGACTAAATCACATGCTATGGCAGTTATTTCTGGTATTGCATATAAAGGCGAAAAAACAGCTGCAAAAGCATTTAAAGAAATTGGATATCCAAACCACAAATACATTAGTAAGAAAGGCGCTCAATGTCATGTTGTTTGGAATAGTAAAGAAGTTGTTGTTGCGTTTAGGGGAACAGAACCTAAACAGACATCAGATATAAAAGCAGACTTAAATATAGTACAACAACAGTCTAATTCTGAAGGTGATGTGCATGGTGGATTCAAAACTGAGATAGATAAAGTTTGGGTTACACTAGTAAATATTTTAAAGAAAAGAGATTCTAAATTACCAGTGTTTGTAACTGGTCACTCTTTAGGTGGTGCGATGGCTACCATATGTTGTAGTCGATTAGAAGATGAATACAATGAACTCTGTTGTTTCTTGTACACTTATGGGTCACCTAGAGTTGGAGACAAAGAGTTTGTAGAAGGTTTATGTGTACCACACATGAGATTCCAAAATAATAACGATGTGGTGTGTAAAATCCCGTTTTGGGTGATGGGGTATAGACATCATGGAACAAACCAATATATTAATTACTATGGTAACATTCGTAAGATGGGTTTTTGGCAACGTCTCAAAGACTCTTGGAGGAGTCGTATTAGAGCATTATTAAAGGGTCAACCTTTTGATGGTGTATACGATCACAGTATAGACGAATACATAAGGAAATTAAAAAATGTGGTTCTGGATAATAACTAAAATAGCTGGCGGTATTATAGCTAGTGCATCCTCATCATGGTTCGCAAAAACTCCAGCAGGTCAATGGTTCTTTAGAAAGACCGAAGAACTATATAACTGGGCAGCTGAAAGATATGGTTTTAAAGTTCTTAAAACAGAAGACAAGTGGAGAAAAAAATATCCAAATGTCGCAAAGAAAGTTGATGATTTAGAATCGAGTATTGATGAGGTTAAAAAAAGTCAGACAGTGTTAACTGGTCTCATTCAAGAAATGAATCAATCTCAAAGTGGAGTTGTTGAAAAATCTGCTAAAGAAATATCAGATGCAGTAGAAAAATTCGAATCAACTAATAAAAAAACTAGACTTAGAGATTCACAAAACTAATAATGAGTGTTAACCTAGAAACAGAAGTTGAACTTTTAAAAAGAGAAATGTCTGACATGAAACAAATTCATGTCAGGCTGGACTCTGCTATCGAAAAGATTGCAGATGTTTCATCTAAACTTCATACCATAATGGCAGTACATGAGGAAAAACTCATCAGACAAGAAGAAGCTTTAGAATCTCAAGAAAAAAGACTTAACGAAAATATCGCTGAGTTACATTCTCGTATTACATCAAATACCAAAGACCTAACATTACAGATTGTTGAGTCTGAAAGGAGATTGGTTGACGCGATGAATGACCACATGGAAAAAGAAAGTGAACATTTCAATGAACTAAGAAACAGCATCTCAAACAGGGTTGGTGTTCTAGAAGAATGGAGATGGATTATAGTCGGTGGTTCTATAGTTGCAGGTTTTATATTACAAAAACTTCCAATTTGGGGTTGACAAATAACCCCATTTAGTGTATAATGTCGACTATGAGCACATATGTCGATTTAAAATATCTTAATCTTATATCCCTTAGACTAGAAAGATTCTCCAAGAAAGGAGACTATCTTTTTAATTTCCGTTGTCCGTTCTGTGGCGACTCTAGAAAGAACAAAAGCAAAGCTAGGGGTTATGCTTATCGTAAGAAAAACGATATGTTCTACAGATGCCACAACTGTTCTATGGGTACTAATTTATCTAACCTGATAAAACATGTAGACCCACAGTTACATAAAGAATATGTAATGGAAAGATTCAAGGAGAGTGACACTCCAAGAAGAACTCGCAACTTTAATCCACCAACCGTTGTATTAAAAACACCCAACTTCAATGATAGAAAATTCACAAAAGGACTCAAGTCTTTTGATGAAATAGGTCTAGATCATCCAGCATATAAATTCATAGAAAACCGACAGATACCTGAAAAATATGTTTCTGATATATATCTTGTCAATAAATTTTTTACATGGACTAACACCCTAGTTCCGAATAAATTTAAGTCGATTGTGGGAGATCATCCAAGAATGATTATACCCTTTCGTGACGAAAATGGTGAAGTATTTGCCTATCAAGGTCGTGCCTTTGGTAATGAAAAACCTAAGTATATTACTATCATTCTTGACCATGAAAAAGATAAATTATTTGGACTGAATAATTTAGATAAAGAGTCTGATGTATTAGTGGTTGAAGGCCCTATAGATAGTATGTTTCTCGATAATAGTGTTGCAGTCGCTCAGAGTGATCTCCGTATACCTGAGTTGAAAGACAAATCAATACTAGTACCCGACAACGAACCAAGAAATAAAGAAATAGTAAAACAAATACAGAAATCAATTGACATTGGTTATCGTGTTGTCATTTGGCCAGATTATGTCAGACAAAAAGATATCAATGATATGATTCTGTCGGGGATCACCTCTGAAGAAGTGATTGACATCATAAAAAATAATACTTATTCTGGACTACAAGCTAAAGTGCAATTTCAGAATTGGAAAAAAATCTAAGGAGAAGAATATGGCATATGCCGAAGTTGTGGAACTCCCAGTGAACGAAGGTTCAAATTACTTGGGAGTATCTATTGACAGGAACAGAGACACCCTACTTTCAGATCAAGCATTTAAATTATTAACAGATTATTATTGTAACGAAAACGAAGAAACACCACAAAAGGCATTTGCAAGAGCATCAGTATCATTTTCAGAAGGAGACAAAGAATTCGCTCAAAGGATATATGATTATGTATCTAAGGGTTGGTTTATGTTTTCATCGCCCGTTTTATCTAACGCACCAATGCCAGGCAAAAAGGCAAAAGCATTACCTATATCATGTTTCTTAACTTATGTTCCAGACACCTTAGAAGGTCTTATAGACCATACCGCAGAACTTAGATGGTTGTCCATTAAGGGTGGAGGTGTTGGCGGTCATTGGAGTGACGTTCGTGCTGTGTCTGATAAGGCGCCAGGCCCTATGCCCTTCCTTCATACTGTAGATGCTGATATGACTGCATATCGTCAAGGAAGAACTCGTAAGGGTTCGTATGCATCTTACATGGATATCTCTCACCCAGATATTGTTGAATTTATTAACATGCGAGTTCCTACTGGCGATGTAAACAGAAAAAATTTAAATCTTCATCATGCAGTCAACATTACAGATGCTTTCATGCGAACAGTTGAAAGAGATGAAATGTGGGACTTAATTGATCCAAACGACAACTCAGTCAGAGATACCAAAAAGGCAAGAAAGCTTTGGGAGACAATTTTAGAAACTAGATTTCGGACAGGTGAACCTTACTTAAATTTTATTGATACTGCTAATCGGGCATTACCACAATCGATGAAAGACAAAGGGTTAAAGATACATGGATCTAATTTGTGTAATGAAATTCACTTACCAACATCAGAGGAAAGAACCGCAGTTTGTTGTTTATCGTCTGTTAACATAGAAATGTTTGATGAGTGGAAAGATACCATGATGATTCGTGATCTGATCAGGTTCTTAGATAATGTTCTACAGTTTTTTATAGAAAATGCAGGAGACGAAATAAACCGAGCAAGATACTCTGCAATGCAAGAAAGATCTCTTGGACTTGGTGCTATGGGTTGGCATTCTTATCTACATAAAAACAGAATACCTTTTGAATCTGAACTCGCAAGAGAACACAATAATAAAATATTTAGTTACATAAAGGAAGAGTCTGTTCTCGAAACAAAACTCTTAGCAAAAGAAAAGGGTGAAGCGCCAGATATGTTAGGTTCTGGTAGAAGGAATTCCCACTTGCTTGCAATTGCTCCAAATGCAAATAGTTCAATAATTGTTGGAACATCACCATCTATAGAACCAAGCAAAGCAAATGCATACACACATAGAACAAGAGCAGGTTCGCACCTTGTTAAAAACAAATATCTAGAGGAAGAACTAGAGAAACTTGGTAAAAACACTGACAGAGCTTGGACTTCAATCATTACAAATGGCGGTTCTGTCCAACACTTGAAATATTTAAGTGAAGAAACTAAAGCTGTTTTTAAAACAGCAATAGAAATTGACCAGTCAGAAATAATTGTTCAAGCTGGAACAAGACAAAAGTATCTTTGTCAGGGTCAATCGTTAAATCTATTTTTTCCTGCTGGTGCAGACAAAGGGTATCTACATAAGGTTCATTACGCAGCTTGGAAACTTGGATGTAAAGGTCTTTATTATTTGAGAACAGAAAGTACACAAAGGGCAGAGAATGTAACTGAAAAGATTCAAAGGGACGCTCTCAAAGATTATGAAACACAAGCAGTAACTCAAGAGGAGTGCGTAGCTTGTCAGGGATAGGATTAAATAAAATGAATATAGAAATTTTTACAAAATCTGGGTGTCCTTTTTGTGACATGGCTAAAACTTGGTTTAATGAACATGGATTTCCGTATGAAGAAAAGGTATTGGAGAATGAAGAAGAAAGACTTGCTTTTTACCAATCAATAAATGGCATTCGTGAAGTTGTTGGTGAGGGAAGAAACATTCGCAGGGTAAATTCTGTTCCACAAATATTTATTGATGGTGATAGAATTGGTGGATATGATGAACTAATGGTTCTTTCGGATACCTTACTAAAAAAACGGAGTGGTGGACTGATGAAGTTCAGTCAAACATATAAACCATTTCACTATGCATGGGCAGTTGAAATCACCACTCGACATGAAAAAGTTCACTGGGTTGAAGATGAACTTGATCTGGGAGAGGATGTATCTGACTGGAAGGGTGGCAAGGTTAGTGTGGTAGAGAAAGATTACATAACAAACATTTTAAGATTGTTTACTCAATCGGATGTTGCGGTTGGACAGAACTACTATGATATCTTTATACCTAAATTTAAAAATAACGAAGTCAGAAACATGTTAGGATCTTTTGCAAGTCGTGAAGGCATCCATCAACGTGCGTATGCTCTTCTTAATGAGACGCTAGGATTACCACCAGAAGAATACCATGCATTTTTAGAATACACAGAGATGACAAATAAAATAGACTTTATGCAGGAGTCTGATCCAAACACTATTCGTGGTCTTGGTCTTGCACTAGCAAAGTCTGTTTTTAATGAAGGTGTCGCCTTGTTTGCATCTTTTGTAATGTTATTAAATTTTCAACGATATGGTAAGATGAAAGGCATGGGTAAAGTTGTCGAGTGGTCTATTCGTGATGAGTCTATTCATGTGGAGGGTAACTCAAAGGTGTTTAGACAATTCTGTGTAGAACACCCCAAAATAGTTGACGATGAGTTCAAGAGTGAAATCTACAAGATGTCGAGAACTGCGGTTAAACTTGAAGACAAGTTTGTCGACTTAGCATATAAGATGGGTGAAATAGAAGGCTTGACCGCATCTGATGTCAAGACCTATATAAGATATATTACTGACAGAAGGTTATTACAACTTGGTCTTAAAACAAACTTTAAGGTTAAAGAAAATCCTTTGCCTTGGTTGGAGTGGATCTTGAATGGTGCAGACCATACAAACTTTTTTGAGAACAGAGTCACTGAGTATGAAGTCGCTGGACTATCTGGTGACTGGGGAGATGCATATGAGGAAAGTGTATGTGCAATTTAGTATTATGTTGTGATGAATGTGACGCACAGTTTACTATAGAACACGAAATGTCTGAGGAACATTATAAACCCAGATATTGTTGTTTCTGTGGATCTGAGATTATTGATGACAATATGGATAGTAGAGTATCTGTAGATGAAGAGTGGGATGAGTAATGTGGATGTATCGTGGTAAAGAGTTTACCAGTGATATGATAGGAGATCAAGTTGGTTTCGTATATGTTATAACACGACTTAGTGATGGGAAGAAATATGTGGGTAAAAAATTATTTATTTCTAATCGATCATTACCGCCCCTGAAGGGAAAGAAACGAAGACGTAGAGTTGTAAAAGAATCAGACTGGATGACCTATTATGGATCTTCCGAAGAGGTTAAGGGTCTAGTTGAGGAACTAGGCCCAGAATCTTTCAAAAGAGAGATATTACATCTTGGTTGTAGCAAAAGTGAACTATCATATTTAGAGGCAAAAGAACAATTTGACAGAGGAGTTCTTCTAGACGAAAGTTACTACAATGGTATTATTAACTGTAAAATCCACAGGTCACACATCAAAACCTTGTTATCAAAACAATAACTCATATAACTAAAAGTTATATCACTTATAACAAATTAATCTAAAAAAGTGGTAATATTACCATAAAAATATCAATATATCTATTGACTTTTGTTGTAAAAACATGTAAGCTAGTACTGTAAAAAATTGAGATAGGGTATAAATTATGAGTAATTATTTTAATTTAACTGATAGTGACTTCAAAAATATGCAGTCCGCTTTTTGTCCGATAGTTAATGTTTCATCAGTAAACGATTATTTAAGAGTTAATGATGTTACTGAGTCCGAAATTGAAGAAGCGAAAAAGATGTGTGCTTTAGATCCCACTCTCGCCAACATAGCTGACACTGTTGAATATTACAGACTTCTTGATGGAAAAAGCACCATGTCTGAAGAAGAAGCGGAAGAGATAATGTTTAAAGAACAGTATGATGAAGAGATGTTTGGACGTAGAGCAAACGGAATTAAAACTACATCATTCTCTGCTTGGAAAAAACAGAGAGAAATCATGGATTCACTGTTTGAGAAATAGGAATCATTAATGTTTGAGTTTCTTGTTTGTTTAGTGTGCATAATGATTTTCATTGAACATTGGAGGTTGGCTTTGAAGGCCCTCCTAGTGGTAGGAATATGTTACTTTTTCACATTTTTAGGATTAATTGTAATTTTCGCTTGACAATTGTTGTCAGAACGTGTAAGCTAGCCACATAAAATGAAAAAAGAGATGATTATATGATTGTTTGTGTTGATGGTTCTACTAAAGAAAAAAGACGGATTGCTGAGAATGCAGTTGTCTGGTCAATCAAAAAACTTGGATTGTCTAGACTCAGTTCTCTAAACATTGATGTCAAGATGAAGAAAATGAAAGAAGGCGAGTTTGGTTATTGTAGTGTTGGTGACACTATTAGAGAGTTCCGTTTAGATATCAACTCTAACGTATCGATCAAAGATTTAGTTGCTACTATCATTCATGAGATGGTTCACGTTCGACAGTTTGCTAGAAAAGAAATGGATACTGACGGTATGCGATGGAAGTCACGAAATATTCCAGATGATACCGACTACATGGATTTGCCTTGGGAAAAAGAGGCATACCGCCTTGAAGAAAAATATGTTAAAGAAATTTGGGAGTCAAATATAATATGATGGATTTAGTTTACAACGATTTCATTGCTGATCGTGTTAAAAAAGCTTTGGTAAATGAGGCATCGATCGAGGACAACATTGTTCACGATGTTAAAGGCCCGCATTTAGACTTAGACCCTGATGAGGGTTTTTTAGTGTCATTCAAACGTACCATTAAAGTCATGGACAAAAATGGTAATACCTATAAAATAACAATAGAAGAGGAAGAATAATGACAGATCCAATGTTACATACATTAATAGCTTTATGTGGAATGTGGTTTACTTTTCTTTGGGGAAGGTATTCTGAACTTGGTGGTCTTTCAGAAGAGATTGTCGCAAGGACTGTTGACAATTTAGTAGAGAACGGTTACATCGCAGTTACTAAAGATAGTAACGGTAATGTTGAGTTAATCAAGATTGAAGATTTAGACTTGACAAAGAAAGACTTTGTGTGATATAATAGTTTATTTGATAGAACAGAAGATTAAGGTTGGTTGGCCCACAGTGAAAGTTCCAAATTATATGGTGTGGGGATTCGTGTTCTTCTGTTCTATCTTTTTTTGCTGGCGTAGCTCAGTTGGTAGAGCAACTGACTTGTAATCAGTAGGTCGGGGGTTCGACTCCTCTCGCCAGCTCCATTTTTCATTATGGTAAATTTATGATATTAGTTGACATGAACCAAATTGCAATCGCAAGTGCGATGATGCAGTTAAGACTTTCCAAAGATTCTCAACTTGATGAGAATATGGTTAGACATATGATCCTTAATTCTTTAAGGAATTATAGAAATCAGTATGGGCCAAATTCAGTTTATGATGGGACTCGTAGTAGTAACATGTATACTTATTATGGTGAATTAGTTTTATGTTATGATGACAAAAAAAACTGGAGAAAAGATTATTTTCCAAATTATAAATTTAGTCGTAAAAAAAGTAGAAAAGAATCAGAACATGATTGGAATGAAATATTTAATGTTTTAAATAAAATAAAAGAAGAACTCATTAGATACTTTCCATACAAAGTAGTACAAGTAGATAGTGCAGAGGCAGATGACATTATCGGTTCTGTTGTATTTCATTGGGCGCCACACTTTAAAGAAACCCAAGAAAGGATTATGATTATATCTAGTGATAAAGACTTTGCTCAACTTCATAAATATGAATATGTCGACCAACATAGTCCGATTGCAAAGATGTTAATCACCTTTTCAAGTGGTGATAAATACATTAAAGAACATATTTTAAAAGGTGATAGGAGCGATGGTGTTCCTAATATTTTATCTGGTGATGATGTATTTGCTGAGGGTCTAAGACAAAAACCTTTATCAAAGAAAAAAATATCTGATTGGTTAGATATGAATCCAGAAGATTTTTGTGATGAAAATATGTTAAGGAATTATCAAAGAAATGAAAAACTAATTTCTTTAAAACATATGCCGACTGAGGTTATGCAATCTTGTTGGAAAGAGTTTAATAAAGGAAGAAATGAAATTAGTCGTAAAAAACTTTTTGATTATTTTATTGATAATAAATTAAATGAACTAATAAATGACATTGGAGATTTTTAAAATGCAACAGACCTATAGACCACTTATTTCTGAGGTTTTGAAAAAAGTAAATAATGCTAAAACCAAAAATGAAAAGATAAAAGTTCTTAAAGAACATGACAGTCAAGGATTGAGGATGGTAATAAAATCTTCTTTTGATCCAAAAATTAAATGGGTATTTCCAGAAGGCCCTGTTCCTTACAGAGAAAATGAAGCTCCAGAGGGAACTGAACATAATAGATTAGAACTAGAGTCAAGAAAACTTTTCAGATTTATTCAGGGTGGAGATAATAAAACACCACAATTTAAAAAAGAAAATTTATTTCTTCAGATGCTTGAGGGATTACATAAGAGTGAAGCAGAAGTTGTAGTCTGGGCAAAAGATAAAGAACTTCATAAACACTTTAAAGGTTTATCTGCTGTAGTAGTTAGGGATGCATTTGGTTGGAATGAAAACTTTATGAGGTCTGAGTAGTGCCAACTTATGCTTTTAAAAATGAAGAAACTGGAGAAGTTTTCGAAAAGTTCTTACAGATGTCTTCTAGGGAAAGATTTTTAGAAGAAAATCCAAACTACACACAAGTTCCGAATGCAATAGGTGGATTTATTGCCTCTACTGGTGACAGGACACACAATACAGATGGTGGGTGGAATGAAGTGATGTCTAAAGCTGCTAATGCACACCCCCATAGTCCTTTAGCTGAAAGGTATGGAAAACAGTCTCAAAAAGATATTGCGACTAGAGATGCAGTAAACAAATCCAGAAAAAAACTTGATGGTGCAATTGCAAAGGGAAAATAGTAATAAATAAACCTGTAGTGGCGAGACATTACAGCACGCCTCAATCTAAGGTTGAAAGCTGGGTAATCAATCCGCCATTCTACAGGGGTGATCCGATGAGGATCACCCCACCTTTATATTCGAAAGGATTTAAAATGTCAAAAGGTAAAAGAGTTCGTATAGATGATTTAATCACTGTAGAACCAATCACAGATAATCAAAAAGTAGTATTCGAAAAATATAAAAAAGGTCAAAACTTATTTCTTACTGGTGCAGCTGGCACAGGTAAAACATTCGTCTCTTTATATCTTGCAATGGAGGATGTCCTAGACCCCTCTACTCCATATGAGTGCGTTTATATAGTCAGGAGTGCAGTCCCTACCAGAGAGATAGGATTCTTGCCTGGCGATGAGGAAGACAAGACTGCCTTGTTCCAAGTACCATATCAGAACATGGTTCAATTTATGTTTGAACAACCAAACAAAGATGATTTTCTAATACTGTGGGACAAGTTAAAAAGTCAAGGGAGTGTCATGTTTTTAACAACATCTTTCCTGAGAGGCATAACACTCGATAATGCTATTATTATAGTTGATGAATGTCAAAATTTAAACTTCCACGAGTTAGATACTATAATGACTAGAGTTGGGCAAGATAGTAAAATTATTTTTTCTGGAGATTTCTTTCAATCTGATTTACAAAAAAATGGCGACAGAGAAGGTATGCAGAAATTTTTAAAGATTATCGATTCTATGGAAGAGTTTTCTACCGTAGAATATAATGTGGGAGATATAGTAAGATCTGGTATAGTAAGAAGTTACTTAATTAATAAAATAAAACAAGGAATTGAATGATGCAAAAGAATTATGAAAAAAGTTTAGAACTTATTTTAGTTCATGAAGGCGGATTTGTAAACCACCCAGAAGATCCAGGCGGTATCACAAATATGGGAGTTACTAAAAGTGTTTACGAAGCATGGGTAGAAAAAGAAGTCACTGAAGAAGATATGAGAAATCTTACTGAAGATGATGTTGCTCCAATTTATAAGAAAAACTATTGGGATAGATGTAAGTGTGATGACTTAGCTTCTGGTCTAGATTTGTGTGTTTTTGATTTTGGTGTAAATGCTGGAACAGGTCGTTCTGCTAGATTCTTACAAGCGTTAGTTGGAACAGTAGCTGATGGTGCTATCGGCCCTAATACACTCAGAAAAGTAAATGAGTATGTTGGCCAAGAAGGTCTTGAGTCTACTATTAAAGACTTTCAAAAACATAGACAAGAATATTATGAAGGTCTTAAACACTTTGCGACATTTGGTAAAGGTTGGACTAGACGAGTTAATGAAACAACTCACGAAGCAGTAGAGATGATGGATTAATATTGCTTGACTTTAAAGTAAACTTGTGGTATAATTATTTTTATTATGTGGAGTAGTATATGAAACTTTATTTTTTATGGTTATATGATCTTTATAACTCAGTTATGGATCATAATAAAAATCCATTACGTCATATTCCAGACCCAGTATCAAGACTTTGGATTATGACTGTGCTTGCTTGGATGTGGTGCATTGCATTTGGACTTTACATTGGTAGTGTAATTTATATGGGCGTAAGTCTTGTTGCTCATATGGGTATTTTGTTTATGATTATGTTTACTGCATCTGTGTTTTATGATGCAGAAAGAAGGGGTGATAGTTGGTTGTTATCTCTGCGAGTAGAACAGTTAAAAGAAAAATTAAAAAATAATCGTAAGAAACTAGCTAAGTGCGTGTGGGATATTGACAAAGAAGCTTAATTATTAAGGAAAGTATATTATGTTATCTAATGAACAATTTGTAGAACTCAAAAAAATGGGTGAGTCAACAAAATTTATTCACAAAAATGTTGACATTGGTGAAGAACTAAATACCAAAAAAGTTAAAAGTAAAAGGTTTTATGAAACACCTGACGGTAACCTTTTTCCTTCTATAACGACAGTACTATCAACATATAAAAAAGAAGGACTACACCAATGGCGTAAGAGAGTTGGTGCAGATGTAGCTAACTATATTTCAAGAACAGCTGCTCAAAGAGGAACAGCTGTTCACACTATGTGTGAAGATTTTCTTAACAACATAGAAGTAGAAAAAGATGGTAAACCCTTTCTTCCTTTTATGTTGTTCTCACAACTAAAACCAGTTATAGAAAAAAAGGTTCAGAATATTAATGCTCAAGAATGTGCGTTATATTCAGAAAAGTATAGAATTGCTGGAAGAGTTGACTGTATCGCTGAGTGGGATGGTAAACTCTCTATCATTGATTTTAAGACATCTCGTTCTAGTAGAAATGATTCGTACAATGAAAGTTATTACATTCAGGCATCTGCATATGCAGAAATGTTTGAAGAAAGAACAGGTATTGAGATTGATCAGATAGTTATATTATGTGTTACTGAAGACGGTGAAGTCCAAGAGTTCGTTAAACAAAAACACGATTATCTACCATTGTTAGTAAACGCTATTGATGAGTTTACTGAAAAATGGTCACAGGAGTAACACATGTCAAAAGAGTCTGAGTCAAAAGACAACATAATGACACCAACTAAGTTTTCTTTATCTATAGAAAATAAAGTTCTTCAGGGTGATTGTACACACATGGAAGCTGTTCTAGATTATTGTGAGAAAAACGATTTAGACCCTAGTCACGTTAAACCACTACTGACAAAATCTTTAAAAGAAAAGATTGAAGTGAATGCTAGACAACTAAACTTTCTACCGAGAGTAGCACAATTACCAATATAAATAAACTATATGTTTAGACAGACCACTCTCAGAAATTCAATGTCTGCAAAAGGAATCGGTTTACACACAGGTAAACTGATTCATATAACGATTCGCCCTGCCCAAGAAGATACTGGAATAGTTTTTAATAGAGTAGATCTTCATAATGTATCCATACAGTGTAAAGCAACCAACGTAATCAGTACCGAGTTATCGACCACCATATCAAATGGAAAGGACGAACCATCAGTATCCACTGTGGAACATTTAATGGCAGCTTTTGCTGGACTAGGAATTGACAATGTATATGTTGATCTAGATGGGCCAGAAGTTCCGATTATGGATGGCAGTTCTTCTGCCTTTATATTTTTAATTCAATCAGCAGGATTAACATCACAAAATAAACTTAGAAAAGTTATTAGAATTAAAAAAGAAGTCAGAGTAAATGATGGTGATAAACATGTTTGTTTAAAACCTTATGATGGTTTTAAGGTTGATTATAGTATTGATTTTAATCACCCACTTTTTAACGATAAACCAAAAACAGTATCTATAGACTTTTCTAAACAATCTTTCAAACAAGAATTAAGCAGAGCTAGAACATTTGGTTTTATTAATGACATAGAAAAATTAAGATCTAAAGGTTTAGTTCTTGGTGGAAGTACAGACAACGCGATAGTTATTGATGATTATCGCATAATTAATAAGGATGGTCTAAGATATAATGACGAATTCGTTAAACATAAAGTTCTTGACTCAATTGGCGATTTATATCTTCTTGGCTCGCCTATACTGGGACATCTTAGCGCCCACAAGTCAGGTCATAATTTAAATAATAAACTAGTAAGAACTATACTACAAGATGAGTCATGTTGGGAATATGTTAAAAATGACTACAGTAATTATGATCTGTACGATAGTTTAGAAAAAAGGTACAATCTTTGTAGAACATCAGTATTTGGGTGAGGATTATATTATGAAAAAATATTTTATTGTGTTACTTTGTTTAGTTTCTTATTTGTCTTTTGGTGATCCAGTAAGATACAGTAGTGAAAAAGAACATGAGTGTCTTGTTGAGGCGATATACTATGAAGCAGGCAATCAACCATTTGTGGGTAAAGTTGCAGTTGCTCAAGTTATCATGAACAGAGTTGATTCTATTCAATATCCAGATACAATATGTGAAGTTGTACATCAAGGCCCTGTAAGTGAGTGGTGGTTAGAACACCACAATAAAAAAGTTCCTATTAGAAACCAATGTCAGTTTTCTTATTACTGTGATGGTAAAGTAGAAGACACATACGATGGTGGTAACTGGGATGATAGTGTATTTGCAGCTGTTTTAACAACGGGTCAAAACCGAATGACAGACATAACATCTGGTGCGACACACTATCACGCAAACTATGTATCTCCATACTGGAGTAAAGTTATGACAAGAACAGTTACAATAGAAGACCATTTATTTTACAAGCCATAAGGGAGATAATTTTATAATGTCAGATATAGAACCAGTATCAATAAACATGAATAATCTGTGGATTGTTGAAGAATTAAATAGTATTTTAAAATCTAGTTACATAAATGAGAACACTGAAACATTTGAAAAAAATATTGATGGTGAACCATCCATCATAAGTCAAGAGGCTTATAAAAAAATAAGATCTTTGATTATTGAAATAGAACATTTTGTTAATTTGGAATCAATATTAAATTCACAAGAAGGAAAAAACGCCACATCAATTGAAAAAAAGAATTCCAAAAGAGTGAGTGGAGTTCCATACGAAGTTGATGAAGATGATATAAAACTATGGTAGAGGGATATGACGCATATAAAATTTATATTGCACTAAAGTCTCACTTTAGTAGTAAAAGTTATGATTACATAAAGTATCATGGAAAAACTTCTGCAACCAAAAAGTCTTTTTTATCTAGACATGACAGAGGTTTTTTTGGAAAAGTAGCCAGAAAATATAAAGAGGAAACAGAAACATTTTTTATTGCAAACTTTCTTGCATCTCCTCGCGGTTGGATTGGTGACTTTAATGATGACAACTACAAAGAATATGTTGAAAGAAATAAAGATGTTTTTGAAACATTTAAAACAGACATTGAATACCTGACAAACATTGTCGGTTCAAAACCTAAAGACTTCGAAGAAATTTTTAAATGCGAGAAGGGACAACACCCTTTGTTGTTAAAACAATATATGGCAAAGAACATATGTTTAGAGACGTTGTGTATACTCGAAAAGGGTCTAGGATTTTGTGATGCATTTGATAGTGATATAGAAGAGGACATGATCTGGCCAATGAAGAAAAACTTAATTGTAAAGTCTCAACCTTTAGTAGTTGATGATAGTGAATGCAGGTTAAAAACATTTGAAGTTGTGAGGGAATATTTTAATGGGTAACTTTTTTTGTATAGGTAATGGTAAATCTCGTAAAGGATTAAATTTAGATTACTTTAAAAAACATGGAACAGTTGTTGGATGTAATGCATTGTACAGAGAATATAAACCAGACATTCTGGTATCAAACGATATAGACATATCTCACGAAATATATCGAAGTGGATATTGTGAACACAACACAACTTATTTAACAGACTGGTATATTTTACCAGCTGAGTCTTTAGAGGGTTTTATTATTGAAGTTGAACATGGTGTTTACTGTCCCAATCTTAACATGGTGTTTAAAGAAGAATTACACAAAGACTTTGTTATCAATGGTGAAAAAGATCAGACATTTATTACTGGAGTAACACCAACAGATAGAGTTGTAAACATTGATAACGATTTACAATTGTCTGCTGGTATTTTATCAGTTAACATTGTAACGAAGTTAATAGATATGCCTTTTGGTGATGTTTCAGATGTTTATCTAATAGGTCATGACTTATATTCTAATGACGATAAGTACAATAATATTTACGCTGATACAAATTGTTACGCATCAGGCGATTCTGATGCAGTCAACTGTAAGAACTGGATATCACAACTGAAACAAACATTTGATAACAATCCAGAAATAAATTTTTATAAAGTAAATAAAAATGATTTTGAGGCGAGTGAATGGCCAAATCACCGTCAGAAAACAGATTCAATTATTGAAGAGTGGAATGATTGTAACAACTTACATTATATTACTCAAAATAAATTGATGAAAAAACTTGACAAAAGTTGAGTTTTGTGGTATACTATATACTATTATATTATGAGCAAAGTGAAATTAATTAACATACGATAGCATACGATAAAATATATTAACATACGATAACATATGGAGAACAATATGTCCTTACAATCACTTAGAAAAAGTAATACGTTGGATAAACTTTTACAACAAGTAAAAGAAGATTCAGCACCCCAAGCTAAAAAATCTTACACCGATGAACGTCTTTGGAAACCACAACTGGATAAGTCTGGTAATGGTTATGCAGTTATTCGTTTTTTACCACAGTGCGATAATGAAAACTTGCCTTGGGTTAAGATGTACAAACATGCCTTTCAAGGCCCAACTGGTAAATGGTTTATTGAAAACTCTCTTACTACTCTTAATCAGAAAGATCCTGTTAGTGAATTCAACAGTGAGTTATGGAACTCAGGTCTTGAGTCAGATAAAGAAGTTGCTCGTAAACAAAAAAGAAAATTAGAGTATTACTCTAACATTTACGTTGTTTCGGATTCTAGTAATCCACAAAACGAAGGTAAAGTTTTCTTGTTCCGTTATGGTAAGAAAATTCATGACAAACTACAAGCTGCTATGGCTCCTGAGTTTGAAGATGAGTCTCCGATTAATCCTTTTGATTTCTGGGAAGGTGCAAACTTCAAACTTAAAATCCGTAAGGTTGATGGATACTGGAACTATGATAAGTCTGAGTTTGAATCTCCATCTGCTCTTTTAGAAGGTGATGAGTCAAAACTTGATACCGTTTGGAAATCTCAACATTCTTTAAATGAATTTCATGCTGCGACTAACTTTAAGTCGTATGATGAGTTAAAGAAAAGAATGGGAGAAGTTCTTGCGACTTCTATTCCAACTGGATCAGCTGAAGATGTAATGGATGATTT
>MDSV01178977.1_pt1 | contig 24387 bp, 28 predicted proteins | sample 810851 | NCBI WGS metagenome assembly MDSV01 (sample SAMN05326640, study PRJNA326480) | marine metagenome | isolation source: seawater | place: Atlantic Ocean: North East | collected 2012 | reverse complement strand
ATGAAACACGATAAATGGAATGAACATACTAAAGAGTATACCGAGAGTATAGCGTTAAAATATGGTTGGTTATTTCGTATTCATTTACAAAATAGAATGGGTGTAGGTTATGTTTATTCATCTGAATATTGTTCAGATGAAAATGCTAGAAAAGAATATGAAGAATATATGATTGAGCCATTGCGTAAGCCAAGAGTATTAAGATGGGAGCCAATGATATTAAGCAACCCTTGGTCTGAAAATGTGATTGCTATTGGTTCATCAGCAGGATTTGTTGACCCATTAGATGCCACATCGTTATTTAATTTACAAGCAGGTATTGTAAATCTTGTAAAGTGTATTAACAAAAAACCATCAGTCTATAATAGACTTATGCGAAGAATCCATAATGATTCTTTGCAATTCATAGAATGTCAGTATGGTCTTACTAGCAGAACAGATACAAGTTTTTGGAAACACATGTCTGATAGAGAGACTTATATTAGACAATTTTGGAAGAACCACGAATCAAGAGAAAACCCACATCAAAACATATTTCCGAGAGATATATGGAAACAATTAATACCATTTTATGATATAGGAGAATTATGAATGATTTTCAATCAGAAATAGATGATTTAATTAAACGTTACGAATACAAGCAAGATTTTGTATATCATACAAGCGGTAGTACAGGTAAGCCAAAAGAGATTGTATTGTCTTACGAAGTTATGAAAATGTGCGTAGAAGAGAATATTCGCATCATGAAAATTACAGATAAAAGTACAATTGTAAATCTCTGTATACCGCCAACATCAATCGCTTTCAGTTGTTTCACAACTTTGACTGCACTTGTTGCTGGTGCTAAACTTATTACACGCAAGTTCAAGGCGAATGAATATGTCGATAATCTTAATGAGTTTCATGGAACACACCATTTTGTGATTCCAGCAGTTTATAGAACGCTATCGAGAACACGTAAATGGGAAGAACTTGATTTAAGTTCATATGAACTTTTGATGACTGGTTCTGATTTAGCACCAGAGGGCATCAAGAATGATTTATTGAACAAAGGGGCGAAACGCTTTTTGCAGATTTATGGTAGTACAGAAGTGCCGCCAGCAATTAGTGAAAGTGAAGATGAAAAAGATATTGCAAATGTGAGCCCTTTGATTGATTACAAGATTGCAGATGATGGTGAGTTGTTTATCAAATGGCAATGTCAGGATGAATATTGGGCATCAGGTGACCTTGTAGAACGAATCGATAACGGATTCAAGATGGTTGGTCGCAAGAAGAATATTTTAAGACTCAATTGTGCCCACGTACAACCTGAATTAATTGAGCAATATATAATGAATAAGACTAAAGTAGATAGAGCATTAGTTACAAGAAGTAAGAATGATAAGTTAGGTGTGTATTTTGAGGGCCCTGAGATTAAACAAACAGAAGTGTTTACAGCCCTTAATAATTTTTATGGAACAAGTGATAATATTGTTGATTTTGTGAAATGGGTACCGAAGATAGAGACAAATCATCTGAACAAAGTAATAAGACATCAATCGTTATAAAATCTTTTTCAGTTCAAGATATACCTACCATCAAGAATTGGTGTGAATATTGGAACGAAAGAGGTATCGTAAATAACTCATCTTTCGATGAGTTGCGACTTGAGAGATTATTACTGACATTGTTAACTTACAACAATGGTGAATTGGCGGCAATATCAGGTGTAGAGAGTGTAGAAGATGAGTTTAGAATACTTGTGCGTGCCGCCACAACTCCACATAGACCAAGAATTAGAGGAAAATACATTGAAGAAATGTTATGGCCATGGATAGGCCATGCATCTTTTGAGATTAAATATGTGCTTGACAACATAGATGCAAGTGCAAAATTCTTTACAACAACCACAGTAGATGACACAAACGGTAGAACAAGAGGTAGTGATAGAACATCTCATATGTTGTTCAATACAAAAAGACCTTTTAGATGTTTGCAAAAAAATCCTAGAAAAATGACGTTATGGAATGTAGAGCAGTGGGCATGGTACGTTGACCCACATAAATGTATTGAAATGGGACAAGAACATCTACCAAACTGGCAAGAGATATATGATAGTCTGTAATATCGTTATCACTTGCTCGTGGAAAACCTTTGAGGACAAAGAGGAGATGAAGACTTGGATGACCGAAAATTACGTACCAGATAGCGGCACTAACATTAACAAGTTTCGTGAATATAACTTTGCAATTGCAAAGAAACATGGCGAAGAAAACTTTTCAATGACTTTCATAAAACCTAATACGGTTGTACTCACTCAACGTTATAATGACTGGTTTGAGTATTATGGTATGATATCATTGCGTAATGAGACCCTTGAGATGTTAATCAGTCAAGGATTTAATATTAAAATAAGTGAACCAATGGAGCAACATGTTTAGTTTTGATAAAGAAAACTTTTACTTAACAAAAGATAGTTCTAATCTATCTGTTGGCTTCTCTTATGGAGCCACACTAATATCAACATCAGCAATCATAGGATTTGGCGGACTCGCAGGATGGCTTGGTTATTCTGTATTTCTATTACCAATTACTATGATGATAACAATCTATCTTGCTACAACTTACATCGGCCCAAAAATTTATGAGTTGAACAAGACAATAAATGCGAAGACATTCATAGAGTTGATATCTACGCATTATAAATCACCAGCACTTAGACGAATATTGTCTATATTCACAGTCATTATGATACCGTTTTATTGTACGGCAGTTATGATTGGTGTTGGTAAATATATTGAATCGACTATCAACGTGAATTATGTCGTATCACTGGCAATCTTTTCGTTGATTGTGTTTGCAACGATCTTCTATGGCGGTATGAAATCAGTTATAAGAAATGATGCTATACAAGGTGTCGTTCTGTTGATTGGTGCATCTGTAATCTTTTTGTATACGTTATTCACGTATATTATACCTTATGATTATGTTGAGTTGTTGACTTCAGCATTTGCATCATCAGAGAATAAGATGATAGGATTTTCTAAGAGCATAGGTTTTAGAGGTTTCTTTGATTTTCCTGATTTCTGGTCAAAAGGATGGTTGTTTGAGACTACATTATTGTGTCTTACAATACCTGTTGGTCTTATTGCGTTGCCACAATTGCAAACACGATTTATGCTTGCAAAAGATGAATCATCATTTAGAAGAATTACACCATATGGCATGATTATACCATTTGTAATTATTGGTTCATTCTTCACTGCTGGTATTACTGCAAATGCTTACTATCAGTTTAGATATGGTGTAACCGTAGTCGAATATGCTGGTTCAATTGATAAGATTATTCCTACATGGATTAATAGTGGTTATCCAGAGCCCATAGGTCTCATTTTGTTTGTGACTATTCTGGCGGCCGCATTTACAACTCTTAACTCATTAATGCATTTGCTATCGACAACTGTATCTAATGATTTGCTTGCGGAAGAGAATAAGACTTATGGTGTTCTCTCTATGATAGGTGTGATTGCATTTGCTATTGTTATGTGTATTGCGTTTGAGAATCAACCTGCATTTATTTCAAGATCAACCGCAGTCTATTTTTCTTTACTTGGTGGTAGTTTGTTGCCGAGTTTGATTGCCATGATTTTAGGACACGTAAATAGTAGAGCAAGCGTTTGGTCTTTCTCGACTGGTGCAGTTGCATCATTGTTTTGGCTTTTGTTCGTGCATTTTAAAGAGTCAAAATTGTTTACTGGAATAACAATTGATATTGGGCGATATAATTTTGTAGAAACAATCGTGCCTGCACTCATCGTATCAACAATCGTATATCTGGTGTTAAAAAATGGACAATCCAACACAGTGTAAGTTTGTACCTGATAAGAAAAATATACAACTTATGAATCTTGATGCTTGGGTAGAGAATTCTAAGTGGGAGATGGAGAGTAAATTAGATTACACACAACAACATAAGTTGTATAAGTTTACATGCACAAAAAACAGACCTCCTAACAGTTTGTTTGAGGTGCGTATGGAAATGGGCAGTGAGGTATTGTGCAGACTCTTTGATTGGAGAGACATACCAGAGTTTGAGTATGAATCTGGTTTTGATGTGCATCCAAAAAGATATGAAGAGATCGTAACGATGCCGTTTCCATTTCTTGAAGATAGAAGACTTGAGATATTGACTTGTGCCCACTTCACACCTGGGCACACAGTTGAATATGAGTTGAATGATGGATATCTTTTCGTTGACTTAAATCATTTGACGATTGAATTTAACGAAAATTATTCTAAACCTAAATTACCAGAGGGTGATTACAAGGTGAAATATGAGAAAGATAATTTGATTACCCTCAAGTTCAATTCTCATAACACACGAGACACATATGCCTGTAATGATAATGATTATCTTAAAATGAAATCAGAGTATCATTGGACAGAGCATCTAGGAAAGTATTTTGATGTATGAGAATTATATCTCATCTGAAAAACCTAATTATTTTTATCTAGCGACAAAGCAGTCCATTGATGAACTACTGGAGATAGACACACCAGGATTTCGTGTATATCATAAAAAAGACAAAACAGGCGAAATCAATCTCATTAAATGGACTGCCCCTTCCCTTACAACAATAGAATTACCTAAAGAATTAGACGAACAAATAGCATCTCATCACTGGTCAAAGCAATTATGGGATTTGCTAGTTGAATTAAAATGTTTACCTATCATGGATTATGAATACGAAAACGATTTCGATGTTACAGATGAACGCAAGAATTTTGTGTTCAACGTGCAAAAAAGAAAGATGCTGAGAGAAGATATTGATGATACTCATTTTGTTTTATCTTCATGTTGCTACACAACGTTTGTTGTGCCTAATGGAGTGCTTGAAGAGCAACGTATTAAAAAGTTTTTTGACGAATTAATACAACATTATGTTGAAAATGAAAAAGAAATTGAATGGTCTGTACCTAACAATGGCGAAGATGGTATAGATAATATCTATCAGAAACTTGAAAATGATTTGGCGGTTTATCTGAAGTTTAGAAAAACAAATGATGTAAGTTTTGAGAGATTAGAAGAATATAGGTGTGAAATGTTAGACGGTCATATGATAAATCGTATAATAAAAGAATTTGAAGATATAAAAATCTATAGAGGAAAGTTATTTCGTGTATTGTGAATTACCCTTTTATCATTTTTACATAGATGGCAATTGGGTAAAACCATGTTGTTATAATACTGAGATGTATCAATCAAATTCAGATTTTAACGATATCAGTCTTGTCGAATTTAGAAGAGAGATGTTGTCAGGTGTAATACCTGATAGTTGTGGTGAGTGTAAAATAAAGGAGGATGCTGGTGTTACAAGTTACAGACAATACAATCAAGAATTAAACCCAAATCCAATTTACGAGCATGAAAATGGTGTGATGAAAACACGACCATACACCTTTGATATACGTCTTGACAATATTTGTAATATGAAATGTGTCATGTGTGGTCCTCATCAATCTAGTAAATGGCTAGAAGATGTCGATGTTTTTAAAGAACATATCGATTCTAAAATAAGTTATAAACAAACGAGAACAGAGAGATTAGAAAATTATGATGCGATTGTTGACTTGTTGAAAGATAATGCGACATTTGTTTCTTTGTTGGGTGGTGAACCTTTTCAGATGAAAAGTGTAAACAAAATATTAGAGTCATTAACAGATTGGAATAGAGAGAATACATCAATACTGATTACAACAAATGCAATTTTGACATATGATAATAAGTTATTTGAAATATTGACAAGGTTTAAAAAAGTATATTTTATGATAAGCATAGATGGTTTTGAAGATGTAAATGATTATGTGAGATATCCATCAAGATGGGATGAGTTTTTAAAAGGCGTAGATATACTGAGAAATAATAGTTTGATGGTAAAATTTAATTTGACAGTAAGTGCTTTAAATTTATGTGACATCACAAATGTAGAAAAGTTTGCTAATGATATGAACATAGAATTAATTTTAAATCAACTCACAGAACCAGATATGTTACACACTAATTCTTTAAAACCATCTGTTATTGATGATGTTGATGCTAATGATGAGATCAAGATGTTGCTCGATAATTATCAATACGATAAGAGAAACAATAAAAGATTACAAAGATATCTTCATGCTCTTGACATAAAGAGAAACACAGATTCAAGAAAAGTTTTAAAATGGTGTTGGATTTAAAAACCGTAAGTGTGAATTCTATACCTGATTCTCACACTCAATTAACGTATAGAGAAAAAGATTATTGGGTAAAAGAAATTGAAATGCATTTGACAGAAGAAGACGATGGTTTAGATTTTAATTCTTTTGTTTTTGATTATGAGGAATATCAAAGATTGCAATTCACTGTAGATTGGATACCCGAATTATACGAATATAAAATTGAGGGTAAAAAGCAAATATGGAAATATTCAAACATTGACAATATCATTAATAGAAAGTCTAGAACTTATTCTGACAATTTAAGAGATTTCGGTAAATATTTCTTGGGTGAGATAATACCATTTATTCTAAATTACAGACGAAATGAAGGTAAATATTTTTTTCACATAGACCCTGGATTTGGTAATTTTGTTGTGACTGAAACGGGTTATTGTTTGCTGGAACCAAACAATTGGCAATGGGTCACCGAAGATAAGTTTGATAGAATTATACGATACACCACTCAAAAGTTTGTCAAATGAAAGAATCAGAATATTATAAACTTCATAAACAAAATCTTACTCCATTAAAATTCAAAATTAATGTTGATTTATTTGAGAAACAAATAGAAAAATATAAGTTCAAACCTTGGGGTGATAAGTTTCATGAGTATCCACGTTACGGATTGCCTGTAGTCAATCAGAATGGTCGTATGGACAATGATCCAGAGCCTGCATGTTGGCCACTTGATAGATGGAACTTTTTGCAAAAGGGTTATAAAGATACACCTGAAGATTTTAATGAATTTTACAGAATAGCACATACTCTTGATTTAGAAGATGAGACAAAGTTTACAACACCAACAGAAATTTTATCATTAAGTTCATTTGATGTGATAGAACCTATCAAACCATTTCTTTATAGAACATGCATATTGAGATTTGACACTATGGGTCATTTCAAGCCTCATTATGATACATGGTTTCCTGCTAAATGGTTAAGAATATGGGGCACGACAAAACCAGATGGTTGTGTTTTTAGATATGAAGTAGATGAACCAGGTAAGACTTGGGTTGAATCGAAAGGTGAATATAAAAAATATATCGAAGAGAAAAATATAGAACCTGGTAGGTTATATCTGCATGATAGCGTAAAATGGCATGATGTATTAGCACATAAAGATGATGTTTATCAATTTTTCATAGCACTGGAGCCTAAATGTCCAATGACAGATTTCTTATTATAAAAAATTGTATTGAAAAATGGGATGTTATACAAGAGTTTGTAAAAACTTATAGTACATATTTTGAACGTGTATTGCTAATACAAAATTTGAATGATGAGGTTGTTGGACTGCATTTAGAATTCAGTGATAATGAATATGATGATTTTATAAGACATATTTACAAGCAAAAGGGTAGCATGTATTATCCTGAAAAACTAGAGTGGATACCTGTTTCGGAAGAAGAATGGACTGATGGTATTATACCAGACAGAGAACCGTCATATGTTGAAGGTCTTGTTTTTGATAGATATGGACATGATTGGAGTGATGATGAAGTTCAAGCATATAGAAAACAATATAAAGGATACATCATAAAAGACTATAAAAAATATAGAGAATCGTTAGACGGAAAAGATTTATTAGTATTAACAGAAAATAAAGTTGAAGAAATAGACCCAATAATCGTAAAGTTTCCTTATTATAAAAACAAATGAACTACACACTTCTCGATAAACCATCAGTAGATATTGACGATTTAGTGTTGACTATGTTTGTCGATCAAACATTATATCAAGAACCTACAGTAAGATCTTTTGCAAAAATACGTGATGATAGGTTTATTGATGAGCAATTTGTTCGTGAGTTTACTAATTTTGATGGTGAGATGAGGATAGATACAACTTTGTATGTTACTCATGTGCAAGATGATTTTGCATACGGTTCTCAACCACACTTAGATGTGAAAAGTGGCATCGCAACTCATGTTATTTCACTGAATGATGACTGGGATGATGATTGGGGCGGACATGTTAATCTGTATTCAAATGTATCAGATGAATATAAAGATATTATGAAAAAACTTAGAGTAGAGAGTCCTAAACAAGAAGACATAGAACACTGGAATGATATAAAGAAAAAAGATGTAAATTTTGATATAGAGTATTCGTATAAAATGAGTTCTAAACAGTCAATAATATTTAAACACACAGAAGATTCTTGGCATGGTGTTGAAAAAACTTTAAGAGATAGAAAAGTATTGATTGTTGCATATCACGATAAAAACATAAAGTGTAGATTTGGAGATTGATGTACGTAACGCTTGAAGGTAAAAAATTATCAAATAAAGACATAGAAGTATACAATCATGACAAGTTTGCATTTATAATATATCGAGATTTTCCTTATAAACTCACGCATGTAAATCAATTTGATGATTTAGATTTGACAATTGATTCATATAATAAATGGGTGAACAATAAAGAGTGGGAAGTCAGAAGAAGAGTGAGTAATTCGGGTTGTGAAATTTTATATTGTCTAGTAGGTGAGAAGTCTGATATTATCGAATATAACTTTACGATACCAGAACCATGGCAAGAAATACAAGCGGTTGATTTTAAGTATTTTAAAGAAGAGATAACTAGAGAACCAGAAGAGACCTTATATTATAATCATGTAACTGATGATGAGTCTGATTGGAATAATAGATTGATACGTTGTAAATTAGTTCATAATTGGAATGAAGATATAATTAGAGAATTTGATTCATTTTGTGATAAAATAACAGGTTTAGAGATTGAAAAAAATTATCCATACATCAAGGCAACTTTCAATACTCAAAAGACAAAAGACATGGTATTTGAAAAAATGTTTGAAGAGTTTGATAACGATGGAATAAATATAAATTATTTTCGAAAGCGCCTTGAATGGGAAAACGTTTCTATTAGAGAATATGAGAGACATACTGAAATCACAAACAGGATTTAATCCGTCGCAAATTTCTGATCCAGAAAACATTAGAAATTTGTATGTTGGTCATAATGATATAGACGAAATTGAATTTTCAATTTTCAAAAATTTAGAGTCATTAGACATAGGACATAACAATATTCGTGATATAAGTGAATTACCAAAAACTTTAAAATGGATATGTATTGCAGATAATCCCATCGAAGATTATGAACCACTCTATGAATTGATTAATCTGGAATTTCTATGGGCACATCAATCACGAATTGATATTAACAGATGTAATAAAATGAAAAACTTAATTCAACTATTGATCGATGACTGTCTAAATATCAATAGCATAGAAGTGGTGAAAGGTTTTGATAATTTGTCAATATTAGAATTAAGAAATAACGATGTTGAAGATATATCTTGTCTTAAAGGTAAAAATCTAGAATTTTTAAATATAATGAATAATAAAATAAATTGTATTGAATCGTTATCAGGAATGGGAACTTTGAAAAAACTCAATATTAGGGGTAATCGAATAACAAACTTTGAGCCTTTAAAAACATTAAATTTGCGTAGATTATGTCTATAGCGAATATTGAAGACCAATCGAATAGATATCAAATTATATGGGATCTTGGAAGAAGATGCTCATATGCTTGCTCGTATTGCCCTCCTCATAGAAATAATAAATGGTCACCATTTCTCGATTATGACAATTTATGTAAAACAGTAGATGGTGTTGCTGAATATGCATTACTATATGATGATTTCAGAAAAAAACCAGCATTAAAAAAGTTAAGTTTTACAGGTGGTGAACCGACAGTTCACCCAGATTTTTTCAGATTTCTTAAATATGTAAAAACGACTTATCCGTTCTTTAGTAGAGGATTGACAACGAATGGTTGGTTTCATGATTCAGTTCTAGATAAGGTATTGTCTTTGACAACTGGAGGCACACTTTCGTATCACTGTGAATCGACTGACAAGCAAAAGAAACAAGTAGTAAAAAACGCTATCGCATTACGTAAAAAGTTCAAAGTAAATGTGATGTTTCATAAAGACTATTTCTGGGAATGTGCAGATGTATGTGAAAAACTAGAAAAAAATGGTGTAGAATATGTACCAAGAATTATAGGTGATGATCATCCTGATGATAAAAAATCAATTGAATTAGGTTATACGCACAAATACAATAGAGACCAAATGAAATGGTTTCGAGACTATTGGAAACAGAAAGGACAGAATGTTGCCGAATCTGGAGATACCCAAAGGGGACTCGGCCGTCCCTGTTGTGGAGGGAGATGCTTTAAGGCTGACGGTATGGATTCTTATTTTTTGCCTGATACTAATTTTTTGGGGTGGAGTTGCATGGTCAATTGGTACTTTCTTTTTTTGAATTCAGAATTAGATTTAATGTGGACTCATCAGACATGTGGTGTCAATCTCAAAGGAGAAGTTGAGCCTTTAGGTAAAATTTCAGAGTTTGATAAAGTAATTGAGGACCTAGCAGAAAATCTTTATACTAAGAAAGTACCAATGATTACGTGCCCAAAAACATTTTGTGGTTGTGGCATGTGTATCACTAAATCAAAAGACAACATAAGAGAAACATTTGATCGTCACACCATAGATGAATTAGATTTTTTTAAATTAGATCAACAAACCAGTCACTGGTTTACTGATATCACTACAAAACGTGCATTCATGGAGCACGATTTTAAGAACAAAAATGAACATGGATTGCAAGTCTATTAAAAGTCATGTTTCAGTTTTTTCAAGTTATGGTACAATTAAACCTTGTTGTAGTATTGACATTGATAACAAATTTGAAGATTGGGAGTCATCATCAATTTTTGAGATTGATAATTTAAATCAATCTCTTGAGATACCAGTTAGAAAAAATCTTTATGAGTCTTTGTCTAAAAACTGGATCGATGAATGTAGATATTGCGAAAATTTAGAAAATCAAAATTTTATAAGCACTCGACAAAATTACAATGATAATTTTGAAGGTCATGGATTAGAAGATCTGCAAATAGCATTAGATTATTATTGTAATATGACTTGCAGATCATGCAGACCTGGTGTATCTTCAAGATGGGATTCTCTTACTGAAGAAATAGAAGACCTTAAACAAATCGATAAGCATCATTACAACGATATAGGTAATCACAAAGCATATGTAATAAGACTCAAAGAAGTTTTGAGAAATACAGATTTCTCAAACATAAAAAATGTTAGATTAATTGGAGGTGAACCTTTTTACAGTGTGAATTTGAAATGGTTTTTGAAACTTTTAAATGAAAAAACAAATATAAAGAATGTAAAGTTCTCCTGTAATACAAATTGCAGTGTGTTACCTGATGCAGAGGTTCTTGAATTATTAAAAAAGTTTAAATCAATTAAAATAGACATTTCTATAGATGCAGTTGGAGAGTTGGCAGAATCTATAAGATATGGTGTTAAATGGGAAAAAATTCAAAACACTCTTATCGAATGGAGCGAGATAGCCACAATTATGATAAGTCCAACCGTATCTATTTTGAATATCAATAAATTACAATCTATTATTGATCTGAGTTATGACTATTGGTTTATGCCATTGCATGATCCATTTTATTTAAGACATACACAAATACCTTTGAATATAAGAGAACAGTGGTTGACAACTGATGAGAACGTTAACAAGATAATAATGATGCCTTACAAAGAAATAAAGAAGACACACTTTAGAAATGCAATGAGTATAATGAATAGAAAGATGTTATCCTTTTCAGATGCAAACGAGGAAATATGGACATTGATGAATTAAAATCATCGAAGCATTTTTGCATGGCACCTTTTGCACATATTAGAAATATATGTGGTGTTCCTGCTCCTTGTTGTATGGTGACTGAAAATGTAATTGATGCCCATTCTCAACGTAATCTCAAGTCAGCGTTTCACAGCCCAGAGTGGGATGAATTAAGAAGGCAAATGTTAGCAGGAGAACCATTAGAGATTTGCACTCACTGTTATAGTGAAGAAGAGAAAGGGTTAAAAAGTCTAAGATTAAATCTTAATGAATATCATTTTTCTAAAGAAAAAATAGAAAATCCTAGAATACGTGATATCGATATGGCTATGTCTAATAAATGCAATTTCAAATGCGTTACTTGTGGTGTAGATAATAGTTCTGCCTGGTATGATGAAGAAAAAATTTTGAAAGACATAATACCGAGAGTTGGTTATCCGTTTGAACATAATAATGCTATTCTCGATAGCAGTAAACAAATAGAAGATGTCGATCAAGAACATATTGAGATCATAAGATTACTTGGTGGTGAACCATTCCTTGATGATAATTTTTTAAAGTTTTTACAAGGTTTAGATTTACCAAAAGTAAAAATATTCTTTGTAACAAACTGTTCTATATTTCCTAAAAAATGGATTGAAACATTAGAGCAGGCTAACGAATTTGTAGTTATGTTTAGTATTGATGGAATTGGAGAGGTAGGAGAATTTGTTCGATATGGTTTTAAACAACGTGTCTTTGAACGTAATTTAATAAAATGGCTCAATTTTTTTGAGAATAAGAAAGCGACTATCTATTATCATTATGCATGTCATGTCATGAATGTATTTAACTACGACCCAACATTCCAATATTTAAGTCAGTTTGAAGGTGAGATGTATCTTTCTATGGTAGAAAAACCTAAATATTTGAACCTAAAATATTTGCCAGAACGAACTAAAGAATGGATGGAAAAACAGATAACAAACGAATCGATAAAATCTCACTTGTGGTCTGATAAATTCGATAATGAAAATGTAAATGATTTTTTAAAATATATCTATTTTCTAGAAGAACATCGTAAAACAATACCAAAAGAAATTGATAACATATTTAATGCGATTGTAAGAGAATTATGATAATAAATAATGGAGTAATGTTAAAGGAGAAAAATGCCATTAATTAACAGAAGTGCTTTATCTGATTGGAACACCTACGTATCGACAAGCGTAAAATCAGATGCACATAATATAAATTATTCATGTTTAAATTTACCTAACGGACCATATTCATCGTTAGATGATGCGAAAACTGATGCATCTGGAATTTTGGATCATTATACGGACTGTTCAAAATCAGATTTATATACCGATTGCGAAGTGAAATTGTCTCCAGATAATAATAGTTTAATCATATCAAACTTACGAAAAACGACAACTGATGATCATAGGCCGTTGGCTGAAGCAGGTGCTCCTTCGGATACTTTAGACGTAGAGTTTAATATATTATCATATATTCATAGAATCAAAAATCATTCGAAATCAACTTATGTCACAGGCAATAATGGAGTGAAACCGTTTTTAAATATTTCACCGACAGAAGATAACGATTCTTTGTCTACGATAGGTTTGTCTGATGTAGACTCGTATAAAACAATAAATGATGATTTGAAAGAGAAAGCAACTGCCAAAAGTGTTGAAGATAATCATGCAGGTTATAAAACTACAATTAGCAATTTTCTTACTGCGGTTAGCGTAGAAGATAATCCTACAAATTTTAAAGACACATTTAAAGCATTAAAAAAATCTATATCTGATCCATCTTCAGCAAACGTTGTTCATTATTTGAATCATATGAACATGACTTTTGTTTTTAACTCTGCCAATAGTTCAGTTCGTGATAACTATGAAACTTATCTGAAAGATGTATTTTCTACTGAAAAGCAAGATGGTTGGCCTGCTAATCTAAAAGAACATCATAAAGACGGTGATTCAATTTACAATTGGCACTGCAGAGACATGTATCATTTAGTTGATGATCATTATGCCATGACTATTTCAAAGAATTCATCGACAAGCACAAATAGTGTTCAAATTATGATTGACTTTATTACTCATTTTGACGAATTCACATTTGATTGGGATACATATCCTGGCAACCTTTATATAGGGAACGTTTGTAAAATATTATCTTGAGGTGAAATGACAATATACAATGAATACTCTGAATTAAAATCTGTTTTAGTTGGTAAGACTTTTAGTAGTGATATTCTTTTTGATCTTTACGGTGAAACAGATTCCGTTAAGTATTATGGTAGAATAAATGATGAAACTAATGAAGATCTTGATAGATTAGATGAATATCTAACAAGTATTGGTGTCACAGTTTATCGTCCAAATATCGAAAAAGTTTATGATTTACAAAAAATATACGGAGATACTTTAGTAGGTCCTGGTTCTAGTCGTGATTTCTTTTTAGCATATGGTAAAGATATTTTTATCTATAACACTTCATGGACTTATAGAAATCTTGAACATTTGTATTGGGAAGATACATGGGATAAACTTGAAAGTAGAGGTTATACTATAAATCTACCTGAAAATAATCTTGATGATGTGCAAAAATTTACAGACTTTGAACAACTCACAATAAAATTAAGACAACAATTTGATGAAGATTTCGAAAACAATCGAAACATAGTTTTTGAACAACTTAAATACATCATAACACGCCCTACTCTAAAAAAGATTTTCGAAGATCTGTTAAGATGTGATGTATGGGATGATTCTTTGAATAGAGCAAAGTTGAAAATGATTTATGTTTATGAGGGGTTGTCAGATTATTCACTTATACATTCTGCTAGTTTCTTTAGATTAAATGAAAACATTGTTGCGAATCCTGGACCGTCAACCGAAAAGGGTTTTAATGATATATGTAATAAACTTGACACAAAGTACGGTGCTAAAGTAAATGACAATACTAATAAATTAGGCCATATCGATGGAGATATATCAATCATAAATGAAAAACAGTACGTGTGTCAAGAAAATTTTAAACCATTAGAAGATTTGGGTCTTGAATGTATTCACTCAAATATTCCTGTTGCGACTTCAGACATAGAATCTGGACCATTAGAACAATGGAATTTATTTTCTGATAAAGAAATAGATCCTGACATGTATCATTCAAAGAAACGAAAAGAAGAATTTTTGAAATTCTATCTCGAAAATTTACGAGGTTATGATCAAAGAGTAGATTTTGATTTTAATTTTCTGACAATAAAACCTAATAAGATATTATGTGGTATACATGATAAGAATAAAATTAAAGAATTGAATGATAAAGGCATTGAAACTGTAAACATACCATTAAGACATAGATGGGTAATTGACGGAGGAGTTCATTGCTATACAAATGACATAGAACGTTATGATTGAAAAGTATTTGAAACACCTGTCATTGCCTCGTGAAGAGTTGGATGGACATGCAATTTGTCCATATGCTAAAAAATATATGGATTCAATCTGGGTTTGGAAAACAAACGACATGGAAGAATCTGTAAAAAAATACGTCAAAGATTTTCCAATCAATAAAAAAGTTATTGTATTAGTATCAGAACCATCACTATATCACTATCACAATCTAGAAAATATTTGTAATAAATATCAGACTGAAAAGTTATGGTTAGCACCTGATCATCCCACACATCATAATGAAATAGGTGGTGTGCGAACCAATAATAGTAATTATGCGATGATCTTAATTCAAGATAGGGAAGAGTTAAAAAAATATTCTGATATCTTGAAAAAAACTACTTACTATAATTTTTGGTCAGAAGAATATTACAAAGAAATAGTTTTAGATAGATGACTTTCTGCATAGCACCATTTGTAAATGTTCATGTCACACCTGTAGGCATATCAAAACCTTGTTGTTTGTACAAAGGTTTAGATACAGTTGCGAGTCCATTAGATGCATTTCATTCGAAAGAGTGGGATGAATTACGAAAGAGAATGTTGTCTGATGAAATTTTACCTGAATGTGATTCATGTAATAATGGAGAACATTCAGTAGGATTTTTCAGAGGTTTGGAGACTGTACATTCAAAACAATCAATAAAACATCAAACTTATAGAGACTGGTTTAATGAGAAATATAAATTTGATGGTACATGGGAAATCAAATCTCTAGATGTTTCACGTAGCAACAAATGCAATTTTAAATGTATTATTTGTGGTTGGGATAGAAGTTCAAGATGGTATCAAGATGAACAAGCACTGAGTAAAATTGTGCCCAGATTAGATGTCCCTATTGCATCTAATGCTAGAATAATGCCTGTCTCTGTAACTGAAAAAGAAGTCTCGATTGATATAGATGAGGTTGATTTCAGTAAAGTTGATAGCATCACGATTTATGGAGGGGAACCATTAGTAGATGACAAGATAACTGAAATATTACATAAGATGAAACCAGGTGGATTTATTTTATTATCTACAAATTGTTCAGTATCACCATATAAATTGCCATTACAAAAATTTAAAAGAGTCATAATAAACATAAGCATCGATGGTTTAAATGGTGTAGGAGAAGATGTCAGATTAGGTTTAAATACAAAACACTTTATCAAAACATTAAAAAAATGGAATGATATTGCTTTGAATCATGATGACTTTTCTTTTATTGGGCATTACGTATATCATAATCTCAATGCATATTCATATCAAGAGACCAAAGATGTTCTATCTGAATTAGTAAAGATGAACTGGATGTTTGATATATTAAAGTACCCAAGATATCTAAGTCCACGCATTTTACCTGAATATATACATATTCCAGAGACTATCAGAAAACGTGAATATGATGAAAATGAATGTATAAATTTTATAAAATTTGTAGATTATATGAAGACCAAACAAACTTTCCATCCAGAAACTCTCAAAATCTATGACGTACTCAAAAGAAAAATTAAAGTGTGAATCTTTTGATATAGAAGATCAAAATGATTTTTTGACAATAACAGACAGAAAAGTAGACATTGATAGAATACTACTGGAAATTGAAAGTGTACTAGGATTTAAAGATGAATGGTATTTTGGTGGCCATATAAAAGAAGGACCTAGTGCTGATCAGTTTGATAATAGGCAGGGTGCTACTGCATGGTTACAGATGCCAGAAGAGTATATTGCAGATGCATATCATGGTTGGCGAAAACCATTAAACAGTTTTTTAGATGCACAAGACAAACCATGGACTAAAATTTGTAAGTGGACTTACAGAGAATGCAAGCATAGACAGTTTTTAAATCCTGCTTGTCAGTGCTTTTTTGCATTTGAATCATTTTGTTTTGATCTACCTTACACCAATAAAGTAATTCAAGATCTGGGTATGTATAAGTCTTTCGTTAGTATCGTACCTCCGTTTTTTGCAATCGAAAATCATCAAGATCCTATAGGTAAATTGCACATACCATTAGAAACACATAATGACATATATTTGTCGATAGACGTAAGAAAAGATAACTACGATTCAGTAAAATCAAATTCAAGACTAGACATGCATTTGCCATCTGATGGTTCTGTATATTATGTCAATACTAGAAAGTGGCATAGTGTGGTCAACATGTCTGGTTATTATCGATTACATTTAGTTGGAGATTTTGACCATAATAGGTTGGATCATGTATGATAGAGTCATAGAGTTAGAACTTTCTTCATTATGTAACGCAAAGTGTTCTGACTGTATGAGAACACGTTTAGATAATGCTAAAAAATTTTACGTAAAAAGAAATATAACATTAGAAGAACTTGAGCGTTGGTTATTGCCCCTCAAAATGAATCAAACTAAAATCAAACTATGTGGTGTGTTGGGTGATCCAATGATCAATCCAGAATTGCCTGAGATATTGTTTTATCTTTTATTCGAAAAAAATGTAAAAGATATTGAGATGTCAACTAATGGTGGTACACGATCACTTGATTTCTGGAAAGAATTAGGTCTACTATCGAAAAATTCTGATGGTAGATTTGTAGTTCACTGGTCTATTGATGGTGCTACTAGAAATGATTATAGAGAAAATGTCAATCTTAAAAAAGTTTGGGAGAACGTTCATGCTTATCATTCTACTGGTGGTAAAAGTATTTGGCAGTATATAATATTTGATTATAATGAGAATGAAGTAGAGATGGCTAGAACAATGGCAGAGATGAATGATATGAAATTCTTTACACGTAAAAGTTGGAGAAACACTTCATCTGAAAATAAGTTTCAGTCAAAGCAATCAAAATCAATAGATTCTGATTCACATTTTGAAGTTTATAAACGTGCGTATTTTGGTATGTATGAGAAACCTAATATCAAATGTAGACATAAGATTAAGAACGAAATTTTTATTGGTGCTAATGGTCGTGTATGGCCTTGTTGTCATTTGTATGATGAGCATGTTAAGGACTCTCATAACTCAATAAAACATTTATTAGATGTGCAAGGTCAAAATTTTAATTCACTAAATCATAATAATTTGATGGACATTCTTAATGGTGACTGGTATCAAAAATCTTTAGAAGATAGTTGGAATAAAGATCACGATTTAAATTTGCCAAGGTGCTATATGGCTTGTGGTGATAACGGTAAACGAGAGGTGATAAAAAGTGATAAAACCGAAACACAATCAGTGTAAAACAACATCATTATTTCGTAATAATGATAGATGGATTAAGACAATTAGATACGAATCTGACACAAGGTTTTGTCCTGATACGTATAAATCTTTTTACGATACAGTAGATTTCTTACCTAAATTACATGATTATAAATGGCATGAGAATGATTTAACAATAGAGTTTGAGCATATTGAGGGTGTACAATTACCATTTGTTATGTTACCCCCAGAAAATGTGAGAGTCATGGATAAAGCGATGAGATTTTTAGTGCATAATGTTGTGCCAAGTTTTTTAGATTTTTCTAAAGATAAAGAAGAAATATATTTTCATTTTGATATAAAGTTTGCAAATATGATAATGAGAGATGGTAAATTAATATTGATAGATATAGATAGCATAACATGGATGAACAGAAAATTTTTTAATGATGTGGAGACACTTTATTATGCGTGATAGTCCAGACAGACAATATACGAGAGAGTGGTTACAATATGAACGTCAACAACCAATGTATGATGAGAGTATTAATAAGTTCTATGAAAACATTTTTAAGTTTAGTCCTGTGCATAGAGATACCACAACCATTGATGATGAATTCATATCGACATTTGTGCAATGGTTAAATGATCATCAACTGAGTAGTTTTACAGGTTTAGAATCCTTTCCAGTCAGACATGTCATACAAGGTGTGACACATTTTATAGATGATTTATATCAGAGATGTGGAGATATACAGACTTTTCGTAATGACTACAAATATCATTGGAGGTTGAATAATGATATTGAATATGCTACAATAGATACTTTAGATCCAGATAAAGAACTTCTTATTTCGATGCCGTTTCCATATTATGGTGATATTCATCCAGGTATGTATGATATACTTGATGAATGTGAAAGATTAAACATATCAGTTCATGTTGATTCTGCATGGATTAGTTGTATAAGAGATATAGAATTCGATTTTGATCACCCTGCTATCAAAACATTTGGAATCAGTTTGAGTAAAGCAGGTATTGGTGGTAACAGAATAGGTGTTAGATTTGCTCGTGAAGAACCTGAGGGATCGATTACAATCATTAACAAGTTTAACATGAATCAACAACCATTAATGTATATTGGTACTCGTTTCATGCAAGAGATGGGTCCAGAATATTTTTGGAAAACATACGAAGAAAAATATTTTAAAGTATGTAAAGATTTTGATTTAAAACCTACAAAAACAGTTCATTTGGCATTAGATGATGGTAAGCCAGTTGGAGTTAGATCGTTATTGAGATCATTATGAAACCTTGTATTTTACCTTGGATAAATTTTGGCACAAATATTTTTGGCAGACCTAGAGTTTGTGGTTATAGTGATCACGAGGCTCAGTGGAAAAAAATGTTTGAAGACCGTAATCTGCAGTGGCCACCTACACCAATAGAAGACACACCTAAGCACATACTCAAAAGCGACTTTGCAAAGGAATTGCAACTTTGGTCAAACAAATTAGAGAATAGTACAATAGACGAACAATGGAATGGTATTTACTTTAGAGAAATCAGAAAATCTTTTTTGAATGGTGAATGGCCAGACAATTGTAAAAGATGTAAACATGTTGAAGAATTAAATGGTGTGAGCAAACGCATGGATGAAAATCATATGTGGTTTGATAAGTATGATCATTTGTTAGAATCTACTGATGATGGTAATGTATCTTATCAACCTCCTCATATTGATGTGCGTACTGGTACAGTTTGTAATTTTAAATGTATACACTGCAGTCCAGCCGCAAGTTCAAGATGGCTTGAAGATAAAAAATTAATCGAAAAATATGGTTACGAATATACTGAAAATGATAATACATGGATAGCACAAGATAATACATTTTGGGAAAATTTAGATATTAGTCAAATCAAAAGATATAATTTTTTAGGTGGTGAAAGTTTTTGGAATAAAAGACATAATGAATTTATAAAAAAATTGAATGAAAGTCCTTATGCTAAAGATGTTGAAATAGCATATGTAAGTAATGGATCTCTGAAATTCAAAAACATGGAAAACTTTAAGAAAGTTCGTTTGAGGCTTTCTGTTGATTGTGCAGAAAAAGCAGGTGAGTATTTTAGATATGGATTAAAATGGGATGAGTGGTGCAATAACATTAGGAGTTTTCCACCAAATTTCGATGTATCGTTTCAATGGACATGTAGTAATGTGAGCATGTTCTATCTCATCGACACCTATGATATTTTACGAGAAGAATTTCCTAATATAAGATTTTTGTTTGAGAATCATGTGACAGAACCATATCACATGTCAGTTCAAAATTTACCATTAGATATAAAAAATCAAATAAAAGAAGATATTGATTCATATATGTTTGACGAAGATGCTAGAGAAGTTTTACCTTTTTATATCAATCTCATGTTTGAAAAAGATGGTTGGTCTGAAAAGGGTACTACATTTTTAAATTATCTAAATGATTTAGATACTGCACGAAACACTAATTGGAAAGAGAGTCTATGTGGTCTGGCGAAACAGTTGAGTGGATAGACATAGAATTGACATCCTACTGTAACATAGATTGTCCTGGTTGCTTTCGTCAAGTAAAAAGAAAAAAGGTAGATCATATACTCGACAAAGATGTTCTCACATATAAACAAATAAAAAAATGGATTAACAAAAAGACATTTCCTAATTGTAAACTTATAAATTTTTGTGGATCAATTGACGAACCAACTTTACATCCTGAATTGTTACAGATATTAGATCATTTTGATGGTGTAAATATAAACATTTCATCTAATGGATCAACAAAGACGGAATCATTTTGGAAAAAACTTGGAGAAAGAAAGATATCGGTATTCTTTGGTGTTGATGGAACAGATCAAGAATCACTTGAAAAATATAGGATAGGATCAAACTTTAAAAAAGTACAGACAAACTGGAGATCGTTTATAAAAGCAGGTGGTAAAGCGACATGGCAATTCATAGCATTTGAACATAATGAGCATTTGATAGAAGATGCAAAACACATGGCAAAAGAAGAAGGGTTTGAAAACTTTAGATTGATATATTCACATAGAGATGAAAACAAAGAATCTAAAACAATTCAACGAGAAGAAGAACAAGAAATTGTATGTAAATATGGAGTGCAAAAGAGAATTTTCATAAGTCACACTGGTGTTTTGCTACCATGTTGTTTCTTGAATTCAGAATTCTTACAATCATATGCAACTCAAGAGCATTTCACAGATTTTCAACATCTTTTCAAGAATACTGGAGATGTTTTGTTTAATAGTTTAAAATATAACGAAGCAAGTGAAATAATTGATGGAGAATTATTTTCATCAGTTGTAAATTCATGGACTAAAAAACCAATATCTCGTTGCTGGACTACATGTAAGCAAGCAAAACAAGATGTATTTTTAGGAGAAAATTTAAAATGATTTTATCATATCTAGGCAAAACAATTGATTTGAATATACCAAAAACAAGTCTTAAATTAAAACAACATATCATAGATAAACTCTACGATAATCATGAAATCGAAACTGTTCCTATCTATGAAGATACAAAATTTTTTGAACAGGTTAGAGAGCATGAAATACCTGAAAATTTAGAGGAAAGACCAGTCAAAGTAATAGGTCAATGGATGTCAGGTGGTGCTGACAGTTCTTTATTAGCATATCTTCTATGTAAAGAAATAAGAGATCAAAATCTTGATGTGAAATTTCAACCATTATCTGTAAGAAGAGGAAGACCTAACAATCCAATTTATGCAGAGGGTGTTGTTGATTTTATAAAAGAGGATTTAGATGTAGACTTTATCTTACCGCATGAAGTATATTATCCACCTTTAGAAGATTCAGAAATGACTGAATTGAAAATCTTTTGGGAACGAGATTCAGAAAATTTTAGAAATAATATGTTTCAAATTCTATATTCTGGTATTACTTGCAACCCTCCAGATGATGCAGGATTACCTAAAAACAAAGAACGCAATAGAGATGAGGATGCAGATAGACCTATTGAATCGAGAAACGGCATTAAACATTATATTAATCCATTCTTTCGAATTAATAAAAAATGGGAAGCAGAAGTATATAAAGATTTTGGATTGTTGGATACATTATTTCCGTTAACTTATAGTTGCGAAGGAGATGCTGAAGACACAAAAACTCATACCTGGCACTGTGGTAATACTTTGCCGTATGAAAAACAGTGTTGGTGGTGTCAAGAGAGGATGTGGGCTTTTGGTAGACTTCAATGAATACTATTGATGTTATAGGTGATAGTTATTCTGATGAAGAACATATGTTTTTAGATCAAACTGATATCAGAAAAGATCCAAACAAAACTTATCTTGAATTATTACGTAGTAATTTCTATATCAACAATTATTCTTGGCATGGTATTGGAGCATCTCAAGCAATAGACAGATTAAAAAATATAACTAATAAAACTGATTTTTTGTTGTTCTTATTACCGCAAATCAAAAGAATTAAGTTCAAAAATTCAGAGAATGAAAATGTTACGGTAGATTATGTAGATTACAAATACAAAAAATTATCTGATGATAAGCAGAAAACATATGATTCAATTTATTCATCAACATTATTAGATTTATATGATACTCTCTGTTTGACTTACGTTTTCAATTTTAGTAAAAAATATAAAAAGATTTTGATATGGCCAGTGAGTAAAAATAAATTTGAAGGGTTGTGTCATATACCGTCAAATTGTCATATAGTCGAAAAACATCTCGATCAAATTTCAGAAGAAGAATATATAAAAGTATCGTCCAAACAAAAAATAAACGAAGATCAAAGAAACAATCATTTATCAGGTGTAAATCATGAGATTCTTTCTGATCAAATAAGAAATTATTTTCTTTATGACATGACACCTGATGTCGATCTATTCAAACAACAGTTGTCTAATAATAATATCACAGAATTCTTATACGAATGATAATAGATAAAGACCCAGAAAATTTACCTTCCTCGACTTTTTGTGCATTACCTTGGATGCACATATCAACGAGACCAAATGGACATATGCGTGTATGTTGTACTGCAAATGCATCTGCCGTTCAAGATAAAGATTCTACAAACAAAACAGTTTCAGAAGCAGGAGTTCTTAGAAGAGATGATGGCAAACCTGCAAATTTAGCAACAACAAGTTTGTTAGATGCATGGAACAACGAGTACATGAAGTCAGTTCGCAGAATGATGTTAAAGGGTGAAAAACCTGATTCATGTCTTAAATGCTTTAAGGAAGAAGATGCAGGACATAGAAGCAAAAGACAATGGGAAACAGCCAAGTGGGTCGATGAACTTGGTCTGGAAGACATTATTGGCGAGACTCAAGAAGATGGATCTATACCGCCCAGAGTCAGATATATTGATTTGCGCCTTGGTAGTAAGTGTCAACTTGCATGTGTTATGTGTAGTCCTCATGATAGTTCTGGGTGGGTAAAAGAATATAAACAGATTTATCCAGATCTAAAAAACGAGAGACTACAAAAATCTCAACTATGGGAAAAAGACTCTGGTAAGTTAGCATGGTCTGGTGGTTCATATGCTTGGCATAAATCGAACCCTACATTTTGGGATGAGTTTTGGACGCAAGTCCCTACACTTAGACAACTATATTGGGCAGGAGGTGAAGCACTTATAATGAAAGAGCATTACATGGTGCTTGAAAAAATTATTGAGATGGGTTATGCGAAGAATATAGAAGTTCGTTATAACTCAAATGGTCTTGAATGGGACGATCATCTTTTTGACTTGTGGAAAGAGTTTAGAAATGTTATATTTCATTTTAGT
>MDSV01159383.1_pt1 | contig 24387 bp, 14 predicted proteins | sample 810851 | NCBI WGS metagenome assembly MDSV01 (sample SAMN05326640, study PRJNA326480) | marine metagenome | isolation source: seawater | place: Atlantic Ocean: North East | collected 2012 | reverse complement strand
TTCTGTAAAGTTTGAAATTGAAAATGAAGGCTCTGTAATAGTTAACGAGACAGGTTGTTCTGAAAGTTCGGATGAAGCTGACTGCACATTAACAGCGGACAAGGAAACTTTTCAAGACATTATGTCCGGCGACTTGAATTCAACAGCAGCGTTTATGCAAGGCAAGCTCAAAGTAGATGGAGATATGGGAATGGCAATGCGATTAGCTTCCATCTTAGCTTAAACATGCCCAATGCGCCTCTTTACGAAGACATCCTAGAGGGGCCCAAAAATGGACATTCAGAATGGATTCAAACCGAAGATAATTTTAGAATAAGAGTGGCATTTTGGCCTAAAGAGGATGCACTTGGAACAGTACTAATTTTTCCTGGTAGAAATGAATATATTGAAAAATACGGAAGAACATCAAAAAAAATTTGGGAATTAGGATACAGCTCTTTAGTTGTTGACTGGAGAGGGCAAGGCCTATCTGATCGCTATTTTAAAAACAGACTAATTGGGCATGTTAATAAATTCGCGGATTATCAGCTCGACGTTGAAGCTATAGCTAAATTTGGAGAATTAAAATGCCTCCCCAAACCATGGCACCTACTAGCACACTCAATGGGTGGTACTATTGGTTTAAGGGCTATCCATAACGGATTAGCAGTAAAAAAGGTAATTTTTTCAGCCCCGATGTGGGAAATAAGAATGAATCTTAATTATTTAAAAGATAATCTTATGCAGATTTACGGACGAAACTCGTATTTAGCTTATAAAATTCTTAAATTAGAAAATAATTTTGTCCCAGGTGTAGACCAAATACCATATTTAAAAACAGCAGAATTTGAAAATAATTCGCTCACTACAGATAGAGATTATTTCCAATTCCTAAAAAACCAAATTTTATTATACCCCGAATTGGCTCTTGCTGGACCAAGCATTAAATGGTTGAGTGCAGCTTTAATTGAATGTCAAAAATTAAAAAACTTAACTCCACCTACGTTGCCTTCCTTAACTTTTTCATCACCTCATGACAGAATTGTAAGTAATAACGCGATAAAGAAACTCTTGAGCAATTGGAACAATAGTAAGCATCTTGAGATTGGAAATGCTGAACACGAGGTCCTTATGGAAGATTCTGATTTGCTACAGTTAATTTATTCAGTTATACGTAATTTCTTACACTGATTACTTTACTAACGATGAAAAAATTGAATTCAATATGCAGGACTATTTAGTTAATAACTGGCAACCCTTGATACTGGTACTTTTGGCACTTATTGCAGGGTCTATTGTGCTAGTTGTTTCCGAAAAAATATTGAATTTATTCAATCCTAGATTTAAAAAACTCTTATTGAGGATTTTATTTTATATTATTTTTCTCAGCGCAATTACTAAGCTTCTAGAACTTTGGTGAGTTACTACTGCTCAAAAAATATACTGTTCACGATATGTTGGAAGATTAATTAAGAAATCTGATACCAACATACAGTTGATATCAGAGATAATTATGGTGAAGTGCAAGCAATTCTAAAGCCATTTCCATCTGGGTCACGTAGAACCGCTAAGTACCAATGATAATATGTCATAAAAGGTTCTTTTATTAGAGAAGCACCTTTACTAATTGCCTCAGCAACCGCTAAGTCTAACTCTTTTTTAGATCCAATCGAGAATGTGAGGGCTGTTTGGTCCCCTTCACCGGCTGAGCGCGGTTCAAGACCCAACATCTCGTAGGCAGCTAAGGCACTAAAGCCAACCATGCATTCTCCAGCCATATAACCTCGAAATACATCCGACCTCAGCTCTTCATTTTCACTGAGGTCAAATATATCACGATAAAATTCAGATAAACTTATAAAATCTTCCGAAAATAAAGTAACTTGCATCAATGTGTTCATACTATGCACTCGCTCCAAAGGTTTTTTGAAACATTGAACGAAGATGCTCACCAGCAGTCATTTCAGGAAACTTCGGTTCACCAGTCTCTGGCATACACGTTGGTGCACATTTAACTTTATAAAAATATTCTGGGTCACAAAATACAGGTGCAGAATAACGTGTATTACCTGATATATTATTTAAAACCCGGTGAGGTGTAGCCTTATATAAACCATTAGTAATCACAGGCACCATCTCTCCAAGATTAATGATATATGCCCCGTCTATTGGAGGAGCAGAAATCCAATCGCCATCGGCATTTTGCACTTCCAACCCACCATTTTGATCCTGAAGTAAAATTGTTATCAGACCCCAATCTGTGTGAGCACCCGCACCTAATTGATTTGGAGCAGCATCCTTAGGATGAGGAGGATACTTCAAAATTCGACCATAGTGCAATGGCTCTACTAATCCCTCATCAAAATAATCTTCTGGGAGTTCAAGGGAAAGCGCTAGCATTCGAGCTAAATGACGACCTAAGTCTAAAGCTTTATCAACATATGCCTCGTATTTTTCCTTAAATCCTGGAAAATTGGCAGGCCATTGATTTCGTCCAGTTCCAGGGACATTTAATTTAGTATATCGGTGGTTCTCATCTGCATCCACACTTGACATGAAGCCCTCTTTTAAATCTGGAGGAGAACCTTCATCAAGAACCTGCGCCGCCATAGCCTCATATCCCCGAGTAGAGTCTTCATTAGCCGAGTCAAGTGCTTGCTTCTCATTAGCAGGAAGATTAAAAAATTCGGCCGCTAGTGCTAAATGACCATCCATCATTTCTTTTGGAACTGAGTGATTTTTCACATAAAAGAAGCCTGTATCACGACAAGTTTTATGTATTTCCCAAGCAACTTTTTTCCTTTTTTCGATATCATCTGAGTAGCTGTCAGTTAAATCTATAACTGGGATTTCCTTTGCAGCATGCGGCGGCTCATAAGGTATCATTTTTTTCTCCTTCAAATAAACAAATAAATTCTGTTAAACAGTATTCAATAACTGTGATCACACAATGCAAAGACGTTTAAGTAAAACTGTCAACAGACTTCTTGCAAAAAACCTACTTTTTTTACCAAATGGTTCATAAAAAACTTAGTCCTGATGTATATATTCTAAGAACCACCACAATATTGAACTTATACTAATCAAAAACACTTCGTTAAATTAATATGATTCGAGTAATAAAAATATTAATACTGCAACTTATTGTAGACAAAGCTACGTTCGCTCTTCCCTAATATGATGCTTCCCCAGAGAAGCAGGTTGAGACCAATCATTTTTTATACGCATCGCACTCCATACCATAACTCCTAATGTTGCAATATAGGGCGTCATCAATAAAAAATATTGTGGCACATGAAAACCTGCTGCCGCTATTCTTGGAATTAACGCTTCTATGCATCCAAACAATATTGCACCGAATAGGGCACGCCATGGACCCCATCGAGCAAAAATTACCAGTGCAATTGCGATCCATCCTCTTCCACCAACGACGCCATCAACCCAAATTTTTGAGACTGCAACTGTTAAATAACCTCCAGCTAAACCAAGAAACGCACCACCAATTAAAATTGCACTAAATCTATAGAGTGTTATGTTTATACCAGCCGCATCAGCAGAATATGGATTCTCACCAACTGAGCGCAGATTCAAACCAATACTCGTTCGATATAACACATAATTTACGGCCAAACACAAAATTGGAACAAAATAAACTATAACATCGTGTCCAAATAAAATTTTTCCAATAACAGGTAAATCAATCAAAAAATTTGGAAATAGGTATGATAATCCATTAATTGCTTTATTAGTCCAACCATTTTGCGTAGCAATCAAGCTACTCAAAGCCTGCGCTAAAAATACCAATGCTAGACCTGATATAACATGATTAATTCTCAAACCAGCCACTAAAATAGCAAATAATAAGCCTAAAACTGACCCCGCCATCGCTGAAAGACCCAAGGCAAACATTGCACCACTTCCATTTATAGAAAACCCTACACCTGCTAGCGCACCCAGTAGCATAAAACCTTCAGCACCCAAATTCAGAACACCAGATCTCTCACAAATTATCAAACCCAAGGCCGCTAAAACGAAAGGTGCAGCAAAGCTAGGGACAATACTTATCCAATTGATTAGAAAATCGATCATCGGGCCCTACTCCAGTGCATACGGTATGTCAGAAAAAACTCTGATGCTGCAACGCAAATTATAAAAATAGCTTGGATCAACTGAATTAATGCAAAGGGTACCTGGTAAAATACTTGTAAACTCTGACCAAGTAAAATGAGCATTGCCATAAATAAAGCAACTACTAAAACACCAATTGGATGATTACGTCCCAAAAATGCAATCAAAACACCACTAAATAAAAACCCAGAAAAGAAATCTATCGTCATACGAAACTCTACACCTGTCGCAATAGCAAAACCTGTCATTCCACCAATTGCTCCTGACATTATAATTGCTGCGACTGACAGTCCCAAAACAGGAACCCCAACTGCTTTTGCCATATTTGGATTGGAACTAACAAAACTTATTAAGTAACCAACTCTACTGAAGGAAAAAATCCACCAGATCAGTAAAACAAATAGCAAGGCTAAGGGAAGCGCAAAAGTCAAATTCTCCCAACCGAGACTTGGCAATCGCTCAACTAAATCAAATTGCTCTGAATGTGGAAAACCACTTACAGGATCTTTCCATGCTCCAAAAAGTAGATGCAACAGTAAATTAAATGCAACATAGTTTAATAATAATGTTGTTATTACCTCATTAATCCCCAATTTAAATTTCAAAATGCCGGCGGGTGCAATCCAAACGATACCACCAATCATAGCCGCCAATGCCATTAGTAATAATCTAAAAGATTCAGGACCAATATCGTTAATGGCGACAAAGGATGCAAAGATAGTCCCAAGGATCATTTGACCTTCCAAGCCCACATTCCAAAAATTGGCTCGAAACGCAATGGCAGTTGCCAAACCTGCTATGATAAGAGGTGCAGTTTGCGCCAGAACTGCTGCCCAAGTGCGAGTACCTGAGAACAACAACACTGAAAGTTCACCCATTAATTCACTAGGTTTAACCCCAGCCCAATACATTACTAAAATTGCCAATACACTTCCTGTTAACAAACTAAACATGTAAACTAAAATTCTTAGCCAATCAGAAAAATCTTGCCTAACTTCTAACCTTGGGAAAATCTGCAATAGCTTTTGGTAATTCTTCATCTTATTATCATTTGTAAAAGGTTCAAAAATTTTGCTATTTTTTGATCAGGCATTTCACACCATCGCTCGCCCAATATCTGACCTATTTGCAGGTGCATCAAATTCTGCTGATATTCTTCCACTGTTTAATACTCCAATTCGATCGGACATCAGAAGAACTTCATCAAGGTCTTCGCTTATCAAAATTACAGCTGCTCCACTATCTCGGGCCTCTCTAAGCTTATTATGGACAGAAGCTCCCGCCCGTACATCGAGCCCTCTAGATGGGCTATGTGCAAAAACTATTTTTGGTTTACCACTAAACTCTCGAGAAATCACTAATTTCTGGGCATTTCCACCAGACAAAAGTGAAGCTTTTTGATTAATACTATTCACACCTTGTACATCAAATTTTGCTATGGCTTCTTCAGATTTTGATCTAGCTAAATTCCTATTAAACTTAAACCATCCACCCAGTTCGCCCCTCAATGTGGCAGCAATCGAGTAATTCTCTAAAACCGATTGTTGCCCAGACAACCCATGCAGGTATCTATCAACTGGAATAGATGAAATACCATCCCGCCTCCTCTTTGTAGGTGGGTCATTTGTTACATCTCCACAATCTTTAATCTGAATTTTGCCTTCTGTAGGTACAATTAACCCCATAATAATTGCTGCCAATTCAGTTTGCCCATTACCCCCTACTCCAGCAATTCCATAAATTTCCCCTCCAAAAACATTAAATGTTACGTTTGACAATCTTGTCCTGCCAATCTCATCCGTAACACTGACACTATCAAATTTGATTAGAGGTAACTTACTTTTGTTAAGCGTGTATTGAGGACTTGTTACAATATTTTCTCCAACAATTAATTTTGTTAGCCCCAAAGCATCAACATTTTGAGGTAAAACCTCATGCACCTTCTTTCCTGCGCGCATTACTGTAATCCTATCACAATGATCTAACGCTTCCCTAATCTTATGAGTAACAAGAATTATTCCACTACCTGCATCTGCTAACTTTCTAATTAAAGTCATCAGATTATCACTTTCTTCTTCATTAAGAACAGCAGTAGGCTCATCTAAAATAATTATTTTTGCCCCGGCTATTAATACTTTTAAAATTTCGACTTTCTGCTGATCTGCAATTGAAAGATCGCCTACTCGGCTTTCTAATTGAATGGAAAAACCTAACTCACAAGCTAGTGATTTTGCTTTTTCAACTATTATTTGTTCAGACTGGCGAAACGATCTTCCTGTTTTAACAAACAACATTAAATTTTCAATGACAGTAAAAGATTCGACCAACTTAAAGTGTTGATGCACCATGCCGATACCTTCAGCAGAGGCTTCTTGTGGCCCCTTAAAAATTCTTAGTTTTCCGTCAAGTTTTAGAGATCCCGTATCAGGGCTATACAAGCCACAAACAATATTCATCAAAGTGGACTTACCCGCCCCATTTTCACCAAGTAAAGAATGTATTTCTCCTAGATTTACATCAAAGTTGGTGTGGTCAAGTGCTTGAAAGCCTCCAAAGCTTTTTGAAACTGAAAGAATTTCTAACATAATTTATATGCATTTATTGGCGCTTCGAATTATGAAGCGCCAATAATTTATTTTAAACATTACTGCCCTATTACACCACTAACAAACCAATCCATACCCCAAAGAGCACCATCGTCAAGAACTTCCCCTGACGCAACTCTATCAACACCAGCTCGATCAGCTAATGGCCCCGCAAAGACATGTTTACCAGCAATGATCGCATCTCTTTCCGCCATAACCTTGGCCTTCAACTCATCGGATACTGCGTCGCCACAACAAGCTATGTCAGTTCCACCCTGAGCTATAGATAAGAAAGCTCCCCAAGGTGCTGGCTCAAAATTACCTGAAGAAATTTTTTCAATTTCTGGCTCCAAAAACTTCTCCCATCTCCACACAGAGGAACATTGAGTTGCACTGCTAAACTCTGATAAATCACGATGATGCCCAGTACCATAAATGCCTTTTTCTTGAGCGACAATTTGTGGTGTTGGAGTATCAACGTGTTGACCTATAACATCAATACCTTGCTCTACTAACGCTTCAGCCGCGGCACGCTCTTTAACAGGATCACCCCACGCACCAGTAAATACTACAGTTAAGGTCGCATCAGGATTTACTTGTTGCGCACCCAATAGGTATGCGTTTACGGTCCAATTAACTAGCCCAAATGGATTAGCCGCCACAAAGCCCAATTTTCCAGATTTTGAGATCCCACCAGCGACCATTCCACACAAGTACTGAGACTCGTACGTTCTTCCATAGAATGATTTTAAATTTGGTCCGTTAGTTGTCCCTGCTGGATTAAGGAAAACCACTTCTGGATGTTTTTCTGACAGCTCCAAAAATGTGTCCGAATATCCAAAAGCTGACCCTATAATTATGTTTGCACCACGCTCAATAAATAGTTCCGCTGCTGGCCTAATTGCTGTTGCTGTTTCTGGAATCCCTTCAGCTTGTGGGATTCTTAGATCCATTGAGTCCTCTAATCTCATCCTAGCTTCATGAATAGCTTGAGACCAGCCACCATCATTTGATTGAGAAAAAATGATAACAGCGGGCTTTGGATCGCCCTTTGCTAAGAACTCTGCTTGAGCAATAGCTGGAATTAACAATGCTGTTGCAAAGCTCAATAACAAAAATCTTTTTAAAATTGAAATATTAATCATCTTTATTACACCCCTATATTTTGCAGTATCAGAAATTAATTTCCAATTTTATACTGCTGTTTAATATTCAGATATTTTTATCTGTGATCACACTATGAGAAAAAAATATTGCAAAAGTGTCAACAACCTTCTGAAAAAAAGACAATTTCTTTACCAAATGGTCGAAAATTATTCATTAAACTGTTCAAATTCCAAAATAATACCTAATGACTTTAAGAAATCAGATAGAATCTTTATAAATTCGAATCGTAATTGTAAAACTCTTACATTCTTTTACATTTTAAATCTTTTTAGTTATACTTTTTTTGTTTTTAGTTTTATTCAAATCCAAAAATATCTCTAACTTTAGGTGGGTTAGTAATGTTGAGCGCTTCTTCAGAAGCATTCACCCAAAATAATAGTGTGTATTCTAAATTGCTTCCAACAAGGCTCCTTTCTAGATTTCCAGAAAGTCTATCAACTAACGCTTTCATCACAGCTATATGACTTGGGCTTTTCTTAAAGATCTGGTTATTCCCCATAGATTTATTGAATTTTGAAAAATCAAAATCCTCTAACCCATGATCAAATTCTACCAAGCAAGACATTTTTATTTGCTGTTTATTTCTTATTTTTTTCCCAACGTTTTGAAAATTAAAAAGCACTTTTTTTGGATTAAGCTCTTCGAGACAACTCTCCATTAAATGATGGCAAATAATTTTAATAAAATTAGTGGGAAACTCAAATTTTGAGTCGAGTATTCTAAGATTTTCAACCGAAATTACCGTCGAACCTGTTAAGACGACCCTGAAAGGTCGTAAATATTGCTCAACTACAAATGCTAATTCAGAAACACTCAATATCTTAGTTTCCGAACTGATGTAACTCCCATCATTTGAATAATCCAATAAGTCTTTATGAAGTTCCTCAATTCTTGTACTCGCGTATCCTAACAAAATTGGGTCATCAGAGGTCTTTGCGCGCTGAACTACTTTTTCAAGTATAGACATTTGAGAGGACAAACTAAAAGCAGATAATTTTAATCGCTGCCTCTCTTCTTCCACTGTCTCTTTACCTTCGGCTATGCGTAAATAGGACTTTCTGTTTTCTTCAGTTAAGTTTGAATTAACATCTAATTGGGAATGGTATATGACACTATAATTCTCAACAACATTTCTTATTGTATAAAAAAGAACGAAACTTAATAGTAATGCACAACAGTGAATTGATAATACAAGCCCGTAGCTTGCATCCAAATTGTCTAAAGAGGGGAAAAATGCTTCATTGATTATGAGCAGTAATCCTGCAACAAAACTTATCATTATACCTAAAACTACAAATAATGATTGCCTAAAAGCCATCAGACCTCCTGCAATTATTACGAAAACATCAACAAATACAAAACTTTGATTTCTATAACCTGTAAGCAAAAATAATATTAAGAAAAGAAGTATTACGAGATTAAATCGAATTTTAATGAGATTAACGTTCTTTAAGGACGCAACAAAAAAACCCAACCAAATTAAAGTTAATATCAGATGATATAATGGTAAAAAATCAACAAATAGGTTTCTGTATCCACTTACAAATAACGCCGGAAGTGAAATTAGCATTAAAATCTTTGATGCTTTTCTGAGAGCTTCATCTACTGTCTCATCCAAGCTAAAAAACTTTTTGTCCATATAAAATCTATACTTTTTTTAGTCTAATAAATAAATAAAAAAAATTCGCAACCAAAACCTTGTTTTAAAAAATTTAATTGTTTGTAAAAAATATTGTATTGGCGTTGAGATAACAATCACTTAAAACACTATGTCATTGATATTAAATAAAAATTGACAAAAAATAAATTTCTAAAATTATAACTTTACTTCTCAACATAGTTGGCACCTGATTATAAAAAGAGTAATCATAAGCTTAAGCAATTAAAAATAATGATAATTGTTGATAAATGAAAATCTTGGAGGTGTGCTTGGATGTTTATGAAATGCTATTGTATTTTATCTATAATATTTATTTTTTTTCTAAGCAATATTACAGTATATGCATCTAACGAAAAACGCGCGCAAACTTACCTAAGTCTTTCAGGTTATTACCATGATAAGATTAACGGAAAAATAGATTTTAGAACCAAATCCGCATTAGCTAAAGCATACGTCTCACTTGAAAAAGAAGCTCCAAATTCAGTAAATGAAACAACAATTACCACCCTACAGAAACTTTATTTTAAGAAAATGAAAAATTTCTGGTCCTCGGACCCTGTGTTATCAAAAAAGATGACCATTTCAGATGCGCGCCACTTCCTAGAAAGAACTGGGATTGGAGCACCTCTATTAGAAATTCAAAAATTAATATCTAAAAGTCGAGCAGAAGTTATATATGAGCTGATGACCGGATATTCTACAGATGTGGAGCTTGCTTTACCTTCTTTCATTTTTGATCAACAACCAGAATATTGGATGAGATGGGATTATGACGAACCAGAAAGGCAAGCATTCCGAGTTGCACGTGATCGAGAAATCTCCGAATTAAAATTATGGTGGGTTCGTCAAATGATCTCAACTCAAAAGCCTCAAAATGAACGATTGGCCTTATTTTGGACAGGCCATTTTCCGGTAGAATATTCATCCATTGATGAAGAATCAATTAGTATTGCCAAACAACACGTGATGTTTCGTTCCCTCGGTTTTGGCAATTTTCGAGACTTGCTGAAACAAATCATCCGAGATCCGGCGATGTTAAATTATCTAGATGCTGAACGAAGTCGTAAAGGTTCACCGAATGAAAACTTTGGCCGCGAATTACTAGAACTCTTTGTGCTAGGAGAAGGACACTACGATGAAAAAACTGTAAGAGAAGCATCACGTGCTTTAACTGGCTACAGTATCAGTCGCATAAAAGGATTTGAATTTACGATATCTCCCTGGCGTCAAGACCGAAGTGGTAAGAATTTATTCGGTAAATATGGAGCATTTGACGGAGACGACTTAATTGACATTTTATTTGAGCAAAAACAAACTGCCAGATTTATTACTGAAAAAATGTGGAAATATTATATTTCAGAAACTAATTTAAACGAAGTTGAAATAGAGCGTATCGCAAAGGAATTTAGAAACTCAGACTACGAAATTTCAGTATTGCTAGCACAGTTATTTTCTTCACACTATTTTTGGGATAAACAGCTTAGGGGGACGATAATTAAGTCACCTGTTGATTTAGTTATAGGAACGATTAGGTCTACGGGTTTTTTACCAGCGGACTGGAGAAGAATACCCAGTGTATTATCTAATTTAGGCCAAAACTTATTTGAACCACCAAACGTGGGAGGTTGGCCACGTGGTGGTGCATGGATAACTCCCGCTAATCTGTTAAATAGAAAAAAATTCTTAATGGATTTCTTTAGCACACAAGGTGAAGGATTAGCTGACCTAACATTAGAAAATCCAGAAATCTCTCTTAACCGTCCAGATACGATAATGATACGTTATGGTGCAGAAAATTTTCAGGGCGCCCCTAAATTCAGGATCTTCCTGCAAAAATATGATGCCAATCAAGGGTATTACAAAACGGTGTGGCAATCCCACTTAATTAAGGCAAAATCTGGGCATGACAGTGAGTTATTTGGAAGGGTTGAAACTAATCAAATCCCTTGGGCCTTAGCGGCATTTGAGATAAATCCCAATATCAATTTCGATCAAGTCGGAATACAATTCACAAATGACCATTGTTGCGGCCCCGGCGGATCAGATGGAGGGGATCGTAACTTGTTTATTGACTGGGCAAAAGTCAGTAATCGTCTCTTCTCAGCCCAAGATGGCAGGCAAAGCTCTTCTTGCCAAAATGAAAATAGATATCCTGGGCATTTGTATTGTAATGGTACAGTCTATATGAAAGACAATATCAATATAAATTCCAAAAATATGCCGGAAAAAAAATCTAAACAAAACCAATTAGCGATAGAACGTGCAGCATTTGATTGGGGTGAGATACATAAATCAAACAAAGATTGGAATGAACTTATGATCTCACTGCTCAATGTGAGATTCAATAATCATAAGCAAGATGGAATGAAATTGAAAATTGTTTCAAGACATGGGTACGAATTCTTATTAGAACTTTCGGAATTTAATTGCTCTGAAACATGCTTAGTTAATCATTGGCCAAATTCAGCTGATAAATGGAGAAATGGTGCCCGAAGTATTAAATTGTCACTTGGCCCCAATGAAAACTGGAAACATACACAGCAGTTCAAGCAACTCTCTGATGAAGACAAAAAATTCGTTTCCGCCTTGTGGCAGTCCATTCCAGAGCTGATAAATAAAATGAAAGATGGAAGAGCGTTTAAAGAAAACGACGGAGTAGAAATTCTCTCTTCATGGGAAGTTCCATTAAATCGAATGCTCAAACGACTAAAAAAATCAAAATTCAATAGTAATTATGAATTTCCAACAATGACTATAAAAAAATCCCCAAATAAAAAGATTTCTAACATGATGTCTATGGCGATGGCATCGGTGAGTAATTCAAAACCATTACCTAATTCAAACAGTCCTATTCAAAATTCCAATCAATGGATAAAGGCAATATCTACAGTAGCAACCTCAACATCCATTCATGAAGCCATATTAGCAATCCCACCCATTATTAATACTTCGCACAATATTGCTAATAACTTAATGACAGATCCTGTTTTTCATCTAAAATAGCAACATGAGACGGCGCGAATTAATAAAACAATTTATGTCAGGTTTAATCTTACCTTTGGTGCCCGCTAGCGTAAATGCTGCTGCACTAAAAACTGGAAGAAGGTTAATTTTAATTGAGTTATCAGGTGCAAATGATGGTTTAAATACTATCATTCCATTTAAAAATGATCATTACTACAAATTACGTCCTAACTTGGCTATTAATGCAAGTGATCGCATTGTGATTTCAAATGATTTTGCAAAACATCAAGCTTTATCAAAATTAGGAAACATTTGGGATCGAGGGGAACTCGCTATTATCCAAGGCCTTGGATACCCCGGAGCAAATCGTTCTCATTTCAAATCAATTGCACTTTGGGAAACTGGAGGAGATGGAACCCAGGCCGGCCGTACAGGATGGTTAACGGAAGATATCGAAGATAAATTAACAAATTATGATCTCGATGCGCACGGTATCAGTTTAGATGGTGGAATGGGAATATTTACCTCACCTAAGGGTATTTGGCTCTCAATGACATCTGCTGCGCAATTTAAACGGTTAAGCGAAGAAAGTTTTCACAGTAATGTAAGCACAAATAATCCAGCACTAATGAATTTACTAGATCGAGCAAATGCACTAAATTCATCAATGAAAAAAATAAGTGGAAAATTAAGTCGTTCAAGAACAATGCGCTTTAATATTCGCGGTGGTGACTTAGGACGACAATTAAGTATGGCATCCTCATTAATTTCAGCGGGCATAAGTACGCCAATATTAAAAGTAAAAATCGATGGCTTTGACACTCATGAAGACCAGTTATGGCGCCATGAAGACTTATTACGTGACTTAGGAAGTGCAATAAGTGGTTTTGCACAGCAAATGCGTAGAATTAGAGAATGGGATAATACAATAATCTTGACCTATTCAGAATTTGGGCGAAGACCGACTGAAAATTATACTAGAGGAACTGACCACGGAACGGCAGCTCCTCATTTTGTTGCTGGCGGGATGATAAATGGTGGATTGTACGGCCAGCATCCTGATTTAGGGAAATTAATAAATGGTGACATGCAATTTACGATGGATTATCGCTCTGTGTATGAGATGATTTTAAACAACTGGTTTGAGATTAAAGAAAATAAATTTTCTAATTTTAGGAATTCCTCCATTAAAAAAGTTATTAAGAAAACGTAGGTAGATATATCAGAGTTCAGGCCACTACATCTGGGGGGGAGAACTGAAGAAAAAGACACAGTAACTCTAATTACTAAAGTAGACCAAATTTTAACAAATGTTAAATAAAGTCTTCTCCTACCTGAAATGAAAAGATTTCAATTTCCAGTTTTATAAAACTAATTTATCATATTCGTGAAAATTTAAATTATCTATTAATCTTAAAAATTTTTATTGAATTATTATCGTTTCTGACATTATTCTACTTATCATGCAAAAGAGCTTTGGGGGAAGTTTGTAGATATATGTGCATAGAATTCAAACGTTCGTGTTGAGAAACATCTCACTATTTTTTTGCTGACAGGAAAAGCGGAGTGATGAAAATCACAACAAAAAAATTATTATTTTGGAGAACGGAAAGATCATTCTTTTTAAGTTAAAAAATGGCAGATACGTAACATCGATCATTTTGCTAATTTTTTTATGCAAAATTGTGACGACTTCGTTTGCCAACGCAGCCGATAGATATTGGGTTGCAGACAATGATGGAACAGATAAATTCTGGCACGATAATGCTAATTGGTCCAAAACATCTGGAGGTTCAGGAGGCTGGTCGGCCCCCACTAGCGCCGGTGATAAAGCATTCTTCGACAATGGTAGTACGGTGGACGTAAAGCTAGGTGCAAATGTAACCAAAATTAATCAACTCAGAGTTACCGGAACCTACACCGGTACTATAAATTTGAATGGCTACAAATTAGGCTCAAAAAACAACTTAGTTATTTACAATGGTACAATCTTATTACCCGGAAATTCATTTTTACAGACGTGGAAGGATTTTTATCTTTATGCTGGAGGTACTGTAACTGCTAGTGGCAGTGGTAGTAAAATTCAAGTTAGAAACAATCTACATATCTTTGGAACACTTACAGCGCCAAATGGAGGTCATAACCGTTTTATTCTTAAGGGCGGTTTTAATCTATATAACAGTGGTACATTTAATCATAATAATGGAACAGTTACTATGACACCTCGATGGCGAGGAACGACTGGAGCAGCCATACGAATTGATGCTGGCCCCGGAACTGGTCGAAATTTTTATAATTTAATTAAGGCGGGAAATAAAAATGTCACCATAACAACAAATGACATTAAGATTGAGAATAATCTAACGGCCTGGGGAGTTGGTAAAATTCGAGCCCAAAGTAATGATATTAAAATCGGAGGCAATTTAAGTTTCGGCAATGCAAACAATTTGGTTCCTGGCACAGGAAATGTTGAGTTTAATGGCACCTCAGCTCAAACAATAGACAGCAAAGCAAACTTTTATAAACTGACAATCTCAAATTCTAATGTCTCTCTTCTCAGGAGTGCCAATGTTTCTCATATATTAAGAATTAGGCCAGGAGCAACTCTTGACATCAATGGAAAAAATTTAACTGCGTCAACTCTCGCTAATAATGGTAATTTACAATTATCTGGAAGTGAAACGCTCTCAATTACAACGAAAGACACTGATTCAGGAACTATTACCTATGATGGAACCGCAACCGGTCTCAATTACGGTAACACTTACTATAATCTTACTCTTAATACTTCTGGAACGATGACGCTTAACAATGATTTAGACGTAAATGGATCCTTAACAATTATCGATGGCACTCTAAATGCAGCCGGTAATGATATTAATGTCGCCGGAAACTGGACAAACAATGACAGCTTTATTTCTGGCACAGGAAAAGTCACTTTTGATGGTGACTCACTCATTGTTACAGGTGGAACAGGAAGCAATAATGATTTTTACGATGTTACCTTAGGAGGAAGCAAAGGTACACAATCGAACTATGCTATTGATATTGATAATAATTTTGAAATCACCTCTTCAGGTACATGGTATACCAGCTGCTTGGCAATGACTGTTGGCGGCACTACAACAACCGGAAGTGGCTCAATAGCTACAACCCTTGCACCTTCAGTATCAAATTTTGATCCAGAAAATACTGATACCGGTGTTCCAGTTAACTCAAATATAACATTAACATTTAACACGGATATAAGAAAAACCAATAACGATGAAATCACAAGTTCTGATCTTGTAGATGATTTAATTACACTTAAAGAAACTGACGTTAATGGTTCTGATATTCCATTTGATGCTAGCATTGATACGACAAAAAAAATTATTACCATCAATCCAACGAGTGATTTTTCAAGTGAGCAAGTGATTTATGTGGCTATATCAACTGGTATCGAAAATTCATGCGACACTGCATTGGGTAGTGTCGCTTCAGCGAGTTTTACAGCAGCAGATACTCAGGGACCAACCCACAATTGGAATATTACAAATTCTCAAACTGGTGTCGCCATAGATTCTAATATTACACTGACATTTAACGAGGCAATCAGACAAAACGATAATAATGGAACGGCACTTACAAATTCTATTGTTAAAGAACTTATTAAACTTAAAAAAAATGACGTGAATGGCTCTGATATCCCCTTTGATGCAACAATTGACGTGGCAAAAAAGATTATTACCATCAATCCGACGAGTGATTTTTTAAGTGAGCAAGTGGTTTATGCTGCTATAAATGCCTCGGTTGAAGACAGTTCTGGAAATTCAAATACTGCCAGCTCAATCTCTTTTACAGCGAAAGACACAATCACCCCTACACTAGAATTTAGTCCTCTTAATGGAGACATTAACGTTCCTATAAACGCAGTAATAGAGCTAACATTTACTGAAGCAATTAGAGAAACCAATGACGATCCAATAACAGACTCTGATCTTGTAAATCCTCTTATTGTACTTAAGGAGAATAATGCGAGTGGAAATAATATTCCCTTTAATGCTAGCATTGATTCAACGAAAAAAATTATTACCATCACTCCCGATAGTGATTTTTCCAGTGAGCAAATAGTTTATGTAGCCATTGCATCAGTTGAAGATGATGCGGACAACGCCATTAGCGCTTCCTCTGCAACCTTTACAGTGCGTAAAATTGGAGTCGACGACACAACCCCGCCAACAATAACCTTTATTCCAAATAATGCAACAAGTGGTGTAGCCAAAGACTCAAACATAGAATTACGATTTAGTGAAGCCATACGAAATCATGATACAAACAATTCCGCCCTAGATAATGACAATATTGACAGTCTGATCACGCTTAAGGACACCAACAAAGACGGGGCAACTATAACCTTTGATGCTATCATAAATACAGCAAAAACAGTTATTACAATTAATCCAACTAGTGATTTTTCGAGTGAGCAGATAATCTATGTTGCTATTGGAGCAACAGTTGAAGACTCATACGATAACGTAATTAGTGCAAGCGCAGCAACTTTTACTTCGATTGATTCTATTGCACCAACACTTTCATTTGCCCCCCAAGACTTGGAAAATCTAGTTCCAGTTACAGATAATATAACAATAACCTTTAATGAAGCGATTAGAAATAAGAATGATACAGCATTAACAAATAGTAATGTTGATGCTCTGATTACTTTAAAAGATACAGATGAAAATGGATCAGATATCTCATTTAATGCGACCATAGATTCTAATAAAAAGATTATTACAATTGATCCAGATGATAACTTTTCAAGTGAACAAACAGTTTATGTTGGTATCGACGCAACAGTCGAAGATGATGCTGATAACGTTATTAAAGCGAATTATATCACCTTTACAACAGCGGACTCAACGGCTCCTAACTTAGACTTTACTCCTACAGATTCAGCCATCGGAATAGCGGTTAATTCAGATATTACCATCGCCTTCGATGAACCCATTAGAAATACAGATAATTCGGCAATTACCGATTCTAATGTAGATGGTTTAATCACGCTCAAATCGACCAATTCTAGTGGAGCCAATATTCCCTTTGATGCAGTAATTGATAATTTCAAGCAATTAATAACAATTGCTCCAAATAGTGATTTCTCTAGTGAACAGGTCATTTACGTCGCTATAGATGCAAGCGTGGAAGATAGCTCCGACAATGTAATTTCTGAAAGCTCTATCACATTTACTGCAGCAGATGAAACAGCGCCAACAGTAGCCTTTGTCCCTCCGGATGCTTCAAACTGTGTTCCAATATCATCAAACGTATCTCTTACCTTTAGTGAAGCTGTTAGAAATCCCGACGATTCAACTATTACCGACTCAAATGTTGGAAGTTTGATTACTCTCGAATATACATCTGACAACTCGCCCATAGCATTTACCGCCTCAATAAATTCAGATAAAAAAGTGATTACTGTTAATCCAGATAGCGACTTTGTTAGTGGAGAAGTCGTGAATGTTTCTATTGAATCGGTAGAAGATCTTTCTGACAATTCAATGAGTGCTACTTCAGGCACATTTTGCGTGGTTGATTCAACACCTCCAGTAGTAACCTTTAGCCCAGCAGACTCTTCAACAATGGTCGCTCAAACTACGAACATCATCTTGACCTTTGATGAGGAAATAAGACTGACTAATGGTTCTGCTTTAAACAATACTAATGTCGATAGCTTAATCACCTTGAAAGAAAATAATCAGGACGGAACTGATATTGCTTTTAATGCTACGATTGATACAGAAAATAAAGTTATTACGATTGATTTAGTTAATGATCTCACCAGCAATCAAATTGTTTATGTGGCAATTGGCGCAAGCGTTGAAGACTCTTATGATAATGTTATAACAGAGCAATCGGCGATATTTACCACAGGGGATTCACTACCACCAACAGTTTCAATCGACGCTGTCATTACCGCTTCTATCGCTACAAACTCGGATATTACATTTACGTTCAGTGAGCCGGTAAGGAATCTTGATAATTCAGCCATAACAAATGCAAATGTAGGCAGTTTGATCACCTTAAAAGATACAGATGATACCGGTGTTGACATTCCATTTACAGCAACAATCAATACAGCCAAAACAATTATTACAATTGACCCCACAAGTAATTTTTCTAGTCAGCAAGTTATCTACGCAGCCATTGGCGCAACGGTAGAGGATTATGCTGATAATATCCTTCCTGCTTCTAGCAAAACATTTATTGCAGAGTACCTCAAAACAGAATTGCAAAATCCTTTAAATGAAAAAGATGTAGTTGGTCTCATAGAAGGTCAGATAGAAACCGCCAAAAGATTTGCACAACACTCTACAACACCGGTACTTAAGAGAATGGAACGGCTCAGAAGAAATAGACACGAAAACAATCTCTCTCATCAAGGTGTAAAACTAAAATTTGTCAATTCGACGATGGCGGAAATTGCAAATATTGCTCAACTTTCAAATTCCATTGACAAGACCTCCAACTTGCTAAGAAATGATTGGGCTATCTGGAGTGAGGGCAGCATTACAATTGGTGAAATTGAAGAAACCAGCACTTCATCAATTAGAGGCATAAGAAGTAACGGAATAACGCTTGGTATTGATAAGAAAATTGATAAGAATCAAATGTATGGTGTAGCAATAAGAATTGAAGATGATAAAAACGATATAGGCACTTCCGGGACAAAACTAAATACCGATGGATATAGTCTTTCCTTTTACGGAACTCTTCCGATGAGTGATAATGTATACATAGATAGTACTATTGGAATCGGCTTATTAAGGACCAACACAAAACGAATACATCAATCAGGAACTTTATCTGGAACAAGAGAAGGAGACCAGGTATTTGGTTCGATTGTTTTTGGTACAGAATCAGTCTTGTATAATAATGGAACTGATAACAACCAATCTGCTTTAAATGTGTATAGTCGAATTGATGCTGGATACACCACATTAAAGGCTTACTCTGATACTGGAACTGTAGCTGCACTCAATTATAGCGAACAAAAAATCAGAACAGCAAGAGGTTCATTTGGTATTCTGGTAAATGATGAAATAAAGATCAATCAAATAAAATTCTTGCCAAATGCTCGACTTGAATATGGTTGGGATCTCACTAGTGCATCTAATTCTGTTATCTCGTACATAACATATCCTAATACCGATTATACCTTAAATTTAAACAAAAAAGACAATACTAATTTTCGTTTGGGAGTGGGCGCTGATATTGAAGTTGGAAATAATTTATTTTTGATTACAGATTATGAACGATATGGGATTTTTAAAGAAAATGGAACTCGCCAGTTTAATCATGAAAATACTGTAAGTATGGGGCTATCATTTCAACCTAACACAAGTAACGAATATGATCTCTCATTAACAAAAGTTGGCAATTCATTTAATCAGATTGACTTGGATTTTAATAAAAAATTAAAAGAAAATTGGTCTTTTAATTTTGGACTCGGTTTGGCTCAAAAATCCTCTTCTGGATTTAATTCAAATTTGAAATTTAATACCGAACTAAATTTCTAATGCTCTAATCTCGGATCATAAAAATTTAAGTGGTGGGTGATGAGAGACTCGAACTCCCGACATCTTCGGTGTAAACGAAGCGCTCTACCAACTGAGCTAATCACCCCAACGGAAACCTTTTACCCCCGACTAACCGATATTAGCAAGCCATAAATGACATTCTAATGCCAAAAAAAATCATCTTTATGCAACGAGTAAGTCCTAATGTGCTACAGTTGAAGAACCAGCATTTTGCTCCAACATTGCTAAAGCTTTGGCTTCTTCTGCTTCAGCATCCCACTCAATTGCTTTAGGTTGGGAAATCAACGCATGCTTTAAGACTTCATTAACATGGGAGACAGGTATTATTTCGATTCCAGCTTTAACTTTATCAGGTATATCTTTCAAATCTTTTTCATTCTCCATTGGAATTAAGACTTTAGTGATACCACCCCTAAGAGCTGCTAATAATTTCTCCTTTAATCCCCCAATCGGCAACACATTTCCACGTAATGTGACTTCTCCTGTCATTGCGATATCTTTCTTAACTGCAATAGCGGTCAAAACTGAAAGAATTGATGTCACCATTCCCACTCCAGCAGATGGTCCATCTTTTGGAGTCGCGCCTTCTGGAACATGAACGTGAATATCTATTTTTTCAAAAGACGTAGGTTTAATACCCATCTCAGGAGCAACCGAACGAACAAAAGAGGATGCAGCATCAATACTCTCCTTCATTACGTCTCCAAGTTTACCTGTCGTTTTCATTCTTCCCTTACCTGGAAGTTTCAAAGCTTCAATCGATAACAGGTCACCACCCACAGACGTCCAAGCTAAACCAGTAACAACTCCTATAGCGTCTTCTTTTTCAGCAAGACCGTATCTGAACCGTTTAACACCAAGTAGATCCTCCAGATCACTGAGGGATACGTTTACCTTGTCTGTTTCTTTCTTTACGATTTTTGTAATTGCTTTCCTACAAATTTTTGCGAGTTCTCGCTCTAGATTTCTAACTCCAGCTTCACGAGTATAACGCCTAATAATTTCTAATATTGTTTCACTATGCAAATCAAATTCATGAGACTTTAATCCGTGCCCTTTTATCTGTTTTGGCAGCAAATGCTGATCGGCAATTTGAACCTTTTCTTCTTCCGTATACCCTGACAAAGAAATTGTTTCCATTCGATCAAGTAACGGGCCAGGCATATTATAACTGTTAGCAGTCGTTAAAAACATAACATCAGATAAATCATATTCTAATTCAAGATAATGGTCTGTAAAAGTCGAGTTCTGCTCTGGATCCAAAACCTCTAACATTGCGCTCGCGGGATCTCCCCTAAAATCTTGACCCATCTTATCAATCTCATCCAACAAAATTAATGGATTGCTACTTTTCGCCTTTTTCAGTGATTGAATTATTTTACCAGGCATAGATCCAATGTATGTGCGTCTATGACCTCTAATTTCACTCTCATCTCTTACTCCCCCCAGGCTAATACGGATAAATTCTCGCCCTGTAGCCCTTGCCACTGATTTTCCCAAAGATGTTTTCCCAACTCCTGGTGGCCCAACCAAACACATAATAGGGCCACGAAGCTTTGAAGATCTTTGTTGAACAGCTAAATTTTCAATTATCCGCTCTTTTACTTTCTCTAAACCATAATGATCATCATCAAGAACTGTTTGAGCTTTAACTAAGTCCTTTTTTGTGCGAGATTTTTTGCCCCATGGAAGAGATAAGATCCAATCTAAGTAATTTCTAACAACTGTTGCCTCAGCAGACATTGGAGACATATTTTTTAGCTTTTTTAATTCCCCTTCAACCTTTTCATTAGCTTCACGAGATAGCTTTGTTTCACTAACTTTCTTTAAAAGTTCATCAAATTCAGATTGCTCGTCACCGTCACCTAATTCTTTTTGAATAGCCTTCATTTGCTCATTTAAATAATATTCCCTTTGAGTTTTTTCCATTTGAGTTTTCACTCGAGTTTTAATTTTTTTCTCCACTTTGAGGACAGACAATTCACTCTTCATTAAACTAAACGCGGAATCTAGTCTTTTGTTTATATCTAATGTTTCTAATAATGATTGTTTATCAGCCAACTCAATACCCAAATGCCCACATACAATATCTGCAAGTTTTGATGCTCCCTTCGTCTCAGAAACAGTTGATAAAACCTCATCCGGTATACTTTTCCTAAGCTTTGCATATTTTTCAAACTCATCTGCAACAGATCTACACAGAGCTTCTGTTGCCACGGCGTCGCTAGAAATCTCTTCAAGACTACTCGCCTCACCCTCAAAGTAACTCTCATTTTTTAAAAACTTTTCGATCTTTACCCTTGACCGACCTTCAACCAAAACCTTCACTGTGCCATCAGGTAATTTCAAAAGTTGCAACACACTAGCGACGACACCCACTGAATATATGCCAGCCTCAGAAGGGTTATCTTCATTAGGATCTATTTGAGAAGCCAACACGATATCTTTATCATCCTGCATAACTTCTTCTAAAGCTCTAACCGACTTTTCTCTTCCAACAAATAGAGGAACAATCATATGAGGAAATACAACGATGTCTCGAAGAGGAAGTATTGGAAAGTTATTTTTTGTGTCTGACATCGCTTTTTCCTTCGAATTCGCTGCTTTTTTTAATATTGTTATTTTACCTATTGGAGATGGGGTTCAAGCGTTTCAAAGTCAAGTGTTACTTCATATAATGACTACCAACACCAGAAAAAATTAGACTTCTTCAATATCTCCAACTTTCTGCATATTATGAAAATCCTGGACAAACTTTGATAAAGATTTATTAATTATTGCTTGCCTTAAGCCCAACATAAGCATCTGATAATAATGTAAATTATGCCATGTAAGAAGCATCGATCCAATGATTTCCCCCGCTCTAATTACATGATGAAGATACGCCCTGCTGTAGTTCCTACAGGTTGGGCACGTACATTCTGAGTCAAGAGGTCGAGGATCATCTTTATGACGTGCATTTCTTAGGTTTATAGCACCATAACGAGTTAAACCCTGCCCTGTACGCCCGGATCGAGAAGGTAAAACACAATCGAACATGTCTACTCCACGCTCAACCGCACCTACTATATCAGCGGGTTTACCCACACCCATCAGATATCTTGGTTTATCTTTTGGTAGCTGGTTTGGTGCATAATCTAGTACCTTGAACATCTGTTCCTGACCTTCTCCAACTGCTAAACCTCCTATAGCAAAGCCATCAAAACTTAACTCACCAAGTTTTTTTGCGCTCTCTTCTCTTAAATCTTTAAAAATTGATCCTTGTTGAATACCAAAAAGGGCATATCCGGGTCTGTCACCAAAAGCTTCCATACTTCGCTTTGCCCATCTCATGGACATTTGCATTGAGGTATTCGAGTTTAGTTTTGTCTCTGGAAAAGGTGTACACTCATCAAAAGACATAACGATATCCGATCCCAAAAGCTTTTGAATTTCCATTGAGCGCTCAGGAGAAAGAAAATGCTTAGATCCATCAATATGGCTCTTAAAAACTACTCCATCTTCAGTGATATGTCTCAATTTTGAAAGGCTCATTACTTGAAATCCTCCACTATCCGTCAGTATTGGTCCATTCCAATTCATAAATTTATGCAAGCCACCCAGACTATAAATACGTTCTGCAGATGGTCTCAGCATCAAATGATAGGTATTACTAAGGAGTATCTGCGCACCAGTTGATTTCACGCTACTTGGAAACATTGCTTTAACGGTCGCGGCTGTACCAACCGGCATAAATGCAGGTGTAGATATCTTCCCTTTCGGAGTTGAAATTTCTCCAACTCGTGCTGAGCCATCCTGATTAAAGATCGTAAAATTAAATTTTTTCATTAATATTTCTCTAAATTATATTTGATTTCAAAACTCAATCAGTAGACTTATCTCTAGACCTAGATTATATCAATCGATATATTGATACCATCAAATAACTAATGGATTGTTAAATGGAAGAGGATAAACTGGAAGGATCACCCTTGATAACTCCATCTACCACAGAACATAAAATCTATGAATCGGTAGTAGATGCATGTAAATCAGTTTACGATCCAGAGATACCGGTAAACATTTACGATTTAGGGTTAATTTACACGATTATCATTAACGACGAAAATGAGGTTGACGTAAAAATGTCGCTAACAGCACCAGGATGTCCTGTCGCTGGAGAAATGCCAGGATGGGTGGAAGAGGCGATAGAACTCCTACCCGGTGTGAAAAGTGTAAACGTTGAACTGATTTGGGAACCACAATGGGGAATGGATATGATGTCTGACGAAGCACGTTTAGAATTAGGTTTTATGTAATGTTTAATATCCCTGGAAAAGATATC
>MDSV01204064.1_pt1 | contig 24393 bp, 27 predicted proteins | sample 810851 | NCBI WGS metagenome assembly MDSV01 (sample SAMN05326640, study PRJNA326480) | marine metagenome | isolation source: seawater | place: Atlantic Ocean: North East | collected 2012 | reverse complement strand
TGAAAAATTCTCAAGATGAACCCAACTGTGCCAACAAGTACAAAAAGGCATATCAATACCTTTTGCTTTCGCAGCATCAAGCGCGTTTCCAACTTGTTTCCAAGTACTTAAATCCATTTCTGGATCCAAACCTGCTTTTTTCATTAAGTCTTTATTTACCCAAAGAACTGGTGTTGAAGAGTTATATGGCATAGATAACATTTTACCATCTGTAGTGGTATAATATCCACTTACAGCCGACACAAATCCATTTGGATTAAATTTTTGTTTAGCATCTTTCATAAGTTGGTGCATTGGAACATAAGCTCCTTTTGCAGCCATTAAACTCGCAGTTCCTACTTCGAATACCATTAACAAATTTGGATGTTGTTTAGCTCTAAAAGCTGCAATACCAGCATTTAAAGTTTCTGAATAGTTACCTTTTCTTGTGTGAACTACAGTGTACTTGTCTTGGCTTGCGTTAAACTTATTTACTTGTTCGTCAAGTAATTCTCCTAGTCTTCCACCAAATGCATGCCACCATTGTATTTCTGTTTTTGCTTGCGCAGCGGTTCCCGCGAACATTGCGAATAAGGCTACTGAGCAAATTATTGCTTTAATTTTTCTCATTTGTTCCCCCATGTTTTTTTAAAAAATCTAGCACAAAATCAAAAGGGAGTCCGGTAATATTTTATTAATAAAGTATTGAAAATACCCTCTATTTTTCTATCTCAGGTTTTATTTTAAATCGCCTAAGAGGTTAATTAAGATTACTCCTATGATAATTAAAAATATTCCAATTAAACCAAATATATTTGGAGTTTGATTATATTTAAATACACCAAATAAAGTTACTGCGGTAATAGTTAATGCGCCATAAGTTGCGTAGGTAAATCCTATTGGAATTACAGACATAGCTTTAGAAAGACAAAACATGCAAATAAGAATATTTACAACACAAAAAAGCGTAGGACTAATTTTTGTAAATCCTTCTGTTGTTTTTAAATAACCATTTGCAGCAATACCTGAAATAATTGAAGCTGCTAAAAAAAAATATCCAGATATTAAATTTATATTTTTCATTTTAATCTTTTTTGGCAAATTCACCACCGTCTCTAAATCTCCAAAGCCATTTTTTCATTTCAATTTCCACATCGGCGGGGTTAATATTGAGATCTTTAATATTCAAATATTTGTTAGAGACTATATTATCTGCTTCAGATAAAATCTCACATTGATCTTTTGTTAAAATGGGAGGTATCGGTAATAAATTTAAAATACTACTTTGTATTTTAGCTAGTGTAATGGGCATATCTACTACGAACCTTTTTTTATTAATTGTTTTTAAAATTGATTTAACCATATCACCAAAGCTAATAATTTTTGGGCCACCTAATTCATAAATTTTTCCTGAATTATTTTTAATTTCAATAGTTTTTACAATTGCATCTGCGACGTCCGTAACTAAGATAGGTTGAAATTTATAATTTATATTAACAACTGGTATAACTGGTGAAAAACTTAATCTAGAAAATAAATTCGTAAAATTATCTTCAGTTCCACAAACAACACTTGGTCTTATAATAATAGTATCTTTAAAATTGTGTAGAGCTTTCTGTTCACCTTTAAATTTAGATTGTTGATACAGCGACCTCGAATCCTCATTTGCTCCTATTGCACTTACATGAATAAATTTTTTTACATTTGCTTTAGAGCAAAGATTCGAAATTATTTCTGGTATATCACTATGAATTTTTGAAAATTTTTGTTTTTTTGACTCATATAGTATTCCTAGAAGATTTATTACTATATCTGAATTATTTATTCCCTCTTTTAATTTAGAAAGATCTTTTGTATCCCAATTTATTATTTCTACGGCTCCTGGAGGAGCTTGCGTCTTTAAATATCCTTTTTGAAAGGGGGTTCTTGAAGTTATTATACATCTATAATTTTTCTTAGCCAAATTTCGGACAAGATATCTTCCTATAAAGCCTCCACCTCCAAGGATTGTTGCTATTGGGTAATTATTCATGGTAGTGATAAAAGGTATATGAAAATACATAAAATTCAAGGCGACATATCGAGTGAAATTGCATCAACGTTTAAAGATAGTATAGCTATTGATACTGAAGCCACAGGTTTACAAATTCCAGAACGGGACAAATTAAGTCTAATTCAAATTTGTTCTGAAAATGGAGATGTATACATTATACAACCCAATAAAAAATCTTTTGATGCACCAAATTTAGTTTCTATTTTGGAGAATAAAAAAATTCAAAAAATTGGTCATTTTTTGAGATTTGATAAAAATGGACTAGAATTTTTTTTAAAATGCAAAATGGTAAATATATTTGATACAAAAATAGCTTCTAAAATAGTAAGAACTTATACAGACTCACATGGATTAAAAAATTTAGTTCAAGAGTTTTGTAATAAAAGTTTAGATAAACGACAAGGTAGTAGTGATTGGAATAAAGATATAAATGACTTTTCTGAAAAACAATTAGAGTATGCTGCGAATGATGTGGTCTATTTGCATAAAATAAAAAGAGAATTAGAGAAGATGCTTATTAGAGAAAAAAGAATGGATGTATATAACAGATGTATTGATTTTTTAGACACAAGAATTGAACTAGATCAATCAGGATTTAAATTTGATATATTTGAACATTAATGGCTAAAACAAATTATATAAATATTGCAAAAAAAGCAGCATCTACTCAAATAATTGAGTTAAAAAAAATAAACAGAGTTTTTGATAAATCTTTTTTAAAGGCAGTCGAGGTGATATCCAATTGTAAAGGGAAAGTTGTAGCTGCTGGAATTGGAAAAAGTGGAATAATTGCGAGAAAAGTTTCAGCAACTTTGTCTTCTGTTGGTGTATCTTCTTTTTACCTAAATCCAGGTGAAGCAAATCATGGAGATTTAGGACAAATTGACAAAAGAGACATACTTTTAGTTTTTTCTTATTCGGGAAACACTGCTGAAATTTCAAATATGCTGAAATATGCAAATAGATTCAATATAAAAATAATTGGTATTGCATCAAAAAAAGATAGCATCTTAATTAAGTCAAGTGATATAAAAATAATTCTTCCAATTGTTAAAGAAGCTGACCCTACTAGAATGGTCCCCACTTCTTCCACGAGTATAACTCTATTGCTAGGAGATTGTTTGGCCGTAGCATTAATGCATAAAATGAATTTTTCGAAGGATCGATTTAAAGTTTTTCATCCAGGCGGAAATATTGGACAGACTTTATTAATGGCAAAAGATATAATGATAACTGGTAAAAAAATTCCTTCTATAAATTTTAATAAAACAATTGGACAAGCAATTAAAGAAATGAATAAAAAAAAACTTGGTCTAGTTGTAATTACTAAAAATAGTTATATTAAAGGTATTCTTACTGATGGTGATGCAAGAAGAGGAATTAAAGATTATTCTAAAAATGATAAAGTTGAAAAATTTATGACTAAAAATCCTTTATCTATAAGTGAAAATACTCCAGCTTCAAAAGCTCTAGATATTATGAATAGAAAAGAAGTAACTAGTTTATTGGTTTTTGCAGAAAGAAGAAATTCTAAAAAAAAGTCTACTAAATTAAAAGGTATTTTACACATTCATTCTCTATTACAATATGGAATAAAGTGACAAGAAAAAAAATTATTTTGCTGATTCAACTGCTGCTTTTTTTTATCGCATTAACGCTGATATATTTTACCTATTATAATAAAGGCTCAAAGAATAACGTAAAACTAAAGGAAACATCGGAGCAAAATACTAGCGATCAAAGAACGAATTCTTTTGTAGATGTTGAGTATAAGGGTTTAGATCTTAATGGAAATAGATTTAAAATTATGTCCAAAACTGCTGAATTTAATCCTGAAAATCCAAATAAAATTTTTATGAAACAAATGACTGGCTATTTTTATTTTAAAGACGGAACAATGATAAAAATTAAGAGTGATTACGGAAAATACGATAATCAAACTCAAGATACTGAATTTAGAGATAATATAATTGCCGAATATGAAAATGATATTTTGTACTCAGATAATATTGATTATTTTAATAAAAAAGGATTAATTAAAATTTATGGAAATATAAAAGTAAATTCTGAAAAGGGTCAAGTAACTGCTGATTTTATGAATTTAGATTTAAAAAAAGAAACATTAGATATTTCAATGTTTAATAATAGTTTAATAGATGTTACAGTAACAAAATAAAATGAAAAAAGGCTTTAGAATAATAAAATTCAAAAAAGATAAACCAATTTTTCAATTAAAAGATGTGAGCAAGTCTTTTGATGGTAGACCAATTTTAAAAAAAATTTCTCTTGAAATACATCCGGGTGAAATTGTAGGACTATTGGGGCCTAACGGCTCTGGCAAATCAACTTTGTACAGCACAATTATTGGAGAATACCCAGCAGACTCAGGAAAGATAATTATTAACAATAATGATATAACTGAAAAGCCGATTAATCAAAGAGCTCAAGATGGAATTGGATATTTGAGTCAGCATAGAAGTGTTTTTGGTATTTCAGTTTACGACAATATTTTGGGTGTCTGTCAATTATCAATTAAGGGTACAAAAAATCAAATAAGAATGACAGAAAACTTGTTAGATGAATTTAATTTACAACATTTAAGAAATCTTAATAGTAGTGTTTTATCTGGAGGAGAAATAAGAAGATTGATGATGGCTAGAGTTTTAATACATAAACCTAAAGTAATTCTTTTAGATGAACCTATGGCAGCTTTAGATCCAATAGTAGTCCAAGATATTCAAAAGTATATTTTAAAAATTCAATCTTTTGGTTGTGCGATTCTGATTACAGATCACCAAGTTAAAAATCTTTTTGATATAGTTGATAGAGCTTATGTATTAGGAGAACAAACTATTATTGCAAAAGGAACACCACAACAAATAATTTCAAATTCAAAAGCCATTGAATTATACTTTGGAAAACAATTTTCTTAAAAAATTTAATGTTTAAAAAAAGTTTCTTAGTAGCTTCTTCAAAAAAGATTGAATCTTTTAATAAATTTATAAAAGTTGATAGTGACAAATCAATTTCAATTAGATCCCTTTTGATTGGCTCTATTAGTAACAATATTTCAAAAATAGATGATATACTTGAGTCAGATGATGTCTTTGCTTGTATAGCGTGTTTGAAAAATCTTGGTGTAAAAATTAGAAAAAAAAATAATAGTTATTATATTTTTGGAAAAGGCCTTGGTTCGTTGAGTATAAAAAAAAATAAAGACCTCTATTTTGATAACTCTGGGACTTTAGCTAGATTGCTTATTGGAATACTAACAACAACACCAGATATCAATTTAAGAATGCGTGGTGATAAATCTTTAAGTAATAGAAGTATGAGAGAACTAATTCAGGAAATGGAAAAATTTGGAGCTGAATTTTTACCTAAAAAAAAATACAAATTACCTCTCAAAATTATTTCATCAAATATACCTGTAGGAATTAATTATTTATCTGGTAAATCAGCACAAATTAAAAGCGCAGTAATTTTAGCTGGCTTAAATAGTTATGGCACCACCAAAATTATTGAAGATCAAAAAAGTAGAAACCATACAGAAAATATTTTGTTAAAGAGTCCTTCTAGTATTAAAATTAAGAGAGGGAAGAAGAATATAATTAATGTTTACGGAAAAAAAAATCTTAATGCATTAAATTTGAAAGTACCTGGCGATCCTTCGTCTGCTGCCTTTTTTGTTTCTTTATGTTTATTAACTAAATTTTCAAAATTAAAAATTAGAGACGTACAACTTAATTCTACTAGAACTGGTTTTTTTAGAATATTAAAAAAATATGGAGCAAAAATATATTTTAAAAAAATTAGAAAAAGAAATAATGAAATTATTGGTGATATTGAGGTTGCACCTAGTAAGATTAAAAGCCTAAAAGTTAATAAGAGTTTTTATGTTAATTCTACTGATGAATATCCTATTATGTTTGTAATAGCAGCGCTAACACCAGGTGTTTCAATTTTTAAAGGTGTCAGCGGTTTAAAGAATAAAGAAAGTAATAGAGTTATTGAGATGCAAAAAATACTTTCACAAGTTGGTATAAAATCTGTTTTTGTTAAAGATATTCTTAAAATTTTTGGAAAAAAAGAAATTAAAAATGTAGGACAGGTTATAAATGTTTCCTCTATTTTAGACCATAGAATTTGTATGTCTGCATTAATATTATCATTGGTGACAGGAATTAAATCAAAAATAAATAATTTCGAGACAGTAAGAACGTCTTCTCCAAATTTTTTGAAAATCATTAAATCTTTAGGTGGAAAATATGAAATTAAATAAAAATTATAGACTTGTAATAAGTTGTGATGGTGGAGCAGCGAGTGGAAAATCTACAGGTGCTAAACTTTTAGCTAAAAAATATAAATTAAATTTTCTCTCATCTGGTATGCTGTATAGATATGCCAGCTATTTAATTTTAAAGTTTGAACCTAAAGATAATATAAAATTTATAAAACAAAAATTTTCTAGGCTAAATATAAAAAAAATTTCAAAAATAAATTTACATTCTCAGGAAATTTCAGAACATACTTCAAAAATAGCAAAGATAAATAAATTAAGAAATATTCTTAAGTCTTATCAAATCAAGTATTCAATAAAAAATAAAAGATGTATTATAGAAGGTAGGGATATATCTACAAAAATCTTACCTGGCTCGGACATAAAGTTTTATTTTAAGTGTGCACTTGAGATTGCATCAAGAAGAAGGTTTAAAGAATTAAAAATGAGAGGAGCTAAAACTTCATTTAATAACGTTAAAAAATCGATAAAAATGAGAAATATAAGAGATAAAAATAGAAAACATAGCCCTTTACTCAAACATAGAGATGCGTTAGAAATCGACACCGGAAAATTAAGTATTTCAGGAATGGTAAAAAAAATGTCTATTGAAGTTGATAAAGAATTAAAAAAAAAATATGGCCTTAGAAGAACAATTAAAAAATAGCAAAGCAAATTATAAAGAATTCGAGACTTTGCTAAACGAAGATTTCAAAGATAGAAAGCTTAAAGAAGGTCAAATTATTAAAGCAACAGTTTCAGAAATAACAAAAAATTTTATAGTAGTTGATTGTAAGGCTAAAATGGAAGGAATGATTCCTGTAGAAGAATTCAAAAATGATAATGAACTTGAAAAATTAAAAGTTGGATCAACTTTAGATGTATATTTAGAGAGAATTGAAAGTTTTAAAGGCGAAATTATAATTTCCAGAGAAAAAGCGAGAAGAATGAAAGCTTGGAATAAAATGGAGTCAGTTTTTGAGTCACAAGAAGAGTTGACGGGATACATTACAGGGAGAGTTAAAGGTGGATATATCTGCACTGTAGATGGATTACCAACGTTTATGCCAGCATCTCAAATTGATGTGAGACCTCTTAAAAAAATTGATCATTTGATGAATATACCTATTAAAGTAATTGCAACTAGGATTGATAAAAATCGAGGTAACGTCTGCACAAGTAGAAGAGCGGTATTAGAAAAAAGTAAAAATGCTGAAATTTCAGAAGTTCTAAAAAATTTAAAAGAGGGAGATGTCGTTGATGATGCAAAAGTTAAGGCGACAACAGACTGGGGAATATTTTTAGATATAAGAGGAATTGATGCTCTTATACATGTAAGCGATTTGTCTTATGGGAGAGTAAAAAAACCCTCGGACTTAGTTACAATAGGACAAAAGCTTAAAGTAAAAATTACTAAAATTGATAATAAAACAAATAGAGTTTCTGCTTCGATAAAAGCTTTAACGGAAGATCCTTATCAAAATATTAATGATAAATATGAGGTTGGGAAAATATATGAGGGAACTTGTACTAAATTAATGGATTACGGAGCTTTTGTTAAATTAGAGGACGGTGTTGAGGGTTTAATACATAATAGCGAACTATCTTGGACTAACAAAAACATTCAACCAACTAAAGTTCTTTCTACATCTCAAAAAATTAAAATTAAAATAGTTAATATAGATAAAGAGGCAAAAAGAATTTCTTTATCTTATAAAGAAACACTTGAAAATCCTTGGAACGATTTAAAAAAATCTGCTGGTAAAGAAGTAAAAGTTAAAATAAAAAATATCACAGATAAAGCTATATTTGCTGAACTTGAAGAGGGTCTTACAGGCATGCTTCATTATAAAGAAATCTCTTATAACGAAAGTGTTGAAGATTTAAAAAAATTTAAAAAGAATGATTTTATAAAGGTAAAAATAGTCGAGATAAAAGATGACAAAATCAGACTTTCTTTAAGAGCTTTAGAAAAAGATCCTTTTGACTGGTTTAAAGAAAATAATAAGAAAATCGGAGACATCATTACAACAAGAGTAAATGAAGTCCTGAAAACTGGGGTTAAAGTATCGATAGATAAAGATAAAAAATTAATCGTTAATATTAAAAAATCCGATTTAGCCAAAGAAACTGCAGATGCAAGACCAGAAGTTTTTTCTCCAGGAAATGCTTTAGATGCTAAAATTACTGAATTAGACCGATCTAATAGAAAAATAAAATTGAGCGTTAAAGCGGCGCAAATAGATGAGGAAAAAAGTCTTGTAGCAAAATTTGGTCAAGGAGCAGCTAAATCTGGTGCGAGCCTTAAAGGAATATTTGAAAAAGCCTTGGGAGTGAAAAAAAAGAAACCAAAATAACGAATTGTCAAAAGTTCAAATTTTCAAAAAACTTAAACAAAAGTATCCAAACTTAAAAGCTATTCAAATCAACACAATAATAGAAACATTTATTAATACTCTTACGGAAGGCTTAAAAAACAAAAGATCTATAGAAATTAGATCATTTGGTACTTTTTTTATTAAGGAAATTAAGGAAAAAAAATCAGCGAGAAATCCAAAAACAGGTGAAATCATATATATTCCTAAAAAAAATAAAGTTAGATTTAGAGCGAGCAAAGATTTAAAAGAATATATAAATCAAATATTATGAAAAAATTATTTATTGCTTGTGATACTCCAAATACAAAAAATATTAAAAATATAATTAATCAATCTAAAACAAATAAATTATCAGTAGGATATAAATTTGGACTAGAATTTTTTTACTCTAAAAATGGTAGATCTTTTTTGTCAAAAATTCCAAAAAGAAATATTTTTTTAGATCTAAAGATTAAGGATATTCCAAACACAAGTGCTGCTGCAATAACATCCCTAAAAGATCTAAAAAATATTGAATATTTGACAGTCCACATAAGTGGAGGATACGAGATGCTAAAATATATAAAAAAAAGTATTAAAAAAGTTAATAGAAAAATAAAGATTCTTGGAGTTACTATACTTACAAGTTTTGATAACAAGTCTATTAAAGAGATTGGATATACAAAAACTGTCTCGGAAATAGTCAAGCTTCAAACTAAGCTTGCCCGAAAGGCAGGTCTAGATGGAGTAGTGTGTTCTGGTCATGAAATAAAAAAAATTAAAAAAATTTGTGGAAATATGGAAATAGTTACACCTGGTATTAGGATGACTGGAGATAAAATCCAAGATCAAAAAAGAGTAATTACTCCTAAAGAGGCCTTCAATAATGGAGCTACAGCTATTGTAATGGGTAGAAGCATTACACAGGGAAATATTAAAAAAAATATACAGAGATTGATTAAATCATTAAATTAATAGAATGAAAATTAAAGTCTGTGGTTTGTCAAATTCGAAAGAAGTTCAAAAAAGTGTGGAATACGGATCAGATTTTTGTGGTTTTATATTAAATTACCCTAAAAGTCACAGGTATGTGACATACGAAAAAATTAGTGACTTGATTAAAATTGATAGAAAAACTTCAAGCTATGTAGGTGTTTTAGTAAAACCATCCGAGGCAGAGCTTTTGAAATTTTCAAAACTAGAATTAGATTATTTTCAGATTTATGGCGATTATAATGATGAACAGATTTTTCAAATCAAAAAAAAATATAAAAAAAAAATAATTGTAGCTATTCAAGTAAAAGAAAAAAATGATATTAAAAAATATAAAAATATCAGAAAAAGTGCAGATATAATACTTTGGGATAGTTTTGGACTTGAAAAAAGTTTAAGTTGGGACTTTGAATGGATGAATATTGTACCTAAGAATATCATAAAAATGATAGCAGGTAATATTAATATTAATAACCTTGAAAAACTATCTAAAATAGCTGACATTATTGATGTATCTGGAGCTTTAGAAACAAATAAAGTAAAAGATATAAATAAAATTAAAAATTTTATAAAAAAAGTCAAAAAATTTGATGATCAAAATTAAAAAAAAGATACCTCTCATCGATCAACATGATAAGAACTTCATGTATGGTGGTAAATTTGGTGGAAACTTTATTCCTGAAACATTAAAAAAACCCATAGATGATTTAACAAAACTCTTTGAAAAACTAAGGAAAGATAAAAAATTTATCAGGGAAAGAGATCATTATTTTAAAACTTATATAGGGGCACCAACACCATTTATTAAATTAGAAAACCTAACAAGATACTTAGGTGGTGCTCAGATTTATGCAAAAGTCGTTTCTGAAGCAAACGGTGGTGCTCATAAAATATACAATGCAACAGTTCATTGTTTGATAGCTAAAAGAGCGGGGAAAAAATTTATAGTTGGAGATACAGGCGCTGGGTATGCGGGGAAAATGCTGTCAATGGCTGCTAAAAAATTTGGATTAAAGTGTAAAATTTTTATGGGAGCAAAGGATATTAAAAGGCAAAAACCAAATGTTGATGCGATGAAAAAAAATGGAGCAAAAATAGTACCAGTTAAGACAGGAAGTCAGACACTTGTTGATGCTGTGAGTGAGTGTATGCGCTATTGGGTTTCAAATTGTGACACTACTCATATGTGCGTTGGTTCAACAGTAGGACCAAATATATTTATTAAAATATGTGGTTGGAGCACTTCACAAATTTCGAGGGAGCTTATCATCCAAATAAAAGATGAGTTTGGTAAAGTTCCTGAAAAACTTAAGCTTTTAAATTGCTGTGGAGGTGGTAGTTCAAGTTTTGGATTTTGGAATTCATTTATGGATTATAAAAAAACACAAGTAGAATTTGTCGGTATAGAAGCTGGCGGTCCAAAAAAAAGTAGAATGCACGCCGCTCCTTTAACTTATGGATCAAAAATAGGAGTCTTACATGGTGCCGCCCAATATGTAATTCAAAATAAAGAAGGTCAAATAGGTTCAACAAAATCTATTTCCGCAGGTCTAGATTATCCTGGGATTTCTCCGTTACACTGTTTTTTAAAAGATGCAAAACGTGCTAGATATACTGCCGCAACTGACGAAGAAGCATTAAATGCTTATAAAATAGTTTCGGAATTAGAAAATATCTCTCCCTCTTTAGAGCCATCACATGCTTTTGCAGAAGCTATAAAAATAGCACCTGGATTAAGTTCATCAAATATAATTATTGTTAATAGTTGTGGAGACTCGATTAAAGATAAAGATATTATTAAAGAAAAATTAGGTTTTTATAAAAGATGAAATCACAAATTAAACTAACTTTTGAAAACTGTAAAAAAGAAAATAGGCCTGCATTATTAACTTATACTGTTGCAGGAGATAAAAATAAAAAAATGTCTTTAGACATTATCAATTCAGTATCGAAATATTCAGATATAATTGAATGGGGATTTGCTCACAATTGTCCAATCGCTGATGGTGGGCAAATTCAAGAGAGTTCTTTTAGAGCTTTAAAAAATGGAATTAAATTAAATGATATTTTTTTCATGATAAAAAAGTTCAAAAAAAGTAATAAAAAAAAACCTTTAATTTTAATGGGTTACTATAATTTAATTTACCAATATGGAGAGAATAATTTTTTAAAAAAATGTAAAAAATCAGGAGTAGACGGAATTATTGTTGTGGATTTGCCTTGGCCGGAAAATAAAATATTCGCAAAAAAATGCAAGTCAAAAAATATCAATTTTATTCAGCTCTTATCCCCAACAACTACACCAAGAAGAGTAAAAAAAATTTTAAAGGACTCTCATGATATGGCTTACTACATAAGTATGCTATCAACTACTGGAGGAAAGCTAAAACAATCTCCAAAAAAAATTTTAGAAAATTATCAAAAGATAAAAAAAATAGATCCATCAAAAAATATTGTTATAGGGTTTGGAATAACCAATAAAACTATTTCATCTTTTAAAAAGGCTGATGGACTGGTAGTTGGCTCTCAATTATGTAAAATTTTAACTAACTCTTTAAAAAAAAGACAAAATCCTGTCACAAAGCTAAATAAAATGGTATATAACTTAAAAAAGGAAATAACTTGAATTGGATTACAAAATTTATAAAACCTAAAATAAAATCTTTATTTAAAAAAAGAGCTGCCAAAAATGAAGAGACATTGTGGACTACTTGCGGATGTAAAAATTTAATTTATAAAGAAGACCTTAAGATTAATTATAATTGTTGCCCTAAATGTGGTGCTCATCATAAATTATCTTGTAAAGAAAGATTTGAACTATTTTTTGATGATGGTTTGTTTGAATTAATAGAAACACCTATGCCTTACGACGATCCACTAAACTTTATAGATAATAAAAAATACACGGACAGACTTAAGGCTGCTAGAAAGATAACTAATCAAGATGATGCCGTTGCTATAGCAAAAGGAAAAGTCAGTAACATAGATGTGACTGTAGGAGCACAGGATTTTAGATTTATTGGGGGTTCATTTGGAGCAGCATCAGGAGAAGCTTTTATTGCTGGAATTCAAAACTCAATTGATAGCAAAACACCTTTTATTTTTTTTAGTTGTAGCGGTGGACAAAGAATGATGGAGTCATCGATAGCATTAATGCAAATGTCTAGAACTACACTTGCGGTTAATGAATTAAAAAGAAATAATATCCCTTATATTGTTGTCTTAACCAATCCAACAACAGGAGGTGTGACAGCTTCTTGGGCTATGTTAGGGGATATTTTAATTGCAGAGCCAAAAGCCACTATAGGATTTGCAGGTAGACGAGTAATTCAAGATACTGTCAGGGAAACACTACCAGATGAATTCCAATCTGCTGAATACGTTAAAGACCACGGAGGTATTGATTTGGTTATAGAACGAAGATATTTAAACTCCACTATCGGGACACTTTTAAGTGTTTTATTGAAAAAACCCGAGACAAAGGCTAAAAATGAGTCATCAGATGTCATTACAGTCGATAAATCTCTACAATCAGCTAGCTAAAAACAAGTTATTCAAAAAATCTATTAATTTTAATTTAAGTAGAATTAAAAAATTTTTAAAGAAAATTAATAATCCAGAAAGAAGGCTTCAAAATGTTATAAATATTATTGGATCTGATGGAAAATACTCTTTACTTACTTCTTTAAAGTTTTTTATTGAAGCTAGTAATCAAACAACATCAGCATTTATATCACCAAGCTTAAAAAATATAAGAGAAAGATTCTGGATGGGAAATAGTTATCTTTCTTATAAAGAAATAGAAAATACTATTAAATTTATAAAAAAACAAAAAATTAATTTAACTATATTTGAAGTGCTTACTTTAATTTTTATAATAAATTCTTCAAAAAAATTTAATGATTACAATTTAATAGAAGCGGGAGCGTTATTCGCAAAGGACTCTACAAACATATTTGATTTTCCGATGATTCAAGCCGTGGTAAATATCAATAAACAACATTTAAATTTTTTGAAAAAAAAAACACTTGAGGAAATTGTTTACCAAAAAGTGGGATTTTTAAGTCACTACACAAATATCTATATTGGAAAACAGAATAACTTTACATTAATCAAAATAAAAAAAAATTTAAAAAAAAATAAGAGCAATATTTTTTTTTCCAATTCATGGAAAATTATAAAAATAAATAGATCATATTTTTACCTGGATAAGAATAATAAGATTAAAATAAATACTAAATATATTCATTCTAAGGGATTGCTAGAAAACTTGGGTTTGGCAATTAAAATAGCTTTGGATCTTAAGATAAAGAAAAAGATAATTCAAAAAACAATACCCTATATAAAATTTGAAGGAAGGATTGATTATTTAACAAAAGGAAAAATAAATAATCATTTAAATAAAAATGAAAAAATTCTTATTGATGGTTGTCACTCAGAAACTAGCGCTAAAAATTTAGCCAATTATTTAAAAACTAATAAATGTAAGAAATATGGAATATGGGGGATGTCTAAAAATAAAAATCCTGAGAGCTTTATTAAAAATTTTAAAGGTATATTTGAAAAAGTAATCGCAATTCCTATTGAAAATGAAAGTAACTCTATACCAAATAATAAACTTTTATTAGCTGCAAAAAAGAATAATATTAAAAGTGAAAAAGCAGAAACATTTTATAGTGCTTTAAAAAAAATTTCTTCTAATGAAAAAAAAATTATTTGTATATTTGGATCTTTATATCTTTGTGGTGTTATTTTAAATAAAAATTAGATATTTTCTTTAATCCAACTTACTATATTAGATTTAGTTGTAGCACCAACCTTAGTAGCTTTTAGTTGTCCATCTTTAAATAATAACATTGTAGGTATTCCTCTGATTCCATACTTGGTCGGTGTGTTTGGTTCGTTATCGATGTTGTGCTTTGCTATTATTACTTGATCTTTCATTTCATCTGATATTTCTTCAAGTGCAGGACCAATTTGTTTGCAAGGACCACACCACTCTGCCCAAAAATCTACTATTGTTGGTTTATTAGACTTAATAACGTCGGTGTCGAAACTTTTATCTGTTACTGCTTTTGTAGGCATAGATACTAATTAATTCTTTTTAAAATAATGTCAACTAGACAGAAGAGTAAAATTTTTCTAATTCTTCAACGTATGCGTTAATTTCATTAAGTATTGTTAATCTTTCAGGCTCACCTTCTCTAGAAAATTTTTCTCTAAGTGTATCGATCTCTGAATATGTTCTTGGAATTGTATTCCATTTTTCATTATTAGTGCTTAATAGTTTTTTAGCAGTATCTTTATGTATTAAATTATAATCCGATTTGGTTAAAACTTCCGGTTTTTCAGCATATAAAAGTTTTTTTCCAAAATACTTTAGTCTTTCATCTTTTAGTTTAGAAATAACCTTTAGTTTTTGGCCCCAATCAACTTTATGAAATTCAGGAGTTATTTTATAATCATCAAAATTAATTGATTTAGAATAAATACTCTCTTCATTAAAAATATCCTCTTGTGATTTAAATTGTTTTTTATCATTAACTTCTTCCTGTTTGATGATAGAAATTTTTTCTGCAAAAATTTTATTGTCTTTAACAATTTTTGCTCTTTCTGCTAATTTATTTTGACCAATCATTTTATATTCATCAAATCCATTTCCATAAGTGGGATTCATGATAACTGGGTGTTTATTGTGTCTAATAGTTCTTATGAACTTCGGATTTTTTTTCATTGCCAAAGCTAATTCTTTGGTTGGCATTTCAATAAAAATATTAGGATCATGTCTTAAATCAAAACACAAAGGCCACTGATATTCGGGATGTTGACAAACAAAAGTTTGAACATACGGTCTACTTTTTCCATAAAAATATTCATTGGTACAAAAAAAAAGTTCTTTTTTTATTAACTCTAAAGATTTTATCTTATCCATAGTAAGCAAGCTTGCTCTCCATACATTAGGAGCTTTCTTTGAAATTATCTTAGCAATTCCAAGAGTTGCAACAACGTCTCCGATAGCACTATGTGCATCACTATGATTAATGCCATTGAGGGGAGCCATCTTATCCAATTTGTAGACCGAATTACCTTTTTCATTTGTTGAATTTTTAAGAGTGTTTGGATAATAAAGATTTGCCGCACGCGCCAAACTTAATACGTCTCCTCTAGTATTTCCATTAGTGCTTGTAAGATATGGGTACTCTAAAGTTTGAAAAAGAGTGCTCCTTAAAAATTCTTCATCAAATTCAATATTGTTAAACCCTATATAAGTAGCTTTACCCCACTTTTTTAGAGTATCAACAAATTGTCTTGTCATCTCATAATGGGAAAGATTAGATCCTTTTAGCATTTTTGGTGAAGACTTATTAACAATTAAAGCCATTGCCTCAGGGATAATTCCAGGACTTAACCTACATCTGGCCTCATATCGATCTAGCTCTTCTAAATTTTCATTTGTTAAGATAGCTCCAACTTGAATAATTTGACCCCAAAATTTATTAGATGAGCTTGTTTCAAAATCATAAAATACAAAATTAGACATTTGATATTATCTTAATATTTTAATTTTTTCTGAAACTTTTTGCTTCTCATTTTGCAAAGTACCTGGATCCTTAATATTCCCAAGGGTGTTCATTATTGATCGCGCATCTCTTCCAAAATTATCTGTTGCCGACATTGCTTGTTCTAATTTTTTTCTTAAATCTTTTATTCCATCAAAATGTTTTTCAAATCTCGAAGTAATATGTCTTAAATCTCCATATATTTGAGTTGCATGTTTTTGAACTTTTAAAGTTTGAAATCCGAGATGATAAGATTGTAAAAGAGCAGAAAGTGTATTTGGTCCAGCAACAGTAATCTTATATTTTGATCTTAACTCTTGCAGTAAAAGTTCTTTTGATTTCGGATCTCTATAACTCGATAACTCTGCGAACAGACCTTCCGTTGGCGCATATATAATAGCAAAATCTGTAGTTTTAGGAGGGGCAATATACTTAGTGCTTACTGATTTAGCTTTATTTCTAAAAGCTGTTGCTAAATCTTTTCTAGCTTCTGCAAGTGCTTCTTTGTTTTTACTTTGATACGCCTCATCAATAGACTTAAATTTTTCTATTGGCCAATGACTATCTACGGGTACTAAAACATCTTGAAGTTTAATTGCAAACTCTACCGTATCAGATGTCTCATCAGGTTTCATTTTAACATTTTCAATAAATTGCGACGATGGTAGTAAATCTTTTATGAGTGAACCAAGAGAAAACTCAGCTAAAACACCATACTGCTTAACACCTGCTAAAATTCTACTAAAATTATCTTGGCTTTTATTTAGGGAATCAACTTGTTTATTAAATACACTTACTTTTTCGTCTACACGACTTAGAGCCCCAGACATATCCTTTGCTATATCTTTTGACATTTCTCCAAAAGATTGGCTGAAGGTATTTCTAAGAGTATTGATCTCATTTTTTATATCTTGTTCCGAATTTTCATCTTTATTGCTATTTTTTTTTATTACTAAAAAATATAAAACTATTAAGTTTATAGTTAATATTGTGACTATAAGAATTACTTGCAACGACTCCATATTATTAAAATATACAAATTTAAATAAAACACAATTTTTAAATTAAAAAAATTTCTTTTGACCAGTTAAAATGAGTGTTTGTATATAAATTTTTTAATTAGTTTCATTTGGTTTATTTTTCCACCATTAATCTTAATAAAATTCCTACCGATATCTGCAAAACTATAGTTAAAATTATTTTGATTTAAGTATTTAAGAAAACTTCTCAAATGTAAATTTGCAAATTCATGCACAACGTGCTGAATTGAAATCTTTTTATCTCTTATTCTCTCTATTTTTCTTGCTAGAGACTCATATATTTTTTCTATAAGCAATATTTTGTATATAGGATTTTTTATTTTTTTAATATCATCATTTACATATAATCCTTCAAATATTACTAATGAGTCTTGTTTAAATTTAAATTTTACCTTTTTCGTATTTTTGCCAGTTTTTCTGTCGTATAATTTAGTTATAGTTAATGGATTGAATCTTTCGTAAGGTTTTTTCGAAAAGTGTTTTAATAATAATTTTAACTTTTTCTGATCGTAATGTAATTTATTTTGTTGCAAATAAAAATTTTTATTTTTATTTTTCTTTTTTGTTAATTCAATTCTTTTTTCTCTTGGTAGTAAAAAAAGATCTTTACTTAAAATTTGAACATTTTTATTCTTTTTTTTTAATTCTCGCATAAGTAATTCAGCAAATATACTTTTTCCAGAACAAGTTATCCCATCAATAGTAATAAAATTAATTCCTTTGCTTTTAATTTTACCAATAATTTTTTTATTTATAATTTGCATAATTTAATTGCTAATTAAGTTTTTCCACAAATTTGGTTTTTTTGTGCATACGGCATCAATATTATACTTTCTACTTTTCAAAATCTTAATTAATTTTTTAATCTTAGATACATGCCTTATATTTACTAATTCAGGTGAGACTATGGCAATCTTAGTCTTGTTTTTTTTTAAAAATTTATAAAATTTTTTATCTAATGTAAATTTTGTAAAATGATCTATCCAAATCCATTTTATTTTTTTAAATAACTTTTTTTTGTTTTTTAATTCTTCGTATTCAGAATATCTTATTGATACGTTAGTATGACTCATATTTTTTAATAGCGTTGAAAATGTTTGATCATGAAAAAAATATTTTATTTTTTTGTTAAAACTTAATATATTTATTATTTTTTTTTCTAAGCCTTCTTCTTTAACGTTTAAAACTATAATTTTATGTTTAAAAGACTTAATCCAATTTTTAAAAAGTTCTCCTTTTTTAAACGGGTCGTGATGAAGATATATATCTTTATTATTAGATCTTAAGTCTATTTCTACTCCAAAATTTTTACTTACTTTTTTCAATTCTTTTGATGTATTCACTCTATGTCTTATTATGATCATTATTTATAAATAATTGTTCTGTGTTACTTTAATTCTTTGAAAATCTTAATTTGAATAAATATAAAAAATTGAAAAAAATTGTTTTAATAAATTTATTAATATTATTTTTCCATTTAGAACTTCCATAAAGTCTATTTTTGAAAACTACATTTATCTCTTCTATTTTAATATTTTTTTTTAAACATACATAAACTACATAAGTATCAAGAACTGTCCATTGTTTTGGCATATTATCAAAATAGTTTAATAAATCTTTATGAAAAATTTTGGGTTGAGCATTTATTTCTTTCATCTCAAACCCAAGTATTATCGAAGCACATTTTTCATGTAATCTACTTATTATACCATCATAACCTCTATTATTTATTCTAACTCCTTTTCCCAAAACATTTTTTTTATCTTTAATAAGTTTGTAAAGTTTATAAAAATCTATTAAAGGCGTTTGTAAATCAGCATGTGACCAGCCAATATAATTTCCCAGCGCATCTCTAAGTCCTGCCTCAATACCTCCTCCATAACCTTTATTAATATTCAAATTTATTTTTTTTACTGAAATATTTTTATTTGTATTTTTATTTTTAGCTTCATCAATGCTTTTTTCAGTGTCATCTGTTGAGCCATTATTAACGAAAATAATTTCTACTTTCTCGTTTTCTAGAGGGAGTTTGCTAAACTCATCAAATAAATGAGTTAAGTTTTCTTCTTCATTAAAGCATGGCAAAACTAGAGAAAAATCTATAGACATAATAAAAATTAGCATAAAACTAAACAATCGTATAATTATATTTTTTATGAAAGCATTTTTAATTATTCCGATGGGTGGAAAAGGCAAGAGATTTGTTAATGCTGGATTTAAAACTTACAAATCTTTTCTTAAAGCAGAGGGAGAAAATTCGATATTTGAGAATATAATATCAAATTTTAAAGGATTTAATCTAGAGATAATAATTTTAGCAAATTCAAAAAAACTAAAAAAATACAATAAGTTTGTAAAAAAGAAAAATATTCATATTGTTAATATTGAGGATCATAATAAAGGACCATTATTTTCAATTTTCCAGGGTTTGGGAAAAATTAAGAAAATAGTAAAAAATAATGAAAATATTTTTTTTTCTTATACAGATATAAATTGGAAATGGAATATAAATAAAATTAAAAAAATTATAAAAACTAAAAAAATAATAGTTTTCACTCATACAGGTTTCCATCCGCATTTAGAAACAAATTCTAAATCTGATTTTTGTTTAATAAAAAATAATCAAGTAAAATATATAAAACAAAAAAAAACTTTTACAAATAATTATAAAAAAGAATTTTTAGCTTCAGGATGTTATTATTTAAAAAACGTAAATTTATTAGAAAACTTTTTTCTTAATTTTAAAAAAAACTTTTCTAATAAAAAAGAATATTATTTTGTGTCATTAATTAATTATTTTATAGATAAAAATATAATAGTAAATAATTTTCAAATAAATAAATTTGTGCATTTAGGAACTCCAAAACAGTATTTAGATTTTCTGAAATGGAAAGATACAATTAATTCAAATCGTAAAATAAACTTAAATAAAAATTTAACAATCATGCTTGCTGGAGGTAAAGGCAAACGAGTTAGATCACTTAATAAAGAGAAGCCCTTTTTAAATTTTTTAAACAAGCCTATTTATAAATATATTTTTGACAAATATTCGTCCAAAAAAAAAATTATTATTACTAACAAAAAATTTAATAAGTATTTTAAGGTAAGAAAATATAAAATTCACTTAATACCTAAAACTAATTCAATGTTTGATTCTATTTTATTTTCAGAAAAACTTCTAAAGTATAATGATAATTATATTTTAACATCATGTGATTGTTTTGGAGATTTTAATTTAAGGTTAATGCAAATGAAAAAAAATAAATATGATATGATATTTTTCGCTTTTAAATTTTCTGAAATACAAAAAAAATTATATAATGCTCATACTCAACTAATAACTACATCAAAGAATATTACAAATATTAGAGTTAAAAAACCTTTTAAATCAAACTATTTAGGTCACGCAGGGTTTTTTTGGATAAATAGTGGCAAAGTTTTTAATTTTTTAAAAGAATATAAAAATTCTCAAAATTATAAAAAGTTAGAGCGAGAAATCTTAATTGATGACTACTTCTCTTATTTGGTAAAATACAAAAAAGTTAATGCCTCTTACATTGTATTGGATAACTATGTACATTTAGGTTCGACAATTGAGTATTTAGAATATAATTATTGGAAAGATTACTTTAATTAATATGATCGTAAATAAATTTATAAAAAAAGGATTACCCTCATTTTGCACGTCAAACTTTGATGTACTTAAGATCATAATCAAATTCTCCAAAATTCATCAGCTGCCAGTGCTTATAGAGTCAACATCTAATCAAGTAAATCAGTTTGGAGGGTATACAGGGTTAACTCCAGCAACTTTTAAAAAAAAAATTGAATACATCAGAAAAAAAGAAAAATTAAATAAAAATTATTTATTACTCGGTGGAGATCATTTGGGTCCATTACCATGGAAAAATTTAACAGAAGATAGAGCAATGAAAAATGCTGGAATATTGATAAAGAAATATGTTAAGGCTGGGTTCGATAAAATTCATATCGATACAGCTATTTTATGCTCCGGTCAAAAATCATTAACAAGATCAAAAATTATTTCAAGATGCGATGCATTAATTAAAAAAATTAATTCAAATAATTTAGTAAATAAAATTTTAGTAGTGGGTACAGAGGTGCCGTTTGCGGGAGGTGGAGATCATGTAAAGACATCAATTACTAAATTAGAAAATATTAAAAAAGAATATCAAATGTACCGAATGATTTTTAAAACATTTAAATCACTTTATCGTAAAACTTTTGGACTTGTAATTGATCCAGGTATATCTTATGGGAATGAAAATATTACAAAATCAAAATTTAAAAACTTTAATGTAAAAACTAAATTTAGTAAAAAAAATAATTTTGTTTTTGAAGCTCATTCATCTGATTACCAATCATTAAAAGATTTAAAAAAACTAAATAATTTAAATTTTAAATTTATAAAAGTTGGTCCTGAATTAACGTTTTATTATCTTAAAGCAGCTTTATATATGGAAAAAATTGAGAGTAAATTATTTCATAAAAAATCTAATCTAAAAAAAATTATTTCTATTAGAATGAATAAAAATCAGAAATATTGGAAAGATTATTATAAAAAGAGAAGTGAATTTTTTAAATTTAATAGTTACTTGGATAGAGTTAGATATTACTGGAGTGATAAAAAAGTGAATAGTGCTAAAAAAATGTTATTTAAAAACATTGACACTATTGATATGAGCAAATTCATAAAGATTAATAGATTGTCGCAAAAAGATATTTATATTAAAAAAAAACTTAATTTAAGTAATGCAGATTATATAGTTTATCATTATCTTAAAAAATCTTTAGAAAAATATTACCTTGCATTCGACTATAAATTAAAAAAGAATTTTTATTAATATTTAATTACTTTTCAATTGTTTTAAATAAAAAGCCGTCATTAAAAGTGGTAATAAGATCAACCTTGCCCCGAATTGCGCCATAGGCATTGCGCTTATAAAAATAGCTAAATATAGAATTGATAAACCAATAAGCGTTTTATTCTTTTTTTCTGAAGAAAATATAACATAGAATAAAGATCCAAATGGAATTATAAAATTGAGCAAAATTAGTTTGATGGATGAAAAAAAACTTATATTTGTGAATAAATCTGAAGCATTTATTTGTACAGGTATTTTTTCAAATATTGCATAAAAACTTGGATCAAAGGCACACTGGGCAATATCATAATTAAAAGTGAAAAAAATTATTGTAGTCAAGATCAAGACTGTTAAAACTTTTTTGATTTGACCTTCATTAAAGAGGGGCCATAAAAAAGCTAATAATATTCCGCTTTCTCTATTAAGCATCGCTAATATTACTGAAAAACAAAAAAGATGATATTTTTTAAGCTTACTTGCATATATGGCAAGAGAAACAAAAAAAGTTTCAACTATTGAAAATTGATATTCTCCTAGTGGATTTGGAAATAGAAAAGCTAAATAAAATAAAAAAATAAATTTATAATGCCAACTTAAAAATAGTGTCTTGAAAGTTAAAAAATAAGTTAAAAATAATATTACACTAAAGAAAAGAATTTTTAAATAGTAAGGTGCTTTTGGACTCAATTCCTTTCCAAAATTATATAAATTATAATAGAGATATGGAAATAACCACCTCACCCTTTTTCTTTCCTCTTGAAAATTTGATCCTTTTAAATCTTTGCAATCTCTATTAAAAAACCTCTCATATTTTACAGGGTCTGTTAATTCTTCACTTACTCCTATTTTTGGATCTTTATCTTCCTTTATCCATAGCGTTAGGTCTTTTTGTTTTTTTATAATGGCTGCATCTATACCATCATATTCTTTCAAAATTTCTCCATCTAAAATATATGGTTTTAAACCAGAGATAAGATTATTTTTATTTTCATGAACTTTATTTATAAAAATAGATGTTATGATTACAAAAACAAAAAAGTTTGTTAACAAATAAAATATTTTCTTGTTTTTCAAAATATAATCTTTCATTTCAATATTTATATAGTATAAAATTAGTATGTCTAAACGTATTTTTATTGTGTACGGTCATCATAATACGCAAAAATCTTTTAATCAATCTATTAGAGATACGTTCATTAGTGAATGCAAAAAGATAGGACACGAAATTGATTTGATTAATTTGCATGATGAAAAATCAATTCCTTTTTATGACGGTTCTGCACCAGATGAACAAATTTTAAATTATAGAAGAAGATTAGATAAGTGTGATATCATGTTTATGATTTCTCCTTGTTATAATTTAAGAGCAAGTGCAATTTTAGAAAACTGGATTGATTGGACATTAGCTCCTAAATATTTTTTTTCTTTTAAAAGAGTTGTTGGTAATTGGGGTTATCCAGTGGCTGGAGCGATGAAAAATAAGCTTGCTATAATGTCCATGAGCTATGGTGGAAATATTTTTTCTATTCAAACCTGGTTTCAAAATATGCCTTTTAGGAGAATTAAAGCCGGGGTTTTAAAACTTGGTGGAATGAAAATTAAATATCTCAGGTTTTATGAAGTTTTACCTGGAATGTCACAAGATAAGTTTGAAAAACATATGAAAAAAGTAAGAAAATTAGCAAGAGAAATTTAGCATTTTACTTTTTGAATTTTCAGGATATAAAAAATTATGTTAAAAAAATTAAGAAATTTTATGATTGAGTCAGCAAATATTATGTTTGACGACTCCAAAAATGATATCAGAAATTTACCAAAAACCGTACGTTTACAAATTTTAATAGTACTTTCTTTTGTATGGTCTACAGTTTTTAGCCTATATGTTTTCAGTTTAACTTCTTTTATTTGGGGTTGGGCAGGAGTTGTAATGGCACACGTTGGTCTAATTTTTGCAGTTTATATTACTTTCAAACTATTTCATAAAAAAGATAAACATCCCATTAGTGTTTTTAAAACTGGAGATTATAATCCAGCAAAAATATTTGTTGTGTTTTTTTTGGTTTTTTTTATTTTTATATTTACTAAAGGTATTGAAGTTTTAACTTCGACAAATTCATATACAATTAAATATGATGGCCCTGCTAAAACTACACTGCAAAGAATTAAAGACTTTGTAAAATAATTTTTAAAACAAGAAACTTATATTAAAAACTTCTTTTTTTGTAAAATTTTTTTTTATTGAATTT
>MDSV01008762.1_pt1 | contig 24397 bp, 16 predicted proteins | sample 810851 | NCBI WGS metagenome assembly MDSV01 (sample SAMN05326640, study PRJNA326480) | marine metagenome | isolation source: seawater | place: Atlantic Ocean: North East | collected 2012 | reverse complement strand
CGTTTCGCGGCGTTCCGACAACGCGGGCGACGCGGACGACGCCGCCGCGCGCGCCGAGGCTGATTTCCACCGGGACCTTCACGCCGCGCTCGCCGCGCTTCGCGCCGGGGACGTCGCGTCGTCGTCGTCGCGGCTCGACGCGATCCGCGGCGCGCTGGTGCGCCGCGCGACCACGGAGGGCGTGGAGGCGCGCGAGACGTCCCGCACGGCCGTGATCCGCCTCCGCATGCTGGACGACGTCGCCGACGCCGCCAAGCTGTGGCGCGCGTACCGCGCGCCGCGGCTGAGCGGCGCGAACGGCGGAGGCTCCGCCGGCGAAAGAGACGCTTCCGCCGAAAGAGTCGCCGCGCAAGCCGCGCGGAGCGCGCGCGAGACGTGGCGCCGCCGCGTCGGCGCGCTCGCCGAGCAGAGCTTCCGCATCGCCGAGCCGCTCCTCGCGGTGCACGGCGTGCTGCTTCGCGAGCTCGGGGACGACGAGGCGCTCGTCGCGCACCTCGCGGAGACGGCGTCGCTCGCGCGGAAAGCCGGCGAGTCCGCGGAGGGGCTGCGCGCGATCCACCAGGCGCGCGCGCTCGCCGCGGCGCGCGCGGAGGAGGGCTCCCCGCGCGCGGCGGCGCCCGAGCCCGCCGCGCTGCGGTGGGAGCCGGACGACCACGACCCGCGCGGTTTCGCGAGGCACGCGATGTCCAGCCCCCTGGCGCGGTGGCGCCTGGAAGAGGCGAAGCTGCTGTGGGCCTCGGGCCGCGACCAGATGGCCATCGGCGTCGGCCGGCACCTCCTCGAGGCGACGTCGCCCGGCGTGTTGGCGAAGCTCCGGCTGGGCGGGTCCGGCGGAGCCGCCGACCGCCGCGGCTCGGAGAGCACGCCGTCGCAGCACGACGGCGCGCACCAGGACCCGCGGTTCTACGAGACGGCGTGCCTGGTCTCCAAGTGGCAGGGCGCGACGCGCACGGAGTCGTCGCGGGCCGTGCTGCAGCAGCACGCGTCCATCGTGCGCGGCGTCAACGCCGCGAGCCTCGCCGCGCGCAACGGCGAGCTCCGCCTCCCGCCCTCCTCCCGTAACGTCCGCCCCGGCGCGGGGCATGTGGCGCGCATGCTGCGCCGCGCGCATCTGCGCCTCGCGCAGTTCGCGGACCAGCTCTACGCGCAGCTGGAGGCGCGGCTGACCTCGCCCGAGTGGGCGCAGTCGGAGGCGCTGCGCCGGCGCAACGAGCAGGAGCTACAGGCGCTGGAGATGGAGCGCGCGGAGAAGCGCGAGAGGCTGACGCGTCGCGCACAGCTGACGCGCGAAGAAGCGGCGGCGCTGGACGAGGAGCAGCGGATGTTCCACCGTCGAATTTTCCCCCTGGACAAGCAGGTGCGAATGGACCGCGACGAAGAGCGGACGCTGCGTTTAGATAGGGTGCGGTGGCTCGTGACCGCGCTGCAGGCGTACCGGCGCACGCTGGAGGCGGGCGGGGCGCGCGGCGGGGCGGAGGCGCGAGGCGCCGCCGGCGCGGACCAAAAAGTGGTGTTCCGCATCGTGGACATCTGGTTCACGGTGTGCGGCGGCGCGGACCGGCTGCGCACGAGCGGGAACGGCCTGACCGCGCAGTCGGAGGGCGTCTCGATCGTGGAGAGGACCAACGAGGAGGTGGCCAAGCTTGTCGCGCGCGCCGAGGTGCCTTCCTCCAACTTCCTCCCCCTGAGCTACCAAATCTGCGGCCGACTGGGCACCGCGCCCGTCGCGGGCAACGCCTTCCCGGACGTGCTACGGCGGCTGGTGGACCGCATGTGCGCCGAGCACCCCTACCACGCGCTGTACCACGTGCAGGCGCTGCGGCGCGGCGACCAGGTGGGCGGGAGCGGCACGTCCGAGCTGTACTCGACGCCGCGCGAGAAGATCGACGCGGCGCGCGACTGCCTGGACGCGTTCGCCAGGCACAGCAAGCACCACGCCGCGATGGTTCGCGAGATGGACGTCATGATCGAGGCGTACGTCGACTTGGCGCGGCACCCCGTCTCCGCGCGAGACGCGCGCGGCGGGGACGGCGGACACCAGATTCCCGCCCAGTGCAAGAAACGCGCGCTGCGCGATTTGCGGCTCGTCCCGATCATCACCGCGTCCCTCCCCGTGGACCCCACGATGCGGTACGCGGACGGCTCGTTCCCGCACTTCGTGCGCTTCGCGGACACCTGCCGCCTGGTCGGGGGCATCAACCAGCCCAAGCTCGTGGAGGCGCTCGGCAGCGACGGCGTCGCCTACAAGCAGCTCGCCAAAGCCGGTAACGACGACTTGCGCCAGGACGCCGTCATGCAGCAGCTCTTCGAGCTTGTCAACTGCCTGCTGCTCGCGAACCTGGCGACACGCGAGCGGAAGCTGCGCGTGGGCACGTACCGCGTCGTGCCCCTGACGCCCGCGGCGGGCGTCCTGGAGTGGGTGGACAACACCACGCTCCTGTCGGAGTACCTGCTGGGCGGCGGCGCGCCGGGCGACGCCGGAAACAAAACGGCGCGCGGCGCGCACGAGCGCTACCGCCCGCGCGACCTGAAGCACCGCGAGTGCCGCGACCGTCTGGCGGCGTGCCACACGCGCGAGGAGCTTCGCTCGGCGTACGACGAGGTGTGCGCTCGGTTCAAGCCCGTGATGCACCACTTCTTCCTGGAGAATTTCCCCTCGCCGCGCGCGTGGTGGGAGTCGCGGCTGACGTACACGCGTTCGGTGGCGGTGAACTCGATGGTCGGACACGTCGCGGGGCTGGGCGACCGCCACTCGTCCAACATCTTATTAGATAAAACGAGCGCGGAGATGATCCACATCGACCTCGGCGTCGCGTTCGAGCAGGGCAAGTGCTTGAAAACGCCGGAGACGGTGCCGTTCCGGCTCACCAGGGACGTGGTGGACGGGTTCGGCGCGTGCGGCGTGGAGGGCGTGATGCGCCGGTGCTCCGAGGAGACGATGCGCGTGCTTCGCGCCAACAAAAACGCGCTCACCACCGTCGTCGCCGTGCTCGTGCACGACCCGATTTTGAAGTGGGCGGTCTCGCCCGAGCGCGCGGCGGAACGCCAGCGCGAGATGGAGGAGGAGGACGAGCCGGGCGGCGGCGGCGAAACCGGGCGGCGGCGCGGGGAGGCGGCGGCGGCCCTTCCCGCCGAGGGAAACCTGGACGCCGAGCGCGCGCTCATGCGCGTCGCCGCCAAGCTGGACGGGTACGAGGGATCCGAGATCAGGTCGGTGGCCGGTCAGGTGCAGCAGCTCCTGCAGGACGCGCAGGACCCGGACCTACTGTGCGCGCTGTACCCGGGGTGGGCGCCGTGGGTGTGAGCGGCGAAGGTCGCGCGCGAGCGACGGCGAGGGGCGAGCGTTTGTACTTTTGTTTTGTCAACCGCGGCGGACGAGATGATAGTCTATTACATGTACCGATCGCTGGCGAACGCCGGAACCACTCGCACGTCGCGACGACGGAGTGGGCATGTCGCTCCTTCGTCGCGGCGTGTGGGTCGCGATCGTCGCGGCGGTTGTCGCGCTGTGCGTCGACACCCTTCCCATCGAGCACCTGGTTTCTGCGGAGCACTCTGTGCTGGCCGGATCGTTCGACGAGGTCTCGCCGACAGAGCCGGTTGATGTCGCTGTCGTGCTCGGTTACTCGCTGCGGGATGGATTGCCGACGCTCCCCCTGGTGGCGCGCGTGCACCTCGGCGTGCGTATGTTCTGCTCCGGCCGCGCGAGGAACGTCCTATTCAGCGGGGCGGAGGGTCAGGATGCTGGCGCGTTCGGTTCGGAAGCTCACGCGATGGCGAGATTCGCGGTCACCCTTCTTTCGATGAACCACTCCTCCGAACGGTGCGCCCCCCCCCTGGAGGAGCACCCACGGCGCGTCGCGCTGCACGCCGTGAATATCACCCCGGTGCGGGACCAGCGAGAGCAGCACCTTCGCGTGCGTGAGCTGTCCAGCGGCGGCCTCGGAAGTCAGGACCGTAGCGCAGACTTCGACTGGGTGTTGGAGGAAAGCTCGACTTCTACCCGCGAAAACGCCGTTTTCTCGCTGGAGGAGTGTGAACGGCGCGGGTGGCGGCGCGTCGCGGTGGTCACGAACCGTTTCCACCAGTGGCGCGCGGAGCGGACGTTCCGGACAGCCGCGCGTGAAGCGGCGGGGCGCGCCGCGCAGGCGGGGACGAAGGCGGGCGGGTTTCAGATTTTCACCGCGCGGATGCCTCTGGAATTGGAGCTCACCACGCAGTTCCCGCCACCGGGGTGGGGGGTCTTCGCCAGGAGCAAAGAGCTTTGGCGCGCGCAGTGGAACGTGATTCGGGAAGTAGCCGCCATCGCGCTGTACCTCGCGCGGGGATGGATCACACGAGAGTAGACGCCTGATCAAACGCGACGGATAAAAGACGCGCCGCGACGCGAAAAACGACGCGGCGCGTTTTACCGTAGACCGCAACACGAATCGTCGCGTGTTTCACGACTCCCGACGCGGGATCCCATCCCGCTCAGGGCTTGTTCCGCTCGGGGTTGAACCTGCGCAACACCGTCTCTTCGACCGCGATCGACCGGAGACACGCCGGCGTCGACGCGTCCGCGGGTTCCGAAAACGTCACCGACGCCGAGATCAACCCCTTGTTCACCTGCACGCACAGCCGCGACGCCGCCTGGACCTCCGTCCACTTCCGGAGCCCGAGCCTCGCGCGAGGTGCGGTCGGCACGGTCTCTCCGGCGTCTCCTGCCGGATCCTCAAACGCGCCGGCGCCGGCGTCCGGCGCGAGCACGACGCAAAAGTCGGAGTGCACCAAGCTCGGATGGTTTCGGTACAGCACGAAATCCGCGCCGTACTGCAACCCAGAACGAGGCAGCCACCCCTGGTTTCGGAAGTGCGCGTGCGCGGCGTACCTCGTGATGAAACCGCCGCCGAGGTCCCTGCCGGGATTCTCGGGATTCTCGGCGCCGAGCCGCGCGAGCGCGCTCCACAGCTCCGTCCGCGAGAGCCGCATCAGCCAGGTCCGACCATCGCCGCCCGGAGCGCTCTCCCCGCCGGCGCTCTCCATCGGGTCCGGAACGGGCTCCCCAGGCGGCACGCCGCGCTCGACGCCGTGCACGACGAGGCAGTCCATGCGGTGCACCATGTAAAACGCCTCCTCGGGCGAGAGACGCACCACCACGGGGCGAGTCTCGGCGTCCCGCGCGCTCGGCGTCGTCGGCGCGCCGAGCGCGTTGACGAACACAGGCACGCCCGCCGCCGCCTCCGGCGGCGCCCTGCGGCCGAGGCACACGCGCTCGAGGAAGTACGCGAGCTGACGCGTGCACGCGAGCCACACCGCGTTCCGACACAGCACGCCGTGCAGGTTGCTCCTCGAAAGCCACTCGAGACACTGCGCTGGAGAGGGCTGCTTCGCGGCGACGCGGCGCTTCCCGCGCTTGTACGCCACCTTTTTCTCGTCGCGCTCAATCGGCGGCATCGTCCGATTCGGGCGAACCGCGTCGGTGCTCCGGGAGCTTGTCCCGCAGCACCGCCTCCTCCGCCTACGAAACGTCGGGAGCGGAGCGGCGGCGATGTGGACGGGTCAGCGCGACGGAGAAGGGCGTGTGTGGCGGGGAGAGGGTGAGCGCGCGGGAGCGAGATGCGTACCTGGAGCTGGAACAATCTGGTGAAGAGGTACCTGCGAAGCTCCTTTAAAGACGTTGCCTGGACGTTAAGACCGGCGACCAAGTTCTCGGGGGTCGGGTCCGTCGCAGTCGCGAGCTCGCGCTGGCTCGTCGCGGGGGGATCGGTTGGGTCGCCCTTCTCCGGGCGCGCGGATTGCTCCGACATTCGCGGCGGGAAGTGGCGCGGACTCGAAGCGATGACAGCGAAAAAAATACCCACGGTCCAAGAACCCACGGTCGTTGAAATTTTATTTTTTTCATTAGACTAGTGAAACCCCACCTTGGAATCAAAACACTACCTCCTCTCAACTCAAATTTTATTTTAGCAGTCAGTTTATGAACACCACTTTTTCAAAGCAGAGAGTTCGATCGGCTCTAGTGCTGTCTTTTAAGGTTTCGACTGCTTCTCTTGTAGTAGAACCAGGTTGCCTGTTGTGCACTTCGCTGCACGGAAAATTTTAGCCCTGTTTCGTGTCACTGAGGCCCTCTACACAAACGCTCGTCGCCCTAGCTGCGGCTGCGCGTCGCGCTGGCGGCGGCTCGCGCGGTGTATACATCGCATGGTAGACTCGGCGCTGCTCGCCGCCGCTGCGCGGCGGCTCGCAGCGCCTCGTCGCAGTGCTTCACCGCGCGCGTCGTGCACTGGAGCGTTCTTATTGGCCGAGAGAACGCTCGAGCTCTGAGAAGCGAGAACTCAGCCCAACTTTCGACTCTTACCCTAATAGAAGTTTAGAATTCAGTAGTAGGAAGTTTTGTCGCATCTCGCCTGGCCAACCGGATGCCAAGTTTGACACCGCAATTGCCCCCGGTCACTTGTTTAGATATCATTTTTATCTAGATGCTTCTTCAAAGCACTTGTCCTCTACACATGCTACATCAGAAATGACCCTTCGTGGAGTTCGTTTTTTTGTCAGACTATCTGAACGTTCGGAAACTTCTTATGAGAATAAAATATATGTTGTTGGATTGATGAGTGACGTGACGGTCGGAACCGACGGCGTGACGCTCTCAACCTCCTCGCATCCCGCGCCGCGCCGACGCGCGCCATCGCGCCGCAGGCCGCGCTCGACCTCGATCGCGCCGGCGCGACGCCGGCAGGCCCGAGGGAGCCGACGAGCGCGCCGGACGTCGCGAGCAGACTCGCTGACGGATCGGATATAGTATACTTATAGTCTTTGTCCGAAATGTCATCTTACTCCAGATACTGGCCCTTCCGTTCGCGGACACCATCGTCGTCTGCCGCGCCCAGGGGAAGGCTGGAGGAAGAGTCCGACACGCTTGGCGTTCGAGACGAGGCCACGCGTCGGGAGGGCGTGGCCGCGCCATCGCCCGCCGGTCCCGCGAAGCCCGCCGGTCCCCGAGCGAGCGGGGTTGTGACGCACCAGGTCGCCGCGTCCGCGTCGCGGGCGGAGCCGCCGCGCGCCCCGTCGACGAGCGCGTTGCGCGATCTCTTAATTTCCGTCGAGAGAGCGACCGTGGAGGAAAAGGACGAGGACGAGCCGCGGTCGACGAGAACGCCGTCTCCCCGCATCGGATCGTCCGGGTCGTCGCCACGAAGTTTGTCCCCTCCTGCGCAGCCCGGCGTCGCGCTGCAGGAAACCCCGGTGTTCGCGGCGCAGGCGGTGGTGATCAAGCGCGCGCGGTCGGGCGAGGCGTCGAGGATCAAGCGCACGAACTCCATGCTGAGCCGCGCCGTCGGAAGGGACGGGGAGGAGTTACCCTCGATCAGGCGAAGTCACTCGTGGAGCTCGAGGCACGGCGGCGTCGGAAACAGCGACGAGGACGTCTCGCCGGGCTCGGAGTCGCCGCTCGGCGCGTCGCCGCGACGATGACGTGGGCGGTGCGCTGGCGTTTGGCGAGGCGAGTGGCGAGCGAACGCGGGAGTTGAAGTAGACGCCGGGAATAGCCCGGTGTTGACGATGAATCGAACGGGTCTGATGACACGCGAACTGACGCGCGAGACGCCGTCGCCGCGACGGCGGCGAGAAGGAGCGGGCGCGAGCGGAAACCGCGGAGATCGCTCTCGCGACCGCTTTTCCGATGCGTTCATCTCACACGCCCTTTTTTCACGTCCCGCCGTGAAGGAAACGCGAAACGCCCGGGTGCCCGTCTCGATCAAACGACGTTGATCTTCCCCGTGCCGCCGCCCTGGGACTCCTGCAGTCGCCTCCGACGCGCGGCGAGCTGCGCCTCGTACCGCCGGCGCGCGATGTCCTTCTTGGTCTGCGGGTTGAGCGTGCCGCCCGGGCGCCTGTACTCCCAGAGCGCCCACGCGCCCGCGGCGAGGAGCACGAACAGGCCCACGGGCGAGGGCTCGCCCTCGCCGCCGGGCTCCCAGCCGCCGTCGTCGTCGTCGCCGTCGTCCGGGGGCAAGCCGTCGCCGCCGTAGCCGAACTTGCGCTGGTCGCCCGTCTCCATGCGCAGCGGCGCCGCGCCCGGCCCGCGGCTCGCCGAGGACCCGCCGCCGCTTTTTCGGAGGAGAGCGTGAGGGTGATGCGATGTGGGAAGTACGCGCATCACGGTCAGCCGAGCGGTGTGGTGTCTCGGTGTCTCGCGGAGAGAGACGTCGTCGACGGGACGTTTTCGCGCGAAAGCGAAGACGCCGCGAGGAGGGTGCGGTCGATCCGGAAAAAAAGAAACCTAACGACCGCGACGCGCGCGTCTCGGGCGGTCGGCGGGCCTTCGCGATTCCGGGCCGGCGGCGGGACGCGCGCGTGAGGCGCGCAGTCTGAATCGCCACGCGCGGGGTTCGAACGGAGGCCGAAGGCGCTTCGAGGACGCACCTTGGGAACCCGCGAGGAGGCTTGTCGTCGTCGTCTTTCGGTTTTTTACCCGCGCCAGCCATCGAGACGGGGGTGCGCGCGACGGCGCAGCGCCTGGCGCCCCGGGAGGGCTTCAGGGCGGTCACGCCGCCGACGGTCGCGAGCTGGAGCGCGACGAGCGACATTTGTGCGGATGGACTGTTCGGTATCAGCGCGCCGACAAGAGTGATTCGTCGGTGCAAGCACGAATCTTGCGAAATTCTGCGGATAGAGAAAAGGCGCTCGAATTCCTCGAAAGAAAACGAATCGGACGTGAATTGATCGATAGGAAGAAGTCGGTCATTTCCCCTATCAACAGTCGCGCGTGTCGGTACATTGACCGTGTCAATGTACCTATCAAGAATGCTTTTTTTCTCAGGGACAAAAAAGTGTTCGGTCGCGTCAGTACTGTGAGCTGTACCCCTCCTCGCCCGCGTGTTCTTGACAGTTTGAGCGGTGTGCGCCTCGACTTATCTAAGCGCTCTTCTGGTTCTTCTCGATGGCCTCGATTATCGCGAGTTTGTTGTTCACGCGAGCTATGTCGAGTGGGGTCTTTCCTGTGCCCATGACGGCGTCTCCTCGTGCGCCGGCGGCGAGGAGAGCGTCGACGACGGGGGCGTTCCCCACTCGAACGGCCAAGCCCAGAGGTGACCAACCTCCCGAACCGTGCGCATCGACGTCAAGCTTCGCATCCTTCGCTCGCGCGAGAATCCGCGCGACCATCTGCGGGTCACCCAAACGAACCGCGTAATGCAACGTGGTATTCCCCGTGCCGATGAACTTGCCGCCGACGCGCAGCGACGCGCCCTTTGAAAGCAATAACTCGACGACGTCGACGAGGTCATCCGCGACGGCGTGATGCAGCGCCGTCGCGCCGTCGCCGTCGATCGCGTCGACCTCCGCACCGCTCTCTATGAGAAGCTTGAGAATCGAGTGGCACGCGTCGATCTCTTCTTGTCGCCCCCCATTCGAAGCATCGGCGTTTCCGTCATCAGTAGCGCGCCGGAGGCGTTCGAGGGCGACGTGGAGCGGCGTCGCGTCTTCGGCGTCGAGACCGGAGATGACGCCGTTTGCGCCCTTCTTGCCCCACGAGCCATCGTTAAACCCACCCACTTTGACAGTTCGGCAGTTTAGGGTCGCGTGGCCGACGCCGACCATCTCACCGGCGTCGACGAGAGCTTTGACGATGCTCGCATTCGCCTTTTCGCACGCCAAGTGCACCGGCGAGCTGCCCGTCTTCGTGTTCCGCTTCGTGAGGACCTTGCCAAGGACGCGGGCGTCGCCCAGACCGCACAAGACGTTGATCAACTCCAGCGAGACCGCGGGCTCTGTCTCGGCGGTGGCGACGGCCAGGTGAAGCGCTGTGTTGCCGTCCCCGTCCAGACGTTCAAAACCGTTGTCAGAGGTCACGAGGAGCTCTTTGACCTTGCTTGCGTCGAGGTTTTTCACGGCGTCGTGCACTTCCAGGGGGGGGGAGAGTAAAGCCAACACGCGATCGTTTCCCGCATCGTCAGCAGGAGTCCGTCCGCCCGACGTGGTCAACGTCGGATCAGCGCCAGCCCCCAGGAGAAGCTGCACACATTTGGACATGCCCTTAGCCGATGCGAAATGCAGGGGTGTCTGGCCGTTTTGGTTTTGCGCGTCCATGTCCGCGCCAGAGAGGAGAAGGAACTCAAGGGTATCCACGTTTCCCCACAAAGCAGCGATGTGAAGGGCAGTTTGTCCGATCACGTTAGACGCGTTCACATCTTCGCCTTCCTCGAAAAGCTTCTTGAGAGCTTGGATGTCGTCTTGTTTAGCAGCATGAAGTAAATGGGCGTTGCCGCCCTGCAAGCGTCCCATGAGATAGACCAAGTGTGGCGCGAGGAATGAGAGAGATCGTACGGATCTAGCGGAAAAACGCCCGGAAAAAGGCGTGTGCCCGCAGAAAATATCTGTGCACGAGAAAACCCGGCGCAGATAAGGTGACGGCACCTGCATTTTTTCGAGAGAGGAAAGAAAAGGCGAAAAGGTTCGCGTGTGCGTTCGCGCTGCGCTGCGGCTTGTCTACAACATTCATTTACGTAAGAGATCCTCGATCACCGCGTCGACATGCGGTGTGACAGCCCGTTGCAGCTGCCTGAGGTCTTTCTCCACGCGATCCACGACGGATTGCACATCAGACGTGTCGTGCACGCAAAAAGCGAAGCGAACCTCGACGACTGTGCAACTTTTTTCTCCACGAACCAAAACGGGAGACGCGTCTCGGGGAAAGTCGCCACGAGCGGATCGGACTCTTTGCGCGAGCGCCTTTATCAGGGATTCTCTATCTCCTCCTGGGCATCCTTTTTCGCAGTGTAGGGCCACTACTGCCTCACCGTGACCCTCTTGCTCCGTCAAAGAGACGTACGCCTCCAAATGCACTCCATCCATTTGTTCATCTCCCCACTTGGGTTTACTGAGATGCAGGTACGCCCCAGGAGGTTTTTCGAAGCGCACTTCCCATCCACCAACGCCGTCGCGGAGTCTGTCACCGAGCCCCTCGAACGCGGCGACGAAGGGCTGGAAGAGTCCGGCCATCGCAGCGCTCGGGAAACTGCTGTTGAGCGGCAGCGAGTGATGAGCGTTATCGTAATTTTTCGATCTGGGCTTCCGTAAAAAGATGATTTGCTCGCGAGCGCGAAAAAGGGCACCTCCAATCAACTCTCTTCTCCTCCGTCTCTCGGGATCTCGTCAGAGTCTCCCGCGCCGGGAGCATGCGGTGCCTCCCCCGCGGCGCGTAGGACGGAGGAGCGACAGTAGACGAGGGTAGCATCGCGCGGAGGCGCGACCTGGGGTCGACGCGATGGGAGTCAAGAACCTATGGAGCTTGCTCGAGCCCACGGGTAGGCGAGTCAACATAGAAGCCTTGGGCGGTAAGCGAGTCGCGGTGGACGCGAGTATCTGGCTGGTGCAGTTCATCAAGGCGATGCGTGACGAGCGCGGGGACATGCTCCCGAACGCGCACCTCATCGGGTTCTTCCGTCGTATCTGCCGCTTGTTGTACCACCGCATCTCGCCGGTGATGGTCTTCGATGGGGCGACCCCCGCTCTGAAAAGACGCACCACCGCCGCGCGTCGGCGAATCCGAGAAAACCAACAAGGCCAGGTGCGACGCACCGCGGAGAAGCTGCTGCTCAACGCGATGAAAGCGTCCGCGTTGAAACAGGCGATGCAGAACAAGACCCGCGCGGGGTCCGGGGCGGAGCCCGGCGCGGGACCGAGCGCGCACGAGGCGACGGCCGGTCCATCGGCCGAGCTGGAAAACGAGGCGGACTTGACGAACGAGGTGGACTTGACGAACGACGACGCCGACGACGGCGCCGTCGTCCTCGCGGACGAAGATCCCGAATGGGCGGAAGCGTCCGATGAATCCGAGGAGGAAGAGGAAGAGGACATGTTCATTCCGGACGCGGACGACGTCGACCCCGAGGTGCTGGGTTCTTTACCGCCGTCCGTGCAGATGGAGGTGATGCTGAAGATGCGCGAGCGGCGCGTCGCGGAGAACCGCGAACACTTCCAGAGCCTCAGCGGGAAGATGCAGGACTTCTCCGAGATGCAGATGGCGACGTACCTCAAGTCTACTAAGCTGAAGCGCACGATGGAGTCGGTCATCAAGACCAGCGGGGGAAGCATCGTGAAGACGGAGGCGGAGGTGCGGGGCGGCGCCGACGCTGACGCCGCCGCGTTGACGACGCTCGGCGGAGGCGCCGGCGCAGCGGGCGAGCCGAGCGCTCTGGCCGGCAAGCGCATCGCGTCCAATCGCGATCGCGAGTTTGTGTTTTCCAAGCCCGTGCTCGAGCGCGGCGGGGGCTTCGACGCGGATTCCGGGTCCGCAGGAAACGCGGGGGCGTCTGGGTCCGGGTCGAAGGACTTCGCGAACGCGTTGTTCGGCCCGCGGTCGCTCGGCGGCGGCCCCGGCCGCGGCGGCGGCCGCGGCGGCGGCCGCGGTCGTTTCGGCGGCGGGCCCCTCCGCGCGCCGCAGGAGCGGTTCCTGCTGTCGTCCGTGAACCCCGCGCTGCCCACGCCGACGGTATCGCGGACGATCGCGGAGATGCCCGTGCTGCCCACAGACCAGCGCGCGGGGAACGAGGGTAAAGAAACGCTCGATCTGCACATCGCGTTCGACGCCGAAGACGCCGCGGCGGGCGGCGTCGACCCTCTGTTCGCGGACGCCGGTGACGAGGCGCCGACGCGTCCGACGACGCGAGGCACCGAGTCCCCTTTGCGACTCGCGGCGACCGACGACGGCTCGGTCGAAGTAGACGAGTGGGAGGACGTGGATGACGCGGCGGAGCCCGAGCGCGCGCCGTCGCGCGCCGCCGCCGACGCGCCCATCGACCTCTCCGGCGACGACGACAACGACGCGGAGACCGCGCGGGACGCGCGCGGCGAGACGCGCGCGGCGACAGGCGCGGGCTCTGGACCGAAACGCGGGCAGTTCTGGTCTCTGAACCACGGGTTCCTGAAAGGGCGGAGCCTCGGGCAGTGGGACGAGGCGGAGGAAGCGGGTGGGTCGACGGCGACCGCGCCGGCGTCGACCGCGCTGCCGCCGCCGGACGCCGAAGGGCTGGAAGCGGCGCTGCGCGCGGCGGACGCGACGGCCGGCGATGAGAAAGGGAAAGCGCCGATGATGGATCCCGGACCGCGTTCCGCCGTCGACGCGAGCGACGGGAACGCCGCGCGCGACGTCGAGGACGAGGACTTGCAAGCCGCCATCGCCGCCAGTCTGGCGCCGCGCGGTGATCCCGGGCCGAGCCGCGTCCCCGCCGGCGAGGCGGAGCGAGAGGGCGTGCCGTCGCCGCCGCCGCGGGAGGACGTCGAGGACGTTCCCGCGGCTCTCGAAGACGTTCCGGGCGCGGACGAGGACGAGGACGATTCGGAGGCGGCGGGGGACGATTCGGACGATTCGGCCGATTCTGATGATCGAGACGGAGACGAGCGAGACACGGAGGGCGCGTTTCCGCCGCGGCCGGCTTCGCCGCCGAGCCCCGGCTCGGTGCGCGCCGCGGAGCGGCGCGCGAGCGGCGCGGCGACGACGTCCGAGCCGGCTCACCTCCCCCCGGCTGACCGAATCCTGAACGGCCTTGAAGACGAAGACGACGACGACGCGCTCGTGGAAGCCGTGACCGCCGCGGAGGCTGCTGCGGCGGAGGCGGCGCGGCGTCGCCGCCTCGAGGTCCTGCTCGGCGAGACGAGCGACGAGCGCGGCGCGCTTCGCGCCGAGGCTCGCAGGGCGAACGCGGGCGCGGACGCCCCCACGGAGGACATGTATCGCCAGATCCAGGACCTGCTGACTCTTTTCGGGATCCCGTACATCATCGCGCCGCAGGAGGCGGAGGCGCAGTGCGCGTGGATGAACGAGCACGGCTTGGTGGACGCGGTGGTCACGGACGACAGCGACGCGTTCCTTTTCGGCGCCAAGCACGTGTACCGGAACGTATTCGAGAGCAAGAAGTACGTCGAGGCGTACGCGGCGGACCGCGTGCGTCTCGAGCTCGGGCTGGACCGAGAGAAGATGGCGCACCTCGCGCTCCTGCTCGGGAGCGACTACACCGAGGGCGTCGCGGGCGTGGGCATCGTCAACGCGCTGGAGATTGTCACCGCCTTCCCGGGGATCGAGGGCTTACGCGCGTTCAAGGAGTGGGTGGAGCGCGCCGATTTCACCGGCGCCGTCCCGGCGGCGCTGCGCGCCCCCGCGCTCCCCGCGCCGGGGAAGAGGAGGAAAGAAGGAACGGGCGGCGACGCGGCGGCGGCGGCGTCTGAGGACGACGCGGACGCCGACGAAGACGCGATCGTCGCGGACGAGCCCTCGGCGACGACGGCGCTTCGCGACGCGTTTTTCAAGCACCACCGCTCGGTGAAGAAAGGCTGGGAACTTCCCTCGGGGTTCCCCTCCGAGGTGGTGGTTCAGGCGTACGCGCGGCCCTCCGTAGACAGCTCGAAGGAGAAGCCGACGTGGGGTAAGCCCGACATGGACATGCTCCGCGTGTTTTGCCGCGACGCGTTTGACTGGAACCGCGCGCGCACGGACGAGCTCCTGATCCCGGTGTTGACGCTATGGGAGAAAGCCGACCACCAGAGCCGCATCGATCGCTTCTTCGCCGCCGCCGCGCCGCACGCGGCGTTCAACGAGCGGTTCGCGAAGTACCGCTCCGAGCGCTTACGCAACGCTGTCGCGGAGCTCACCGGCGCGGCGATCCTCCCGGAACTCGCCCTCGAGGCGTCCGCCGCGGAGCTGGCGGGCGGGAAAGAAGCAAAGGACAAGCCGAAAGCCAAAGCCAAGCCCAAAGCCAAAGCCAAGCCGAAAGCCAAAGCCACGCCGAAAGCCAAAGCCACGCCGAAAGCCAAAGCCAAGCCGAAAGCCAGGCGGGTTTCCGCGGCGGTGACGAAAATTGACGACGAGGAGGCTGAGGTTCCCGAGACAAGGGCGAAACGCCCTTGTCGACGGCGGACTGGCAATTAGCCTTGTCCCAGATTATTTCGATCCATCTCTGCTTTTTTCGTGATTCGATCAATCAGCATTTAGTTTTCAAAGTCGTAAAATGGAACAGCCGCGCGAAACAGCGATTGGCGCGAAAGCGAACGTGATGACTCGGATGAGCGGCTCTCCGTTCGTTTTCGCGCTTAGCCGCATTCCTAGGAGACTCCACGGTCACTCCGCGCGGCGCAAGCGTCGCCACGCGCTGTCACGAGAAGGGCAAGATGAGTGTCCGGGTAGCTCCTCCGTCCGTGGCGCGCGGCGTTGGAGCGAAACACACACAGCGCTACGAGGCGCTCAAGCGCGAGCTCGAGGAGTTTTGCGAGAAAGGCCCGCAGGTGCGAATTTTGGAAGTGCAGTCGCGCGGCGGCGGACGCCCCCTGCCGCCGCGCGGCGACGTCCCGCGCTCGTGCGCGCGAGCACGCCAGCGCGCGGGCTGAGCACGCGCGTTTAAGCGCCGCACGACCGGTTTCCCCCCCCGCGCGCGAACATTCCTGTATGATTTCAGTTGGCGGCTGTTTGACGCGTTCCCGCGTCCCGCGGGACGCGTCGTATCACGTGAGAGGACAGCAGATGTGTCCGATTTTCGCGCCGAACGACTGACTCCGCAACCTTCCTCTCGATTCGCAGCACGACGCGGCGACGCCTCTGCACCACGCCGCGGAGGAGGGCGACGTGCCTCTGATCCACTCGCTCCTGAAGATCGGCGCGCGTGTGGACGAGCGCGACGCCGAGGGCCAGACGCCGCTGATGGTGGCGGCGAGCTGGGGCCAGCCTGACGCCATCCGCGCGCTCGTGGAGGGCGGCGCGGACACCTCCGCGCAGGACGACGGCGGGGACACCGCGCTGCACGAAGCTGCCCGCGCGGATGAGGTCGAGTCGCTCATGGCACTTCTCGACCTCGGCGCGGATAAGGACCCAAGGAACAAGCTCGGCGCCACGCCCTTGCACCTGGCGTCGCACAAGGGGAACAACGCGGCGACGAAGGCTTTGATCCGCGGCGGCGCCGCGGTGAGCGGCGCCAAGTCGTTAATGCGCGGCGGATACTCGCCGCTGCACGCGGCGGCGGCGAACGGATCCGCGGATTGCCTGCAGGACCTCATCGACGCCGGCTCGAGCCTGCGCCACTCCGCGAGCGAGAGCAGCCTGCGCGGGGGCTCGGCCACCGCGCTCGAGCTCGCCGAAGGCGCCGGGCAGGGACGCACCGCGTCCATGCTTCGAAACGCCTCTGTCAGCGAGTTCGAGAAGTACGGCATGTGGGGAAAGCCGGAAGACGACGCGGGAGGCACGTCTGGCGGATGATGCGGATGATGACACCCTCATTCGCGGACGCCCGACATGAACGGTGTAGACGCCGACGAGTATTATTTCGTGCAATATCAGCGTCGCAATACCACATCGCGCGCGACGAAGGCGATATCCGTTCCGTTTCTCTCGATACAAGGGGCCGCCGCGGCTATGTTGTTCACTCGACCCCAACCCGCTCGCTCGCTGTCGAGCGATTCTCACTACGTGTCGAAAATTAATCGCCGTCCCAGTCCGGGTCACCGGCGACGTAGCCGAAGTACTGCACCATCGGGACAACGAAGGAAATCACGAGCAGGCCGATGACGACGTTGGAGAAGATCTCTCTCTTCTCGTTCGTCTCCTCCTTGGTCTTGTACGTCTTCTCTTTGCTCTTCTCGTACTTCACGGGGGGGCCGGGGTCCGCCTTGCCCTCGAGCGCCGCCACGATGCGGTCCACGGAGGAGGTGAGCGCCTCGCCGTACTTCTCCTCGTCTAGGTTGATGGGGATGTTCTTGCTCAAGATGGAATCCAGGACGTCGTTGCCGACACCCTTGAGGAACGCGGGTCCGCCGACGATGGCGCCCTCCTTCGTGTTCTTCACGAGGAGCAGGTTACCCTTGTTGTTGCCCTCCTCCAGGGTGGGATACCACGTCTCCAACACCTTGTCGCCGAACGCGAACGGATCCTGCTCGAACACCAGCTTGCGCACGGTGATGACGTTGACGTGGTAGCCGGTGCTTTCCTCCAGCTCCTTGAGGCGCGAGTTGATGGAGCCGGACGAGGCGCGGGAAAGGAGACCGCTGTCGTCCACGATGTACCCCTTCCCGGCCGCGGGTGCGGGGGTCTGCAGAATCTCGAGCTCCGCGGCCGTGGCCACGTCGGGCGCACCCAGCGCGAGCGACGCGGCAGCGCCGAGGCCAACCACGGCGGACGCCAGCCTGAGGAGACGCGGGGAGAAGAGCATTCGAAGGAGACGCGGTCGCGGTCAATGAAAGCGCCCAGCAGCGACGTCATCGCCATGGTGGAGAACAAAGCGTCGATCCCCGCGATGTCGCAGCCGTGCGTGGAGGCGGCGAGCAGAGGCACGAGCGTCACGCGACCGCCCGCGGCCAGTAAAAGCGCTTGGAATATTCCACGTTCGATGAGACTCATCGGCGGTAAGGGGTTGACGGGGTCGGGACGCACCTCTTCACGGGACCGGGAGCGGCGTCGTCGGAGCGCGCGGCCGAGCAGGACACGACGGTCTTCGTCGACTTCGAGGTGGTGGCCGCGCGGCGGAGCGCCACGTTGCGTTTGGCCTTGACTGTTATCGCCGAGCGAACGGGACGGACGCGGGTGAGGACGGGTCAGGGCTCCACCTTTCTTTTATCTCTCGGAAAAGCGGAGATCGTCCCGGAGACGGAGAGCTCGCGGCGATCGAGCGCGCGTGGCAATCGCGTCGAAACGTCGGGTGCGTACCGGCGACAGGCGCGCGCGAGGCGAGGTTCATGGTTACGGCGCTCATGGTGGTGCGTCGTGTGTGCGCAACAATAGGGGTCGAAAAAAACATCCGTGAGTGTCACCCAAGTCCACGTGTGTGGGCAAAAGGTGGAAAAGCCGTCTGATTGGTCGAGAAAATCGTCCATCGTTTCTCTCTTCTCTCGAGTTCAAGAAAAATGCCGGGTTCTTTTTGTGACACTTTCTTTTCTTTCACCACCTCCAAAGCAAACCGAAGACAGAGCTCTCGGTCATACAGTGGACACCGCGAGTGCGTCGGTGAACGAGGCGAGGTATGGCGACGCTCGCGGTGCGAGCGATAGGACCCCCCCCGCTCGCGCGCCCGCGCGCCGAGCCGATCTCGTCCCGAGCCGCTCGGCATCGCGCCGTGCGGGCTGGATGTTTGAACGGGAGCAGGGCGAAATCCATCCACGCCCTACCGCGGCGGGTGGAGCGCTTGGGGGCACGATGGACCTCGGTGGCGCGGTCGACGGTCGCCGCGAGCGACGTGAAGGCTGAGGACGACGACGAGGCCGGCGAGTCCGCCGGTGCCGTGAAGAAATACGAGGGGAGCGCCGAGCTCGCGACGCAGCTCGAGGCTGCCGGAGACGCCGTGGCGGAGTACTTGAACGAAGCGCTCAAGACGTGGGAGCCTCCCAAGTTTCTGTGGCGCACGCTGTACACCCTGCTTCTGCTCGGGCTTGTGGTCAAGCGCGTGGTGTGGCAGCGGAAGCTCAACATGCAGCAGACGTTGCAGCAGATCGCGCGCGTCGGCCCGGACACGCTCGGCGTCGCCATGTTGACTTCGTCGTTCGTCGGGATGGTGTTCACCATCCAGTTCTGCAAGGAGTTCAGCAAGGTGGGCCTAACTCGGGTCATCGGCGGCCTTCTGGGTTTGGCGTTCACCCGGGAGCTCACGCCCGTGATCTGCGCCATCGTGTTGGCCGGGAGAGTCGGCAGCGCGATCGCGGCCGAGCTCGGGACCATGCAGGTCTCGGAACAGGTGGACCAGCTGAGGACGCTCGGGAGCGATCCCGTCGACTACCTCGTCGCGCCGCGGGTCGTGGCGTGCGCCGTCTCGCTCCCGATCTTGTCCCTCGTGTCCTTCTCCATCGGGATGGCGGCGAGCATCCTCCTCGCGGACCTGCGGTACGGGATCTCGCCGAATGCCATCATCGACTCGGCGGCCAAATACCTGGAATCGGGCGACATCGGCATCATGTCGTTTAAGGCTTTGGCGTTCGGCGCCGTGATAGCCACGATATCCTGCGGGTGGGGCCAAACAACCACCGGCGGCGCGAAGGGCGTGGGCGAGTCCACCACGGCATCCGTCGTGATCAGTCTCGTCGCCATCTTCGTCGTGGACTTTTTCATCAGTCTGACTTGGTTTCAACGATGATACGGGTAGCGGCGAGAGCGAAAACGACGCGCTTTTTCGATGGTCACTCTACGGCGTCGCCTCGCGGACCGGACTACGCGTCGACGTCACGCGGATTGCTCTCTCTGGCGTCTCAGGATTTGCATGAGCATCCCAGGAGGCATGAAGCGCATGAAGTCGGCCGGCGAGACGCTCGAGAAATCGAGCGCGGCGAGCTCGGGAAACTGCGCGAGGTAGCCGTCGTACTCACACTGCTGCAGCTCCACGAACGTAGCGATTGGGACGGCATCCAGCCATGCCTCGAGATGGGGCGCCGTGCATCCAACCACCCATTCCGGCGTGACGTTCGCGTACGCAGCGGCGTCGCGTTCGAACGAGTCGCGGTTCGCCTCGAACTGAGGAGAGAGGAAGTTGAATATCGCGCCGACGCACCCCGAATCGTGAGAACACGCCAGCGCGGGGTCCGAGCACGGAGAAGACAGCGCTTCCACGGCGTTGGTCATGTTGATCGGGGGGCACGGCGGGTCTGCGGGCGCCTCGGAGGCGAGGCAGCCCGGCGGAGACAGAACAGCGGTCGCGGCGAGAAGCAGCGCGAAGGGGAAGGTACGCATCATGTTCACAGCGAGGGAGAAGCGTTCGGGGGCGGAGAGGGGATTTGGAGGGCGCGGCGTGGAGTGAGCTCGCTTCCCCGGCGACGCGTCTAGCGTGTTGCGACTTCACAAGGTCGACGGGACGAGGGAGAACGAGCCTCGAGAGTCCGAACTCTTTGGACGTTACGGTTTCACGAAAAACATCGGGCGCAAGTGCTCCAGCTGTCCTCAAACCGCTCTATTTGCGCCACGTCGCCGTCGGTGTGTCGACATTGGGCGCACACACGTCCGCGCACCTCACTCTTCGCTCCGCGCGGTCACCGTTTGGACTGACGTGCGCGAAACCTTCGCATTTGTCTCACGTCGACCATGTCGTCTGCACTGTGCCGGGTCTGCCCTGTCGCGGCGCCCTCTCCGGGGAGACCGTCCGCCCCCGCGTCCCGCCGGACGCTCGGCACAACCTCCACGTCTCGGCGGCCGAGATCAGACTCCCACCCCGTTCACGGACGTTCACGGGGACGACATCTCGGCTCCACCTCCTTCTCCGGCCGCAGCGCGTCGACGACGACCGCCGCGCTTCCCTCCGAGGCCATCGACGCCGGCTTCGTCGCCTCGGACGCCGTCGTCGAGACGTTCGCCGCACGGTCCATGGAGGACGCACTCGACGGCACCGGCATCGAGGAGTGGCAGCTGTGGTTCGGGCTGTGGATCGGACTCTCGCCTTTCGTGATTGCGGCGTACGAGTTCGGGAAGCGCATCTTGATCCAGCGCCAGTGCGAGCTGTGCAAGGGCAGCGGGCTGATCCAGAAGGGGCGGTACGCGCGCAAGTGCACGAGCTGCGGCGGGTTTCTGCCGTGGCAAAGCTGGGGGCAGTTCTTCACGAGCGAGGCAGGGAACGGAGGCGTGGTGAGGGTGCCGAAGGGACAAACGTCGGTTTTCTACGACGTGGAGGCGGCGAGATTAGACGGGAAACGCCAAGCCGCCGAGGCTGAGGCGGCGAAGGCGGAGGACGACGCGGACGCGAAGAGGGAAGACACGCCGGCGGCGCGGTAGCCTTGATCAACCTTTTTTTTCCCAGTTTTTAGAAAGTTTTGTCGCACCTCGTTGTCGACAACGAGGATAACACTGTCCACGCGCGGCCGAGATGTCGGCGTGCGTCGCATCGCGCGTGAGCCTGATTCGGGGGCCGAATCCGTCGACGCCCGGAGGGTTCGCGCGGCGTGTTCCTGTCCCGGTGCCTCGCGCGGCGCGCGTTCGGGTTAGAGCACAACTCGAGTTGTTCGGCGGTGACGACGCCGGAAAACCGGATGAGAAGGTCATCATCGAGCCAAGGTATGTGCCCGTCACGCGCGCGCTCACCTCGAGCGCGAGTTCGCGCGAGAGTTACGCGTCGAACCGTCGAGCCGAGCGTTTCGGTGGCGTCGCGAAGCTTCGTCGCGCGCGCGACGACGACGGAGGCTGACCGCGTTCCTTCCGATCGTCATCCGCCCTCAAACCCCGACTTGAAAGAATGACATTCGGCTTGGATATCCACCGACGAATCCACCACGAAGCGTGCAGGCAGATGGCGTACCAAGCGCAGTGGCGAGCGTTTTGCGAGAGGTGCGACATCACACCGCGAGAGCGGCGTCCGATCCTCGGTCGCGTCCCGTCCCCGCTTCAAAAAACCAACCCCCGAAACTCACCTCTCCGCGCCTCCGCCGTCCCCAGGTCGAAGCGCGACTGGAAAGACTGCGTGAGCGACGAAGACGAGACCACGCTGTGTTCGTTTCACTACGAGCTGGAGAAGGGTCTGGAGCGTTTCGAGCGCGCGAAGGAAAACGACGACCTGGCGGGCTGGCCGCCGCGCACGTTGCACCCGACGCAGGGATTGCCGGCGATCCAGGCGTCGTTTCGCGCGGCGGTGCAGAACGAGTGCGAGGGACGGGAAACGCTGTTCCGGCACTACTCCGGGCCTGGAAGGAGGAAGTTTCAGCTGGGTCGATCGGGCGCGGTGAGCGCGCGAAACGCCGGAGACGAGGAGGCGTGAGCGCGGAGACGAGAGCGTGGCCGCGTATCGTGATGAACTGTTCGCCTGAAATCTGCGTGTTTTTCCCGACGAGCTTTTTCGCTCGATTCCGAGCCCCGAGGGCTCACAGCACCCCCCGCGCACCGCCCGCCTAAATCTGTGGGCGCGATGGCTTCCGCGTCGCCGAATCCGTTCGCGTGGCTGCGTGGCCGACCCGGGTTCGACGCCGCCGCGCGGACGCGGGTAGTCGGTCCACGCGACGCGGGTAGTCGGTCGCGAAGTCGAGAGTTCGCGAGCGTCTCCATCGCCGGTGCTGCGGTTGCGGGCGACGCGACTCTCGTCGCTGAAACCCCGACGTGGGGGGAGGGGAACCCCGTGACGCGCGAGGAGCTCGGACGCGCGACGTGGCTGTTTCTACACACCCTCGCCGCGCAGTACCCCGAGGACCCCACGCGTCAGCAGGCGCGCGACGCTCGAGATCTCGTCTCGATAATGACCCGGGCATACCCTTGCGCTGAGTGCGCCAGACACTTCGAAGAGGTGGTCCGTCGCGTTCCCCCGGACGTCTCTTCCGGTGCGGCGTTTCGCCAGTGGACGTGTGAGGTGCACAACGAAGTCAACGTCCGGCTTGGGAAGCCCGAGTTCGACTGCTCGCGAGTCGACGAGCGGTGGCAAGGTTTGGCGTGCGACGGCGACGACGACGAGGAAACCGCCACCGGGTGCGCGGTGCGGGGCCGCGAGCCCGGGATCGGGAAGGGCGGGGTCGGGGGTAGGGGCGGGGGAAAGGGACGGCGACGACTGGGAATGGATGCCCCATAGCACGTGCGCGCGGGTGAAAGGACCGCCGAAATAGAAGGGTGGAGCGGACGGGGAGGGTACCCCGTCGACGAAGAAACGCGACGCGCGTTCATCCGTGCGAAATAGTTTGGATCATACCGATACGCTCGGCGCCGTTGGCTACCTCCGGACGTTTTCCCCCACCTCCAACCGTCTCTCTCCCGTCCCCGCTTCGTCATCACTCCACGCGGGTTCATCGGCAGCCCACTTTTCAGCGGATACGGGAGAGCCGCGACGCTTCCCGTCCCAACCGCCTTCCTCATCGGACCAGTTTTCGTTCCAGTCCGAGTTTCCGGCCGCGGCGCGCGCTTTCCCGGCGCCGCTCGCGGCGCCGCGCGCTTTCCCTCGAGCGCGTTTCGTGCGGTTGTACACCACGACGCCGACGACGAACAGCGCACATCCGCCGAGCAAGATCGGAACGGCACGCTCGAATTCGGATTCGCCGCTTTCCGGATTGTTGCCGACCGCGACCTCGAGCTGCACGGCGCCCCCGTCGCGCCCGGCGCGCTCGTCCCTGTCAGCCGACGACCAGCTCGTCGACCAGCTGGTAACTTCTTCCCTACTGTCTTGCCTTCCCGCGCGCGCCGAGACACTCTCGGCGTCGTCCGCGCGTCCCGAGATCGTCCCCACGACCGGGGGAGGGGGGGACGAAGTCTCGGGGGTCTCGGGAGCGAGCGTATCCTCCTCTTCCGGTTTCGGCGCGGGGTCCTGCGAAGCCGCGAGCGCGTCTGAGTCCTCTTCGACGCCCTCTTCGGGCGCGGGCGCGGGAGCGTCGACCTCCTCTTCGACGGCACCGCCGTTCCCCGTCTCGTTTCCGCGCATACCCTGTTTCTTCTCGTGTTTCTCCTCGACCGCCAGGTCCGCGTCGCCCGCGTCGCTCGACGACTCTTCGTCGCCGACGCTGGCGGTGGCATTTCGTTCGTTCGCCGCGGCGGGCTCGAGACCCAACTCCGCGGGCGCGGCGGCGGCGGCTGGGGTTTCCTCCGTGTCGGTCCAAGGGGCGGGGGCGGGAGCCAAAGCTTCCGACGTGCTGTTCACGTAAGACTCCTCAGGAGCCTCCGCCGGCGTTTCTTCGTCCAAGGACATCTCCGGGGCGGGTCCCGGCGCGTCGGCGACATCGGCGTCGCCCGCGACGTTCGCCTCGGGCGCTGGGGCGGTGGCGTCCGACGAGTCGTCAGCCTCCTCCGCGACCGCGGCGGACCGTTTGGTTTTCGCGGTGACGCGATGCACGGGGTCGGCGCGGACAACGACGAGCGCTTTCGAGTTCTCGTCGTCGGAATCTTCCGCGTACGCGGACGATGCACCTGCTGTCGCGTTGTTGTTGTCGCCAGTTCCCGCAGCGATTTCTCCGCTCGGATCCTTCCCGGAGCTCTTCATCATCGAAAGATCTTTCGCCTCCTCTCCGTCCCCGGCGTCCTCGGACGCCGACTCTTCCACGGACGCGGACGCGTCGTCGGCGTCGAGAGAGGCAGCGGGCGAGTACTCATCCGCGAAACCGGCGGAAGGCTGCACGTCAGAGAGCTCCGAATCTAGGAGCATCCTGCCCCAGTGATGAGGAGAAAGACGTCTCGGGGGTTTTCTGAAGGGGACACCTACTGCGTCCCCGGCCGCCGCCGGGGAGGCGACGACGGCGACCATCAACACCACGACAATGATCGCGCGTGCCATCGCCGAGATCGGCTGACGCGCCATGTTCTGCGTCGCGCGTGCGTCTGTTGCTCATCGGGGCGAAGGAGGGAGGTACGGCGTAAAGAAGAGTTTCCTTAGCCACACATGGCAAAATTTCGACATCTCCGAAATCGTGACGTGCCTGTTTACCCATACGCGTTTAGATTTCTTGGCAAAATTTCGGACAACTCCGAAATCGTCGCCGAGATTCTGACTGCGCCGCTGTGGGT